>Ga0065707_10083110_pt1 | contig 10423 bp, 9 predicted proteins | sample SwiRhicommuniRL3_FD_59094 | JGI IMG/M metagenome (GOLD analysis project Ga0065707, IMG submission 59094) | Switchgrass rhizosphere bacterial communities from Rose Lake, Michigan, USA - RL3 v2 (version 2) | ecosystem: Host-associated > Plants > Roots > Rhizosphere > Soil | place: East Lansing, MI... | reverse complement strand
GCACGCGCGTGCGCAAATCCATCGAGTACGCCGCGGCCATCGTCACCTCCTGCGCGTCAGGAGTACCATGGCCGCGTACTGAGTACAAGTGAAAAACGCTCTAAGGGCTAAGGGGAGGGTAAAAGGGTCTCTGCCTAAGCCCTAAGCCCTAAGCCCTCAGCCTTATTCATCGTCCTCAGCCTTATTCATCGTCCTCGACCGAGGGTTGGCCTAACGTGCCCGAGGCCTTTTGCATCAAGTACGCCTTGATGAAGGGATCCAGATCGCCGTCGAGCACGCGCGTCGGATCGCCGATCTCGAACTTCGTGCGGTGGTCCTTGACCATCTGATAGGGGTGCAGGACGTAGCTGCGAATCTGGCTGCCGAAGGCAATCTCTTTCTTCGTCCCGCCGATCTGATCGAGCTTCGACTGCTGCTCCTTCATCTTGATGTCGAACAGCCGCGCCTTGAGCACGCGCATCGCTGAGTCCTTGTTGCGATGCTGGGAACGCTCGTTCTGACACGACACGACGATGCCGGTGGGAAGGTGCGTGATGCGGATGGCCGAATCGGTGACGTTGACATGCTGACCGCCGGCGCCGCTCGACCTGAAGGTGTCGATCCGGATGTCCTTCTCGTCGATGACCACGTCTACGTCTTCGGGGAGCTCCGGCCAGACATACACCGATGCGAACGACGTGTGACGGCGCGCGGCCGAGTCGAAGGGTGAAATGCGCACGAGCCGATGCACGCCGGCTTCGGCCGACAGCAGCCCGAACGCGAACTCCCCCGCCACCGTGATGGTGGCGCTCTTGAGCCCCGCCTCGTCGCCCGGCTGGTAATCGATCACCTCGCGCCTGAACCCCCGGCGCTCGATCCACCGCAGGTACATCCGCATCAGCATCTCGGCCCAGTCCTGCGACTCGGTTCCGCCCGCACCCGGATGAATCGTGATGATGGCGTTCCTGCGATCGTGCTCGCCACCGAGCATTTTCTTGATTTCGCCGCCCTCGACCAGGCCGGCGAACTCCTCGATGCCCGACGACAGCTCGCCGGCCACATCCTCACCCTGGCCGGCCCAGTCGATGAGCACACCCAGATCGTCCGATTTCGTCTTGAGCGCGGAAATCAGCTCGACTTCTTCCTCGACACGGCGGCGGCGCTGCAGGGTTTTTTGCGCCTCGATCTGGTTGTTCCAGAACTCCGGCGCGGACGCGCGCGCTTCTATCTGCGCGAGCTCGTCGCGGGGGCGTGCGGCTTCAAAGATAGCTCCGCAGATCGGCGGAGCGTTTGACGAGATCCTGGTACCGGCGGTTCAGTTCATCGAGAGCGATAGCCACGAATGCCTCCAGACAAGACGAGCGCGGCCAGTGTCAGCCCCGCGCAGATGTAGGCGACGAGATCCCCGATTGTGCCATAAATCGTGCGCGACTCCAGCATGCGGACCTCGCCGACCACGATCTCGCGCTTGAAGATCTCGGTCCGCTGCAGCACCCGCCCGTACGGATCGACAACGCCGCTGATGCCGGTATTGGCCGCCCGCGCCAGATATCGGCCCTGTTCGATCGCTCGCAACTGGGCTTGCAGGAAATGCTGGAACGGCGCCGACGAGTATCCGTACCACGCGTCGTTGGTGATGGTCGTCAGCAACTGGCTGCCGCGCAGCACGGCTTCGCGCACCAACCGCGGAAAGACGATTTCGTAACAGATGGCCGTGCTGATCGGTCCGTGTGAGGTCGGCAGCGTCACCATTTCGCGGCCCGGCGTGAACCCGCCAACCTGCTCGACGAGCGGACCGACGAAAAACAACAACTGCTTCAGCGGCACGAACTCGCCGAACGGCACCAGATGCATCTTCTGGTAGACGCCGGCGACCGACGCGTCCTTACGCACCAGAAACGCGGCGTTGTAGTACTCCTTGCTGGCGCCGATCTGATCGCTGCCGAGCAGAAGCTCGATGCCGGTTTCGCGGACGAGCGCCCGAATTCGTTCTCCGCCGGCCTTGTCGTCCATAAACGGAAACGGCGTCGACGATTCCGGCCAGATGACCAGTTGCGCGCCCTTGCCAGCCGCTTCCCTCGTCATGGTCAGATAGGTCTCGAGGATGGGCCCGGCGTGCGCGGCGTCCCACTTCTCGTCCTGCGGGATGTTGCCCTGGACGAGCGCCACACGAACCGGCCTTCCCTGACGGACGAGCACGTCGTTCTCGAGACGGCGCTGCCCCCAGAAGGTCACGCCGGCGAGCATCGCCGCGACAACGACCGCCGTGATGATGGATTCGACGGACCGCGAAATCGCGAAGTATGCCAACGCCGCGCCGACCAACGCGACAAGCGCCGACATGCCGAACACGCCGACCACGCTCGCAAACTGCGCCACTGGCAGGACCGTGGTCTGGCTGTACCCGAGGAGCAGCCATGGAAAGCCGCTCCAGAAGTAGGTGCGACCGAGCTCGGTCGTCACCCAGACGGCTGGCGCCAGCAGGATCGCCCGGCTCCCGAATTTCGCGCCGAGCCATCCAAGGCACAGCGTGAACAGCGCCGGAAACAGCGAGAGATACGCGACGAGCAGGATGGCCACCACCACGCCGACGGGCCAGCTCAGTCCTCCGAACTGCGACACGACCATGCCCGTCCAGTAGACCGTTCCACCGAAATAGGCCAGCCCGGCCACCAGTCCCAGGAGAAACGCGCGGCCGCGGCGGAACGCGGGCCAGCTGTGATGGATCTCGAAAAGCGGAACGATGAGCGGCGTCAGCGCAATCCACGCAAAAAAAGGGTGTCCGTATCGCGGAAAGCTGAGGGCGAGAAGAATGCCGGAAACGAGCGCGAGGATCAGGGCTTGGTCACCTGGCCGGGGCCGCGCTGCTGAAGCCACTTCGCGACACCGACACCGTCAAGCGGCGGAGAAATGAAGTCGCCCTGCGCGGTGTCGCACCCGAGCTTCGCCAGGCGCTCGAGTGTGGCATCGTCCTGCACGCCTTCGGCCACGCAGGTGAGACCGAGATTGTGGGCGAGCTCGATCGTCGACTGCACGATGACTTCGTCGCCGTCTTCGACCATGTCATCGATGAACGACTTGTCGATTTTGATCTCGTGCACGGGCAGCTTCCGCAGGTAGCTGAACGACGAGTATCCGGTGCCGAAGTCGTCGACCGCCAGGCGCAAGCCCATCTTGCTGAGCCGGGTGAGGACCTGCAGCGATCGCAGCGGGTCGGACATGATGACGCTTTCGGTGATTTCCAGCTCGAGCATCGACGCCGGCGCACCGAGCAGATCGAGCAGCGCGCGCACGCGCTCGGGCAGCTCGGGATCGTGCAGATTGCGCGGCGAGAGATTCACGGCCGCGATCAGGTCGTAGCCGAGCCGCCGCCACTCGAGGCACTGCTGCACCGCCCGTTCGAGCATCCACAGTGTGAGCGGGCGCACGGCGCCGGTCTGCTCGGCCATCGGGATGAACCGATCGGGCGTGATGAGCCCGAGCTGCGGGTGCTGCCATCGGACGAGCGCTTCGACGCCGAACACGCCGCGCGTTTTCAGGTTGATCTTCGGCTGGTAGACGACGCGCAGCTCATCGCGCGAGATAGCGTGCCGGAAGTCGCCCATCAGCGCGAGGCGTTCGGGACTGTGCCGGTCGAGCTCCGGAGCATAGACGACCGAGCCGGAGCGGTCTTCCTTGGCCACATACATCGCCACGTCGGCGCGCTGCACCAGCACTTCGGCCTCGGTGCCGTGCTCGGGCGCGATGGCGATGCCCACGCTGCCATGGACGTCGAGGTTCAGGCCCTCGATCGTGAGCGGCTCCTGCACGGCGGCCAGGAGCTTTCGGGCGGCGAGCTCGGCGCCCGTCTGGCCGACACCGAGCAGCATGACGGCGAACTCATCTCCCCCCAGCCGCGCCACCGTGTCGGACTCGCGCACTTCCATTTGAAGGCGATGTCCGATTTCGCGAAGCACGGCGTCGCCCATGAGGTGCCCCATCGTGTCGTTGATCTCCTTGAAGCCGTCGAGATCCATGATGAGCACCGACAGTGGATGGCGCGTGCGAAGCGCATTGGCCACCGCCATCTCGAGGCGATTCTGGAACAGCGTGCGGTTGGGCAGATCCGTCAGGCTGTCGTAGTAGGCGAGATGGCGGATGCGCTCTTCGGCCTTCGCGCGCTCGCGCCGGACTTCGGCATCGCGCAACTCGCGGTTGATGGCGGGAATCAGGCGGCTCAGGTTGTTCTTGATGATGTAATCGTCGGCGCCGTTCTTCATCGCCTCGACGGCGATCTCTTCGCCAATCGTGCCCGACACGAAAATGAACGGCATTTCGAAGCCGCGATCGCGAACCATCGTGAGCGCCGCCGTGCCACTGAATCCCGGCATCGTGTAGTCGGCAATCACGAGATCCCAGTCGTGGCTATCGAGCGCCTCTGCGAGCGAGATGGCGTTGTCGACGCGCGTGTAGTCGGGATCGTAGCCGCCCTGCCGCAGGTGTTCGACCAGCAGCAGCGCGTCGTTCTCCGAATCCTCAACCATCAGCAGGCGAAGTGGTTTCATGCAGTACGGGGCTACCGGGCGATCCAGGCCGCGTTGAATTGCTCCGCAGTCTGGAGCTTCGCCATGATCGCCTGTGCGTCCTTCAGCGTCTTGTATTTGCCCACACGTACACGGAACATGGCTGTCGGCGCCCCCTTGACGGGATCCATGACGAATGCCGGGTACCCCTTGGCAATCAACTGCTTAGCCAGCGTGTCCGAGTCCCGTCGGTCGCGGAAGGCCGCCACCTGGACTGCAAAGCCCGGGCCGGACGGATCGGACGATGACGCCGCCGTGGCGACGGGGGTGGCCGCCTCGGCCGGGGTGGGTGGTGGCGTCGCCGGTGCTGGGCGCGGCGCTGGGGGATTGGCCGCGACTGGCTCCTGAACGACGGGGGCGTGCTCGACCGCCGGCTTCTCGCGAGACACGACGGGCTTCTCGCGAGACGCGATCGGCTCGCGCGGTGGCGCGGCCGCTTCGCGTGATGGTGCCGCCGCCGCTGGCTTTGGTGGCGCGCTTGTCGCAGGTTTGGCGCTGGTCGGGGGTTTCAGGTTCTCTTCCGGCGCCGCGTCCCGCAGAAGACGATCCGCATAGCTCAATTCTTCGGACGCTTTCGGCGCGGTTTCCATCGGCGCGGCGGCGCCGCGCACGGGCGCTGGCGCGGGATTGTCCGGCACTGGCGAGACGGCGGGATCGGGCGCAACGTCGGCTGGCGCAACGCTGGCCGCCTCGGTGGTGCCCGCCCGAGCATTTCGCCCGACAATCACGCCAAACAGGAAGGTCAGCACCAGCACGACCGTCGTGGCCATGAAGAGAAAAACAAGCTGCTTCCCGTTCAGTTGTATCTCGTGAAAGCCTTCGTCGCTCACGGTCTTTTTTCTACTCCGGTGATTTGACGCAGCAAGTGCATCATTTCGATCGGCAGGGGGAAGACGATCGTCGAGTTCTTTTCGGCAGCGATTTCCGTCAGCGTCTGAAGATATCGCAGCGTAATCGCGACGGGCTCGGCCGCGATAATGACGGCAGCCTGAGACAGTTTTTCCGAGGCTTCCAGCTCGCCCGCTGCATGGATGATTTTAGCACGCTTCTCTCGTTCGGCTTCGGCCTGACGGGCCATCGCCCGCTGCATATCGGCCGGCAAATCGATGTGTTTGACCTCGACCGACGACACCTTGATTCCCCACGGATCGGTGTGCTGATCCAGGATCTGCTGCAGCTGGTGATTCAGCCGTTCCCGCTCCGACAGCAGCTCGTCCAGTTCGACCTGCCCGAGCACGCTCCTGAGGGTCGTCTGGGCCATCTGCGACGTCGCATAGTGGTAGCTCTCGACCTCGACAATGGCCTTCCGCGGATCGATGACGCGAAAGTAGACAACCGCGTTCACTTTTACAGAAACGTTATCGCGCGTGATGACGTCCTGCGGAGGCACGTCCATGACAATCGTCCGCAGGCTCACGCGCACCAACCGATCGATCGGCGCGAACACGAGGATGATGCCCGGCCCCTTCGGCTCGGCCAGCAACTTGCCAAGCCGGAAAATCACGCCGCGCTCGTACTCCGCGAGGATTTTGATCGACAGCAGCACATAGGCGACCAGGATGAGGACGAGAATGAGGGGCGCTGAGATGTCGAACATGATGTCCGTCACTCCTTCCGCACGGTTAGCGTCAGGCCGTTCACGCGGGTCACGACGACGCGATCGCCGCTGCCGATTGGCTCGTTCGCCGTCGCGTTCCAGACTTCACCATGAACGCGCAGCCGGCCGACGGCGCCGGCCGCCATCGGCGTCAACGCTTCTCCAGCCTCGCCGACCAGCCCTTCCGCACCGGTGATCGGCACGGTCTTCTGCGACGCCACCGCCAGGCGCACGAGAAAGCCGGCGATGGCCGTGAAGCCGACGACCACCGAGACCACGAGGCCGACGTTCAATTGCAGCTCGGGCACCGGCGTGTCGACGAGCATCAGCGAGCCGAAGATTAAACTAACGACACCGCCGACCGTCAGCAGCCCGTAGCTCGTGACCTTCAGCTCGAGCATCAGCAGCAGCAGGCCGAAGAGCATGAGCATCAGGCCGGCGTAGTTGATCGGCAGCACCTGCAGCGCGAAGAACGCCAGCAACAGCGAAAGCCCGCCCACGACGCCCGGCAGCACCGCGCCAGGGCTCCACAGTTCGATCGTGAGACCGAGTGTACCAAGACTGAGAAGGATGTAGGCAATGTTTGGATGCGCAATCGAGCTGAGAATCCGCTGCCGCAGGGTCATCTCGACCGCTACGATGCGGGCGGACGAGGTGCGCAGGGTCGTGGTGCGGCCGTCGAATCGCCTGACGGTTCGGCCATCGAGCTTCTCGATGAGGTCGTCGCGGCTCGTGGCAATCAGATCGACCAGCGGTGGCGTGGCCTTCACCGCCTCCTCTTCCGTGAACGCCTTGCTCGCCAGGACCGCCTGCTCGGCCAGCGGCACGTTCCTGCCGCGCTTGGCCGCAATCGTCCGCGCGTAGGCCGCCATGTCTTCGGCGGCCTTTTTCGACGTGGTCTCGTCCATCGCGGCGCCGCCGCCCGATACCGGGTGGGCCGCGCCGATGTGCGTGCCCGGCGCCATCGCGGTCACGTCGGCCGCGAGCGCAATGATGAAACCGGCAGATGCCGCGCGGCTGCCCGAGGGGCCGACGTAGACCACGACCGGCGTCCTGGCCGAGATCATCCTGGTGACGATGTCGCGGGTGGAGTCGACCAGGCCACCGGGCGTGCGCAGGGTAAAGAGCACGAGCGCGGCGTTCTCGGCATCGGCACGTTCGATCGTCTCGATCATGAACTGCGCCGACACGGGATGGATGATGCTGTCGACTTCGGCGGTGTAGATCGTCTGCGCGTTGGCGGCCACCGGCCATAGCGCAAACAACAGCACCCGGAGAAGCTTCATGGCCTGAGCTTGGTGAGCATCTCCTTGGCCTCGGTGGACCCGGGATCGAGGACGAGCGCACGCTCCAGCGCCTGACGCGCCGACGCCTCGTCCTTCATGTGCAGATACGCGTCGGCGAGCGCGATTCGGCCCTCGGCGGATTCCTGGCTCCACAGCGCGATCTTGAACGCGTCGATCGCCGCCGGCGTCTGACCGGTCCGCAGATAGATCCGGCCGAGCAGCAGGTGCGCCCGCGCCTCGTACGGCGCGAGGTAGATGGCGCGGCTCAGTTCGGTCGCGGCTTCGCTGTTGTTCCCCTGCTCGAAGAACCGCTGCCCTCTGTCGAGGTGAAAGGTGGCCAGCTCCTTCTGCTCGCGCTGGCCCGTCACGGTAATGGCGTTGTCGATGCGGCGCAGCGGCGAAATTTCGAGAGATGGCTTGATGCGCTCCAATCCGCGCGGAATGGGCTCGCTGCCGGTCGGCCGTTTCGCCCATTCGGCGTAGGTCGACGACAACTGTGTCGCGAGCTCGCGCTCGCGTGCCGCCTCGGCCGCCGAACCGGTCGCCTGCAGCGCCGCGGCGAGCACGGCATGTGCCTCGCCATCGGCGGGATTGCGGCGCACGGTCTCGCGCAGCCAGAAAATCGCCGATTGCGCGTCTTTCTCCGCCCAGTAGGCGTAGCCCAGATTGAAGTAGTAGTCCGGGTCGTCCTGGTCGAGCTTGAGCGCCTGATTGAAGTAAAACGACGCGCGTCCCATTTGCGGGGTCACGGGACGGCGCATCTGAATCACGCCGATGTTGTTCATCAGCGGAGCCGAGGGGGACCGATCGGCCATCGTCCGGAGCGTGGCAAACGCATCGTCCAACCGCTTGAGCTGAATCAACGACAGCGCCACATTGAACCGGGCGCGTGTGTACACCGGCGAGCTCTCGGCGACCGCCGCCGCCGTGACGAGGGCCTGCTGGGCATTTTCCTCGTCGTAATGCACCTGCCACAGCGCGAGCCGCGCGCGGTCGTACGCGGGATCGAGCTTGAGCGCCGCCTCGAGATAACCGATCTTGGCGGGTGTAGCCGTTGCAACGAGCCCCTTGACGTAGTTCTCAAACACGGGCAGCGAGGGCCTATCTTTGGTGGCTGCCGGTACCGTCGCGCCTGACAGGCGGCTGCTGAGGCGATCGAAGATGCCGAAGAGATCGTCAACCTTGCCCGATTCGACAACCTCCACCTCCATGCGTCCGCTGTCGAGCCTGATGGTCTGCGCGCGCACGGAAATCTGGCCGGCGTTCAGGCGGAACGAACCGATGACGACATGCGTGGCGCCGACGACCTGGCCCAGACGGATGACCGTGGCGTGACTCAGGCTCGCAATCGACGGGACCTGAAGCTCTGCGAACGCGTCGAGCCGCTCTTCTCTCGTGTAGGCGCGACGGTTTGTGGCGTTGAGACCGTCGGCGTTGAGGCCGTCGGCGATGAGCACCGCCGACGCTTCGCCCAGCCAGTAGACGCGCGCTTCCCGCGACGGATTTTCAAAGGGGATGACGAGAAACCTGGCGGGAGGCTGTTGCGCAGGTTGAGCGAATCCCGCGCAGGGGAAGAGACAGAGGACAGCCAGAAGGACGAACCCTCGCATCCTCCTATCTTTGATCGGGTGGCACGTTGACGGCGATAACACATCCCGCATCGCCCACGCCCAGGCAACTGTCCACGCGCACCTCGCCGCTGACGCCCATCAGCGCAAACATGTGAGAGAGCGCGGCCGAATAGAACACGCAGAGCGGCCAGTCGAACGGCTCGCGTACGGTGCAGAAGATCGAGCTCCGCAGCGTGAAGGTGCCCTGGCCGTTCCTGAGCTTGACGACCGCGCGGCTGCCCTCGTAGCTATGACGTACGACCTTTCGGGCCAGGCGCAACGCCAGGCGGGCGCGCATCATGACGGGCAGCGCGCGAATCAGGGTCCGTTCGATGGGCGACAGATTGTCGAACGTCCACTGCGCCGCGTACTGGCCGGCACGCGAGGTGACCAGCGTGTACGGCTCGCCTTCCTGGCGCAGAAAACTCAGCACCGCCGCAAGCGGGGCGAGACCGATCCTGCCGTCGCGCATCCCGATGGGATTCAGCCAGTTCTCGTAGAATTCGAGCCGCGATGGCATGAGGTCTGAGATCCCCTGATGGAGACTCGCCACCAGCATGCGCCCGACTCCCCCTCGATTCATTCTTCTGATATCCTTCCGCCTGCGACACGCTTTCGATGTGGACGGGAGCCATCCTCGCAGGCGGCCATGCGCGGCGCCTTGGAGGGCTGAACAAAGCCGGGCTTATTCTGCAGCCCGGCGGCGCGTCCGTTCTGGACCGTCAACTGACGCGGCTGCGCCGCGTGGTCGATCGGACAATCATCATTGCCAACGACGCGGAGCGCTTCAGCGGTACCGGCGTTCCCGTCATCCCCGACGTGGTGCCCGGGCACGGTGCCCTGGGCGGGCTGTATACCGCCGTTCATGCCGGGACTGAATGGACGCTGGTCGTGGCCTGCGACATGCCGTTTGTCAGCGAACCGCTTCTCGCGCATCTCGTATCGGTCGGAAAGTCGTCCGACATTGCTATTCCCCGGACGGCACGGGGCTATGAGCCCTTGTGTGCAACCTACTCCCGCCGCTCCGCCGTCGAGCTGCGGCGACTGATTGAGGAGAAACGGTTCAGGCTCAGCGATGTGGCCCGGATTCCGGGCTTGACTATCCGGGAGGTGGGCTCCGACGAGCTCGAACGATTCGGGCCGGAAGACGTGCTGTTCTTCAACCTCAACACGCCGGATGATCATGCTCGCGCCGTCGATCTCGATCGAGAGTATCACTAACTTTCATGATTCTTCCAGTTCACCAACGTCTGCGGGACCGTCTGCAGGCCGCGCTCGGCCAGCTGTATCAGCTTCCGTCCGACGCGATGCCGCAGCTGGCCATTGAGTATCCACCAAAGCGCGAGCTCGGCGACCTGGCCACGCCAGTCGCCTTCGAGCTCGCCCGCC
>Ga0065707_10002967_pt1 | contig 10427 bp, 15 predicted proteins | sample SwiRhicommuniRL3_FD_59094 | JGI IMG/M metagenome (GOLD analysis project Ga0065707, IMG submission 59094) | Switchgrass rhizosphere bacterial communities from Rose Lake, Michigan, USA - RL3 v2 (version 2) | ecosystem: Host-associated > Plants > Roots > Rhizosphere > Soil | place: East Lansing... | reverse complement strand
GGATCGCGTGTAGTCCCTGATGGGTCGCAATCAGACGGCCTTCGAGATCCTTCGGCATCTTGACCGGACCGTCGGCGCGCACAAAGACGCCGTTGCCTTTCAGCGTCGATTTCCACTCTGTCGCGAGACCGATGATCGGCGCGCCCTGAAGTTTACGCCGGAGAAAATTCGGCAGGTACAGATTCGCCGCCTGCACGTCGCCGCGAATCAATGCCTCCTCCTGGTCCTTGCTCGGTGGGTCCGGCAGCTCGATGACTTTCATATCGATGCCGTCGGGCTTAACCTTTCCTATCGCCAACGCGTAGTAGGTGCGAAACATGCAGAAGCGATTGCGATAGTGAGCGAACGTAATATTCATTTCACTTTCCTCAAGGGAAATCTTTTCGTTCAAAGTTCAAGGTTCAATGTTCGACGTCGGAATACTCTCCAGCGACCGAAGCCTTGAGCTTTTGAGCCCTTGTATGGGCTTCTAGCTCTTCGCCACCTCTTCCTTTTTCCTGTTGCAAATGTCCAGCGCGGCCATCGCATAGACCTTCGTGCAATTGACCATGTTGGTGATCCCCACGCCGCGGCGTATTCCGGTCGGCGAATCCCATTCTTCCCCGGCTTTGGTTTCCGTCGGGTCGACCAGGTGCGTGCCGAATCCCGGACCGTAGGTGATCGCCGGGACGCCATAGGCGTTGATGCGCGAGCCGTCGCTGGTGATGCCGTAGCGGATCGGCTTCGCATAGGGCACGGGTTTGTTAAACACCGTCTTGTGCGCCCGCTCCATGGTTTTCACGAGGGGCTCGCTCCTGGATATTTCATAGCCGGGCGTCGTCAAGTAGAGATCGACGCGGATATCGAGAATATCGCTTTCGCGCTTTTTTACTCTTTCACAAACTTGTTCGATATCACGCTTGATGGCCAGCGGGACCGCGCCCGGCAGCATTTTGACGATGACAAAAATATCCGTCGTCGGCCGGGTGCCGGGTTTGAACGCGTTGCCGCCGTCGATGGCGCCGATCTGCACCGTCGGCAGCATGAACTTGTGGGGATTCTTGCGCTGATATTCTTTTTCCCAATCCTGAATCGCCTGCGCCACCTTGCAGGCCGCAAGGACGAACTTGGTCGCCTTGCCGTCGACGCTGACACGGGCCCAGAGCAGACCGGAGTTGCCGATCTGCAACTGCAACCCGGTCGGTTCGCCGATGATGCACATATCGGCCATGACGCCGTGGTCCATCAGATAACGCGCGCCGACGCCCGCGCCGCGGTAGGTCTTGCCATGGAATCTGCCGATTTGCGCCTTCTCGATCTCGCCGACGACGCCGGCAATGATCAGATCGCCTTTGAGCTTGACGCCGGCCTTTTGCAGCGCCGACACCGCTTCGATGTAACAGGGAAACGCCGCTTTCATGTTGACCAGGCCGCGGCCATAAATACGATCGTCATCGACCACGGTTTCTTGGGGATTATCGAAATGGTCCATGTGCGCGTTGAACATCAACGTCGCGCCGCCGCCGGTTCCCTTCAGCGTGCCGACAACATTCGGCCTGCCGTCTTCGACGTACTGATATTCCACCTGCATGCCGAGCTTTTCGAGCTCGCTGCCGAGATACCTGGCCACTTCCTCTTCTTCACCGGTAATGCTGACGATATTGGCCAGGTTGCAGGCCAACTCGACGATTCGATCGCGATCCACCTGTTGCAACACTTCGTCCATTTCGCTCTCCTTCCGAAGTCAGTGGGAAACTTTATCTCAAGAGCAAATTTTGTAGCACACTGTCGCGCCGAGTGACAACGATCCGAGTTGACGCAGCAATGCAATTTCCTTAGATTGTGGATTCTATGACGCTGGGACTCGACATCGACGGCGTGGTCGCCGACTTCATCACGCCTTTTCTTAAATTGCTCGAAGCGCGCAGCGGCGGCGGCCCCATCGATCCGGCATCGATCACCGACCCCAACTTCATGCAGCATCCGTTTTTGACGAAAGAAATTATTTTCGAATGCATGGAAGCGGCGTCGTTTGATCCGGAGTTTTGGCGGGCAATGACTCCGCTCCTGTCATCCGATCAATGGCAGACCCTCGATCGAATGAGCCAAGCCCATGAGGTCGTATTCATCACCCATCGTTGGGTACGCGACACTTACGACATCCATCAGATCACCTGCGATTGGCTGCGCTGGCAGGGCTTGACGCGGCCCATCGTTCATTTCACTCAAGAAAAAAAATCCGTGCTGATCCGCAAACTCGGCATCGAGGTTTTCGTCGATGACCGCCACGAAAACTGCGAGGATGTCGCCACTGAAACCGATGCCGTGGTGTTGATGCCGCACCGGCCGTACAATCAAGCGTTCAGCCATCCGAAAGTTCGCCGCATTCGCGAACTTGACGAGATTTGGGACCATTTGAAATAGGAGCATCCGGCAGTCATGGGCGCCATTGAAAACAAGATCGCCATCGTTACCGGCGCAGGCGGCGGCATCGGCGGCGCAATCGTCCGGCGTTTTGCGCGGGAGGGCGCCAAGGTCGCAATCGCAGACATTGATGCCGAGGCGGCAAAAGCCGCAGCTTCGGAATTGACTGCGCAAGGGACCGATGCGATCCCCCTGGTCGCCGACGTGACCAGAAAGAAATCGGTCGGCGAAATGATCCAAGCCGTCCTCGACCGCTGGGGGCGCATCGATATTCTCGTAAATGTCGCCGGCGGCGCGGAACGGAAACCGGTTGTCGATATGACCGCCGCCGATTGGGATCATGTTGTCGATATGAATTTAAAGTCCGTGTTTCTGTGCTCGCAAGCGGCCCTGCCCGACATGCTCAAGCGAAAATACGGCAAGATCGTGAACATCTCATCCATCTACGGCTTTACCGGCAACGCCACGCGCTCGAGCTACGCTGCAGCCAAAGCCGGAGTCGCGGCATTTACGAAATCGCTCGCCCTGGAAGTCGTCAACGACGGCATCAACGTCAACGCCGTCGCGCCGGGTCGGGTCACCACGCCGAGAGTTCGGAACCGCTACTCCGACGAAGCCTGGGCGGCGGCCGTAGCGCAAGTGCCCATGGGACGCGCCGGCACGGCCGACGAGATCGCCAGCGCCGTGCTCTTTCTAGCGGCCGACGAAAACAGCTACGTCACCGGACAAACAATTCACATCAACGGCGCCTGGTTAAATTATTGATTCTGATCTCCTTTTTCGAAACCACTTGAACGATTTGAACGACTGGAACGTTTTGAACGAAACATTTCGACGAATATGAAAGGACCATGCAAAGTTAAGTAGTTCAACTGAAGAACTAAGAGTTAGTGGGAGGATAAATAATGTACGGATGGCGCGTAAGAATTGGCCATGTGGCTCCGTCTCGCGGCGACACGTTGGTCTATGAATTCTATCAGATGATGCCTGCGGGTTTTATGATACTGAACAGCACGGGGACAATCCGGCAATTGGTCGACGCCGACTTAGAACGGCAGTTGCAACGCATCGAAGAGGCGGCGGCTGACCTGGTCGACAACAAATGCGACTCGGTGATCATCGGCGGCTCGCCGCTGTTCACCAAACTCGGCTACGGCAGCGATACGGAAATGGGCAAACGTCTAAGCGACAAGTACGGCGTCCCGGTTTCCCCCGGCATCACCGGCGAAATCGAAGCGCTCAAATCCCTCGGCCTGAAGCGCCTTGTCGTCGCCACGCCGCACGAAGACACGCTCAACGATCGCATGAAAGCATTCCTTGAAAAATCAGGATTTAAGGTGTTGAAAATTCAAGGGTATGGAGTGCGTAGGAATGCCGACCTGACGGACATGGACGAGCACGCCGCCTACAAGATCGCCAAGCGCATGTACGAGCAAGCGCCGGACGCCGACGGCGTCTTCGTTCCCTGCCCGCGCTGGCCGACGATCACTGACGTCGACTTGCTCGAACGGGAAATCGGCAANCCTGTGGTNACNAGTTGCCAGGCCTATATCTGGCACGCTCTAAANATGGCGAAGGTCAAACAAGAAGTAACCGGCTTTGGCCGGTTGATGGCATCATTGGCGAACTGATGCTCAGGTAGAGAGCGCGATCGCTTCGCGAAGGATATCCCTCACGAACAGAACGGCACGACATCCCGATCACGATCTTGCCTGAAGCGTGCGGCTACTTTCTGCCGCCAAATACTTCTTTCAAAAGGTCACTGGCGCGCGCGGCCGGGTTGGTGCGGATCTTTTTCTCTTCCTGGCCGACGACAAAGAAAATTCCATCCGTGGCTTTTTCAGTTACATACTGGTTGATATCGAAGGAAACACTTTGGGCAAAGGGCACGCTTTTATATTTTCCGATCAGATCGTTGTACTGTCTTGTAACGCCGACATCGGCCATAACGGTCTCGACCGGCGGTCTAAACGCCGTCTGAAGTTTTTTCGACGTCTTGGCCTTGAAGTAGTCCGTCGCCGCAGTATCGCTTCCGTTAAGTATCTTCCGTGCGTCATCAAAGGTCATCTGGCCGATCGCGTCCCAAAATATTTCCTTCGCAAAAGGCGCGGCCTTTTCGGCGGCGCGATTCATGCTGACGATGAATTCATCGATTTGCGGGCCATAGCCCACCAAGCGGAGCGGTTGTTCAATGGATTGCAAAGGCTTGGGCATCAAAATCTTGATCGCCTTGTTCATCAAAAAACCATCCACCGTGCCCGTCTGCACGGTTGCGTTCTCCGTGCCAACCTTTAAAGCTTCCTGCAGGCCCGAACCGATCTTCGCGTCGCTTAGCCCGCTTCCGCTTCCGGACATACTTCCCAAACCTTTGAGAACCCTATCGAACTGCGCCGCCACGGGCGAAGCCGTCGCCACGAGCAACACCGCTACCAGGATCAATCTAGACATGGCACCTCATTGTTATCATTTCATTTGCGCCAATAAAAAAATGCCAACCCATCAATCACTTGATAGTTGGCATTTCGAGATAATGGAGAGATCTAACTATAAAAGCTCTTTAGGCCGCTCAGGCTGCGAGCGATCGCCGCCCAAATTGAAGTCGTTTAGCGCAGCCGCAAAGGTAGCATCGACGATCAGATTCATAATCTCCTGCTGGGCGTCGCGCGGCGAAAGCCTGAACGCTGTGCGCAGAGGAGGGATCGCCGCCCGCCACTTGCTCTGGCTGACATAGGCGCGCCCGAGATAAAAATAGGCTTCACCAAACTCAGGATTTTCACGAGTGGCGCGCTCGAAATGAGGAACAGACTCGGCGAAATGGCCTTGATTAAATAAAGCCAAACCGCGGTCAAAACTGGCGTATCCCGGATTCAATCGGCCCAAGCTGGCGCAAGAGCTGACAAAAATCATCGCGAGCATCAAGAATATGGCGGCGCGGTTTTTCATATCGTTCCCTCTCCAGGTAAAGCTTAGACGAGCGGGAAAGCCGAGTGTTGCACGGTTACTTTGCGAATGCGGATTTCAGCATGGGCTCAAGCTCGCCGCGTTCGTGCAGCTCGTGCACGATATCGCAACCGCCGACGAATTTGCCGCCTATGTAAACCTGGGGAATTGTCGGCCAATTGGAGTACCGTTTAATCCCGTCCCTGATTGCCGGATCGGCCAACACGTCCTCACTGGCAAATGGGACACCGTAGGACCTTAGAATTTCCACAGTGTGCGCCGAAAAGCCGCACTGGGGAAAATCCGGCGTGCCCTTCATATAAACCATGACTTTGTTGTTCTTCACTTTTTCGTCGATTCGATCTTTGACATCCTCGGCCATAGACTTCTCCTTTTTTGCGTCCTTTACGAGCCCAGTTTGTCCCACTGTGCCGGGCTAAAAGTTTTTAGCGACAACGCGTGAATGCGCTGATCACCCAGCTGCTCCTTCAGCGCTTCGTTTACCAAACGATGCTGTTCGATGAGTCCTTTGCCCTCGAAGGCGGGCGAAACGACGATGACTTGCCAATGATCGCCGCCGCCGGTTAGATCCTTGGATTCGACCACGGTGACAGGTATGGCCTTGCTCAGGGTTTCCTTTATTTCTTCAGGGGAGATCATGAGAAAAGCTTACCGATTAAGCCAGGAGCTTGCAACTCTAGAACTTCACCAAGGTCCCGGCCTATGATTCTCTGCACTTTAACCGATCGGGCCCGCAAAATCCGGGCGGACCATTTTCAGCATGGCGCGCAGATCCATCCTCAACTCATCCAGAGTCGGCCGGCCGAGAAACCAATAGCCACAGTAAAGATTGTGAATCGTCAAATCCGGCATTAATGAAAAAGTATACGGCATGGCGGTCACACCGCGGCTCTTCGACGTTTCCGTCATATCGAGCATCTTGACGACCTTGCGTTCCTGATCGCTCAAGAAAGTAAAATTGGCGCCCAGGCCGGTCCTGAAAGCGTCGTTAACTTCCGGAGTGTCGACGCTCACGACTGCGAGCTTACAGTAGTTAATGGCAAGCTCTTGCTGAAGTTCCACGTAGTGGCGCAACTGCACCTGGCATTTTCCTCACCAGTAGCCCCGGTAGAAAGACAATATGAAGGGAAACTTTCCAACCGCATCGGAGAGCTTAACCGGCTGGCCATCTTGATCCGGCAATTCGAAGTCAGGAAAACGTTGGCCGATTTGCAGTTTCATGCTCACACCTCCTTGGCAATGTGGGACTTACGGATATCGCTTGGCCATTTCGGCGAAGAAGCCTTCTTTTTCCAACTGCTGCAACAATGACAGATCGACAAATTGCTCCGGCTTGGCAGTTTTGGTGTTGGGCGTCTTCGTTGCCAGTTCATCGAGCAAAAATTGAAGGCCTTTAAGCGTCGGTGTCGGCCGTTTCGAAACGGTTTTTACGAACGCGGTGTAGGTGGCGTCGAGCACTTCAGGGTCCGTCAAGCGCAAATATTTGGAGACGACCTTACGCGTCTCATCGCGATTGCGATAAATGTAGTGAATCGCTTCGACATAGCCCTTGAGGGCACTCAAAACGATATCACGCTGGCTCTTGATATACGAGCGCGAGGTCGCGAATCCGTTGCCCTGTACTTCGATACCGAGATCGATCATGTCATAGACTTCGACGAGGCCCTGTTTGCGCGAGCGCGGCAGCTCCGAGGGCGTGAGCACTGTCGCGTCGATGCGGCCCGCGTCGACGGCGCTCAACCGCTCGCTCGTCGGCCCGGCAACGACCAAAGCAACGTCTTTATTCGCCTCGAGGTTGAATTTCTTTAGAAGGATCAGCGCCGCGTTATGCGAAGCCGAGCCGAATCCGCTCACGCCCAGGCGCTTGCCTTTGAGCTGTTCGATGCGAGTCGTGCCAGGACGGGCGACGACGGAATAGTTATAAGCGTTCTCCGAAGAGGCGATCAGCACGACATCGTGGCCCTGAAGCCCGGCCTGCACCACCGTGCCGATGTTAACGATCGGCGGGTCGCCGGCGACCAAAGCCTGGGTCGCCATCTGACCGCCGCGAAAAAAAACGATCTCGGCATCCAGTCCGTGCTTGCGAAACAGGCCGGCATCCTTGGCGACCCAAATATGAATCTGATTGTAAGAGATCGCCGGGTAACCGATTTTGATCTTCTTGAGGTCTTGGGCCCCTGCCGATGCCGCGCAGAAAAAGAACGCAACAAAAACATAAAGAAACTTCATGCTCACAACTCGCTAGGGAATTTGGTTCAGAAAATTGCGGAAGATACGGTGGGTGCGGATCAATACGCTTTGGCCGTCGAGGCNGATTCTTCGTTGTCATNCATTCCCAACTTGGTCTCCAGGNCCTTTACTCTCTTTTCCAACATTCGCACNTGGGCCTGTGACTGGCTGAGTTGCTGCTCGACAATCGTCACGACGGAGGCTGTGTCGCCCCACCAGGAATAGCCGGCCAGCACCCCGGCCATTACCGAAGCAATCCCGGCGATGATCCAATAAAACCGATAGGTGTCATGTGAACGTTTGACCCAGGGCATAGCTGCATCTATTTAGCTGAATAGCGCGCCGCCGTCAATCGCCGGGTTCATGCCAATCGCGCGCATCAAGGGACTGGCCGCTCACCCCAGTGCTGGCGTCCGAGGCCAAATATAAGAATATCGGCGCGATTACCTCCGGTGTGGGTAAGGTGAGCGGATCTTCGGACGGATAGGCCTGCGCCCGCATCCGGGTCCGGGTCGCGGCGGGATTTACGGAATTTACCCTTATACCCGAACCACGCACTTCATCGGCGAGCACCTGGGTCAACACTTCGAGGCCGCCCTTCGACACCGCATAGGCGCCCCAAAGCGCTTTACCGCGCCGGCCAACGCCCGATGTAACATTGATTATCGAGCCGGCGCGTTGTGCCAACATCGCGGGCAAGACCTGACGGGTCATAAGATAGAGCCCGGTTAAATTGATACGCAGAACATCGTCCCAGGCCACGGCGGGATAATTGGCGATCGACTCGCGCGGGCCGAGGATGCTCGCGTTATTCACCAGCACATGAACCGTGCCGAACCGTTGCAGCGCGGTACCTACGATGCGCCGGACGTCGCCAGGGTCGCCCACGTCGCCGGCGAGACCTTCGATTTCTCCGCCGTTCTGGCGAATCTCGCCAATTGCTTGGACGAGATTATCTCCATCTCTGCCGCAAATGAATACCCTGGCACCGGCACGCGCGTAAGCACCGGCGATCGCCCGGCCGATGCCGCGGCTGCCGCCCGTGACGAGCGCCACTTTCTCCGACAACATTTTTTTGTCGTCGCTTGCCATAAGCGCATGTCTACTCCATATTTTAGTTTATCTCATGAGAGTCTTGAGAATCCATCACCGGCTGACGATATTTTTCACGGCCGCGCTGTTACTTGCCTGCATCATCAGCCCCTGGTTGGCCCTCGGCGCGGACTGGTTCGCCACGCAATGGCCCGAACTTTTATCAGAGCCAGTGTCATTCAATAAAGCGTTTACCCGCGCCTTCATGATTGCGGGGGTGATTTTGTTTATCGCCTATCACCGCAACCTCAATCCAGCCGAGCTCACACGATTGCTGAACCCGGGCCTTTACGTCGGGGTGCGCAATTTTTTCACCGGCTGGGGCCTTGCCGTGCTTTCCATGGTGCTGCTGGTCGCCGCGATGACCGCAACGGATGTTTTCACACTGTATTTTCGCCAATCCTTGACAAACGGGTCGTCGCGATTCGCCAGCGCTTTTTCGATAGGGATCTTCGTGGGCTTTTTGGAGGAGATATTCTTCCGTGGCATTCTCTTCCTCGGAATCCGCGAGACAGGGCATGGCCTGCGAGCTTACATGGTCGCAAATCTTGTCTATGCTGCGGTTCATTTCGTGAAACCGGGCAAAGAGTATTTCCTCGAGGGCGTGAACCTTTTCGCCGGCTTTCGCCATTTGATCACGACTTTTGAATCGTTCCTCGATCCGGTTTCGCTATTGCCCGGAATGATCGGCCTGTTTCTCATCGGAGTGGTCTTGAGTTACGCCCTCGCGCGAACTGGCGACTTGTGGCTCTCCATCGGCCTGCACGCCGGGTGGGTGTTAAGCCTGAAAATCCTCAAGCTCTTCGGCAATTTCAGCCGCGCTGATCTGGGCTGGGTTTTCGGCGCCGCCGAACCAAAAATTGTAAGCGGCATGGCGACCTGGATCGGCGTGGTGCTTGTCGGCCTGGCTGTAAGCCGGATCACCCGCCGCCGCTCGCAAGCGATCAGCCTCACGCAACAGCGGCTTGATTTTCTCGCCGATTCTTCCGGCGATTAGCCGATAGCCCGCGCCGTTCGGATGAATGGGATCGCTTCTCAGTTTCGAATCGGAAAGAATGCCTTTCATCACCGCCGGGATATACAGCGCGCCGAATCGCTCAGCCGTCTCTTCGAAAATCATCGCGTACTCGTCGGTAAATAACCCGAGTCTGATGCCGGCGATCGCCGCCATCGCTCCGTTGGCTTGAATGCGACGGACAATGGCCTCGAGATTGCGTCTGGTCTCCGCTCTCGGCACCTGCCGCAGAAAATCATTGCCGCCCAGTAGAATGATCACGAGTCTTGGATTTTTGTTCAACACCGAATCGATGCGCTCCAAGGCGAGCGCCGTGGTATCGCCGCGCTGGCCCGCATTGACAATCGGCAGGACCAACTCGCGCGACAACAACGACGGATAATCTTCGCCCTCGCCTGCGCCGACGCCTTCCGTGAGGCTATCGCCGAAGCAAATGATCGTCTCCCCGGGCGCACGGATATTTTGAATTTTATCAAAACGATCCCCGCTGCACGCCGAAACCAGCACGGCGAGAACAAGCCCTCCGCACAGGACTCGCCCCGTCAGCCGTCGCAAAAAGCACCGCCGGCGACAGGTATTAGGTAAACCGACCTTTTGCGAAGATTGCGGTGCCAAGTCATCATTGCCAAGCATTTTCGCATTCATCTACCCGTTAAGCCGTTAAGGCAAACCTCAATTCATTTGTTCCCATTGTTGGGCTGTCCGACTTTTTCCTCTCGGATATTTT
>Ga0065707_10083108_pt1 | contig 10432 bp, 6 predicted proteins | sample SwiRhicommuniRL3_FD_59094 | JGI IMG/M metagenome (GOLD analysis project Ga0065707, IMG submission 59094) | Switchgrass rhizosphere bacterial communities from Rose Lake, Michigan, USA - RL3 v2 (version 2) | ecosystem: Host-associated > Plants > Roots > Rhizosphere > Soil | place: East Lansing, MI... | reverse complement strand
GCCCGGCAGCACCTGCCGTTCGAGAGAACCGACGGCGCTGTTGAACGCATCGACGCTGCTGTTGAGGGCACGGCCCAGCTTGCTGAGATGGCTGTTGAAGGTGCCGAGGCGTTTGAACAGATCCTCGCCGAGCCTGCGGATGGTGGCTGCGTTGTCGGCGAGCGCGGTTTGTCGCCAGCCATAGGCCACGACTTTCAACAGTGCGACGAATCCCGTCGGCGTTGCGATGATGACCTGCTGGCGAATGGCATCTTCGAGCAAGCTCGGCGTTTCCGCGATGGCCGCCGACAGGAACTGGTCGCCCGGAATGAACAGGATCACGAAGTCCGGGCTCTTGGCGAACTGGCTCCAGTAGCTCTTGCCGGCGAGTTCGCGAACGCGATCGCCGACCGCGCGCGCGTGACGTTTGAGTGCGATCGCCCGCTGTTCGTCCGTGGTCGCTTCGAGTGCTTCCAGGTAGGCGTCGAGCGGCGTTTTCACATCGACCACCAGGTCGCGGCCATCGGGCATGTGCACGATCATGTCGGGACGCAGGTTGCCGCCTTCGACACGCACGTGCGCCTGTTCGCTGAAATCGCAATGCTCGATCAGGCCGGCGAGTTCGGCGAGGCGGCGCAGCGTCATTTCGCCCCATTGGCCGCGCACTTCGGGCCGACGCAATGCATTCACCAGCTTGCCGGTTTCTCGCTGCAAAGCCTGCTGTCCGAGTGCGACGGCCTCGATCGACGTACGCAGGCTGCCGAAAGTTTCGGCGCGTTCTTTCTCGATCCGCTGGATCTGCGCTTCGGTCTTGCCGAGCGCCTCGCGGATCGGTGTGAGCATGGATTCGATGGCCTTCTCGCGCTCCTTCAAGGTCGACGCGGCATTCTGCTGATGCTGTCCGAGATGTTCGCGTGCCAGGTTGAGGAACACTTCGCTGTTGGTGCGCAACGATTTGTCCGCCACCGAATCGAATGAGGACTTGACGCGCTCGATGGCGAATTCGAGAGCGCGGTCGCGCTCCTGGTCCATCTGCATCTCGGTCTTCACCTGCGATTGCAGTACCGCGAGTTCGACGTGCAGCGCTTCGGAGCGCCGCCGGTTGACCAGCGCAGTGATCAGGGCTCCGACGATGGCGCCGAGCGCGAGTGCAGCGAATAGCCAGGTCATGGGGATTGAACCGGGGGCGAGCGCACCGGTCGCGATTGAAGTGGCGACTGAATTGGCCACTGAATTGGTAATTGGATCGGTCATTTCTCAGCTTCGGGCCGCAGCAGCATCACGTAGTTCACGCCTACGTCGCCAATCTCGCGGGCAGTGGAGGTCAGGGGGTTGTATTCGAGGCCGATGAGATCGACGACGTCGAATCCGGCGGCGCGCGACCAGCGAGACAGTTCCGAAGGCCGGATGAATTTCTCGTAGGTATGTGTGCCGCGGGCGAGCAGCTTCAGCACGTATTCGGCGCCGACCACGGCCAGCAGATACGACTTCAGCGTGCGATTGAGCGTCGACAGTACTACGTGCCCGGTCGGCTTCACCAGCGACCGTAATGCTTGCAGCACGCTGCGTGGATCGGGGACGTGTTCGAGCATCTCCATGCAGGTCACGACATCGTAGCCACCGGCTGAATGCGCTGCGTGTTCTTCCGCGGACTCGCGCAGATAGCGGACCTCGGCGCCGCTTTCCAATGCGTGCAGTTCGGCGACTTCGATGGTGGTCTTGCCGAGGTCGATGCCGGTGACATCCGCGCCTCGCAGTACCATAGCTTCGCTGAGCAGTCCGCCGCCACATCCGACATCGAGCACGCGTTTCCCACGCAATCCGGCTTTGCGATCGACATAGTCGAGCCTGACCGGATTGAGCACGTGCAGCGGCCGGAATTCGCCCGCGGGATCCCACCAGCGCTGGGCGATTTCGTCGAAGCGTGCGATCTCGCCTGGATCGTGATTGCTTGCGTCGCCGCCGCCTTCGTGAGTGGAGCGGGACGGTCCGCTCCCCGCTTGAGCATTCATGTGAGCACTCCCGGCTGCGCGCCGATTCGTTGTTTCCAGAGCCGTGCCCGACGCAGGACATCGTCGAGATTGATGGTGGTCAGCTCGCCTCGAGTGAGCAGTTCCCGTCCGGCCACCCACACATCGCTGACCTGGTCGCGCGATACCGCGTGGACGATTTGTCCTGCGAGGTCATTCAGCGGCTGTGTCTGCGGACGTGCGAGATCGATGCAACACAGGTCGGCCCACTTGCCCGGCACGAGCGAGCCGATCGAGTCGCCGAGTCCCAAGGCTCGTGCGCCGTTCAATGTTGCAATCTGTAACCAATCGGACGCATTCATCGCCGGCGCGTCGTCCGGTTCGCTGTCGGCAGGCCGGTCTTCGGTGGATGAGTCTTCGATGCAGGGGCGAATGCCGCTTGCCAGCAGGGCCGCGGTACGCAGTTCGGCGAACAGATCGAGCGTGTCGTTGCCGGCGGTGCCGTCCGTGCCGAGCGTCAATGCGATGCCGTGCGTGCGCAGCGCAGGAACGGGGCAGACTCCATGACCGAGCCTGAGATTCGATTGCGGGCAATGCGCGATGCTGATGCCGCCGGCAGCGGCTCGCTCCATGTCGCTTGCATCGACATGCACCATGTGGACTGCCAGCAGCAGCGGCGATAACAGGCCGAGACGTTCCAGCCGCGCCAGCTGGCGTTCACCGCTCGCGGTGAATTCCAGGTGCGCCTCGTTGATCCGCATCGTGACCGGCAACTCGAGTTCGTCCGCCAAGCGTCGTACTCGCGCCAGCGTGTTGTCGCCGACTGCCCAGGCAGAGTAGGGCGCGAGCATGGTGGTGATCAGCGGGTCGGCGCGATACTCGTCGTGCAGCTTCAGCCCTTTGTCGAGATATTCATTCGCCGACTCGGCCCAGGCCGTCGGCTGGTCGAGCACGGGCAGGCCGATGCACGCGCGGATCCGCGAACTGGTCACGGCTTGCGCCGTCGCTTCCGGAAACAGATGCATGTCGGCGAAGCACGTCGTGCCGCTGGTCAGCATGTCGGCGATGGCGAGTTCGGCCCCGTCGCGCACGTATTCCGCATCGAGCCAGCGATCGTCGAGCGACCAGACCGGCCGGTGCAGGCCATGGTCGATGCTCGGACTGCCTGCCGCTCCCCGCAGCAGCGACATCGCCGCGTGAGTATGCGTATTGACCAGTCCGGGCAGCAGCACGTGCGACCGGCGTTCCACGATCCGTTCCGCGCTGAAGCGTTCGCGAGCCTGTTTTTCCGGCAGAACCGCAACGATCCGGCCCTGGTGGAGCGCCACCGCGTGGTCTTCGAGCACCTGGCCCGCGGGCTCGATGGGAATGACCCAGCGAGCGGCGATGAGCGTGTCGATGAGCTGCATGAAAGTTCCGTGTGGAGAGGCGCTGAAGTATAGCCGTGACGGCCAGCGAAAGCGTTCGGCAGACACCTCCAATGTGCTAATATTTGCGACTTCGCCCCACGAGATCATAGACCCGCTTCATGGCCGAAATCGCTCGCGAAATCCTGCACGTCAATCTCGAAGACGAAATGCGCCAGTCCTATCTCGATTACGCGATGAGCGTGATCGTGGGGCGGGCGCTTCCCGATGTCCGGGACGGGCTCAAGCCCGTCCACCGCCGCATCCTGTTCGCCATGCACGAGAGCAACAACGTCTACACGCGCACGTACGTCAAGTGCGCACGCGTGGTCGGCGATGTGCTCGGTAAATATCATCCGCACGGCGATACGTCTGCGTACGACGCGCTGGTGCGCATGGCGCAAGACTTTTCCATGCGCTACATGCTGGTCGACGGCCAGGGCAATTTCGGCTCGATCGATGGCGATCCGCCCGCTGCCTACCGGTATACCGAATGTCGCATGACGGCGCTGGCGTCCGAACTGCTCGCGGACATCGGCAAGGAGACGGTCGATTTCGTCGACAACTACGACGGCAAGGAACAGGAGCCGGTGGTCCTGCCGACGCGGGTACCCAACCTGCTGGTGAACGGTTCGGCGGGCATTGCCGTTGGCATGGCAACCAACATTCCGCCGCACAATCTCGGCGAGGTCATCAACGCCACCCTCGCGTTGATCGACGATCCGGAGATCACCATTCCGGCGCTGATGCAGCACATTCCCGGCCCGGATTTTCCGACGGCGGGCATTCTGAACGGCACGCAGGAACTGGCGCAGGCGTATACCACCGGCCGCGGACGCGTCTACATGCGTGCGCGGACGAATATCGAAGAAGACGAGAAGGGCCGCCAGGCCATCATCGTCACCGAGCTGCCGTACCAGGTGAACAAGGCGCGGCTGATGGAGCGCATCGCCGAACTCGCCAGGGAAAAGATCATCGAGGGCATTTCGTTCCCGGACGGCCTGCGCGACGAGTCCGACAAGGACGGCATGCGCGTGGTCGTCGAACTCAAGCGCGGTGAACAGGCGGATATCGTGCTGAACAACCTGTTCAGGCACACGCCGATGGAATCGGTGTTCGGCATCAACATGGTGGCGTTGCAGGACGGCCAGCCGAAGCTGTTCAACCTGAAGGAAATGCTGGAGGCCTTCCTGCGGCATCGCCGTGAGGTGGTGACTCGCAGGACCATCTACGATCTGCGCAAGGCTCGCGAACGTGCGCATATTCTCGAAGGCCAGGCGGTAGCGCTCGCCAACATCGATGCAGTCATCGCGCTGATCAAGGCATCGCCGACGCCGGCCGAAGCGAAGGTGGCGTTGATGGGCCGGACCTGGCCCGCCGGCGGCGTGCCGCAAATGCTGGAGCGCGCCGGATCGGTCGCCACGCGCCCGGACGGGCTCGCCGCCGAGTTTGGAATGCACGGCGAAGTCTATCGACTGTCCGACGTGCAGGCGCAGGCCATCCTCGACCTGCGGTTGAATCGCCTCACCGGCCTGGAGCAGGACAAGATCTTCAGCGAGTTCCAGGAACTGCTGGTGGTGATCCAGGATCTCGGCGACATCCTGGCGCGGCCCGAGCGCCTGTTGATGGTGATCCGTGCGGAGCTCGAAGAAATCCGCGTGAACTATGCCGATCCACGCCGGACGGAAATCGTCCACACGCATTCGGACCTGACGGACGAAGACCTGATCGAGCCGCAGGACCTGGTGGTCACGCTGTCGCACGGCGGCTATGCGAAATCGCAGCCGGTGACGGACTACCAGGCGCAGCGTCGCGGCGGTCGCGGCAAAGCGGCTACTGCGGTGAAGGACGAGGATTTCGTCGACAAGCTGTTCGTCGCCCATACGCACGACACGCTGCTGTGCTTCTCCAGCGCCGGCAAGATGTACTGGCTGAAGGTGTACCAGTTGCCGCAGGCGAGCCGCGGCTCGCGCGGCAAACCCATCGTGAATCTGCTGCCCCTGGCGCCGGAAGAGCGCATCAACGCGGTGGTGCCCATCCACGAGTTCGAAGAGAACAAGTTCGTGTTCATGGCGACGGCGCAGGGTACGGTCAAGAAGACCTCGCTGGAGGCGTTCTCGCGACCGCGCCAGGCCGGCATCATCGCCGTCGAATTGGACGCGGGCGATCGGCTGGTCGGTGTCGACATCACCGACGGCACCAAGCAGGTCATCCTGGCGACGAGCGGCGGCAAGGCGATTCGGTTTGCCGAAGACGATGTACGCCCCATGGGCCGAACAGCCGGCGGTGTGCGTGGCATTCGGCTGCCCGAAGGCGAGGAAGTCATCTCGCTGATCACTCTCGATGCGGACGGCATGGTGCTGACCGCTTCTGAAAACGGCTACGGCAAGCTCACTCCGGTCGACGACTTCCCGTTGCATGGCCGAGGCGGCCAGGGCGTGATCGCGCTGCAGATCAGCGACCGTAACGGCCGCATGGTCGGTGCAATGCAGATCAAGCAGGACGATGAGATCATGCTCATCAGCTCCAACGGCACGCTGGTGCGCACGCCGGTCCGTGATATTTCGGTCCAGGGCCGCAACACGCAGGGTGTCCGCCTGATCCGTCTCGATGAAGGCGACCGGCTGGTGGGACTCGAATGCATCGTGGCCGAAGGGGTCGAAGGCGCTCCCGATGGCTCTGATGCTACCCCGTCGGATGACACGAATGGCGCGGACGGCGCCGAGGGCGCGGCTGACGCTGCCGGCGACGCCGATCCAGGAGCAGGTCCGGCGGAGTAACGCGCAACTGGGTTGAATGGATGCCTTGTCAACGCTCACCGCTGCTGACAGTCTCCTGCATCCTTCAACCCTCTGCGTCGATCGAAGCGTCCTCAACCCAAGCGTCCTCAAGGCACCGCCTCATGCCGTACCGCATTCTCACGCTGAACAATATTTCGGTGAGCGGGCTCGAACGCCTGCCGCGCGATCGCTACGAAGTCGCATCCGGCATCGACCAGCCCGACGCGGTGATGCTGCGTTCGGCGGACATGCATTCGATGGAGATTCCTGCGAGCGTGAAAGCCGTCGGCCGTGCCGGCGCCGGTACCAACAATGTGCCGGTCGGCAAGCTGTCGAAGCGTGGCGTCCCGGTATTCAACGCTCCCGGCGCCAATGCCAACGCGGTGAAAGAGCTGGTCATCGCCAGCTTGTTCCTCGCCGCACGCAACATCTGCCAGGCGTGGGAGTACACGCGTTCGCTCAAAGAAGAGGGCGAGCACCTGGAAGAAGCGGTCGAGAAGGGCAAGAAGAAGTTCGTCGGCTACGAGCTGCCGGGGCGAACGCTCGGCGTCATCGGGCTCGGCGCCATCGGCGTGGAAGTCGCCAACACGGCTCATGCGCTCGGCATGAACGTGCTCGGATTCGACCCGCAGATCACCGTGCAGCGTGCGTGGCAATTGTCGTCGGGCGTGGTGCAGGCATTGTCGCTGGATGATCTGTTCTCGCGCAGCGATATGATCACCGTGCACGTGCCGTTGGTCGAGGGTACGCGTGGCCTCGTCAACACGGCACGGCTGAAGCTGCTGAAGGCGAACGGTGCAGTACTGAATTTCTCGCGTGCCGGCATCGTCGACGATGCGGCCGTGCTCGCTGCGCTCGATAGCGGACGACTGAATGCCTACATCTGCGACTTCCCCACGACCGCGCTCAAAGCTCATCCGCGCGTCGTCGCCTTGCCGCATCTCGGCGCGTCGACAGGCGAAGCCGAAGAGAACTGTGCGGTGATGGTTGCCGATACCCTGCGAGATTTCCTGGAGAACGGCAACATCCGCCACAGCGTGAATTTTCCCGAGGCCGTGTTGCCGCGAACCTTTGGCGCCACGCGCCTGTCGATCGCCAACGAAAACGTGCCGAACATGGTGGGGCAGATCTCGACCGTGCTGGCCAGCGCGAATCTCAATATCGCCGACCTGTTGAACAAATCGCGCGGCGACCTTGCATACACGCTCATCGATGTCGACGGCGAAGTGCCGGCAGCCGTGGTGGACAGGCTGGCGAAAATCGAAGGCGTACTGGCGGTGCGCTCCTTGCAGGCAGTGGGCTGATGGCGAGCAAGAAGAAAGCGGCAGCGACAACCAGTGCCAGGAAAACTGCGGCGACCGCGGTCGCGCCGGTATCCAAGGACCTGCAGGCATTTCGCGATCGCATCGACAGCATCGATGAGCGTATCCACGCATTGCTGAACGAGCGTGCGTTGTGCGCCCAGCAGGTCGGCGCATCGAAAGTAGCGCAGGGCCTTTCGACCGCGGAGTTCTACCGGCCGGAGCGCGAAGCGCAGGTGCTGCGCAAGGCAGTCGAACGCAACAAAGGGCCGTTGCGCAGCGAAGAGATCGCACGACTGTTCCGCGAGATCATGTCCGCTTGCCTGGCGCAGGAGGAGCCGCTGAAAGTCGCGTTCCTCGGTCCCGAAGGCACGTTCTCGCAGCAAGCCGTGTTCAAGCATTTCGGACATTCGGTGCGTGCCCTGCCGCTGCCTGAGATCAGCGAAGTGTTCGAGGAAGTGCAGGCCGCGCACGCCGACTTCGGCATCGTTCCTATCGAGAACTCGACCGAAGGCACGGTCAACAACACGCTCGACATGTTCCTGACCACGCCGTTGAAGATCTGCGGCGAAGTGGAACTGCGCATTCACCAGCACCTGATGGGCCGCATGCATGGACTGGAGAACATCGTGCGCGTGTGTTCGCATCAGCAATCGCTTGCACAATGCAGGCAATGGCTCGACGAGCACCTGCCGGGAGTCGAACGCATTCAGGTCAGCAGCAACGCCGAAGCGGCTCGACGCGCCCGCGACGAACACGGCACGGCGGCGATAGCAGGGCAGGTGGCTGCGGAGGTCTACGGACTGAGCGTGATCGCGCCGGAAATCGAAGATCGCGCCGACAACACGACGCGCTTCCTGGTCATCGGCCGCAAGCTGTTCAATGCGAGCGGCAAGGACAAGACGACGCTGCTGCTGTCCGCCGGGGACACGCAATCGCCGGGGACCTTGCATCGCCTGCTGGAGCCGCTGGCCCGCAACAACATCAGCATGACCCGCATCGAATCGCGGCCGTCGCGCAAACGCAAATGGGACTACGTATTCTTCATCGACGTCGAAGGCCATGCCGAGGAAGCGCCGTTGAAACATGCGCTCGACGACCTGAAGCAGCAATCGTCGCTGTTCAAGGTGCTCGGTTCCTATCCTTGCGCGGTGCTGTGATGTTCTCGCCATCCAAGTTGGCTGCGCCGCCGGTACTCGACATCGCGCCGTACGTTCCCGGCAAGCCGCTGTCCGAGCTCGAACGCGAACTAGGCATCAGCGATAGCATCAAGCTGGCGTCGAACGAGAATCCTCTCGGACCTGGACCGCTCGCGCTGGCCGCGATAGCGCAGGCGGCGCGCGATATCGGATCCTATCCCGATGCGAATGGCTTCGAACTGAAGCAGGCACTGGCCAGCAAGCATCGGTGGAGCACCGATGGCATCACGCTCGGCAACGGCTCGAACGACGTGCTGGTCATGGTGGCCGAAGCGTTCCTGACGCGCGATAGCGAGGCTGTCTATTCGCAGTATGGGTTCGCGGTCTATCCCATCGCCGTCCAGGCAACCGGTGCGACGGCGCGCGTGGCACCGGCGTTGCCATCAGGTCATCCGATGGCACTGGGTCACGATCTGGATGCCATGCTGAAGCTGGTCACGCCGCGTACACGGGTAGTGTTCATCGCCAATCCGAACAATCCCACCGGCACCTGGATCGAAGCCGGCCCGCTACACGCGTTTCTGAAGGCGTTGCCGCAGACGACCGTGGTCGTGGTGGACGAGGCGTACATCGAATACGTCGAAGATGGTGACTTCCCGGATTCCAGCCGCTGGCTGCGCGAGTTTCCGAATTTGATCGTGACACGAACCTTTTCCAAGGCGTACGGGCTCGCCGGCCTGCGTGTCGGTTACGCCTTGTCCGATCCGGCCATCGCGAACCTGCTGAACCGCGTGCGCCAGACGTTCAACGTCAACTGCGTGGCGCTCGCTGCCGCCAGGGCATCGCTCGACGATGCGGAGCACCTGCGGGCGACCATCGAAGTGAACCGCGAAGGAATGCGACAACTGCTCGACGGCCTGAAGCCGTTGCCCGTGACCGTAACGCCGTCGCGCGGCAATTTCATCCTGATCGACTGCGCCCGCGCCGCCATGCCTGTCTACGATGCCATGCTGAAGCAGGGAGTCATCGTCCGGCCGGTGGGCAACTACCAGCTCCCGCACCATCTGCGCCTGACGATCGGAACTCGGGAACAGAATCAGCGTATGCTGGTCGCCCTCAAAACTGCCCTTTAAACTATGCGGGGCGTTACTCGATTCCGCCCTCCATTCGGCCCTGAAGTTCTCGCGAAGATGTCTCACTATCTCGTCCAGCCGTCGGCCGGCGTTTCCGGCGCGGTCCGCGTACCCGGCGACAAGTCCATTTCCCACCGCTCGTTGATGCTCGGCAGCCTGGCCGAAGGCGCCACCGAGGTCCGCGGCTTTCTCGAAAGCGAAGATTGCCTGGCGACGATGCAGGCCATGCGGGCCCTGGGCGTGGTCATCGACCAGGTCGGGCCGCAGGAAGTCCGGATTCACGGTGTCGGACTCAGGGGCCTCAAGGCTGCCGGCCATGCGCTCGACATGGGCAATTCCGGAACGGCGATGCGACTCATGACCGGCTTGCTGGCAGGGCAGAGTTTCGACAGCGAACTGATCGGCGATTCATCGCTCATGCAGCGCCCGATGGAGCGAGCCGCCGTGCCCCTGCGCAAGATGGGAGCGCAGATCGCGACATTGAACGGCAAACCGCCCGTGCGCATCACCGGTGTGCCGGCGTTGTCCGCCATTCGCTATGAATTGCCCGTCGCGAGCGCGCAGGTGAAATCGGCGGTGTTGCTGGCCGGGCTCTATGCGAAAGGAGCGACGACGGTCGTCGAGCCTGCCGTCACGCGCGATCACACCGAACGCATGCTCCTGGGTTTCGGCTGCGCGGTGGAGGCAGCCCACGGCGTCGTGACGGTCGAACCGCCGCAGCGCC
>Ga0065707_10083107_pt1 | contig 10438 bp, 9 predicted proteins | sample SwiRhicommuniRL3_FD_59094 | JGI IMG/M metagenome (GOLD analysis project Ga0065707, IMG submission 59094) | Switchgrass rhizosphere bacterial communities from Rose Lake, Michigan, USA - RL3 v2 (version 2) | ecosystem: Host-associated > Plants > Roots > Rhizosphere > Soil | place: East Lansing, MI... | reverse complement strand
GCGGGGCGGGCTCCGCTGGACGGCGAAAAGTGTCGCGACCCGCTGGAGCGATCTCAAACATATAGAACACGATCGGGAAGAAACAGAATTAAAGAGATCCGCATAAGCACGAACACAACAACAAATGATCCTTGCTTTGCCAATTTCGAAACGAATTAAGATCACTGCTGGCGAGCAAAAATTCGTCGATATTCTTCTTTCTTTTTTGCATATTCTTCAGCAGTCATGGAGATCCCAAACAGAAAGTGGTCGTGATGGACGGCGATGGTTCGGCGCTTTCGGGAATGACGGCTCTGTCTGTGGTCGCAAAACCCGCACCTTGCCAGTCTCCCTGTCAACTTCAAGGCGAAAACAAGCTATCAACCGACGATCCAGCTAAATTTCGTCTGCCCCCTTCACTCTTTTTCTTTTGCTAAAATCGATTCCTATCTCTGTACTGCCCTTGTCTTCCGATGTCTTGAGGAGTTTCATTCAGCGCGTGAGTTTCTTCCAACTATTCTTTAGGATCATTCGCGCAATCATTGGCACAAGATCTATCCGAACCTTTAGCGCGACGGTCGGCCGGACGATTTCCAAACGTAACAGCCTGGTTAAACTTTGATCTCTGTCTTAAAGTAGCCCCAAATTTCATGGTAAAGATCGGTGAAACCTTTTTCATTGTGAATCTCAAACACATTTCGCGGCCGCGGCAGCGGCACATCGAAGATGCGTTTGACCGTACCGGGCCGACCGGTAAACAAAACCACCTTGTCGGAAAGCGCGATCGCCTCGGTTAAATCGTGGGTAACAAACAGAATCGTTTTTTTGTTCGTATCCCAAATCCGCAAGAGCTCGTCTTGCAGAACCAAACGCGTTTGCGCATCGAGCGGGCCAAAGGGCTCGTCCATTAAAATAATGTCGGGATCATAGATCAGCGTGCGGATGATCGAGCAGCGTTTCTGCATGCCGCCGGAAAGCTCGAACGGATAATGGCTTTCAAACCCGGTCAGCTGCATAGTGTCAATGAATTTTTGCGCGGTTTGCGCCCGCTGCTCCTTCGACACGCCGCGAATTTTCAGCGCCAATTCGACATTTTCACTCAAACTCAGCCAGGGAAACAGATTGCTGTCTTGGGTGACAAATCCGACGTCGGTGTTGATCGACGCGATCTCGCGGCCTTTGTAATTGAGCCGTCCTTGGTAGGGTAATGAGATGCCGGCGATGATCTTGAGCAACGTGCTTTTACCGCAGCCGCTTGGTCCGACGATCGTGGTAAACGAGCCCTTTTCCACCGGCAGGGTCACATCTTTGAGCGCAAGAACGGATTTGCCTTTGGAGCGATAGGTCTTGGTAATGTGGGTAAGGTCGATGATCGGGTCCATCTTATGAAGACCAGCTGAAAGTATTCAAAACGATCCTGCTTAGGCGCCGACGCTTTTTGCCTCGACTTCCGGGCGCCACTTCAATAAGCGACGTTCGAGCAGAGACAACAATCCGTCGAGCACGACGACTAGAAGAGCCAAAATGGTTACGCCGACAAAGATGCCGTTGGTGTCATAGGTGCCTTGATTATAGTTGATAAAAAAACCCAGCCCTTTGGTGGAGGCGATGAATTCTCCTACTACCGCGCCGATGACCGAGAATGGAATGCCCGCCCGCAAACCAACGATGATAAATGGCAAGGTGGCCGGCAAGAAGACTTCGCGCACAACTTGCCAACCGGAAGCCCCCATGATGCGGATGATCGCCACGTAATCTTCGTTCACTGAGCGCAGTCCGGCGAACGTGTTGATGAAAACGACAAAGAACACCATCGTTAAGATGATGGCGATCTTCGACATCAAGCCGATGCCGAACCAGATCACAAACACCGGCGCCAGGGCGACCTTTGGGATGCCGTTAAAAAGCGTGATGTAGGGATTGAAAATATCTCCGAGCAGCTTTACCCGGCCGAAGAGAAAGCCGATGCTGACGCCGCACAGCGCGCCGATCACATAGCCCACGGCCATTTCCGTCAGCGTCGCCTGGAGGTGCTGCCAAATCATTCCCGTGGCGATGACATCAACGATGCCGCGGGCAATCTCCGTCGGTTGGCTGACGAGCCGGGCTACACCCGGCCATTGCCATGCCGCGATCTCCCAGACGGCGAGTGTGCAGATGCCGGGGAGCAATACCAGGAGAGCGCGCCAGTTCACAACCGAATTTTGTCGAGCGAATCCGGCTGCCGTGTCATCCCCAAGCTTGGTCGTCGCGGCGCGCGTCGTGGTGTTCTCGTCCATAGCTTGGCTCTTTTCTCACACTGGAAACTTGTACGCCGCTGCTTTCAAGGCAGGTATTGATTGGTCCAGAACTCGCCTTCGGCGGTGTTGAGCTCGGATTTGAGCAGTCCCACCGCCACGAAAACCTTGTGCATGTTATCCCATCCAGATTTCGTCATACGCAGGTTGCGGCGAAAGGTCGATCGGCTGCGGCTCATTACGGTTTTAAGAACAGCTGGGGTGATTTTAGGAAACTGTTTGACCAGCAGCTCATCGGACTCGGCGGGGTTGTCGATGATCAAATTGTTGCCGCGCGCAATCGCCCGCAATAGAGCGCGCGTCGCGTCGGGATTGGCCTTGATATAACTGTCCAGCGCATGCACGGATTCGTGGGGGTAGTCTTTGAAGATTTCAATCTCGTTGCCCAATCGAATAAAGGTATAACCCCATCCCTCCAGTTCCGGCTGTTCGGTGTCCGGGATGCCACCGACGATCATATCGACCTGGCCATTTTTGAGCGCGTTCACACGCGCGGCGCCGGCACCCACGGCGGCAAACCGCACGTCCACGTCAGGTTTAAGATTATTTTGCCGAAGCAGATAACGGACCACCTGTGCCGGGGCGCCGCCGACCGTTGCCGCGCCGATGGTAGCGCCTTTGAGTGCTTGAATTTTTTGCGCGACGGTCATTTTAGCGATTTGGCCTTTCGTCAAGCCACGGCTTTCCAACCATTTATTATTGGTTGCGATATGCCATTCGAGGGAAGCGGGAAAAATACCCACGGAAAACATGCGATCCCCTCTGGAGCGAGCGACCAGCACGTCCGAAGCCGCCGTGGAAACAAACTGAACGTCGCCGCTCATGACGGCTGCCATGGTGACCGCGCCGCCGGTGGTCAAGATATGCTCGAAATCGATGCCCTCTTCTTTGAAGTATCCTTTGCGCTGAGCGATCCAGATCGGCGCGAAATCCAGGCCCGCAGTCGAAGTTGCCAATCTTATTTTCGCGAGCGGCTTTGCTTGCCCCATGGCCGGCGTTGAAGCACTAATTAAAAGTAATAGATACGCGAGCAAGACCAACCCCAGTTGTTTACTACTGTGTTTCACAAAAAGTTCCTCCCAAGGAATCAATCCCGCTAACTTGAAGAAAGCAAATAATTGATCAGCAATTTTTCGGCGCGATAATATTCATGCAAAAATTCATCCTGATTCGCATAGCGGTGCTTGGGTATCAGCCGACCCTGAAACGAGACGATCAACGGATCGACATCGAACGGGTAAGGGGTGACCATGGCGCGGGTTTCGTCTTTGATGGTGAAAGTTAGAATTGTGTCCTCTTTGCCAGGTCGGGTGGGCACAGGCACATTGCTCATCGTATTGCTCGGGCCATTCTTCCGCTGCGCGCTGTTGAACGGATAGCGATTGCAAACGAATTGACCCATCTGATCGTAGACTTCCATCAGTTTAAAGTTCGTCCATAAGTGTTCCTCGGATACAAAAGCGCGATATTGCTCCGAGCTTTTCAATTGCTTCATCACTTCGGCGCGATAGCTTTCCTGTTCGGTGAGAAATTCTTTTACGTCGGGATAAACCGCGTAATCCGGCATGTACGGAAGCAGCCCGCGTCCCTGTGTCAGCAGACCGTCGGAGTGGAGCGAAACGATATAGCCCGCATAGGGATCTTGCTCCGCGAGGCGATAGATCCCATGGCGGTAAAAATCCAGCCAGACTTTGCCGCCGAGATGTTTGATGCTGCCGATATAATCCGGCGGCAATCCTTCGTCGTTGACCCGCGGCTTGATCTCCCAATCCCACCAGCCGGTGTCGTGCTCCTGCGCAGCCAAGACCATCGCGGCGTAAGGAGAAGGTCGCGCGAAAGTGTCATTGCCCCAATGGGCAGCGAACCAGCCGGTGACTCTCGAGTGATCGACCTGGAGGATCAGCAACAATCGGTTCTCATCATAGGGGCAAACCATCATAGGATTGTCCTCCTCAAATCCGCTCAAACATCACGCCAGGAGCCGTCGAACGGTGCTGCCGAAGATACCATCGAGCTCGGCGTTCGACCAGGATCTCGCTTTCAGCGCGGCAACCGTGTCCTTTTCGGCGTTCGGCACATGCGGCACATCCGTGCCAAAAACCAGTGTGTCGACGCCCCAAGTCGCGCGAGCGCATTCCAACGCCGGACCATGAATACACGCCGTATCGAAGTAACAGCGGCGTAAATAATAACTGGGCGGGTGCGGGCAATTCGAATAACGTTGATAGCCGCGATCGATTCGGTCCAAGATCATCGGCAAACCGCCGCCGAGGTGCGACCAAACGATCTTTACGTTAGGGCACTCTTCAAGAGTCCCGGAGAGAGCAAGCTTCGTTGCCGCCATCGCTGTTTCACCCGGATATCCTACGGAAAGAAAGGTTCCCGGATCGTTCTGCGGCGCGTCGCAGGGGCAGGTCGGGTGTACGAGCACCATGAGCTGACGGCGGCTCATCTCGCGCCAAAAGTTTCGGAGCTCGGGCGCCTGTAACTGAAAGTCGCCGACATTAGTTGCGATGCCGACGCCAGCAGCGCCCATACCGAGAGCGCGATCCAACTCTTGCGCCATCTCGTTCTGCTTCGTGCACGGCAGTACCGCGACAAAGCGAAACCGACTTGGATATTGCCGGCAAACCGCGGCAAGTCCGTCGTTGACAAAGCGCGCTGCCGCGGCGTCGCCGGAGCCGGCCCAACCGATATTCAGCGCGCCCACGGAAAGTATCGCTATACCGACGCCCGCTTCGTCCATCGACGCCAGTCGCTTCGGTAAATTGTCCTGCTCCGCGGGCATCGACATGACGTGGCTGCCGCGGTAGAGAAGCGATTGTCCGCGCGGATTATCGACGAGCTTGAAGTCGGCGCGGGTCTTGATCACTTCGGTGAAGCAGCCCGCAGGATAGAGATGGGCATGAACGTCGATTATTTGCTGAACGGTCATCGGGACTTACTCATCATAAATCAGCATCCGACGTTTCTCCGGCAGCTTCGTGGTCTTTTATCAGCTGCAAGATGTAGTCCGGCTTGAGCGGCAATTTTTTGACTTCCACACCCAACGCATTGGATACCGCGTTTGCCAACGCCGCACCCACCGCGGTGATGCCGCCTTCGCCCGCTCCCTTCACGCCAAGCGGATTATGCGGGCTCGGAAAATCTTCGGTCGAAATAAGCTGCGCTTTGGGCACTTCCATCGCCGTCGGCAGCAAATAATCCATGAAGTTCGTCGACAAGGGTTGACCGTCTTCATCGTAGACAAACTCTTCCAGCAGCGCCCCACCGATTCCTTGCGCCAGACCGCCGGCCATTTGGCCTTCGATGATCATAGGATTGATTTTTCGTCCGACGTCTTCAGTCACGAGATAATCGAGGATTGTGATTTTGCCAGTTTCCTTGTCGACTTCCACCGCCGCGACGTGAACGCCGTAAGGAAACGGCCGCTTATCAGTGGCGAAAAAATCTTCTTCGGAGATCCCGGGCGTCATGCCGTTTTTGAGCGCCGGACCAGGCAACGCCAAGCGCGCGAGCTCGGCGAAGGCGAGGGACCGTTCCGGCGCGCCGCGAGCGATGACGCGGCCATCGCTAAGAATCAAGTCAGCGGTATCGATTTCCAACTTAGCTGATGCCAGCCGCAAGAGTTTGTCTTTGACTTTACGGGACGCGCCGACCGCGGCGCTGCCAGCCATCACGGTGGAACGGCTAGCGTTGCTGCCGTTGCCGTAAGGAACTTGGGCGGTATCGCCATGCACCACGCGCACATTCTCTATGGCAACTTGCAGCTCATCGGCAACGATCTGGCTGAGCGCCGTCGCGATGCCCTGGCCGACCGAGTTACAGCCGGAGTAAAGGACGACCTGACCGGCATTATCGACCTCGATGCGAGCATACTCCCATGGACCGATGCCGCTGGTTTCGACGAAGCAGCCGATGCCGACGCCGACAGCGCGGCCTTCGAGCTTTGCGGCAGCGCAGGTCGCTTTGAAACTTTCATAGCCGAAGCGCTCCAGCGCGCGCTCGAACTGGCCGGGTAAGTCGCCCGTGTCATAAACCATGTAATGAAATGGATGCTTGCCGAGATCGTAGGGCATTTCTTCATGGCGGATCAGGTTGCGTCTTCTTACGTCGGCGGGATCGAGCTTGAGACGATGCGCGACGATATCCATTAATCGTTCCCGGACGAAATTTGCTTCGTAGCGTCCCGGGCTCCGGTAGGTGCCTACGGGTGTCTTGTTGGTCAGAACGCAGAAAACGTTGCAGCGATAGTTTTTTACCCGAAACGGGCCGCGCAGCATGGCCGAAGCGGCGATGGCGGGAACGCCGCCGTGGGTGCGCGTGTAGCCACCCATATCGAAGAGAATCTCGGCGTCCATCGCCACGATCGTGCCGTCTTTTTTCACGCCGATTTTTATCCGGTGCTTTTGCTGGCGCGACTGGTTCATCGCCTTGAGATTCTCCGAGCGATCTTCGTTCCAACAAATCGGTTTGCGAAAATGCATGGCGGCGAAGGGAATCAGAAAATCTTCCGGATAGAATTCGCCGCGCGCGCCGAAGCCGCCGCCGACTTCCGGCTCGATGAAATGGATCGAGCTCTGCGGCAGACCGATGAGCTCGGAAAGAATGCGCCAGTTGGTATGGGTCATCTTGGTCGGACCCCACATGGTCAGGAGACCGCGTCCCTCGTCCCACTCCGCGACCAGGCCGCGATTTTCGAGCGGCACGGCGGAATGACGTTGAGTCGAAAATTCCTCCTCGACGATTAAGTCGGAATCGCGGAAAGCGGCATCGACATCGCCGACGTTAACTTGAAAGTTGGCGGCGATGTTGTTCGGCACCGCCTCGTGGAGCTGTGGTGCGCCCGGTTCCATGCTGGCGCGCGCCTCGACGACGGGGCCCAACGCCGCGTATTCAACGTCGATCAATTCGATCGCGTCCTCGGCGATGTAACGATTGTCCGCGACGACCACGGCGACCGGGTCGCCGACGTAACGGACTTTCGTCGCCGCTATCGGCGTTTGTTGCGAGCGCTCCAAGCCGGGAATGACTCCGGTGCGCATGGGAATAGTTTTCAGCCCGGGCATGTCGGCGGCCGTGAGGACGCCGATGACGCCGGGAAGTTTCAGCGCAGTCGCTGCATCTATTTTGACGATGCGCGCGTGCGCGTGGGTGCTCCGCAAGATGGCCGCGTGCACCATGCCGGCGCGGTGAATATCGCCGACGTACTTGCCGATGCCGCGCAGAAGCCGCACGTCTTCTTTGCGCTTAACTCTCGAGCCGATGTACGCCATGGATGCTTTTTACCTTGATTTTTCCGCCAGCGTTTTCGCCGTTTCCTGGATCGCGGTGACGATATTTTGATAGCCGGTGCACCTGCAAAGGTTGCCGCTGAGCCATTCGCGAATCTCCTCTTCGCTCGGATTCGGTATCTCTTTTAATAAAGCTTCCGCCGTGAGTAGGATTCCCGGCGTGCAAAAGCCGCACTGCAGGCCGTGCAGCTCCCAGAACTTTTCTTGGAGCGGATGCAGCTCGGTTGCATTCGGCGCGATCCCTTCCACGGTTTTTAACTCTGCTCCGTTAGCTTGCACGGCGAAGAGCAAGCAGGAGCGCACCGGCTCGCCGTTGAACAGGATCGTGCAAGCGCCGCAAACACCATGCTCGCAACCAACGTGCGTTCCCGTGAGTCCGAGATCGTCGCGCAAGAAATCGGTGAGAAGTTTGCGCGGTTCTACTTCCCCGCTATATTCATGACCGTTGATGGTTAGGCGAACCTGCCGGGTGCTCATCGCGAGGTTCCTTTCACTTGTTCAGCTGAGCGTCTTGCCGCTTGCGTAAGCGCGCGGCGGGCCAGAGCCGCACAGGCGGCGCGGCGGTATTCAGCGCTCGCATGAATATCTGAATCCTGTTCCAAGTTCTCAGTTGCGCGTCGCGCGGCGTCGCGAAACAGCGCTTCCGACGGCCTTTGACCGAGCAAAAACTCTTCCGCTTTACGCACCCGCATCGGCGTTGTGCCGGTAAGCGTGAGCCGGGAATGTTGGATGCAGCCCTTTACATCGAGAGCGAGGACCGACGCGACTCCCGCCAGGGCAAAATCACCATGTCGACGGCTGACTTCTTGATACGACCAACCGGCATTCGCCGGCAATGCCGTGACGGCTATTTCCAACAACAGCTCGTCCGGCTGCAGCGCGGTGGTCATGTAGGAAAGGAAAAAATCTTCAGCGCCCACGGAGCGCCGGGCCGTCTTCGCGGCCAGGACCATCGACGCGTCCAGCGTTACCATGGCGACGGGCAATTCCGCAGAAGGAAAAGCGTGCGCCAAACTGCCGCCAACCGTGCCGCGGTTGCGTATTTGAATATGGCCGATAAAAGCGGCTGCGTCGCGCAGCAGCGGCCAACGCTTGGCAACCTCGGCCGAGCGTTCAAGCTCGCGTTGTCGGGTCGTCGCGCCGATGCGCAGCGCATGATCGTCGGCGCTCAAATAGCTCAGATCGTTGACGCGGTTCAGGTCGATCAGATGCGCCGGCCGGATGAGACGAAAATTCATCAGCGGCACGAGACTCTGGCCGCCGGCGAGTGGCCGCGCTTGATCGCCGAATTGCGCCATCAAGCCCAGCGCTTCATCAATGGTAGTCGGATCGTGATAGTCAAATTTTGCCGGTTTCATATTCGATTCGTTGGTATCGGCTACCTATCGTGATGAATCGCTAAAATAATTGCTTTATGTGCGCGTATCAATCGCAACCGCGAGGCGGCTTTTACCACATCACTTGACCGCCATTGGGTTGAATCAGCTGGCCGGTAATGAAGTTGGCGCGGTCGCTCAGCAAAAAATCAACTACAGTCGCGACTTCCTCGGGCCGCCCGAGCCGCTTGATCGGAAGCCGGCTTTCGAAGACGTTGCGGGCATTTGTGTACTCTTCCGGTGTTCTTCCCGCGCGAAGCAGTGGTGTATCGATAGGGCCCGGACCGATGGCATTTACGCGGATGCCGTAGCTTGCGAATTCGAGCGCCAACGATTTCGTTAGGGAATACAACGCCGTCTTTGCCGCGCAATAATTCGCCGCGTTAGGAACGCCGACAATTGCAAAGTCGGATGACGTGATTACGATGGACCCTGAGTTTCGCTCGACCATATTCCGAAGTACCGCCTGGCAAAAGTTGAAAGTGCCGGTAACGTGCGTGTCGATCAACAAAGACCATTGTGCCAGCGTCATGTCGGCGACCGTTGACCGTGAGTTCACTCCGGCATTGCTGAATAGACCATCGATTTTGCCGAATCGTCCGATGATTTCCGCGATCCAAGCCTGTACTTGCACCTGATCGCGCACATCGACCATCGCAGTGAACGCCGTGCTGCCGTCCGTCTGAATGAGCGCTGCGGTCTCCTCGAGGCCTGCTTTATTGAGATCGCAAAGACACACCGTGTCGTCTTTGCGGGCTAGGCGCAGCGCGGTCGCGCGTCCGATACCGCTACCGGCGCCGGTAATCACCGCGATGCGCGGATAGCTCGCCGCTACCACAATGTGGATCCTCCGTTGACCCGGATATCCTGTCCGAGCACGTAGGAACTGTCGTCGCTCAACAAAAACATGCAGGCTTCGGTCATATCCTTGACGTCGCCGATGCGGCCCAATGGGATGCGTGATTTTCTCGACTCCATGATTTCGTCGGACAGTACAGCGCGAGGCATCGGCGTATCGGTAATCACCGGCGAGATCGTGTTCACCCGGATGTTTTCCGCGGCGGATTCGACGGCGAGTGAGCGCGCCAATCCGAGGATACCACCCTTGGATGCGGCATAATGGGCGACATTGACTCCGCCGGTGCGCGCGACCATCGACGAGAACATGACGATGCGGCCAAATTTTCGCGCCCGCATAAAACGGAGCGCGGCGCGACAGCAAAGGAAATAGCCTGTCAAATTGATTCGTAGAGTTTGCTGCCAGTCTTCGAGAGTAAGCTCCAAAAAAGGTACTGGGCGATAGATCCCCGCGCAGCAGACCAGATAATCGATGTTGCCGGCAGTGTTACCGATGGCATCGAATGTTGTGTCGACCTCCGATTCATCGGCAACATCGACGGTGTGCAGGCTCCATGCCGATGCATGCGACGGTTTCGAGTCGAGCACATGCACGATAGCGCCTTCATCGTGCAGCCGCCGCGCGATCGCGCCG
>Ga0065707_10083106_pt1 | contig 10441 bp, 5 predicted proteins | sample SwiRhicommuniRL3_FD_59094 | JGI IMG/M metagenome (GOLD analysis project Ga0065707, IMG submission 59094) | Switchgrass rhizosphere bacterial communities from Rose Lake, Michigan, USA - RL3 v2 (version 2) | ecosystem: Host-associated > Plants > Roots > Rhizosphere > Soil | place: East Lansing, MI... | reverse complement strand
TAGCGCAAATGGTTTAGTGGTAAAATCCAACGTTGCCATCGTTGGGCCCCCGGTTCGATTCCGGGTTTGCGCATCTTTTTACTTTTTGAACCCTCTGTTTTTTCAGTTCCTACAAATCAATTCTTCGCGTCTGTGCACGCAGTTTACACCATAAATCTCCAGTGATCTGGTCATATTTCATCCATAAAGATCTTCAACAACATGAATCTACATGACTTGAATCTACATAATCCTGTCCACATCGGATACTACGATCCATTCAGTATATATCCCTTGATCAAAAAGGATATTGATAACAAACTTCCTCTAACAAATCTTCATTGGAAATATCATTCTTCGAAACCTTTGAAATCCATACCGTTATTGCCAGTACAGCTTATAGAGGAAGTTCCCAAGAAAGGGTTGAATATAGCGTCTTCGAAGGTACCCTCATATGACCAGCCACACGTATACACTCGGCTTATGTTTGTGAAGTATGATAATATCGATACATACAGATCCCAAGTACGACCATTGATCAAGGAATGGTTGAAGCATTTGGTGTTGAATGCTGATATAGAGTGGACTATCGTATATTTTGTCCCACTGGCTACAAAAGACAAACACCTGACGATTATCAAGACATCCAATTTCGACAAGTTGAAGATTGACTTTGGTGCCGACGGCAAAGAGCTCTTGGCTCTTCCGCAATATCAGGCCCCTGACTTAGAAGAAGCAGAGAGATGTTTTAAACTACACGAGAGCTCGGATACAAATCGATTGGAGTCGTACAATGAATTGATACAAACTTTGAAATCGCTCTTGATCAAGTCTTTTGACTCAACTTACCAGAAAATCAACGAACGTTTGGATGCCACTTCATCTCTTGCATTAGCCCAATACTTTAATAAGCACAAATTGGCCGATCTTCTCAAAGACATGACTCTCTACCAAGATTCGCTCCACTACTATAATGAATTATATTCCGAATTGAACCTCATATATAAACTGGATCCTGACCAGTTCACAACAATACCACATATTCCAAAGAAACTAAACAATTTCAAGTTTGATACTTCCGAGAACTTTGAGTCTACAATTTCAACCCTCTCCAAACAAGACAAGTTAAATTTGTTCAGTTCAAAATGTTTAATTTTCTTTCACCAATCACGATTATTGCAATCTTTGGCCATTTCTGCCAATTCCATATCCATTTCTGCTATTTTCATCTCGAATTTGTATCAGAAACTTATCTTCTTCCTTAATGACTTATCTTCCACCTTTCCAGACGCAGACTTTGACGAGTATATCTATTGTATCGTTGATAACTATTTGGAGCTACCTATATCGAAGAAGCTCATGGAGATAAACAATATTCCAAAAGCCGAGAACGGCGATGTTCCACTTCGACTTCCCGAGATTTTGGAATTCAAGGGTGAATTAAAACTCTTTCAAAGATCCAGCTTTGTACGTATAGCAAAAAGAAGAGGTTTCAGTGTCAATGGAATTAATCAAATATTTGATGAAATCCTGCTTGACGAAAGTGAGAAGCAACCCCAGACCGAGATTTCTTATGCCCCGCTCTTGGAATCTCTTAAAGAAGAGAAATCGTTCCTAGACACGTTCGAGAAGCTCACTGAAGATATCATTCAAGAGTTTGTTGCTTGCGACAGATCTAAAACTATCGATATGTTGAGTATTGACCTTGCATTATTAAACTATCAAAAGGGAAGTTACCAAGAGTCTATCAACATTTTACAGGACTCGTTTGACTTTTTCATCTTGAATGGATGGAACTTCATGGGTGGAGTCTTGCTAGAAATATACTTGGATTGTATTGAAAGGTTGAGTCCTGACAACCATCTTCTCATTTTGAATACGTGCATAAAATTGTTTGCGAACCTAATCAATAATAACGTGAATTCGATACAAATCGGTATCAATAGCTACAATTCTTTGAAGAAAAAGAATCAGATCTTAAAACTATTCGAAAAGGTAGAGGAAAATTCATTACTTGGTAAGCAATTGGTGGCATATCCCATAGACGCCCTATTCAAATCGAAAATAATTCCTTATATTAACGCGGACAGAGACACCACTTTGGACAGATATTATATCAACATAAAAATCACCAATCTCTTTGGAATTGATTTTTATTTCGATTCAATCTCCTTGGTTTTGAGCAGTAACGAAGACCAAGAACAAATAGAGTTTCGGGCCAAAAACATTGATATAGATTCCAAAACATATCACACTATCAGGCTATATTCAAACCATTTCAAATCAGGGTTACTTCACCCTGCAAAGCTTACAGTCTGTGTCAATGAAAATTTACAATTTTTTAAAGAGTATGAGATGCACGAAGGGGATAATGATGCTATGAATGCTACCGTAATTCATAATACCAGTGTCGGCGATATACAAACACCTGAAAATTTGCAAGAGAATTTACTTTTCTTCCAGGATTTGACGAAATTTCGAGGTGAGTTCTCAAATTCAAGAAATGTGCAATTGGGATCAACGGACTTGCTTTTGAGACTCTACAACACGCAGAATGCTATAAATGACATCAAAATATTATTGGACTCTAAAACGGAAGGTTTGAGGTTCACCGTCAACGAAGAATTTTTGTCCATTGACACCATAGACACAGACTCTCAACGGGATATCAAGATCCCGTATACATTCTACAGCGATAATAAGACTATTATTGTATCTGCGACGATTTCATATCTATGCAACGGGGAGAAATATTGCCATATGATCAGAAACGAGGTGGACACCAGTTTGTCAGTGTCAGTTTCTGTGCAAGACATTTTCAGAACAGACTATATCTACTCCAAATTCCAAGTGGGCACATCCGACCCTAAATTGCCCATTAGAATTCGCTCAAACAAGTTGATAACCACAAACGAGCATTATGAAATAGTCAAGCCCAAGAATCCATTGGCACCTTTGGTTGCCTTTGGAGAACAACCAGCAACAATATTCTACAAGATTATTCCTGACAACAACTATACAGTTTCTACTTCCGATAGTCTAGATTTGTTTGTGGATTATTCCAATCTCAACGAGGAATGTATTGCTTACTTGCGAGACAGTTCCCTTATTGAATTGGGCAAATTGAAGGTAGCTAGGTACTGGTGTTTGCTAGAGACTCTTATAGTTGGTCACGTCAAGTTTGATCTCAATAATTATGCAATTAACAATCGCATACAAATCACAAACTATTCTGAGTTGAGTCTACTAGTGGACAAGGTCGTGACTCAGTATGTTGAGCATACGCACGATCGATTGAGTATCATTGAAACATTGAAGACCCTTCTTGGAGATAACAAGATAACCATCAACGACAATGTTGACTTGGAGAAACACCAAATTTACATTTCTGTGCCCATGCCTCTTTTGAAATCGTTACAAATCGTTGAGTTTAGGTATGAAAAACACTCCCGATTTTTGGTAGGCGAACCGATTCAAGTTCAATTACTAGTCAAGACGATTACAAGATGGTGCGGTAACGACAACGAAGCACAATTTCTTGCACAATCTTCACCAGACAAGCTTTCTAACGGTACAAGTAAACAATTAGAATCTTTTCAACTTACAATTCAAAACGATGACAACTGGCTCATTTCAGGATTCAAAAAACATGCATTTGACGCTAGCGAGACGAGCCTCGACTTGGTATTGATACCTCTCAATGTGGGAAAAGTCTTGCTTCCAAAGGTAAGTATAAAATCAATGGTAGAAGCAGAATCTGACCCTTCCATGGATATTGAGTTCAAAAATGGTCTGGAAACATTGTTGGTAGTTCCAGATTTGAACAGCATCACGTTTTCTTTCTAGGAAAAGTGAAGCAATTATAAGAGAGTGTAACACCAATAACTCATATTTGTTCTGTGCCAGAACAACTGAGCCATAGAGAACCTTCTAGAGAACCTTCTAGAAAACCTTCTAGAGCACATACTTTTCAACAGAGGTCTTCTAGAGCAAATCATTTTCAGCTGAACTACTCTTATCGACTAAGATCATGGTCGTCTATGAGTTAACGTTGAAACATTTGAGACTCCAGTCATATAGTTAGGACATCTGAAGTTAGGACATCTGAAGTTAGGACATCTGAAGTTAGGACATCTGAAATTAGGACATCTGAAATTAGGACATCTGAAGTCTAAGATAACTAACAGTCAAGAAGATATCCTGCTGCTAATTAACATAGTAACCTCCGCCCATTTCCTGACTCATATATACTCTGTAGAACTATCTCAGCCATAATTTGCATCTATTTTTAACATGCTTCGAGATAACCAATGCGCACGACCCCATATTTTATCATGTTTACTAAAATAAACATTTCTAGACAATTCTTCTAACATTGGACAATTCTACTTCTAAGTAATGGTGAGAGACACAATCTACTACGACATCCTAGGAGTGGACCCTAGTGCTAGCGATGCAGAATTAAAAAAGGCGTACAGAAAAGGAGCCATCAGACTCCATCCTGATAAGAACGGCAACGATCCCAAGGCAGCCGAGAAGTTCCAGGAGTTGGGAGAGGCGTACGGAGTCTTACAAAACCAAGAGTCCAGAGAACTTTACGACAAGCTTGGAAAGGAAGGCATGAAAATCAACGCTGTAGGTAGCCAGGCTTCCGACATTGATCCAAGCGAGTTTTTCACTATGGTGTTTGGTGGCGACGGCTTCAAAGATTGGTTTGGTGAGTTGTCTATGTTGAAAGATAGCACCGATATGGCCAAAGTGTTTGACGAGGATGATACGGACGAAAGTATTGGAGGTTCCAGCGAAATCACGATGGTTGGAAATGAAACTAATCTTTCGACATCTGACAAAGATTACCATAAACCGACAACTCTTAGCGAATTGAAGGAAGAAAATCTCAAAAAGAGAAACTCCAAGTTGACCAAGGAGCAGCGTGAAGAACTCTACCAATTACACTTGGAAGCAAAGAAAGCGAAGCAAGAACGGATAGAAACCTTGGCCGCGAAGTTGGTTTCTAAGCTTGAAAAATACCAAAGTGTAGCGAAACAACCCGAATCTTTGGCCCAATTTTCCAATACACTTTCCAAAGAATTTGAAGACTTGAAGATTGAAAGTTTCGGTATCCAGCTCTTACATTTAATTGGAAAAATCTATTCCAGCCTGGCAAATGCCACCATTCTGTCGTGTAAAACGTTTGGAGTATCTAAAATTTTCACTTCAGCTAAGAGAAAATCAGGAAATGTCAAGAATGGATTCTCGATTATAAAGACTGCTTTAAATGCCCAAGCTGCAGTGGAAGAAATGATGAAACAAGAACAAGAAAACGACCCCAATGCCGAGTTATCCGACGAGGCAAGGTACAGACAAGCAGAAATGGAGAGTAATATCACAGGACATTTGTTGGCTACGGCGTGGGCCTCCACAAAGTACGAAGTGTCTGGTATTTTGTCTAAAGTATGCGACAGGGCCTTGAACGACAAACTGTTGTCGAAATTGGAGAGAATTAAACGTTCAGAAGCTTTGCTCTATATTGCAAAGATGATGACTAGTGTTGAAAGATCACCAGAGGAAGAAGAAGAGGCCAGAATTTTTGAAGAGATGATGGCCAAGGCAACTACTAAGGATTCAAAGAAACACAAGTAGTAGTGGTAATTAGTGAAGATACTATTAGTGAGGATACTAGTATATTTTGAGGACAATTCTTATGTTTAGAGACGATATTAGTATATTTAGTGAGGACATTGCTTATGTTTAGCGAATGGATATTTCTTATAATTAACTAATGGATAATTCTCATCTTTAGCTATAGAATTCTTTTATTCTTATATTCTTATATTTAGTGAGGATATTTCTCATCTTTAGCTAATGGACATTTCTAATATTTAACCAACGGACGTTTCTTATAATTAGCTAACAGATGACTCAATGATATTAATGATATTAATCACTGATAATTGATTTGGTTTCTTACTTTACGTATACTGATATCTCTATAGTCAACTCTTCTGTACCCCACACGACCCTCAAATATATTTGATGAATCCGAATTGAATCCGAACTTGATTTACAATCACAACTTCTACGCCACGATGTCCTCCAAACAAATCTTAGGATTATACAAACAGCTCTTAGAAAAGGCCGCCAAGTTCGACAACTATAACTTCCGTGAGTTCTCAAAGAGAAAGATAGTGGATTCTTTTAGAGCAAACAAATCGTTACAAGATGAGGCCGCCATCAAACAGTTTTACAACGACGGGATCAATAGTTTAGCACAATTACTGAGACAAACTACGATTTCTCAGATGTATACATTCGACAAGTTAGTTGTTGAACCATTAAAGAAACATCAATAGATATAAGTCTGATGAATGTCAGGAATAATTCAGATGAGTATCTTGAATAATATCAAGGGTCAATCCAAGAACCATCAACATCTATAATGATTAGATCTAGAACAATTTGGAATCATTTGTTTAGATTGTTAACCTTTAAGATTTCAATATTAGATTTCTTAATATCTTTTATCTGAACTTTAAGAACTAATCTAGAAATATGAATATCAATCTTGAAGCTATTAAATCTAGAAATTGTTGGTTCAAGGTGAGAATTATCGATATCTTGGGGATCTATAATGTATCTAAATGTGATCTTATGGAGTCATGTGTTTCGGTGCTTCTGATTTGACTCCTCGATGGAGTCTCCTGTATAAATACGGCAGTGAACTGAAGAAACGAAACTTTAGTAAATATAAATTCAATTAAATCTAAAGTAGTAAGGTGATTCAACTAAAGGTAGTTATTATATGACACCTTCAAGTTAAGAATGCTGTAGTTATCAAGGTAGCTAGTAGAATGATCTTTAAAGGGAAATTAAAAAAAATGACGACCTCGGTGAGGGTCGAACTCACGATCTCAAGATTAACAGTCTTACGCCTTAACCAGCTTGGCCACGAAGTCATTTTCTGAGGCTGAAAAATTTATAACGAAAGAGATGGCAATTAGAGTAAAATTACAGTAAGTGAAAGATACACTATTATAACACACGCAATATCTACCACTGTATACTCACACCCAAACTCAACGGAACACCGATTGGATACAGAATCTCAAAACCTTCTCACAATTGCTCTCTCAAAATCATCGCACAACTTCTCTCTGATAATCCTACGTTTGTGCTATACTATTCTGATAGGAGACGATGCATGTGTAAAGGAATTTTCGCTACCCATATCTTGCGTTCTACGCGGGGACAGCACGAGGATTCTTCTGGAGAAGGTTACTGAAATCTGTGACAGTACCGAATTATTACGTACCGGGAGGCCCTCTATTTTTGAGTCCCCACTCTCAAATCTCACAGGGACAAAACTCCGAAATCAGTTAAAATAAGGCACCACTTCTGATAATACCACCTCTACCCACCATGGACGGTGCAGAGAAAAAGAGATATATACATAAAAAACATACAGCGACCATATAATGACCATATATCGGCACTGAGTTTGATAAAGAATACTCCAAAAGAATCAAGTTTCACTCGTTTTCAGGTGCTAAACGGTCCCAAAATCGGTCCCCACTTATTTTTTTGCAATCGTTTCGAAATGTGTACCTGAGACCGAGGTCTGGAGAAAGTATAAAATGCAACCACATCGCTGTCAAGCGTGAAAAGACTAAATCGACAACTTCTAGGGAAACTATTCGTGACAACTTCTAAGCCAACATGTCTCTATTCTACGAAGGCACTAAACACATCGAGGATTTGATCTTTAAAAGTCTTCCTATTGACCCAGAATTGACAGGAAACGCGGTGGCTTTGCCCAATTCCATTACCCCAGGGTTTTCAGCCATCTACAGAAACGCCTTTTCTCCAGATAAGTTGATTCTGATCCCCCATCCACAATTAGATACTCTCTTGAAATTGTTTGACCATTCATTGTCGAACAATCCCAACAAAGATTGTTTTGGAACTAGAGAGAAGTTACCAGATGGTAAGTTCGGCAAGTATATCTTCCAGACTATCGGGGAAATCAATGAGCGTAAGCAGAACTTTGGGTCAGGATTGTATTTCATTTTGAATAACAATCCATTCAAAACCGACTCCGAGGTCCATCAAAGGCTTCATTACGATCCCAGGGCCACAGAATCTCCATTTATCGTGACGTTGTTTTCTGGAAATAGACCTGAATGGGGGATCGCCGATTTGGCGTGTATCAACTATTCCTTGACCAATACTGCGCTTTACGATACGTTGGGCCCCGAAACTTCGAAGTATATTTTGCATACCACCAAGAGTCCGGTTGTTGTTTGTTCCAAGGACAAATTTGCAATCTTGATCGGATTGAAAAAGCAGTTCCCTGACGAGTTGCGTAACTTGATCGCTTTGGTGTCAATGGACCCTTTTGGTCCACAAGACCTGGCTATCATCAGTGCCGCAAGAGATCAGAATATCGCAGCCTACGATTTCACCCAGGTTGAAAAATTGGGTGCAATTAATCACTTGCAAAAAATCAGCCCTACCCCAGACACCATCTATACCATCTCGTATACTTCAGGTACTACTGGCGCCAACCCAAAGGGTGTTGTGTTGACTCATAGAAACGCAGTTTCGGCATGTGTGTTTGTTTTGAGTAATCTCTCTCTCGATATTGCTGACCCCAGGGGCTACAGTTTTCTTCCGTTGGCTCATATATATGAACGGATGAACCTTCAGTTTGGGTTGTTCAAAGGGGTTGCTGTCGGCTTCCCGCAAGGACCGCTGCCTTTGACCTTACTTGAAGATATTAAAGAGCTCAAGCCCCATGTCTTGTCGTTGGTTCCAAGAGTGTATTCCAAGTTAGAGGCTGGGATTAAAGCACAGACCATCAACAATCATGATAAACCACTACTCAAGAAGGTCTTTACTGCCGCCATCAACAAGAAAATGGAGTTGCAATCGGTCAAGGACAATGACGAAGGAACTCACTTTGTTTATGATAAAGTGCTCCATTTGCTACGTAAGAAGATGGGGATGCAGAATCTCATTAGTTTTGCGACTGGGTCGGCTCCAATCTCAGTAGATACTCTAAAATTCATCAAGGCCGCTACCAACTCAGGAATGACTCAAGGATACGGTCTTACAGAATCTTTTGCGGGTATCTGTTCTTCTCGTAGGTTTGAAGCGAATCCAGGATCTTGTGGTCCAATCAGTATCACCACAGAGATGCGGTTGCGAGAAATACCCGAAATGAACTACTTCGCCAACGATGAAGGTGGTCCACGAGGAGAATTGTTACTCAGGGGTCCTCAGATCTTCAAAGAATATTACAAGGACCCCGAAGAAACTGCCAAAGCAATTGACTCAGAAGGCTGGTTCTATACTGGGGATATTGCAAGGGTTGACTCTTCCAACGGTAGAATATTCATCGTTGACCGTGTTAAGAACTTCTTCAAGTTGGCTCAGGGTGAATATATCACCCCAGAGAAGATCGAAAACACTTATATGGCCAACTACCCAGACGTTGCTCAAGTATACGTCCATGGAGACTCTCTACATTCCTTCGTGGTTGGGATTATTGGTTTAGAAGAGGCTACAGTTGGAAACTTGTTGACCCGACTTTTCTCCATCAAGCTCAATTCCAAAGAAGAGATCATTGAGTTCTTCAAAGATCCAAAGAACAAGAAGACGTTGCTTCAGGAAATGAATTCCGCCACCTCCAAGCATTTGAACGGAATTGAAAGGCTCCACAACATTAAAGTCATGTTTGAGCCCTTAACAATTGCCGACAACGTCATTACGCCAACCTTGAAGATCAAGAGACCAATTGCTGCAAACTTCTTTAGTCAAACCTTAGAGGACTTATATACCGAGGGATCATTGCTCAAGAATCAAAGCAAGTTGTAGTCCGGGTAAAGCAAATACTATTAGTATAGACAAGATTTATTTATTCAATATACCATTAAATTTAGATATTCTTCAGTGATAACCGGTGATCTCAGCAATAGCTGAAATATCTAACTATAAAATGATGTGAAATACTTCGCTAGGTTCAGTATTCACTAATAATCAAGAATAAGTAATATCCAGTAATAATCAGCAATAGTCACTAATTAAATTATGAGAAATGCTCAGAATCACTAATATTCAGTAACCTTTTACTACCAATCTCCAGAAATAATCACTAATCTCCAATGATCTCCAATGATCTCCACAAAAAATCAATAATCTTCAATAACCTCCACTAGTATTCAGTAGTCTCTATTAATAATCTCTAATATTCAGCAGTCTCCACTCATTAAATAATGAGAAATACTTCCGAGACCTGTTGGTCACAAAAGAAAAAACGGTTACCTACAGAGACGTCTAATAGAAAGTATGAGAGGTTGAGATAATAGAGAGCCACTTGGTGATTCATTGCACTGAAATTGAACCTTCAATATTAATTTACTAATACTTCCTGGGAGAGTCTAAGAATTATGTCTAAGTCACC
>Ga0065707_10003839_pt1 | contig 10445 bp, 7 predicted proteins | sample SwiRhicommuniRL3_FD_59094 | JGI IMG/M metagenome (GOLD analysis project Ga0065707, IMG submission 59094) | Switchgrass rhizosphere bacterial communities from Rose Lake, Michigan, USA - RL3 v2 (version 2) | ecosystem: Host-associated > Plants > Roots > Rhizosphere > Soil | place: East Lansing, MI... | reverse complement strand
CGCGCTCGTCGAGGCGGCCGGCCGCGAGCGCGCGGGTTCCGCGCGTGAGCGCCAGAATCGGATTGATGAAGCTGCGCCCCCAGAAGTAGCCGACTGCAAGCATCGCCAGCAGCGCTAGGGCAATTGCGATTTCCAATTGGCGTTGCAGTGAAATGGGAATTGCGAATGCTTCGGATTGGGGCTGCTCGACGATTACCGTCCAGCCAAGCGACGGGATCTTCGCTGCGACGCCGAGTACCGGTCCTCTGTTGTCGGAGTATTCCGCTGAGGCGATCTGATCCGTCTTCCGATTGCTCAAGAGCTGAATCAGAGGGTGATCGAGCATCTTGTCGCCGCGCGCGACACGTGATTTCTGATCAGGATCACCATGCGCCAGGAGCTGTCCTTCGTCCGTAACGACGGAGGCATACCCGGTGTTACCGACGCGGATTCGGTCGACCATTCGCCACAGTTCTTCCAGGTTCAAGCGGCCGACCAGCCACCCCGTGCTTTCAATATCATTCAGACGAATTGCAAGATCAGCGGTCGGCAGCAGGTCGCTGTCGACGGAGAACTTGGAAACTAGGACATCGTCGATTTTGGTGACGGCGCTTCCAGGAACCATGACCGACGGCTTTCCGAGGCGGCTGGTAATCGTCGGGCGCCCGCTCTCGTCGATCAGTGTGAGCTCTTTAAACTCAGGAAATTCCAAGACGTAGTTTTTGAGAATTCGATCCTTCTGCCATGGAGCCAAGCCGGTCTGCTGCAGGTCGGCGGCCACCGCCTTCAGGATCTTGACGCTGCTTGTCACATACAGACTGATCTGCTCGCTGACCTGACGCGCGACATTCAGGTTGCCCTGGACGACTGTCTCCTGCGCACCGGTTCGCAGGGAGTACATCGATACCGCGCCGTACCCAAGCAGCGGCATGACCGCTGCGGCTGCCATTAGGAGAGCGAACCGGATGGAGATTTTTTTCACCGAGCAACCGCAAGTTGCGGGCCGATGGCAGGCTTCCAGCGCCAGATCGTGTACACAGGGTCCACAGGTCCGCCGACGTCCTGCTCGACGTTGAACTGCCGCCGAATGGCTCTCGAACGTTCCTCCCACGCGAGAAACAGCGCAGGTGGGTCGTCCAGGAGTACCTGCTGCAACCGCGTAAACGCAGACTGAATGGCGACGTCGTTCGTGGAGGTGCGTAAGACGTCGAAGAGTCGCTCGGCTTGTTCGTTCTCGTAACCGAAGACGTTGAGGCCGGTGGCGCGACCTGCTGAGCGCCAGAAGAAATACGACCGGCCGACGCTTGGACCGCTGATCATCGCAATGAGAGTCGCCTCAAACTGTCCCTGTCGTACCCGTCTGTCGAAATCCTTGATCGGAATAACCTCGAATTGCATGTCGACGCCGACGTCATAGAGCTGCTTTTGAACTTCGAGCGCGACACGTTCGTTGACGTTGAAGTTCTCCGGAATCAGACACGTGAAGCGAAACCGAGCGTCGGGTTTCGCAGATTTCGTATCGGCTCGTAAACCAGCCGACTGCAGAAGAGATTTTGCAAGGCCAGGGTCGAAGCGGTACGAGGGAATGGATCGGTTATAGGCCCAGTTCTTCGGCCAGAGGGGTCCCGTTGAAGCTTGCGCGTAGCCTTGAAACACCTTTCGAATCAGCGCTTCGCGATCCACCGCCATGTTCAAGGCGCGGCGCACAACTGGAGAATTCAGCGGTGGCTTGCCCGAATTGAAGGCCACCAGATACTGATATCGCCTTTCGAAAGAAACGACCCGCACATCGTCGTTGCTGATGAATTCAACGGCGTCCGGAGGCACGTTCGTCACCATGTCGACATCTCCGCGCAGCAGACTCGTCCAGGCCGTACGAACGGTGTCGAACGATCGGATGACAACACGTGGTATCTGCGGAACTCCAAGATAGTACTTGTCAAAACGATCAAGCACGAGCTCCGACTGATCGGATTTCGTAATGCGATACGGCCCCGTACCTACTTGTGGCGACCCAAACGCGAGTGGCAATTCGAGGTCATCAGGTAGCAGCGCGGACGGCTGCGACAGATCGAAGACGATCTGCCGATCATTGTGCGCACGAACCGCAGTTATGTCGCCAAGCGATGTAAACAGCGCACGATTTGAAGGACGCGAAATTGCTTCACTGAGTATCTTGGCGGCGAGAGGTGCGGTCAGCGACGTTCCATCATGAAACGTGACGCCGGGGCGAATGTTTACATTGAGTTGTTTGCCACCATTGGTCCACCACCAGCTTTCCGCGAGTCTTGGAATCGGTCGGCCATCAGGACCTAATTGGGTGAGACTCTCCAGGCTAAGCGCTGCCGCTGTCTGGCGAATGCCGAGATCGGTTCCCTCGACGAGTCCCTCTGGATTACCGATGATCAACTCGGATCGCGTCGTTGAGATCCCTGACGTATTCGACGCGCACGCTAGAGTAAGCAGGCACCATAAAAAGAAAACGCCGCACATAAGCCGGGTGGCGATGCGGCGTCTTCTAGAGAAACATGTCCTGGCAAGAGCCAGGTCGCGCCGGGCTATTTCTTTCGCTCGGTGATTTCGTCCTGAACCCACGGGCAAAAGTTCTGCGGTTTCTTTTCCGTAACCGCCTTCTTGATGACGGTGATTTTCATGAGTTTACTCCAATGGTTGATTAACTGGGGAACTTCACATCCTGACACCAGCGGCTGTCCGCTGCGCCAAGCTCACTAACGCCGACTCGAACGCGCCGCGGTGACAAGTCGGCGCATACATGTCACCAGCCTCTGCGTGCGAGGCGACGGAGCAACCGCCGCCGCACACGGGTACGAATGAACAGTCGCCGCACTCTTCCTTGTGCGGGCTGAGATGCTCGAACCGCGCCGCTGCTGCCTCGCGCCAGCCCTCGATGCGGCCGTCGACGTGCCCGATCGATGCGGTCGGCTCACCCGTGAATCCCGGGCAGGCGTAGATCGCTCCATCCGGGCCGATCGTGTGCGCATTCCTTCGATGGATTTCACACGGCCCCATGTGGACGCCATCAGGCGTGGGGAAGCCGCGCCGGCGTGTTTCGTCGCGGAGATACGCCATCTTCTCGTCGACGAAGTGGCACGAATCGCACATGCTGCCGCCGACATTCGACAGCTTGCCGGCGCCCGCGCTCGTCATACAGGTGCCGTTGAGCGGCTTGCCGTCGCCGCTCACAACCGTGAGCGGGATGATCCCTTTCGGAGTGGTGGCGCCTTTGATGATCGGCTTGAAGTTGATCTTCGCGATCTTGTCCGCGAACTCCTGCTCTTTCAGGAAGTCGAGCAGGTGCGGATAGCTGTCGACTGACGACTCATCGAAATTGCCGCCGATGGTGATCGGAACCAGGTCGGCAACGTTTCGGACGTTCTCGATAATTCGATCGAAGGTTCCCTGCCGGCCGCGAAGCGGCCGCATGCGGTCGTGCGTGTCGCGGTCGCCGTCGAGCGTAATCTTCACGCCGTTCAACCCGTGGGGGAGCAACCGTTCGACAACGTCGCGGGTCAGCAGGAGGCCATTGGTAATGACGTTGACGAGCTGCGGGATCCCGCGCTCCTCGCACATCGCATGACATTTCTCCGCCAGGTAGTACATGACGGGAAGATTCAGCAACGGCTCGCCGCCGAAAAATGCCATCACGAACTTCTGCGGCCGCACTTCGTCGAGCCGCGTTTCGATCCATCGCGCGACGCCGTCCGCCTGCTCCATCGTCATCTTCGCGGCGAACTTGTTGTAATCGCCGTGATCGCCCTGGAAGCAGTAGTCGCACGCGAAGTTGCACTGCAGAGTGGTGAGCACCGTCACACGAAGCTGGTCGGTGTCATCGCGCATCGCGGTGAAATAACTCTTCAGCGCTTCCTGCTCGTCCTCTCGGCTGTCGACGATGAACCCGTTCTCGACGAGGGTTTCGACGGTCTCCCGTTCCTCCTCGTCGAACACTCGCTGGCCGCTCTTGATGCGATCGAGGAGACCGGCCACGTCAGACGAAACGAGGAGCTGCGCATCGGAGAAGGTGTTCATCAGGAACACCTCATCGGTCTCCGGAAGCGGCACCTGCAAGTTGAACATCGACGGTTGCATAGAGGTCCTCGTCGAGTCGCGACCCAAGCTCAAATTACCGGTTGCCAAGTGGGTGAGAGGAGAAAACAGACACGGTGAGCGTTCACCGCGGCGTTTCGGTAGTTTTACTGAGCAACGGGTATACCAGCGGCTTCGGTGATCGCTCGTTGCTCGTGGAAGTTGCTGAATCTGCGAGGAGATTTGCGCGTCGCGGAAACGATCGGCTCTCTAACCCAGCCGCATTCGCGCGGCCAACGAATTGCGGTGCGCTCCTCGTGTTTGCGGCGTCCCGCAAATTTCCTGTGAAAAACGAGGCGCTAAAGAGCGGCCAACTTTTTGGCCGCCACAGGCAGATCCTTGTGGGGTCCTGGTGTCCTGGTCGGGGTCCGCTGCTAGCTGCCGCGAATCTTGCGGGCGAGCTCCCGGATCTCGAGGCGATCCATCTTGAACTTCAGCGTGCTGAGCGGGATGCCGAGCGTTCTGGCCGTGCCCGTCACGTTCCAGCCGGATTTCTCGAGCGCGCGGATCAGGAAGTTCCGCTCGAACGTCGTCACCGCCCGTTCGAGCAGGTTTTCAGCCGCGGGCCCCTCGCTATCCAGCTGGGCGACATGCAGCTCGTACGGCAGGTCTTCGTCGGTGATCCAGTCCTTGTCAGAGATGGCGACGATCCGCTCGATCAGGTTCTCGAGCTCGCGGATGTTGCCCGGCCACCAGTACGAGCTGAGGATCCGGAGCGTCGAATCGGCGATCCCCTGGATGTTCTTGCGGAACTTCTGGTTGTACCGGCGGATGAAGAATCGCGCCAGCTCCGGCAAGTCTTCGATCCGGTCACGGAGCGCGGGCATCCGGATTGGAATCACGTTCAGACGCCAATAGAGGTCCTCCCGGAATGTCCCCTCCTTGACGGCCTTGTCCAGGTCGACATTCGTGGCGGCGATCAGGCGAAACTCGGTTTTGATCGGGTGCGTGCCGCCGACGCGTTCGATTTCACCTTCCTGAATCGCGCGGAGCAGTTTCGCTTGAAGTTCAATCCGCAGGTCGCCAACTTCGTCCAGGAACAGCGTCCCGCCGCTTGCCAGCTCGAATTTTCCGAGCTGCTGGCGGATCGCCCCGGTGAACGCGCCCTTTTCATGGCCAAACAGCGTGCTCTCAACCAGTTCTTTGGGGATGGCCGCGAGGTTCACTGGCACGAACGGACTAGCTGGATCCGCCGATTCACGGTGAATCAGTCGGGCGAGGAGTTCCTTTCCGGTGCCGCTCTCTCCAAGAATCAGCACAGTCGCCGACAGCTTGGCGATTTTTTGGACCAACTCGATGATGTCGCGGGTTGTCCGACTGGGCCCGACGATGAACTCGCGGTCGTTCTGCTCGGCGACCTCGGCTCTAAGCCGCATGACATGACGGCTGAGGTCCTGCCGCTCGCTCGCGTTGTTGACGAGCGCCCGCACGCTTTCGAGATCGAAGTCTTTCGAGATGTAGTGATAGGCGCCGTGCCGCATCGCTTCGACTGCAATCTCCAGCTCTTTCAGCGCCGATATGACGATGACTTCGACGTAGGAGTAGTTCTCCTTGACGATTCTCAGGACCTCGAGGCCGCCGATGCCCGGCAAGCGGACGTCGAGCATCATCAGATCGACGTCCTCCTTCTCCATGATTTGCAGGGCTGACTCGCCCGTGGCAGTCTTCAGAACGCGGAAGTCGCGCCTGAGAACTGCCGTCAACGTGTCGCGCATCCCTTCGTCGTCGTCGACAATGAGAACTGTTTTGCGTCGATCCGCCATCAGCGGCGCGAGTATAGCGCGCCTCCTTGACACCTCCGAATTTCCTTCGATAACGTGAGGCCTTCGTGCCGACTTCCTACGATGTTGTGGTCATTGGCGCCGGTACCGGCGGATACGTGGCGGCCATTCGATGCGCGCAGCTCGGAAAGAAGGTCGCCGTCGTCGAGAAACAGAAAGCGCTCGGCGGCACCTGNCTGATCTGGGGCTGCATTCCCACAAAGGCGCTCCTCGAACACGCGCACGCGCTGAAAGTGATCCGCGACGCGAAGGAGTGGGGAGTTGCCATTCCCGCCGCGACGCCCGTCATCGACATGAACCAGGTCCACGCGCGCAAGGACCGCATCGTCAACGGCCTGACGCGCGGCGTCGAGTTCCTGTTCAAGAAGAACAAGATCGATTGGATCAAAGGAACGGCACGCCTGGCAGGCAAAGGGAAGATTGACGTCACCGACGGCGATCAACAGACCCTTGAAGCGAAAGAGATCATCGTCGCAACCGGCTCTTCAGCGCGGAGTGTTCCGGGAATCGAGATTGACCATCGACGCATCATTACGAGCGACGATGCGATAGCCCTTAAAGAGATTCCAAAAACTCTGGTGATCATGGGCAGCGGCGCGGTTGGCGTCGAATTCGCGTCGATCTACCGCCGGTTTGGCAGCGAGGTGACGATCATCGAGCTGCTCCCCAGGCTCGTACCGCTCGAGGACGAAGCGATTTCGGCGGAGCTCGAAAAATCATTCCGGAAGCAAGGCATCAAATCTCTGACCGCAACCAGGGTCACCAGGGCGTCGGCAGGTGCGACTGGCGTCGATATTGAGGCGCAGACACCGGACGGCAAGTCGCAGAAGCTGACGGCCGACATACTGCTGGTAGCGACGGGCCGAGGCCCGGTAACGAACGGTCTGGGCGCCGAAGAAGCAGGCATCAGGCTGGAACGCGGTTACATCAAGGTTGACGAGCTCTATCGAACATCGGTGGCCAACGTGTCCGCGATCGGCGATGTCATCACGCTTGGCGACAAGCCGCATCCACAACTTGCTCACGTTTCTTCCGCCGAAGGCATCCTTGTCGCCGAAAGAATCGCGGGACAAGATGTCCGGCCGCTCAATTACGACCACGTACCGAACTGCACTTACTGCGACCCCGAGATCGGCAGCGTGGGCCTTACCGAGGCGGAAGCAAAGCAGAAGGGCTACGACGTTCGCGTCGGTTCATTCCCGTTCGGTGTGCTTGGCCGCGCGAAGATGGCGGGCGAGACCGAAGGCTTCGTGAAGATCGTTGCGGACAAGAAATACGACGAGATCCTGGGCGTCCACATGATTGGCGCACGATCGACCGAACTCGTCGCGGAGGCGGTTCTCGCGTTGCGGCTCGAGTGCACCGTGGAAGAGCTTGTGAAGACAATCCACGCACATCCGACGTTCTCGGAAGCGATTGGTGAAGCGGCGCACGCCACGCATGGCGCGGCGATTCATCTGTAGCCCGGGCTCCCGGGGGCGCTAAACTTCCTGAAGCCGGTAGCCAGGAGCCTCAGAATGCCGACGCCCGTCGTGATGCCCCAGATGGGGGAATCGATTGCGGAAGGGACAATCGTCCGTTGGATCAAGAAGGTCGGCGAAAGCGTCGAGCGTGACGAGCCCCTTTTTGAAATCTCCACAGACAAGGTAGACGCCGAAATTCCGTCACCGGCGGCTGGCGTCCTCACAGACATCAAGGTCAAAGAGGGCGAGACCGTCGCGGTCAACAGCGTCGTCGCTGAAATTGGCCAGCCGAATGAAGTTCGCGAGGCTGGAACCGCAAAGCAGCAGGCTGACGGCCAGACGACACCTCCTCCGACCCCTTCGGACGAAACGGTCCGGGCCATCACTTCGAAGCAGCCGTCAGACAACGGCCGTCGGCGTTCGTCACCGCTGGTTCGTCGGATCGCGAAGGAGCACAACGTCGACATTGCGCAGATCGCCGGTTCCGGGATCGGCGGACGCGTGACCAAGCATGACATCCTCGGATACATCGAACGCGGAGACGTCCGGCCGTCGCCTTCGCCGGCTCCCGCTGTGCGCGAGGTCAGGAAGCCTGAACGAGCCAGCGCCGACCGCATCGAAAAGCTCTCGGTGATGCGGAAGAAGATCGCCGAGCACATGGTCCTCAGCAAGCACACATCCGCCCATGTGCATTCCGTCTTCCACGTAAACTTCTCCACGATCGAGAAGCTTCGTCAGCAGAGACGCGCCGAATACGAGCAGGCCGGCGTCAAGCTGACCTACATGGCATTCATCGCGCGCGTCCTCGTCGAGGCGCTGCATCGGCATCCGATCCTGAACGCCTCGATCGACGGCGACAACGTCGTCTACAAAAAGGACATCAACCTTGGGATCGCGGTTGCTCTCGACGACGGCTTGATCGTGCCGGTGATCAAGAACGCGGACGAAAAAAACCTCCTAGGCCTCAGCCGCGCGATTGCNGATGTCGCCGAGCGTGCCCGCACGAAGCNTTTGAGTCCCGACGAAGTGCATGGCGGCACGTTCACAATCACGAANCCCGGCCAGTTCGGCGCCCAGTTCGGTATGCCGATCATCAACCAGCCGCAGGTNGCGATTCTCGGCGTCGGTACGATCGAAAAGCGTCCNGTCGTGATCGAGGATGCGATCGGGATTCGGACCATGGCGTACCTCNCGCTGGGGTACGACCATCGCCTTGTCGATGGCGCCGTCGCCGACGAGTTCATGGCCGACGTGAAGCAACATCTGGAGTGCTTTGACGCCAACGACTGCTGACGCCTGCGGATCGAGACCTCGGACCTTCGAAGTGCGCCGCCTCGGGCTTGTTCCCTACGGCGAGGCGCTCGAGCGGCAGAAGGCACTTGTCGAAGAGCGCCGTGCCGCCCGCGTTCCCAATCTGCTGCTCCTGCTTCAGCATCCAGCTGTGATTACTCTCGGCGTCCGCCGTGACAGCCGTTCGCATGTCATGGCCACCGAGGGGGAACTGGCGATGCAAGGCATAGAGGTGCATGAAACCGGTCGCGGCGGCGATGTGACATATCACGGCCCCGGCCAAATCGTCGGATATCCAATTCTCGACCTTCGTCCCGACAGATGCGACGTGCATCGATACGTTCGCGATCTCGAAGAGGTAATGATTCGCGTCTGCGCCGACTACGGCGTAGCCGCGCATCGCGTTGAGGGATTGTCGGGCGCGTGGGTCGGAACTGAAAAGATTGGCGCCATTGGGGTGCGCATCTCGCGCTGGATCACGAGCCACGGGTTCGCGTTCAACGTCAACACCAGGCTCGAGGATTTTCAGCTGATTGTTCCGTGCGGCATTGCAGATCGCGGAGTCACCTCGCTCGGGAAGCTCCTTGGCGAAGAGCCTTCCATCGCGGAGGTCGAGGACCGCGTTATCCGTCGGTTCGCGGAGGTGTTCGATATGTGAGCGCCGTGTCGGCGACACCTCTCCCCGACACGCCCGTTACCTCAATCCGCACCCCGTTCCATGTCACAACGTCACCCACGGAAGCAGGACGTCCGAGCAGCGTCAACACCAGCCCACTAATCGTCTGCACGTCGGGATGTTCGAGCGACCTGCCGATCGCCTCGGCGGCGTCCTTCAAGCGAACGGTGCCGCGCACAAGCAGTCGCCCTGTGGCGTCTCGCCGGATCGGCGTCCGCCCGCGTCCTTCGTCGATTTCGCCAACGACCTCTTCAAAGAGGTCTTCGATGGTCACAATCCCCGCGGTGCCGCCATGCTCGTCCATCACGACCGCCATCTGCGCGCGTGCGCGGCGCATCGCCGACAGCATTTCGTCGAGCGGCGTCGTCGCAGGGATATAGGGAACATGGCGCGCGTCGCCCATAGTGACCGGTTGTTGCAGCACGATGTGCCGCAGCACATCCTTGATGTGAACCATGCCGACGATGTTGTCCGGATCGCCGGTGTGAACGGGAAAACGCGTATGCGGACGAGTACGGACGATGTCACGCAGTTGGTCCGCGGTGGTTCCGATGCGCACCGCGACGAGACGAACGCGCGGCACCATCACCTGCCACGCCTTCAAATCACCGAACTCGAACAGCTCTCGGAGGATGCGACCAGATTCGCCGCGCAGAAGGCCTTCTTCCTGGCTCTCCTGAATGATCAGCTGCAGTTCCTCGGTGCTGTGGTATCGCTCTTCTTCCGCCACCTCACCGCTGATGCCGATGGCGCGGACGGTCAGCGCGCGCAGCGCGTCGAGTGCGATGACGAGCGGAAGAATCGCTTTCTCGATTGCTTCAATCGCCGGTGAGACCAGCATCGCGGTCCGCTCCGCTCCCTGCAACGCGAGCGCCTTCGGAACCATCTCGCCGATGACGAGATGTCCGTAAGTGAGCAGCGCAACCGCGACGACGCTGCCGATCGTGTGGGCCGCAACCCATCTCGACACATTCAGCGGTTCGAGCCACGCNGCTATCGATTCGGCAACGACGTGCTCACCGTACATCCCGAGGCCGAGGCTNGCCAGCGACACGCCGATCTGCGTCGTCGCGAGGTAACGATCGCGGCGTTTCACGCTGTCGAGAATGCGGATTACCCGTCGTGCGAGCGTATTACCGAGCGAGGCCAGCC
>Ga0065707_10083105_pt1 | contig 10449 bp, 6 predicted proteins | sample SwiRhicommuniRL3_FD_59094 | JGI IMG/M metagenome (GOLD analysis project Ga0065707, IMG submission 59094) | Switchgrass rhizosphere bacterial communities from Rose Lake, Michigan, USA - RL3 v2 (version 2) | ecosystem: Host-associated > Plants > Roots > Rhizosphere > Soil | place: East Lansing, MI... | reverse complement strand
CCCGACCTACAATTGGAGCTTTAATCGATGTCGAGCCAAGTATTACGCATTGGAGTAGGTGGCCCAGTGGGCTCAGGCAAAACCGCCTTGGTCGATGCGCTATGCAAACGCCTGCGCGATCGCTATCGCATTGCCGTGGTTACCAACGACATCTACACGCGCGAAGACGCTGATTTTCTGATTCGCAGTCAGGCACTCACACCGGATCGCATTCGCGGCGTGGAAACCGGCGGTTGTCCGCACACTGCAATACGCGAAGATGCGTCGATGAATCTCTCGGCCATTGACGATCTCATGCATCACTTTCCTGACCTTGAAGTAATCATCGTCGAAAGCGGCGGCGACAATCTCGCTGCCACCTTCAGCCCCGAGTTATCCGATCTCACCTTGTACGTGATCGACGTTGCCGCCGGTGACAAAATCCCGCGCAAAGGCGGCCCCGGCATCATGCGTTCCGATTTACTCATCATCAACAAGATCGATTTAGCTCCCCATGTCGGCGCGTCGCTTGAAGTGATGGATCGCGACGCAAAGAAAATGCGTGGCGCAAAACCGTTTGTGTTTACCAATCTCAAGACCAGTCATGGACTGGATACGGTGATTGATTTCATTATTAAGCAGGGGATGTTGCGGGCGGCTTGAGTGTTGGGAATCTAAGAACCCTTCGACAGGCTCAGGGCGAACGGAGGAGAGGCTCAAACAGGTAAAATCGAAGGTGAATTTCCGATGCTCAATGTTTTTTCCATTCCGTTCGCCCTGAGCCTGTCGAAGGGCTCATAAATCCAAGTTATCGACTTCTGCTGCGTACCAGCCGCGATATTTCATCCCAATCGTTGTTGATCAGTGCAGTCTTCTTCGCCCGATTCCACCCTTTGATTCTACGTTCCATCGCAATGGCTTCTTCACGAGTTGCAAACTCTTGTGAGTACACCAATTGCACCGGTCTGCGTGAAAAGGTGTAGCACGACTGAATCGCGCCGGCGTGGTGCTGCGCGATGCGAGCTTCAAGACTATCGGAGTGGCCGACGTAATAACTGCCATCGATGCACTTGAGCATGTATATCCAGAACATCTAACTCTCCCTGTGCGATCATCATGCGCGGAAACAAATGTCCTTCGACACGCTGCGCTGCTCAGGACGAACGGAATAACAACATGTTCGTATACTGGCCACGCATTTGCTCCCTTTTATTCCCTTCCGTTCGCCCCGAGCCTGTCGAAGGGGTGCTTTCGCTTATGCTAAAGCTTAAGTTGATGGGCTCGATATCACCGCCGCCAAAACATCGGCGTAATCAACACCACCAGTGGATACACCTCTAATCGTCCCAGCAACATGGCGAGGATGCAGATCCATCTTCCTGCGGTGGTGAGGGTGGTGAAGTTGTTGGCGACATCGCCGAGGCCGGGGCCGGTGTTGTTCATGCAGGTGGCGATGGCGGAGAAGGCGGTGATCTGCGTTTCGCCAGTGGCGATCAGCAGCACCATCAATACGCCGAAGCTACCGACGTAGATGGCGAAGAAACCCCACACCGCATCGAGAATGCGCCATGGCACGGGGCGGCCGCCGATTTTTACAGGGAAAGTCGCGTTGGGATGCACGAGGCGGTTCACTTCGCGTGTGCCTTGTTTCCACATCAACAGCCAGCGAATCACTTTCATGCCGCCGGCGGCGGAGCCGGCACAACCACCGGCGAAGGTCATCAGGATCAACATCACCGGCAACGCGCCGGGCCAGACGGTGAAGTCGGTGGCGACGAAGCCGGTGCTGGTCATCATCGAGACGGTGTGCAGCAATGCGCTGCGTATCGCGAAGCCTTTATCGTGAAAGGTTTGATGTGCAATCAACGTGGCCGTAAACACCACGGTGGCGACCACCAGCAGCGCGACATAGGCGCGAAATTCGGTGTCGCGAAAATAATCGCTGAAGCTCAAGCGGCGCCAGGCGAGAAAGTGCAGCGAAAAGTTGATGCCGCCGATGAACATGAAAATGATGGCGATGAATTCAATGGCCGGGCTGTTGAAGTAGGCGAGGTTGGCGTCGTGGCTGCTGAAGCCACCGGTGGATACCGTGGAAAAGCTATGACCAATGGCATCGAATGGCGTCATGCCGGCTGCCCAGTAGCTGCCGGCGCATGCAGCGGTGATTAGCACATACACAATCCACAACGCTTTCGCTGTTTCAGTGATGCGCGGCGTCATGCGCGCGTCTTTGATTTGCCCCGGTGTTTCTGCGCGCAGCAACTGCATGCCACCGATGCCGAGCATGGGCAGCAACGCGACGGCCAGCACCACCATGCCGATGCCGCCCAGCCATTGAATCTGGTGACGGTAGTACAGCAACGACTTCGGCAGATCATCGAGTCCAGTGAGAATCGTCGCGCCGGTCGTCGTAAAGCCGGACACCGCTTCAAACACCGCATCGGTGAGGGCGATGTCGGGACGACTCGACAGAATCAATGGCACTGCACCCGCGACACCTAACACCACCCAGAACAGCGCCACCACCAGAAAGCCATCACGCAAGCGCAATTCGCGATCCTGTTTGCGCACCGGCAGCCAGATCAGCAGGCCGATGACCAGCAAGCCGGTGAAGGCATCGAAGAACGACGCTGAGTTGCCATCGGCGAAATGCAGCGACACAGCAATCGGCGGCAACATGGTGACGCTGAACAGCATCAGCAGAATGCCGAGAATGCGTTGAACGGCGAACAGGTTCATGGTGCGGTCTTTACATTAATAGGGTCAGCGACGCCGATGCGGCACGTCAAACAACCGCTCCACTGCATCGATCTGGCGACGATCGGTGAGGAACAGAATGACGTGATCGTCGCGTTGCACCACAGTGTCGTGATGGGCAATCAATACTTCATCGCCGCGCACGATGGCGCCAATGGTTGCGCCTTCGGGCAACGGGATGTCGGCAATCTTGCGACCGATGACGCGGCCTTCGCCTTGAATGCCGTGCGCAATCGCTTCGATGGCCTCGGCGGCGCCACGGCGCAAAGAGTGGACTTGCACCACATCGCCACGACGCACATGCGCCAGCACTGAACCGATGGTGATGATGGGTGGCGAAATGGCGACATCGAGATTGCCGCTTTCCATCAACTCCGCATAAGCCGGTCGATTGATCAGCGCCATGACTTTCTTCGCGCCCAGTCGCTTGGCGAGCATGGCGGAAAGAATGTTGGCTTCTTCGGCATTGGTGACGGCAACGAACACATCCGCGCTGTCGATGTTTTCTTCCAGCAATAACTCTTCATCAGAGGCATCGCCAGTCAACACAATGGTGTTGCCAAGCTGCTCGGAGATACGTCGTGCGCGACGGCCTTCGCGTTCGATGATTTTGACCTGATGCGTTTGTTCCAGCTTCTGCGCCAGTCGGAAACCAATGTTGCCGCCGCCGGCGATGACGATGCGACGCACCGGATCTTGCAGACGCTGCATCTCATTCATCACTAGACGAATGTCCTTGCGCGCCGCGAGGAAGAATACTTCATCGCCATTCTCGATCACCGTGTCGCCAGTGGGCATGATGCTCTGCCCGCCGCGATAAAGCGCCGCCACGCGCGCATCGGAATTGGGAATGTGTTCGCGCAGCGTGCGTAGCCGTTGGCCCACCAGTAGACCGCCGCTACGCGCACGTGTGCCCACCATGCGCACCTTGCCGTCGGCGAAGTCCAGCACCTGCAAGGCGCCGGGATAACGAATCAATCGCGCCACGTGTTCGGTGACCAATTGCTCGGGGCTGAGGGTCACGTCGACCGCAAAGGCGCGATCTTCATCGGCGAACAGCTTGCTGTACTGCGTGTATTCGCCGGAGCGAATGCGGGCGATGCGCGTTGAGTCTTTGTTATACAGCGCCGCCACGATCTGGCAGGCCACCATGTTGACTTCGTCGCTGTTGGTCAGGGCAATGAACACATCGGCTTGTTTGGCGCCGGCGGCTTCGAGAATGGAAGGCTGTGCACCGTTGCCGACAATGGTGCGGATATCCAGGCGATCCTGCAGATCGCGTAGCAAGCTTTCGTCGCGGTCGATAACCGTAATTTCGTTGGCTTCTTCGCGAGCCAGATGTTGTGCCGCCGTGCGGCCCACCTGTCCGGCTCCCATAATGATGATCTTCAAAGCGTCACCTCAACCTAAATACAGCGATCGCGTCGGCCGTTTATGCACCGACCGCAATGACGGTCAGGTTGCAGGCCGGGTGCTGCAGTGCGGCGCATTGTAGCCGAGAACCTCAGGACAAGTTCCAGCGTTGCATGCATCTGACTCCCTCTCCCTCAGGGAGAGGGTTGGGGTGAGGGGTGGAGCAGGTCGGTCAATACTTTAAGAGCACCCTCACTCTGTCTCTCTCCTTAGAGGGAGAGAGGACGCTTAACTCAAGTAATAAGTAAGTGATGGTTGTTAACCGCGCCCTTGAGCAAGAGCAAGTCATGCGGGTACGCCGAACCATCGAACTTAATGCATATGTATTGAGCAGTATGCCGCTCATTTCAGCCGCGCTTTCTCCGCCTTACACACTTCGCACTCCGGTGCATAACGGCGAATCAGTTGATCGAATAGCGCACGCACCTGCTGTTGTTGCTGCAGTTTTGCGGCGCGTTGCTCGTCGGGAAAAAACTCCAGCCAGCGCAGTTGCGTCATCGCATTGCCCATCGCGGTCAGATACAGCACGGTCCATTGCGTATGGCTGGTATCGCCCACGGGCTTGAAGGACAGCATGTGTTCCGCATCCAGACTGATGACTTCGCTGTTCAAGTTCGGCAACGTTGCTGCGCCACTCGCCTGCAGCTCGCCGCCCAGGCGTGGTTCAACATGCGTTTGCGTATAGCCCAGGGTTCTGAGGCCACCATCGCTGGTGAACAAAGTCCACGCATCGGCGGCGGGCAGATTGATGATGGCATCGGTGCTGAGTGAGGCGGCGTAAACATTTAACGATGTGGCGATGCCGACTAGCAGAGCCAGTAACGTGCTGCGTAAGCGGGGAGACGATAGGTGCATGGGCGATGCTCGATTGATTGCGGTGGAGTTAATTACAGCGATGAATACTAAATCTAAAGAAATAGCACTTAGGTAAGCCCGTCATCCCCGCGCAAGCGGGGATCCAGTAGTGAATGCGTCGCTTTGCGACTCTTTATTGACTGGATTCCCGCCTACGCGGGAATGACGAATAAAGCGATTCACTCAGACATCAGTGTTAACAAGTTTTCCGTCAACTTAAGCCAGTGCAGCGGCAGATCCACTCCTCACCGATCGATCTTGTATTCCACATCCGCGCCTTTCGCCTCGCCGGCTTCGGTCTTGATGGTCCAGTGATCGCTTAAGGTGTAACGCAGCTTTACCGTATTGATGGCTTCGGTCAGCGAAATGCCATAACTGATAAATAAACGCGGCGAGAGAAACTTGCCCAACACCAGCGAGCTTTGATTCTTGGTATCGGTTTCCACGCCCACTTGCTCAAGGCCGATGCGTCGGCCAAGTTGCGCTGCAAGGAAGCCGCCACCCTGGATGGCCAGTGTGTTGCTGGCCGAACGAACGGTGTTGGCTTCGCCGCTTTGCAGTTCATCGAGCGGTTTGCCGATCAGCAGGTACGACACGATCTGCGTTTGCGACATGGTCGGATCGGAATAAAACTGCAAACGCGGTGCCCGCAGAATGCCGCGCACATTCACACCGACGGTGATCTCGTTGATCTTGCGTTCCGCTTGAATATCGAGACCAGGATCGCCCAGCGGCGTGTTGTCGAACAGCAGTCGGCCGCGCTTGATATCGAGCTTCTGTCCATAAATTTCATAGCTGCCGTTATTCACGCTGAGTTCGCCACTGCCGACGGTGGTGTCGCCGGTGTGCATGCGGGTGCTCACTGCGCCGCCAAGTCTGCCTTGCAGTCCCAACGCATCGATGTTGACGTTATCGCCCAGACGAATGCTCACCTCGCTGTTGATGGTCCAACCATTGAGCTGCCGCTCCAGCGCTGCGTCGGTTTTGAAATGCGCATCGGCAGAAGTCTGGACTGCGCCCACTACTTCTTTCGGTTGCAAGCGCGCTTCGGGAATCAATACTTCGCCTTTCACATCGACGTGCCGGTCGTTAATCGCAAACTGCAGATCGGGCGAAGCAAGCACGCGATACTCGGGCAGGTCCGCCACCAACAATCGATCGCCCTTAAGGTGCAGGTCGCCGGCCAGCTTGGCATCGCGCCAACTCAAATTACCGCTGGCATTCAATACGCCGTCACCGGCATTGCCTTGCGCGGTGTACTGCATTTGATCCGAATCCACCTGCGCAGTGAACTGCAGGCCGCGCAGCGCCAGATTGGTTTGATAAAAGTCCAGCTCGCCCTGCAGCAGTTGTACTGTGCCGGCGAAGTGCGGCGACAACGCCGTGCCCGACAATTGCAACGCTGAAGCCAGCGTGCCCGCCGCGCGATCGACGTTGTTCACGAACACCGGAATCAACTTGGCATCGCTGCTACTCAAGGCCAGCACACCGCTGAGTGGCCAGCTATCGAAGCCCGCACCATGCGTGCGATCCAGATTGGCCGTCAGGCTAAATACGGTCTGCTCACTCAAGCGCAATTCAGTGGTGGTCTGCACCAGCGCAGGCGTGGCATTCATCTGCACTTCACCTAACGTGATCGGCAACACTTCTTCGCGCCCCGCGCCTGAGCGATAACGAATGCTGGCATCGCTCAACCGCACACCGGCTGCGCCTTGCCACGGCGCGCCGTTTAATGCCGAGAGATTCAGTTCGCCATTCACCGTGGCTTGCAGGCGCGTGGTATCAGTCAGCGCCGAGTTGCTGATCGACAGCGGCAGATCCTTGACATCAGCATGCGCATTCCACGTGACGATGCCGCGCTTATCGCGCGACCAATCTGCATCAGCACAGCCCTGTCCATTATTAACTTGCCCACTGCCGACTTTCACGCACAAGCCCTGCACCTGCGATTTGTCGGCGCTGAATTGCCATTCGCTGGGTTGTTGCAGATCGGCGCGCACTGCTTGTTTATCGTCGAGCAATTGCAGCTTGTACAGCACGCCGTGATAGCGATCGTTTTCATACGCTGCGCCGGCATAAATGTTGACGCCATAGCCCTTGGGCACCATCGAGTTGATCAACAGTCCACGCAAGCCCAGCTCATGACCACTGGTGCGGCCATTGCTGATCAAGCGCACTTGCTCCATGCCATTGGCGCCGTGCATCAGCTTCGCGGCCGTCACTTCGATGTTTGAGTCAGTGCGATCGGTAAGATCGGCGCGTGCATCGAGCTGCAGCGACTCCACCTGCGTGCCGGCATAACTCAGGCGCTTCGCTTGTCCATTCGCGATCAACAACGGCCGCTCGGCGTCGCCGATGATTTCACCGATCATGTTCACATCGCCGGCGATATCGGGATGCAATTGCTGCAAGGCCGGTGCAATCAAACTGAATTTCAAATTGTTCTGCGGGCCGACCACACCTTGCGCAGTGAGACGCGAACGTCCCCATTGCGCATCCACCGCATCGGCTTGCCAGCGCTTGCCTTCGCGTTGCACACGGCCGCTGGCATTCACTGCTTGCTTGCGCAGCATGCCGTTGAGCGATTGCACGCGCACATCAAACTGGGCTTGTTTATCGAAGCCGCGGCCTTTACCGCTGGCTTTGATATTCAACGCACCCGGCCACGCCGATTGCAACGCCACTGGATTGAGATTCGCGCCGTTCAATTCGAATTGCCAATTGCGCGGTAAAGCAAATTGCACGGTTGCCGAACCGCTGGCCGTGCCTTGCAACGTGTTGGCGGTGTAATGCGCGAGCGTAATGTCGCCGGTGCGCAACTCGCCGTTGGCCTGCACTTGCGTGAGTGGCCAGAACGCCGTGCGCACGTCGCCTTGCACGTCGAATTGATACGGCAAGGTACCGCGTAACGTCAATGAACCTTGCGGGCTCACAAAGTAAGCATGCTCATCGTTGGCGTGCAGCGGCCAGCGTAGTTGTTGCCACGAGCCGTGCATATCCAGCAGCGGCTTGCTGCCGGCCTGCAGAGTGATCGTGCCTTGCGTACGCGTGCGTACTCCCGTTGCAGGCACCGCCACATCGGCGCGATCGATGCTGAACACGCGCTGTGCATAGTGCGTATCGGCATCGAAGCGCAGTGGCGTCGGACTCCATTCGGGGATGACCACATTGCCCTGGTAATGCATGCCGGCATTGCTGAGCGCAAAGTGGCCGTTGAGCTTGCTCAAACTGAAAGTGGGTTGTGGCCACCACGCGTTGAGCAATACTTGGTCAGCCGTTGCATCGCCTTGCACCGACCAGCCGCTATCGGGAAATGAAAGTGCGCCGTTGACGATGGCTTCGTGCGGTTGATGCAGCAATGCATTGAATTTGAGTTCGCGGCTTTTGCCGGTCACCGGACCATCGGCTTTGACATCGCCGTGCAAGGTCGGACCATTCGCAATTCTGTACGCGGCTTCAAGCTGGGCTTGCAGATTCAAAGTACTGCCGGCATCGAGCACCACAGTGCCGCGTGCGTCGAATTCACGCGTGACGGCATCGAGATTGCTGAGGCGTAAGCGACTGCGCGATAGCTCGGCGCTACTGCGCAGCCGCGTGGCAACGATGGCGTAACCGCTGGTGTGAATGTATTCGGCGTGCCGTGCATTGAACTCGTCGACATGAATGCGCAGGAAGGCCGGGAGAAAATGAATGGGCGCGTCGGGCGTGATGCGTTGCGGCGGCTTCATCGTCGCAACCACCTTGTCGATCTGCAGCCGCTGCACGCTGACCAGGCCACTGAGCAGTAACGCCGGATTGAGATCGACATCAAATTGATCGATGTCGATATGAATGCGTTCATGATCAAGCTGGATGTGATCGATATGCAGCGGCCCGCCAAGATTGCCGGTGACGCCCTCAATCTGCATATGCAAGCCGGGCAGGTGATTCAGTTGCAACAATGCAAACTGCAAACCCGATGCCGTGTAGCACAGCCAGACAATCGCAATGCTCGCCAGCAGCAGCGGTATGCCGAGTATGAGTAGCGGAATGCGAATTGACTTGCGCATGGCTTAAAATAGCGTCGAGATGTGCAAGTGCAGGCGCGGCGTGCGCCCGCTCACTGACAAGGGCTGCGCGACATCCAGGCCCAGACTGGCTACCGAGATGTGATAACGCACGCCCACGCCGACCGAATATTCCAGCGGATCGCTGAAGTTCATCACCGCATTACCGATGTCGTAAAACAACGCGCCGCGAAAGTTCTTGGGGAAATCGCGTTCCAGTTCGACGGTGCCAACCACCAATTTGGTAGCGCCTACCTTGGTGCCCGCCGCTCTGAAGTCTTTAGTGTCATAAATACCATCCGTCTTACCCAGTTCGTTGGGGACATCAACCGGCGACAATTCATTGAGACTAAAACCGCGCACACTGTTATCGCCACCCGCGAAGAAGCGCGCCGAGATGGGAACCTTCTTGAATTCTTGCAGATCGCGTACCTGGATAGCACCAATCTGTCCACGCAAACGCAGATGATACTTGGCGCTTAAATCAAAAATCTTTTCGCCTTCGAGAAACAGTCGCAGATAAGAAGCGCCGGACCCCAATGAGCTGGGTGACCCTGATAGCTCGGCGTACAACGAATAACGTCGCGGCGCTTGACCCAAAATATAAGTAGGCAACGTCGCATAACTGATGCCGGGTACCAGCAGAAAAGTCCGGGTGGTATCGGTTTTGACGTTGTTCTCGTCGAAGTAAACCGAGGACTCGCGCGTGAAGCGGGTGAACAACACGCGTTGCCATGAACCGAGCACCTGCGTGAGGCTGGGCGTGAATTCATCGCGATAGCTCAGGTTGTCGGCCAGTTGTTCCTTGATTTTCGAGAGCAGGAAATCCACTTTCTCCAGCGCCACATCGCCCACTGGAATCACGTAGCGCACGCTGGCGTCATAGCCAATAGCCGAACCTTCAAGCTGCAGCTTGGCGCGATGCCCGTCGCGATTCACCAGACGTCGATCCCAGGTCAACGAGCCGCGCGTCTGTGTATCGGTGCCGTAACCCGCCGCAATGGCATAACTGTTCTTGCGATTGGGTTTGGCGGTGATCTTGATCGGCACCGTATGCGTGACGGGATCAGGTTCACCGCTGACCACTTCTGCCGGTGAGAAGTACTGCGTATCGTCGAGCACGTACTGGGTTTGCAACAACAGATCGACGTTATAAGGATCACCTTGTTGCATGCGTAGCAGGCGCTGCATCTTGTCGGCGTTGATGACGTTCTGCTCGATGGTGATCGCGCCGAAGTAGTAACGTTCGCCGGTATCCATCTGCAAGGTGACGTAAGCACGACGTTCGGCTTTGTCGATCAACAGATCGCTGGTGGTCCAGCGCGCGTTGAGATAACCGCTGCTGGTTGCGGCGCGCAGCAGGTTGGCTTTCACGGCTTCATATTCGCCATGATCGAGA
>Ga0065707_10083104_pt1 | contig 10450 bp, 6 predicted proteins | sample SwiRhicommuniRL3_FD_59094 | JGI IMG/M metagenome (GOLD analysis project Ga0065707, IMG submission 59094) | Switchgrass rhizosphere bacterial communities from Rose Lake, Michigan, USA - RL3 v2 (version 2) | ecosystem: Host-associated > Plants > Roots > Rhizosphere > Soil | place: East Lansing, MI... | reverse complement strand
AGCGAGCCGCAATCCGTCCGCCGTGGAGCGTTGAACGTTGAGGCCCGGGACGCTGGGGCCGGCGCGCCCGCCGGCTACCGCATTGCCGACACTGCTGGGGGCCTCGCCCTGCAGGCCGACCGCGATGCCCTTGAGCAAAGCGCCGCGGACCGTCTCTGGCTGGCGGTCATCGTAGGCCTGGGCGAGAATTGCTTGGATAGCGGTAAGGTTGCGGCTCTTACCCGTAGCACCCGCGAGGAAGGGGATGGCTTCCGTGCTGGGTTGTGGCCGGACGGTCAACTGCGCCAGGGCTTCGTTTTCCTGGCCGTTCAGGCCGCTGACCGCGATGTCGATCAGAATCGGGTCAGTGCCGTATTTGCGTATCATCGCGACGATCGGCGTGACCCGTGCAGGCTTCGGCAGTTCGCCGAGCGTGGCGGTAAGCTGGCGGCGCACGAATCCATTCGGATCCTCCATTTTCTTGAGTACCGCAGTCTGCATGGCGGGCTCGCCGAGCCAGTGCTCGGATAGTCGAATCGCTGCCGCGCGGATATCGGGCGACCGATCGCCCAGCGCCTTCATCACCGTCGGCGAATCGAGAACGCCGAGGCCATCGAGGGTCCACAGCGCCTGTAGACGGGTGTAAGCGTTCAGTGCGCCAGTTACGAGCGTCTGTAGGGCAGCGGCCACTGACTTATCACCCCGCTGAACCAAGAGCTGTTGAGCGGTGTCGCGCCACCAACCGTTTCCGTGCGACAGATGAGCCACAAGTTGTGCGGGTGTCTCTTTACTCATCCGCGGCTTCTCGTCGAAGGCCATGTTGTCGTAGACGACACGGTAAATGCGACCGTAGTTGATACCCTTCGCAAGCCCCCGTTTGGCGTTGTAGTCACGCAAATAATCGGTCTGAATGGGTCCGTCCTGGGAGATGCCACGATACATGTCCACGATATAGAGAGTGCCGTCCCAGCCACCGATGATCTGCACGGGCCGGAAGCGCACGTCCGTCGAGGCGAGAAATTCGCCCTTTTTGTAGTAGTCCGTCGCGCTCAGCTCTCCGTTATCATCCTTTAGGCGCAGCAGATGCACGATGTTGGTTGGCCCGTCGACGACGAACGGCTGGTTGTGAACCTCCGTCGGAAGCCGGTTGCCTCGATAAATCAATGGCGAGGATACGCCACCGTAGTAGGTCGACGAACCGTCGGCGCGAAAACTCTCGGTGCGGTAGCCGCGGTTGACGCCACGGGTCGGGTGCACGGGCCAGATCAGGGTGTTTTCCTGCTTCACGAGGGATTCGTATAGACCTCGAGTGCGCACAGCGTTCGGATTGCGAAGGTAGTAGTTGGCCCCGACGTAGTCGACGAACAGTGGGTCGGTATTGACGTTGCGGTAGATGCGGCCGCCGTTGTCCTGGGTCACGCCCCATTGACCACGATTCAGGGTCGGTACGATATCCAGCTTGCCATCGTTGAACTTGACGTTGTACGTGTGTTCGGAGACAAAAAGGGTGTTATCCATACCCCAGTAGAGTCCATTCGCGCCATGCTCGACCACCCCCTGGGTCGAGAAGTTCTTATCCACGAGGGTCTTGGTGTCGGCCCGCAGGTCACCATTGGTATCGCACGCCTTCCAGAGGTTTGGCGGTTCACCGATGAGCACACAGTTCCTGTCGAGGACCTTCATGGCCCGCGGCATGATCAGCTTGTCCATGAAGACCGTGCGTTTATCGTAGATGCCGTCGCTGTTGGTGTCCTCGAGGACAGCCACGTCGTTGATCGGCTCGAACGAGTTGTCCATGTGCTCGTTGACGGAAAACCCGTGCATCTCCGTTACCCAGGCGCGTCCGTCGCCGTCGAACTCCATTAAGATCGGATCGCGGGTGAGCGGCTCAGAGGCGACGAGCTCCAATCGGTAGCCGGGCGCCATGTAGAAGGTCTTGACCGCCTCGCCCGGCGACAATGGCGGTGGGACGTCAGGTTCGTCCTGTACGACCGGCGCCGGCCACGGCCGGTTGGCTATGGAGGTGAGTGGCTTTTGCACGCCCGGTTGCCCGATCGAGGCACAAGGCGCCACCAGGGCGGCAGTGATAATCGCCACCCGAAATCCGACATGAACATGCATTGTGAGTCTTTCCCCCGGCCCTGGCGCTCAGATCATAGTCATGAAACTATATTCTATATACAGTTTTGGCGGAATTCCGTAGTCTTCCGCGAATCAGCATCCCGCGGCCAAGGGTCTTCCGACTCGGAGGTCGCCCGCCGGCTTATCGAGCGGCACCGAGATGCCGGGGGCCAATAGTGTTGAAAATTGCATTCGCAGGTGCTCTGACTGCTTCAGGATTTCTCCTGTTGTTTGCAGTCGCCCATTGGTTGCACCTCACCGTGCTGATCGATACCGCGTGGATTGAAGATCAGGACCCGATGATCGCCGCGGCATCATGCGTGCTTCTCCTCGTTGGAGACGCAGTGCTGCCCGCACCATCGAGTCTCTTGCTCATTGCATTGGGAGCCCTGCTCGGTAAGACATCCGGTGCGGTCGCGGGTTTCTGCGGAACGATGGGCGCCGCAGTTCTTGCGTTTTGGATTGGACGAAGAGGTACCGTTCTGCTTTCTGGACGTGACACCAAAGCGGATTCATCGACGCGTGAAGACTATGTGAACCGATTCAACGTTCTCGTGGTGATGGTCACACGACCCATTCCAGTACTCGCGGAAACAACTGCGGTGCTGGCAGGCGCATCGGGTATGCCGAGGGGCAAATTCATCCTGGGAGCAACTCTCGGCAACCTTCCCGTCGTATATGTTTACGCCTTGTTGGGCTCGTCGGCAGCTGCAAATCGGGTGCTGATCTTCGCATTGGTTGCGATGCTCGGTGCCGCAGCTGCGTTCAATGTTTTCGCCGCCAAACGGCAAACGGCCGCCAAAGTGAACGCGGAATCGGCTGTCGATAGCGAAATTTGGAGGATTGGATGATGAGAGACCGCCTGACACTCTTGGGACTTGGAATCGCAGCTGCTTTCTTCGGCACGACTGCGGTGGCGCAAAACGTCCGAGCAATATCGTTACCCGTTGAAGTCAGCTATCCCGAGGGGATTGGATTCGATCCTGCCGGATACATCTTCGTAGCAGGTGCATCGGATGGGACCTTGGTCCGTCTCGATCTGAAGAGCGGGCGCTCTACGCTTATCGCCAAGGCTGGTGTTTTGCTCCCGGCCGACAGTGCGATTTTTCCACGAATGCTGGGAATGAAGGTAGACAGTGCCAAGCGACTGTGGATTGCGGGAGGTCGCACCGGAAAGATTTTCGTCCTCGACACCAACACCGGGAGGTTGGTGAAGCAGCTTACGGTGCCAGGTACGGGGAGCGTGCTCAATGACGCCGTGGTGACCACAGATGCTGTCTATGTTACCGACACCCTTCGGCCGACGCTGTGGAGAATTCCGCTCCAGGGGAACCAAATCGGGGAGCCCGAAGCATGGGTGGACTTCAATGGCACACCGATCGAATATGCCCAAGGACGCAATCTCAATGGAATTGCGAAAAATTCCGCAGGCACATCTCTCATCGTGATTCAGATGGACAAGGGATTGCTGTTCAAAATCGATGCGGTGAGCAAGGCGGTCGTGCCGATCGACGTCGGCGGAGAGGTGCTCACTGCTGGCGACGGTTTGGAACTGGATGGCAACACGCTCTATCTGGTGCGCCAATCGGAAGCGGAAGTCGTGGCTTTGCGGCTCTCACCCGATTTTCGCTCCGGGAAAGTGATTGCACGATTCAAGGACCCGGCCCTGCAGTGGCCGGCGACTGCGGTGAAAGTCGGTAATGAATTGCTTGTTGTCAACAGTCAGTTCAACAAACGCACAACTAAAGATCCGCTGACGCCATTCACGGTAGTTGCAATTCCCCTCTCCAAATTCAGCGGTACATAAGACAACTGCTGCCTTTGCCAACGAAGTTTCAGCGCGCGCCGGCAATCCAATACCAAATGCCGGCGCGCTACCGCTACTTACTACGGCCTGACTTCAGGACATTTGTCCACCAGAGCAGATCATCGATCAGGCTCTTCGCCTGCCCGACTTGCTCGGCCAGGCCCGCCGCAACATCGCCGCCTTTGAAATGAGCCCAGAGAACATTGGCTGGGATGTGTACCGAGTTGCGAATCGGCGCGAGTTGCAGCTCGATCGCGCTCAACCGCAGCTGCTGAACCGCGCGCGCATTGCCTGTGCTCCCGTAACTTACGAAAGCCATCGCTTTGCGATGAAACCGCCCGCGGTATGAGCCGCGGGCGTTTCCAGTTTGGAAGGGCGTAAGACGACTAAAATTGGAATCGCGCACCGGCCACAAAATACCTGCCGACGACGTCATATTGCGATTGGAAGGACGGGTAAAATTCCGTCGGTTGCATGTTGTTTTGCGGTGCGAACACGAACTTGTCGAGCAGGTTGGTGCCGTTCAAGTAAAGTGTTATTGGATTGTCGCCGTCAACAATATCGTAGGAGACGTTGGCATTCAGATAAGCCACCGACGCGAGACGATTGTTGGTGACGAAGACATTGGGTTGGTGGGTGTAGTAGAGCGCGCTGATATAGCGTACATCCAGTCCAACATTCAGCCGATCGGTCGAGTAGTCCATCGACGGTGTGAGCTGGTGCTTCGGTACGCCCGCGGCAGCACCCGCCAAGATGGTTGGAATAGCTCCCGGCGATGAGGCTTGCGTGAATTCGTGCGTGTAGTTGCCAAGTAGCCGGAGGGTGATGTCCCCAGGTCCGAGCCCGGTGCGATAGTTGAACTCGTAATCGATGCCGTCCATCTTGCTGTACGCTTGATTGAACGGCACCGTCGCAATGCTCAGCGGGAAATTTCGTTCGGTCCGATCGTCGAAAGGCAAGGGCCGGACAATGAACTCGCATGTGGGACCGGTGCCGCCACTATCCTCGCACAACTGGTTGACGAGCGCCGTGTCCGGGCGGGTGATCTGATCCTTGATCCTGATCCGATAGAAGTCGATCGAAGCGCTGAAGCCGGGGAAGAAGGACGGTTGCCAGATCGCACCCGCGGTGATGGTACGTGCAATTTCAGGCTTCAACTCGGGGTTGCCCCGATTCAGGGTAATCAGGTTGGTGTTCCTGCCCGTGTGGATATCGGTAAATGATCCGCGCGTGGATCCTACGCCTTGGAACAATTCGAAGAGGGTGGGTGCACGGATATCCTGGGACCAAGTGCTGCGGAAGCGAATGTCTTCGACCGGCGTCCACTTGGCGCCCACTTTCCATGCCCGCATCGCGCCGGATACGCTGTAGTCGGTGTAGCGGAAGGCGCCGTTGAGTTCGAGCTCGTGGACGAAAGGAGCGTCACGCAGTATCGGCACCGCCAATTCACCAAACCCTTCGGCGATGTTCTGCTTGCCGAACGAATTACCGACGTTGGTGCTGTTCCAAAGCAGGTTGAAGGGATTGGCGGCAGCGCGCAGCCCCTCTGGAACTCCGTTCAGATTCGCCGAGTTGGTGGTGCCGTTTTCGATCAGCCCAGGCTCGTAAAGCGAAATAGGTGTGCTCGGATTGGCATTGCTCCTCTGCACCAGCTTCTGACGACGATACTCTCCGCCAAGCGCGAAGTTGGCCGGCCCCGCCGGCAGATCGACGAGCGGCCCCGAAATACTGGCGGCAAATCCTGTATGGCGATTTTCTACCCGGTAACGTGAAGGCTCATCCTGGATATAGGAGTACGACGCCGCCGACGGCGAGCCATTGCCGAAAGGGTTCCACGGCTTGCAACCGGGGAAGAGGCCGGGATTAGTGAGATCCGTGCGACAGACGACGTTGCCGTTTGCGGTGCCGGTGTTGAATTCGCCTTCATCGACGGCGTCGAGCGCTGCAAACCATTTGGGTTGATTGAAGTTGCCGAAATGCCTTGTCCTCAGCTGTGACCGGCCGTACGAGAAATTCACGTTCCACTGCATGTCCGAAAATCGTCCATTTACGCCGCCAAGAACGGTGGTGGCCTGATTGTTGGTGAGCACTTCCTTGGGATGTTGGTCAGCTTCAACTCGGCTGGCGACGAATGAGGCAAGGCCTTCCTGCTGCATCCTCTGACGGACGCCGATGGGCAGAAAGGCGTTGTCCGAATACATCTGGAATGACTGAAACTGCGTGCCGGCGCCCACGGTTACGTAGCGGGTGTCGGTATCGCTAAGGCTGCCCTGAAGAAAGCCGGTGATATCTGATCCGAAATCATAGTCGGCGCGCGCGAATGTCTGTTTGGTCTTGAGCAGGCTGGTCAACGTGGTGCCAAATGTCACCGATGTATCGGCACCGCCGACGTTGTAATTCGGCGTGCCCGTCGGTGTTCCGAGGTCGGCACGATGGGCGCCGAAAGCAGATACCGGCCCGCCCCGCAAAGTAGGTTCGAATGTCCAGCCCGTCAGTGAGAAGGGCGTCGTTCCGCTGCGTGCTTCGGCTTGGCTGGCGGTGCGGCCGCCGTTTATGAGCGTCCCATAGGTGCCATTAGCTATCCGCACATTGTACGTCGGAGTGTACGGATTTGCCGCGCAGGTACCAGCTGAGCACGGCCGGGCCGGATTCGCGCCAACGTTCACCCAGCCGCCATCGAAATTGCCGCCGTAAGGCCGGCGACCATTGTTCTTAATGCCCGGCTGATAGAAATAATCGAAGCTTCCTTCAAGGTGCAGCCTGTCACCCATCAAGTATTTACCGGCCGCGATACTGAATTTTTCTTGAGCGTCATCGCCGCGACTCGAGACGCCGCCTTGGGCGGATCCCTTGACCCCCTCGAACTTCGTGTCGAGGATGAAATTCACAACGCCCGCAACCGCATCCGAGCCATAAGCGGCCGAGGCGCCGCCGGTAACGACGTCGACGCGCTGAATCAGAGCCTGGGGAATGATGTTGGCGTCAGTCGTGCCATCGAAGCTCGTCGACGGTAGTCGCTGCCCGTCCAGGAGCAGCAGGGTTTCGATTGAGCCCAAGCGGCGAAGGTTCAGATAGTTGCCAGCGCTGGGTGTACCCGCCTGTGAACTGGTGACGTTCGAGCCGGCGGTGCCGACAAACTGAGGCAGCTTCGTTAGTCCTGCAGCGATGCTTTCCGGTGCTTTCTTCAGCAATTCGGCGCTGGTGACTGCCGTTATTGGAGTAGGCGCTTCATAGCCATTGACGCTGCTGATGCGAGTCCCGGTGACAACGACCATCTCAAGGCCGGTCTCGCTCTGAGATGCGGCCCGCGATGTCTCCCCCACTGAAGTTTTGGCGCTCGTCGCGGGAGAGTCCGCAGGGAGGACGACGGATTGAGCCTGGACGAGATGAGGCGCTGCGAAAAGCGCCGCGCCAAGCATTAAGCGCACTTGCTGGGTCTGCCGTTGAGTCACTTTTTTATCCCCCTGGTAGTCGATACGTAACAGCTCTACATTATGAATACAATATACAATTCGGTAGAATCAGCCGTCAAGGAAGAATGCTATCGAGATATGTTCTACAAAAAACAATAACTTATAGGAAATTTATAGCCGAAGTACCCTCATGCAAAGCTTCGTGCGGAGAAGGAGCTTGGCCTAGCGCGGCCGCCGTTGGTGTAGAGTGAGTATAGTATACAGATAGCTGTGATAATGCCGGCGAGCCTCATCGAAGCCTTTGTAGTTGTTCTGTGAGGGTGGCACGTCGACGAAGACAGTCACAACGCTGTCACCGGCGAAGACGACGGCTGCTCATTGTCTAAGCAGCGCCCTATGACTCGGTCGCTTCAACTACTCGCAGTTCGTAGACCTGTACCGCCGCTTCGAGAAGAGGCTGTCCGTGGTCCTGCGTCAGCAGCATCGTGCTGGGGAGAAAGTGTTTGTCGACTTCTGCGACGGCATCTCGCTAATCGACGCCGACACCAGCGAGTTGGTCCCGACGCAGTTGTTCGTCGGCGCGCTGGGCGCGAGCTCCTACATATTCGCGATCGCGACGCTCTCGCAAGATCTGCCGGTTTGGCTGGACTGTCACGTGCGGATGTACGAGCACCTGGGCGGCGTTGCGGCGCTGACCATTCCCGACAATTTACGCAGCGGCGTGTCGCGTCCGGATCGCTACGAAGCGGACATCAACCCGTCCTACCGCGAACTGGTTCAGCACTACGGCACCTGTGTGATCCCAGCGCGGATCAGAAAACGACGGGATAAAGCCAAAGTAGAAGCGGCGCTCCTCGTGGCGCAGCGCTGGATCCTGGCGGCGTTACGCCATCGAACGTTCTATCACTTGAACGAACTGAACGCCGCCATCGGCGAGCTGCTTGTCAGGCTCAATGATCGGATGATACGGCATGTAAAGAGCGTTGTTCGAACGCCTGGATCGTCCGGCACTGAAGCCGCCGCCGGCGCAGCGCTACGAATACGCCGAGTGGGACAGGCGCGCGTCAATATTAACGGCGTACGCAAGGTGTGGCGGCAACTGCGGCGCGAGGGCTTTGATGTGGGTGCCGTTATGCCGCAAATGGCAGCGCTACCAAAAATAGTGGCAGCGCTGCCACGATGTGCTAGATTCTGTTCTGGGGCGAGAAAGCGGACTCTGCGCGAACTACCGCGCTTCGGACAAGAGCACTTCGCGCTGAAGAGTGAGTAATTCGGGAAACACCGACCACCATGAAGTTGCCTGACACATTGCTCGATGCGTCGGCTCGCAAGGTTCTGCGGCGCTTGGTGCCATTCCTCGTGCTCTGCTACGCCACTTCGTATCTGAATCGAGTCAACATCGGCTTTGCCAAACTCGAGATGCTCAACGACCTCTCGTTCAGCGAAACCGTATTCGGGCTGGGCGCGGGATTGTTCTTCGTGGGCTACTTCCTGTTCGAAGTGCCCAGCAACATGCTGTTGCAGCGCTTCGGTGCGAACCGCTGGATCGCGCGAATCATGATCTCCTGGGGCGTGTTGTCGGCAGGATTCGCGTTCGTCGACAGTGCGCAGTCGTTCTACGTGCTGCGCTTCTTGCTGGGAGTTGCCGAAGCGGGATTCTATCCGGGCGTCATCTTCTATCTGAGTTACTGGGTACCGTCGGTTTATCGCGGCCGGGCAATTGCCATGACGATGTCCGCGATCCCTCTCTCCGCGATCGTGGGAAACCCATTGTCAGGCTGGATCATGGATGGCATGCAGGGCGTGGCGGGACTCGCCGGCTGGAAGTGGATGTTCATCCTGGAAGCCGTTCCGGCGGTGCTGATGGGAGTCGCCGTACTGTTCTATCTCGACAACTCGATCGCCGCTGCAAAATGGCTGAGCCAGAGCGAGAAGGTCGTGTTGAAAGATGAACTGACCCGTGAGCGCGCGATGCAGGTGCGTGGGGTCGAAGCGGGGATTTCTGCCTTCAAGGACCCGCGCATCTGGCTGATGTGCCTGATCTATTTCTGCTTCGTGATGGGCCAGTACGGCCTGACGTTCTGGATGCCGACGCTCATCAAGGCTGTCGGTGTCACCGGCAATCTGAAGATCGGTGCGATGAGCGCCATTCCCTACGTCGTGACACTGATCGCGATGAACGTGCTCGGAAGGAGCGCGGATCGGCACCGCGAGCGACGCTGGCATCTCATTGTGCCGGCGCTCGTGGGCGCCGTGGGGTTCGGTCTAGCCCCGATTGTTCCGGGTATCAGCCTCGCCATTGTCGCGCTCTCGTTGGCTGCCGCCGGTGCGATTTCCTGCGCTCCACTCTTCTGGTCGCTGCCGACCGCGTTTCTCAGCGGCGCAGCAGCCGCGGTGGGAATCGCCGTGATCAACTCGGTTGGCAATCTTGCGGGGTTCGCGGCGCCGTACATGATCGGTGTCATAACCGACGCCACGGGCAGTGCGGAATTCGGCATGTATGCGATCGGCGGCGGGCTGGTCCTGGGTGCCCTCGCCGTATGGGCGACGCCCGCGCAAATGGTCAATCGATAGCCATACACACAAGGTCGGTTGGAGTGAGGCAAGCAATAACTATATTGGGCCTGGGGTCGATGGGCCTAGGCATGGCGCAGTCGCTGATGCGCGGCGGCTTCGATGTGGTTGGCTGCGACATCTCCGCCACTGCCATGGCGCGCTTTCGCTCCGTCAACGGACGCGTCATCGAACAGCCTGCCCGAGCCGTATCCGGCTCGCAGGTAGTGGTATGCGTCGTAGTGAACGCTGCGCAGATCGAAGACGTGTTGTTTGGCGCGGGCGGTGTCGCGGCGGCCATGGCTTCTGACTGCGTATTCGTTGCTTGCTCAACCATGGCACCGGATTTCGTGCGACGCCTGGCTGCAAGGGTGGAAGCGACAGGCCGCCATTATCTGGATGCGCCGATCAGCGGCGGCGCCGTCCGTGCCGCCGAAGGCAAACTGACGATCATGGCGTCGGGAAGCGCCGCGGCGTTCGAACGCGCCGATGCCGCATTGAACGCAATGGCGGCGAAAGTGTACCGGCTGGGCGACACGGCGGGTGCTGGCGCTGCGGTCAAGATGGTCAATCAGCA
>Ga0065707_10002333_pt1 | contig 10463 bp, 10 predicted proteins | sample SwiRhicommuniRL3_FD_59094 | JGI IMG/M metagenome (GOLD analysis project Ga0065707, IMG submission 59094) | Switchgrass rhizosphere bacterial communities from Rose Lake, Michigan, USA - RL3 v2 (version 2) | ecosystem: Host-associated > Plants > Roots > Rhizosphere > Soil | place: East Lansing... | reverse complement strand
AATCTGACCGCGCCCTATGACAAGACGACGCTCGGCGACACGCAGCAGAGCAAGGATCGGTTTATCACCGAGGCGTATGACGAGGTGAAGGATTTCCCGCCGATCGTAGACGGAAAGCGAACGATGCCTCTCCATCCCTGATCCACGCTTCGAATTCCATCACGCATGAGCGCAACAGCGGGCTTGTGCCGGCGGCGTGAACGGGGCGCATGAACCGAGGGCAGCCACGCCTTGGCCTCGCGCGCCAGCCAGCCGCCTTCGTATGCCGCGAGAGCCACAAATCGCGGACGGCCAAGGCTGCCGATCCCGCCGACCCGCGTCCGGACGGTGTAGCGAACATCGTTGTCGGGCAACGCCTGTTGGAACGCGCGGACCAAGTCCGAAGACACGCGTGTAACGCGCGGAAGCGCCTGCATCTTCGCCCAGAATTCCTTCGGATCCCGCGCGTCGCTGAGTGCCACATCGCGGAGCCACCGGTGTCGTTCGCTGAGGACGATTGGCTCTCCACCGCAACCGAGCGATGAGAGATACCCTTCGCAAATCGCTTCACACGCCTCCCGGAACCGTATCCGCAGGTGCCCCTCGTCGGTCGCCAACGCAACGCTCGTCGCGAGGCGTACCAAGTCGTTGACATAGGGCATGGTCGATGCTTCATCGAGATCGTTCACACCCCAGACGAGGCGCCCTTCGCAATCGCGCCAGGTTCCGAAGTTTTCGATGTGAAGGTCACCAATCGCCGTCAGGCACGGTGAATCCATAAGGTCGCTGCACATACTCGGCAACAATTCGACCCAGCGGTAGAACGTCGCCCGCAGGAACACAAATGGGCTCTCTGCCATGCGCTGATGCTTCAGCGCGAGATCCTTCTGGACGACAGCCGTGTGAGACGCCATCCAGCGTTCATACGACCTGGTTGCCGAGACGACGTCTGTCATCTCGTTCAACCTACGGGGTTAGCGCGCAGCCGTCGGACGCAGTTCGGCATCAACCGCCTGTGCGACGCGTGCAACGATCTCCGGCAGCGCCTCGACATCGGCGACCTGGGTGTGGAAGTTCACGATACAGGCACGCAGCGCATACCGGCCGCCGATGACCGCGTTGGACACGAACAGCTCGCCGCCACGCTGGAGTCGATCGAGCAGCTCGCGGTTGAGCGCGTTGAGATGACGTTCGACTTGTTCGTCGCCGGCCTCGGCCCGCATGTCTCGCGGTACGTAGCGGAACGTGGTGATGCTCAACTCCTGCGTAATCAGCTCGAGCTCCGGGTGCCGGCTGACCGCGGTGGCCATGGCGCGCGACAGACAGATGTCGTCGGAAATCATGCGCCGATAACCGGAGGCTCCGACCTGCCTGAGAGCGAGCCAGACCTTCAGCGCCCGAAAGCCACGTGAGTTCTGCGGACCATAGTCGACGTAGTTGGTCGCGCGCTCGTCGAAGTGATAGTAGGGCGGGTGATACGAAAAAGCGGCACGCAGCGCTTCGGGGTCGCGCACCAGCGCACAGCCCGCCTCGAGCGGCGCATAGAGCCACTTGTGCGGGTCGACCGCGACCGAATCCGCCTCGCTCAACCCTCGTAAATCATCGGGCGCCTCTGGAACTGCCGCGGCAAAACCACCATAAGCGCCATCGACGTGGAACCACGCACCGTACTCTCTGCACGCTGCGGCGATATCGTGCAGCGGATCGACCGCGCCAGTGCTCACAGAACCTCCAGTTCCGATGACAATGCACGGCACATCGCCCGCGGCTTTGTCCGCCTCGAGCTGTCGCCGCAGCGCCGCAACATCCATGCGGAGCTTCGAGTCGGTGGGAATCCAGCGGATCGACGCAACCCCGAGCCCGCTCAGGTCCGCAGCCTTCTGGATCCAGGTATGTGTCTCGACCGACGCGTACACGCGAAGTTTGCGACCGGCGTCGCCGCCGACACCCTGCTCGCGCACATTCCAGCCCGCCTTTGCCAGGCGCGCAGCCAGGAAACAGACGAAATTGGCCATATTGCCGCCGCTGACCAGGAGCCCGCCGCAGTCGGCCGGATAGCCGATCAGCTCCGCAATCCACCGCACGGTTTGCGCTTCGATTTCCGTCGCCGCCGGCGCCAGGATGAAGGACCCGACGTTCGGGTTGACCGCCGAAGCGAGAAAGTCGCCGAGGATCCCGATCGGTGCCGGTGACGAGGTGATGTACCCGAAAAAGCGAGGGTGAGCGTTGAACAGCGAATGATCGAACAGAAGTCGGGCTGTTTGCTCCAGCAGCGGACCCGGTTCCATCCCCTCCTCTGGGAGCGGACCCGTCAGTCCGAACGCGGCACGAACGACCGAAGGCGCCTCCCCGCGTGTAACTGGGCCGCTCGGCACCGATGCGAGCGAGTCCGCGAGCTGGTCGACGAGTCGATGGCCCAGGTGCCGAAAGACCGCGGCGTCCATCGCCAGCGCTGCGTCGCGGGTCGTGTCATTCCTCATTTGCGAATCCCCTCGAAGAGATCGGTCTCGCGTGCGCGGCCGCCATTCACCGTGCTGAAAACGCGATAAAACGACTGCATGCCCCACATCGCCTCGTGGTGCTCCGGCGAAAGGTGCTGCAGCTGCGTGTAGGCCGCCATCTGCGATTGATGGCAGGAGATGGCCCGCCAGACCGTCTGGCAAAAACGACGCGTGTCGATCATCGTCGTGATNTCCCAATCCGGCCAAGGCACGACTTGTCGTTCAATGCCGTCAACNGTAGACGTCAGTTTCTTGAACGCGCTCTGATACGCAGCCCACGCCGNTGCCGGCCAGGCGATGTAATAGAGCTTCGATATCGCTGGTTCTGCCGCAGCAACCACCGCCGCGGTCGTGAACTGGCAGATCGCAATGTGATCGGGATGTCCGTACGCGCCATCGGGCCCGAAAGTGATGACGACATTGGGCCGAACGCGATGGAGATGTTCGACGATGGATCCGATCGCTTCATGCGGGTTCGCGCGATCAAGCTGCTGATCGCGATAATCGAGCAACGCAACATCGTGCACGCCCAGCACAGAAGCGGCCGCGCGTAGCTCCTCTTCACGAATGCGTGCAAGCGCGGAGGCACCAGGATGATCGGGATCGCCGGGTCGATGATGACCGTATCGACCAGCATCGCCTCGCGTGGCCGTGACGAGCGAGACCTCGACACCTTCCGACGCATACTTCGCCAACGTTGCTCCAACACCGAGCGATTCGTCGTCGGGATGCGCGAGCACCGCCATCAGTCGTGGAGTAGGCATGGTGTCAATTCAGAATTCAAACTTCAAAATGCAAACAGTACCTGTTTACGCGACATCGAAATGCAATCACCGCAGCGCCCACGGCCGAGCCACCACCATGTCGTGTCTGAATTTTGCATTTTGAATTTTGAATTACATAATCCGAACCGTTGTGTGGTCCCAACGCCCTCCTGATTGCATTGCCGGTGACGAATGTCTGTCGCGCGGCGCATGGCCAGAAGCGCGCGACGCGTTCGAATCGTCGCTGCGTGAGCGCGAGAGTGCGGAGGCGCTCGAGGGGCTCGCGCTGGCGGCGTGGTGGCTCGATGATGCTGAAGTCGTGTTCGATGCTCGCGAGCGAGCCTATCGTTTGTACTCGGAGCGCGGCGATCGGCAATCGGCCGGCAGAATCGCAGTCTGGCTGGCATGGGACGCCTGGGCGTTTCGTGGTGAACATGCGGTCTCCAATGGTTGGCTGCAGCGCGCCCGCAGCCTGCTGGCCGGCCTTCCCGAATGCGCCGAACAGGCGTGGCTCGATGTGCGCGAAGGGTCGTTGTGCCTGATGGAAGACGGCGATCCCGATCGGGCGCACCGACTGGCTGGCGAAGGGATTCGCGTGGCGCGCCAGGCGCACAACATCGATCTCGAAATGCTCGGCGTGTCGGTGCAGGGACTTGCCCTGGTCGCCTCCGGCGCAATCTCGGAAGGGATGCGGCGACTCGACGAGGTGAACGCAGCGATTGTCGCCGGCGAGTTGAAGGACCTCGTCGCGATCGCGCTTGCGTGCTGCTACATGATTGCGGCGTGCGAGCGCGTCCGTGATTACGACCGTGCGGTTCAATGGTGTGCCCGCCTGAAGGTGTTCTGCGCGAAGTGGGGGCTGCGGCCGCTGTTCGCGGTATGTCGTACGCAATACGCGTCAATCTGCATGTGGCGCGGCACCTGGATCGAGGCCGAGCAGGAATTAATCGCGGCCGGCGATGAGCTCGCGGCGAGCCGTCCGGCGATGACACCCGACGCGATCGTCCGTCTCGCTGAGCTGCGTCGCCGCCAGGGGCGCCTGACGGAAGCCGCGTCGCTCTTCGAACAGGCTGGATCGCATGGGCTCGCGCTGCTCGGTCGCGCCGAGCTCGCCTTCGATCGCGGCGATATGCGCACAGCCGCGGAGTACGTCGATCGATACCTGCGACGCGTGCCGACACAGAATCGAACCGATCGCGCCGCGGGTCTCGAACTGCTCGTGCGAGCACAGGCGGCGGCGGGCGAGCTTGAAGGCGCGCGGACGGCGCTCGCTGAGCTCACCGCAATTACCGCAGTGGTTGCAACGCTGCCGCTGAAAGCCGCAACCAGCCTGGCGTCAGGGTGGGTGGCCATGGCGTCAGACGATGAGGATGAGGCACGGCGGCACTTCGAAGACGCGGTCGATCGGTTCGTGCAGAGCAACGCGCCGTACGAAGTGGCACGCGCTCGAATCGAGCTGGCGCGTGCGCTCGCCGCGCTCGACCGTATTGACGAAGCGGCGCTCGAAGCGCGCCGCGCGATTGACGTCCTGACCGAACTCAAAGCCGAACTGGAAATGTCGCGGGCCCGTCTGCTGCTCGATTCGCTGCCGCAGGCGACGCCTGCGTCCGACACGGCGCCTCGCACGCGCAACGACAGCGGCCTGACCGTCCGCGAGCTCGAGGTGCTGCGGCTCGTGGCCGACGGGCTGACCAACCAGGCGATCGCCGAGAAGCTGTTCGTGAGCGACCATACCGTCCACCGCCACCTCGCCAACATCCTCAACAAACTCAGCGTCTCCTCACGCGCTGCCGCGGTCGCGCAGGCTGCTCGACGCGGGCTCCTCGCAGAGTAGCGCCGCCAGGCACCGCCCGTCGTGACCCATTCAGGCCATTTCCGCGGCCGACGCCAAAATGGCCCGCGCGTGCGACGCGGCATACCTGTCGCACTGTTTACATTGCGATGTGTAAGACGGCAGTGCCGAGGCCGTCGAAGGAGGAAACATGAAGACGATCGCATCGGTGATCACGGCGGTGGCGATCCTCGCCGGCGGCACCTCTCGCGTCGTAGCGCAGGGTCATCCACACGTCATTCAGACGCCGGCGGAAGCGGCATGGGGTCCCGCGCCGCCACTGGTGCCTGCAGGTGCGCAGATTGCCGTGTTGTCCGGCGATCCCACCAAGCCCGTGCCGTATGCTGTCCGGCTGAAGTTTCCGGCGAATTACGCCATTCCGGCGCACTCACATCCAACTGACGAAAACGTCGTCGTGACCTCGGGCGCGCTGACGTTTGGCATGGGAGACAAACTCAACAAGAGCGCGGCGGGAAACAAAACGCTCGGTGTCGGCGGGTATGCGTTGATGCCGGCGAACATGAACCACTTCGCCTATACAGCAGCTGAAACGACGATCGTGTTGTATGGCCAGGGTCCGGTGGAGTTCAAGTACGTGAATCCCGCCGACGACCCTCGGAACGGTACGAGCGCGAAACCGGCGACACGATAGGCGATCAGGTGTCAGGTATCAGGTGTCGGGCGTGGATTGCGGTGTTGGACCGCGGATGACGCGTTAAGAAGATGGAGGAGAAGTGTATGAGCACGGTATCAATGGATTCCCCGCGAGCGTCTGCCGCGGCGAGCCAACGCGCCGAAGCACTGGCGCAACGGCTCGAGGAAGGGGCTCGCGCGCTTGGCGCCTTCGCAAGCACACTTACAGACGCCGAATGGCGCACGCCGTTCGGCGCGATCGATAAACGGAAGATCGGCGTCATCGTCCATCATGTCGCGAGCATATACCCGCTCGAAATTCAGCTCGCGCAGGTCCTTGCGACCGGCCAGCCAATTACCGACGTGACGTGGGACGCGGTGGCACACGTTAACGCCCACCATGCCATGGAGAACGACGGCGCGACGAAGGAAGCCGCGCTCGAGCTCCTGGCGCGAAACAGCGCGGCCGCGGCGGACGCGATCCGCGCCCTCAGTGACGTGGAACTCGCTCAGGCGGCGCCGGTATCACTCTATGGAGATGCGCCGTTGACCTGCCAGTTCTTCCTGGAAGATCACGCGGTTCGACACAGCTATCACCATCTCGCCCGCATTCGGAAGGCGCTCGGACGTTAGACGTTAGGTGAACACCAAGGCGGACCTGAAGGTCCGCCTCTACGGCCCGCCCGTACCGCCGTAAGGCGGGTCTTTAGACCCGCCTTCGGACGGTTCGTTTTGAATCACCGCCCCACCCAGACGTTAGGACCTCCCATCCGATCGACGAGCTCGGGCAACCTGCCCAACGCTTCGGGGTAGTCCTCGACGAGGCTGACTCGCTTCACGCGTTCTCCAATTCGCACCGTGAGCCGTATTTCGGGTGCGTCGCTCTTCGCGCCGAAGTTTTTGAGCAGCACTCCGTTACCCTGACGAACCAACCCGAACTTGCCTCGGTACGAGTCACGGGCTTCAAGAAAGCCGGCCGCTATGAATTCATTCGCGAGCGCGATCACGTCATCCGTCGAAACGCTTCCCACGCTCACGTGATCCGGTTCTCCGCCGTCGCGGTATTCAACCGTGCCGTCACCACGAATCACGACGTCGTAGCTTTTCGAGAATCCTCCGCAGTGAGAACAGCCGCCCCCGGACATCCGTTCCAGCTTGATCTCGACTTGACCGAGAGCAATTTCGGCGGATGCAGAGCCGTGAATACAGAGCATGGCGATCGCGAAGACGACCGCGATCGCGACGCCAGCGCGATGTGCCATACACACTCCGGCCAAACGGCCACGCAAGAGTTGCTCCTGCGGACTCGCACATTGCCGGCCACTTCGAGAGGTCGGCAGCAAAGGCGATTACCGTATTGTGTTTGCGCGGAAACTTCTGGACTTGACGGGGGTGCCGCTCTCCCCTATCTTCCCGCCTACGTATGTGTACCGTGATTAGACCGGTTACCGCAGGGCTGCTAATGCTCCTTGCACTGCTGCCCGCCCGGCCGGTCCACGCTCAGGAAAACTCGCCTGTCGATTTGACCGGCGCGTGGCGCTGGATCAATCACGAAGACGAACGTGACCGCAACCCAGGTGCCTTTCCCGGCGACTACCGCGGCCTTCCGTTGAACGATGCGGCGCGCATGCGCGCGGACACCTACGACGAAGAGGTCAACACCACCTCGTCGCTGCTGCAGTGCCGGCCGCGCACGCCCGGGTATCAGCCCAAGGGGCTCGACCCGATGCGGATCGACAAGGTGACCGATCCGCTGACGCGGCAGCTCGTCGCCTATCGCATTTCTTACGAGAAGACGCCGGGCGAGCGCGTCATCTGGCTCGACGGCCGTCCAGCGCCATCGCAGTACGCGCTGCATTCGTGGGATGGTTTTTCAACCGGAAAGTTTCGCGGCGACACACTCGAGATTACGACCACGCACATCAAGGAGAGTTACGTGCGTCGCAACGGGGTCGCCACGAGTTTTCGCGCGACCGTCATCGAACAGATGTCGCTCGAGGAACCGTACCTCGAGGTGACGTTCACCGTCATCGATCCGGACTATCTGAGCGAGCCGTTCGTGCGCAGTGCGACATACATGCGCGCGCCGACGCTGCAACTCCCGCCGTATCCATGTCAGCCGGAGGAATATCAGACGGGTGAGAAGTACCGCGTCCCGCATTACCTGCCGGGCGAGAATCCGTATCTCACCGAATCGGCATTCAAGTACAAGGTGCCACAGGAAGGTTCGCGAGGAGGCGCCGAAACGCTCTATCCGGAATGGCGCGCCAAAGGTGCGACGCTGAGACCGCCTGCCGCGGAGTCGACGATCAAGCCGACCTACACCGACGACTCGACGCACATCGCGGAGCGCGCGGATGCGCAGCCGAAGCGCGCGTTGACCTACGACAAGGTCGAGCCAGTGCATGTCAACGGCAACGTGTATCTGATCGCCGGCGCGGGCGGAAACATCGTCATCTCTGCCGGTGGTGACGGCGTCGTGATGATCGATTCTGGCGTGGCAGCCGCAAGCGACAAAGTGCTCGCAGCTGTTCGTCAGGTCAATCAGACGCTGCGGCCGCCGGAACCACCCGAGACCGCCTCACCGTTCGGAAACCAGTGGCTCGTGGAACATGCGTTCAACGATCCGATGATCCGCCTGATCATCAACACCAGCAGCAATGCGGACCACGTCGGCGGCAACGCAAACATCAGGAAGTCGCCGCTGTTCCGACTGCTCGGCTATCGCGATCCGACGTTGAGCCTGCAGGTGCTGGCGCATGCCAACGTGCAGAGTCGCATGGTCGAGGCAAAGGCGCCCGACGCACTCGTCCCGACCGACACGTACTTGTCCGACAGGTACACGCTCTATCGATTCTTCAACAACCAGGCGCTGCAGCTCTTTCACATGCCGAAGGCGGTCACCGACGGCGACAGCATCGTCTGGTTCCGGCGCTCCGACGTCATTGCGGCCGGGGACGTCTACAACAGCGACGTGTATCCGCCAATTGACGTCGACAAGGGCGGGAGCATCAACGGCGAGATCGATGCGCTCAACAAGCTGATCGACATGAGCGTCACGGAGTTCATGGCCCAGGGCGGCACATTGGTCGTGCCGGGCCGTGGATGGATCAGCGATGCTGCGGACGTTGGCTACTACCGCGACATGCTGATGGTCATCCGCGATCGCATTCAGGCGATGGTCGACAAAGGGATGACGCTGGCACAGGTGAAAGCGGCCAAACCGACGATGGACTTCGATCCCGAATACGGACGGGAACCGGGAGTGACGTCGCGCTTCGTCGAGGCCGTGTACCGCAGTCTCAAGGAGAAGAAATGAAGTCTTTAACCGTCGCTTGTGCGCTCGCCGCGGCGACGCTGTGGACCGTACCGCTCGACGCTCATCATTCGTTCGGCGGCACCTACGACGTCAGCAAGACGATCACGATCAAAGGCAAGATGGTGCAGGTCACGCTTCGGGCGCCGCATTCATTCCTGTATGTCGAAGTCCCCGACCCCGACGGCACGACCAAGCAGTGGGTGATCGAGGGCGCTACCGCCGCGCAGTTTGCGCGGCAGGGGATCGACAAGGACGCGTTCAAGATTGGCGATCCGGTCGAAGTGGTCGTCAATCCGTCTCGCAGTCCTAACAGCACGCACGGTCGATTGATTCAGATCACGCGCACGACCGACGGCAAGTCCTGGGGCAGCAAGGCGGGCGAGACGGTCAACTAGATGCGATTTTCACTGTCACGAACCACGGAAGCACGAAGGCACGGAGTGTGGTTTGTCATGGCCACGCTCGCCATTTGTGGGGTCAGCCTTCAGCCGGACCTTCGCGCGCAAGGTCGTGGCGGCCAAGCTGCTCCGCCACAGACGGCGAAAGCGGTCGCTCCGATTGATCTCACGGGCTACTGGACTGCGGTGGTCACCGAGGACTGGCACGTGCGGATGCTCACGCCGGCGAAGGGTGACTTCGGCAGTGGCATTGCGGGGACGATCGAAAACCCCGGCGTCGGCTTCATTGGTTCCGGTCCCAATCCGTCGGACCGCGGAAACATTCCCTACAACGTTACCGGCGCAAAGCTCGCGATGGTGTGGGATCCCGCGAAGGANGAGGCCGAGGGGAACGCNTGCAAGGCGTACGGCGCGCCGGGCATCATGCGGCTGCCGACACACCTNCACGTGACGTGGCAGGACGAGAACACACTGAAGATCGACGCGGACTATGGGACTCAAACGCGTGTGTTGCATTTCGGTCCGCCTGTTACGCAGGGTCGCCTCGACTACGGCAACGCAACGCTCTTTCCAGCACGGCCGCCGAAGCTGGATCCCCCCGCCGGCACGGAACTCAGCTGGCAGGGGTACTCGATTGCCCAGTGGACGATCATGGGCGGCGTCGGAGATTTCGAGCGCGGCGGCAACTTGAAAGTGGTCACAAGTCGGCTAAAGCCGGGCTATTACTGGAAAAACGGCATGCCCTACACGGCCAATGCCGCCATGACCGAGTACTTCCGGACCATGGAATTACCAGATCGAAGTCAGTGGATCCGATACACGCAAATAGTCGATGATCCCGAGTATCTGACGCAGCCGTGGATTGTTAACTACGCGTTCAAGAAATTGCCCGACGGATCGAAGTGGAACCCAACGCCCTGTTCGGTGAAATGAGGAGGGAAAGGACATGCGGTTCACTCTTCCGGCCTCGATCGCGCTGATCCTCACGGCGGCTGCCGTGTCCATCAACGCGGGACAGTCGGTTACCAGTCAGTCTTC
>Ga0065707_10002027_pt1 | contig 10471 bp, 5 predicted proteins | sample SwiRhicommuniRL3_FD_59094 | JGI IMG/M metagenome (GOLD analysis project Ga0065707, IMG submission 59094) | Switchgrass rhizosphere bacterial communities from Rose Lake, Michigan, USA - RL3 v2 (version 2) | ecosystem: Host-associated > Plants > Roots > Rhizosphere > Soil | place: East Lansing, MI... | reverse complement strand
CGTCCATCGAGCGGCACGTGCTCGTCGAGGATGCGCGGGTGGCGGAAGCCGAGGACGATCGCCATGACGAGCATCATGGCGGTCATCAGGACCCAGCTCAGCGAGAGGAACGTGAGGAACATTGCCGCGCCCAGCGTAGCGGCCGAGACGTACCACGAGCGGCGTCCGAGTACGGAATACACGATGTGGCCGCCGTCGAGCTGNCCGAACGGCAGAAGATTCAACGCCGTCGCGAACATNCCGAACCAGGCGGCGAANGCCATCGGATGCAGGAACACGTCGACGCCNTCGGGCAGCTTGCCGAAATGCAGCCACGCCATCANCTGATAGAGCAGCGGCTCACCGAGCGACAGCGTGTTCACGTCTCCGGCGTGCGCCTTCACCTCTGACATCCCGACGCCCCAGTAGAGGAACGGCACGAGCGCAACGAACCCGGCGATGGGACCGGCCACGCCGATGTCAAAAAGTGCCTTCTTCGATGGAAACGCCTCTTTGATGCGGATCACGGCGCCGAACGTGCCCGCGATGAAGATCAGCGGTGGCGCGGGAATGAAGTACGGAAGGGTCGCGTCGACGTTGTGCAGCCTGCAAAATGTGTAGTGCCCGAACTCGTGCGCCGCGAGGATCACGAGGATGGGGATCGAGTACCACAGCCCCGAAAGAAGAATCGCCCCCANGCTCATNCCCGGCTGGATCGTGACCCCGCTCAGGGTCGCCGTNATGAGTGTCAGAACGAAAAGCAGAACGTGAAAGCGATAGCGATGTNGAAACTTCGGACGTGGCTGCTCGAGNAGACGATCGAGCGCCGGCCACGGTGGCGGANCCGATGCCGGCAGGCTTTCGAAACCACCGGCAGGTTGAGANGTGGAGTNATCGTCCAGGCTCACGCGAGCTAACCGCCGATATTCTGCAGTTCCTTGCCGGGCTTGAAGCGAATNGTCCGGCCGGGCGGAATCTTCACTTCCTTGCCAGTCCTCGGGTTGCGCCCGATCCCGCGCTTGCGGGGCTTGACCTGAAAGACGCCAAAGCCGCGAAGTTCGATTCGTTCTCCGCGCATCATCGACGCACGCATCGCCTCGAAGACCGCATCGACAGCCACTTCGGCCTTCACTTTCGTGATCTCGGCCAGCCGGGACACCTCGTTGACGATGTCGACTTTGATCATCGAGTTAGCGGCAGAGGAATTACTGTAAGTCACAATAAACAAATGCACTTACGGTGTCAAGTAACAGGCTAAGTAGTACACTCGCGCGCATGGCCAAAGCCGGGCGGGGACCGACAGTCGTACTCGTCGGGCGTCCGAACGTCGGGAAGTCGACGCTACTGAACAAGATTACAGGGACCCGGAGGTCCATTGTCGCGCCCGTGGCCGGGACGACCCGCGATTCGGTGCTGGCGCCTGCGGAATGGCGTCAGAGAGCCTTTGGCGTGGTCGACACGGGCGGTCTGTTCGGCGCGACGACCGACCCCCTGCACGAGCTCGTGGCTGCGCAGGGATACAAGGCGCTCGAATCGGCGGATCTCATCGTCTTCGTGGTCGACGGACGCGAGGGGCTGGTGCCGGCTGACGAGGAGATTGCCCGTCGCATTCGCATGCTTGGCCGGCCGGTCATGCTCGCCGTCAACAAGACCGACGACCGGCGCGCGCGCGGCCGCGCGGCCGAATTCCATCGCCTGGGCTTCGAGCCGATCGTCGAGATCGCGGCGGAGCACGGGGACGGCGTCGCGGACCTCCTGGACGAGATGGTCACCCGCTTGCCGGCTGGTCCCGGAACGCTCGTCGAGTCCAGTGACGAGGAAGCCGCGAGCGAGACCGCTGTGGCCATCGTCGGACGTCCCAACGTCGGGAAGTCGTCGCTCGTCAACCGCCTGCTGCGCCAGGAACGGGTGCTCGTCAGTGAGGAGCCCGGCACGACGCGCGATACCGTCGACGTCGTGCTGCGCTGGCACGGGCGCCAGTTCCGGATCGTCGATACCGCCGGGATGCGCAAACCGGGGCGCGTCGCGCGCGGCGGACCGGTCGAGGCCGTCAGCGTCGTTCTCAGCCGGCGCGCCATGGCGCGCGCGGACGTCGTGGTCGTGGTGGTCGACGCGACGGAAGGCGCAGGCGATCGCGAAGGCGCCATCGCCGGCGAGGCCGAAGAGGCCGGCTGCGGGATCGTGATCGCGGTGAACAAGTGGGATCTGGTCAAAGGCCGCGGCCAGGATTTCGTCAAGAAATTCGACGATCGGCTGCGATTTCAGCTCAAGTTCCTCGAGTACGCGCCGATCCTGCATCTGTCGGCGCTCACCGGCGAGCGGACGCCAAAGCTGCTCGAGGTCGTGGACCGCATCGCCACTGCCCGGACAAAGCGGGTCTCGACGTCGGAGCTGAACCGCTTCCTGAAGGTCACAACGGAAGCGCATCCGCCGTCGAGCCGGTCGAGGCGTGAAGTTCGGATTCTGTACGGCGCCCAGACGGGTACCGCGCCGCCGTCATTCGTACTCTTCACGAACGTCGCATCCGAACTGCACTTCTCGTACGAACGGTTCCTGGTCAACCGGCTGCGCGCGGAATTCGGGTTCGAAGGCACGCCGATCCGGCTGAGCGTCCGGCGCCGCGAGCGCACGCGCAGAAAGTAAGCTCCCAGGCCTTTCCAGCTTTCGAGCTTTCCGGCTCTCAGGCTTTCGAGCTTTCCGGCTCTCAGGCTTTCGAGCTTTCCGGCATTCAAGCGATTTCCGCTCTGCTATACTCACGCCACTGCTGTAGTGGCCGCCACGATTCCGAATCGCCCCGTGTTCCGATCGCAGGAAGTGTGCGATCTCGCTCAAATCCAGCCGTATGTGCTGCGGAGCTGGGAGGCGGAGTTCCCCGATCTCGGCGTCGCGAAAACCTCCGAAGGTCCGCGCGTCTATCGGCGCGCCGACGTCGAGCGCGTGCTCCGGCTGAAGCATCTGCTGTTCGTCGACGGCCTGACGCTGGCCGGCGCGCGCCGCCGGATGGGGGAGGAAGGGCTGGTCGCGCCCGACGAACCCGTCAGCGACGCCGACGTTGCGGCGATGCTCGACGAGCAGACGCGTCAGAATCTGCGTGACGTCCGCCGGGGGCTCCAGTGGATCCTCGCCGTGCTGAGCGGCGACGGCCTGACGCCCGAAGATCGCGTCCTCACGGCCTCCCCCTCGAGGCCGGTGGCGAAGAAGGCCCCGGCGAAGGTAGCATCGAAGAAAGCGGCGAAGAGCAAGCGCCGTTAGCCCGCTCGCGTTCGGTCGGCTCGGGATGTAGCGCAGCCTGGTAGCGCACTTGACTGGGGGTCAAGGGGTCCCGGGTTCAAATCCCGGCATCCCGACCAATTCTCCTCAATTGAATCCGTCGGCTACAGCCGGAGAGTTACGCCGGCTGTTTTTCCTGCCGCCGCCACATGCGCAATCCGCGCTCGTAGGCGCCTCTAACCGTTCGGTTGCCTTCAAGCCTTACAGTGGTGCTTAGAGGCACGGGACTCTGTCGTCATCGGCAACACCTGCCGAGACCAGTCGGCACTGATCGTGCTTTCGAAGGAAGACTCTGAACTGCCGTGGCCTCGCGACGCATTCGCACACTGGCCGGGATTTTCGGTGGCGTGTTGCTGCTCGCCGTCGGGCTGCTGCTTGCGCTGCACTCCGGTCCGGCACGCAGGCTGGCGCTGGATCGCCTGACGCAGGCGCTGGCGTCTCAGCGCATCGAGTTCCAGGCCGACGCACTTCGGTACAACCTGTTCACGCTCTCGATTGACGCGCGGAATCTGCGCGTCCGCGCGGCCGCGTCGCCGGATCTGCCGGCGTTCATGACGATCGGCCGCGTCCAGCTGAAGCTCAGCCTGAGCGACCTGTTGCGCCAACGCTATGTCGTGCAGTCGGGCGTGGCCGAGGCCGTGGACATCCAGTATGTCGTCGGTGCCGACGGCCGTGACAACATCCCGCGACCGCCCGGCCAAGGCGCATCGCACCAGCCGCTCGACTACGTGATCACCCGGTTGTCCATCCAGAAGGCGCAGGTCCATTACGAGAACCGGGCGAGTCTCGTGGACCTCGTGTTGCCGTTCTCGTCGATCGAGCTGGACGGGAATGCGGTAACCCGGCGTCACCGCGTTCGCCTGGAGAGTGCCACCGGCCGGCTCCGGGTCAGGACGCAAGCGGAGACGGTGAATCGCGTGGCCGGCGTGCTCGACATCGGGCGCGACGATGCGCGAATCGAGCAATTTGAAGTGGAGGCGGCAGGGGCGCAGGTAGCCGCCGACGGAACGCTCCGAAACTTCGACGCTCCGCTGCTCGAGATGAGGCTGAAGGCCGTTGTCGACGCGGCGCGGAGCGCGGCGTTCCTCGACGTGCCGAAAACGATTGCTGGAACAGTCGTCGTGGACGCAACCGCTACCGGACCGTGGTCCGCGCTCGCGATCGACGGACGCCTCTCAGGAGCGAAGCTCCGATTTCGGTCGCTTGCCAATGCGCAGGTCGACGTGCGCGGTTCGTACGATGTTGCGGCACGGCTCGCCGAGGTGTCGTTCGCGCGAGTGGAGGCTCCCTGGGGACAGCTCTCCGCCAACGGAACCCTGGCGCTCGACGACACGCGCCGCTCACACGTTCAGGCAACGTTCACTCGCGTCGACGCGGTCACGGTCATGCGCGACCTGGAACTGGCGCATCTCGCCTCGACCAGAATTGATGGGACGCTCGACGCCACGTGGCCAGGGCTTGATTACAGCAAGGCGTCTGGAACCGGGACGGCGACCTTGATCCCGGCGTCAGCGCAGGTGACGCCGGAGACGATTCCCGTTGTCGGACAACTCTCCGCTCGGATGACCGACGGAGTGATCGTCGCCGACGTGCGGGAGGTCGCCGTCGCGGGCACTCACGTGGAAGGTCTCGTCCACCTTGGCCGACGTCGTCTCGACGGTGAACTTCGCGGAACCGCCCCGGACGTGGGGGCAACCGCTGCGGTGGTGGAAGCGCTTCTTGGCCGCTCGCCAGGCTCAGTGCTGCCGGCGACGGTGAAAGGTGCGGCGGGGTTCCAGCTGCAACTCGGCGGAACGATTGATGCGCCGCATGTGATCCTGGCGCTCAGCGCGCCTTCACTCTCAGTGACAGCGCCGGGCGGAGTTGAACTCGGCGCAGGCGTCACAGGCACCGTCGAGCTGACCGGTCACCAGTTGGTCGATCTGGCGCTCGCCGCCAGCGCCGTCGACGTCCGAACACTCCTTCGCGACGGACCGCCGGATCTGCCCGTCGCCGGTACGCTCAGCGCCAACGGTGTGGTCCGTGGCACGTTGGCCAAACCGCTTGCGAACCTGACGCTGAAGGGCGCCGACCTCGCGGCGTTCGGTGAACAGCTGGGAACGCTGACCGCAGACGCTGTGTTCGCCGGCGACGAGTTGACGCTGTCGCGTCTGGTCATCGACAAACCGCAGCCCGAAGGCAATGGCCGGATCATTGCCAGCGGCGTGTACCACTTCAGCCATGAGAGCTACACGCTCGATTTCAGTTCGGACAACCTTCGACTTGCGGGCCTGGTCCTGCCCGGTGGGTTGACGGTGCGAAGTCCCGTCCAAATCTCGGGGAACTTGGCCGGAGACCTGAGCTCGCCTGTGGGCACCGTGAACGCCGCGCTATCCGCTCTCGAGATCGATGGCGATCGGTCCGTACAACTGGGCCGGGTTGTGATCGCAGCCACGGCGGAGAAACCCCGCGCCACGATTACTGTCTCGGCGGAACGGTTCAATGCCGACGCGGAGGCGCTCGTGACGCTTGCGCGACCCTGGCCGTTTGACGCCACCGTGCGGGTGAACGCTCTCGACCTCGAGACCCTGCCGTTCGGTCTCTGTGGCATTGCGACCCTGAACGGCTCGCTGCGCGGGACGCCGGAATCGATCGCGCCGGATCTTGTCGTGACCGTGCACAAGGGCGGTCTGTCGTCCCCTCAATTCCCACCGGACGCGTCAAATATCGAGTTGCGCGCGCGCCTGGCCGACGGTGCGGCGACGATCGAACGGCTGACCGCCACCTGGGGGAGCGCGACCATCGAGGCGTCCGGGACGATCCCGCTCGAGGTCGTTCCACCGTTGCCCATCGAGATCTCGCGACAAGGCGGTCCTGCGAGAATCAGTGCGTTGGTGCGCGGCCTCGATCCCGCCACGATCCCAGGCCTGCCCGCCGGGTTGAGCGGGCGTGTCGATCTCGATCTCGAGGCGTCAGCGGTCCGCGCAGATCTTTCGACCCTCGAGGGCCACATCAACTTTCCCCGCCTGGAGATCTCGTCCAACCGGCTGACACTCACACAACAGGATCCCTCCAGGATTGCCATCAGCGCGGGCAGGGCCACCGTCGAGCACCTGGTCCTCGCGGGGTCCGCCGGGTCTGTCGTGGCCAGTGGATCGGTCGGCCTCGTGGGCGACCACACCCTCGACGTCAATGTCGACGGCACGCTGAGCCTGGCGGCGTTGTCGGGATTTACGACGGCGTTCCGCACCGACGGGATCGCGAAGCTGAAAGTGGCCGCGCGAGGAACCATGACAGCCCCTGACCTCGGTGGCGCAGTTGACCTCTCCGATGCAACCCTTGCGAGCGACGACCTGGACATCGCGGTCACGAACATCGCCGCACAGGTCGCGCTGTCCGGCGGGCGAATCGAGCTGAGGAAGCTCGCCGGGGAGGTCAATGGCGGGACGCTGGAAGGCTCGGGCCACGTGACGCTCGCCGGAGGACGCATTGACGACATCGACCTGCAGGTCTCGGCGAAGGATGTCGCCTATGACGCGCCGCTCGACATGCGCAGCCTGTCCGATGCCACGGTCCGGATGACGCGCCGGGGTGAGGAGTTCCTCGTCGCCGGTCAGATGACGATCAAGGAAGCGGGCCTCACGGCCGACATCAATTTCGACGACAAGCTTTTCGCGGCAGCCCGCGCGCCTCGAACGCTGGATCTCACCAGAAAGAAGGATCCGTTGCTCGAGCGCGTTCGGTTCAGCATCGACGTCGACACCGCCGCGCCGGTCACGATCGACAACAACCTGGCGCGCGCCGAGATCGATGCCGACCTGCGCATCGTCGGCAGCCCGTACGAGCCGGGCCTCACCGGCCGCCTGACGCTGGCCCAGGGGGGCCAACTCACCCTGAACGCACGCCGGTACGAAGTGGAACGCGGCGTCATCACGTTCGTGGACGAGCGGCGCATCGCGCCGTCGATCGATCTGCTGCTGAACACGAAGGCCAGCAACTACGACGTTCGGATCGCCGTGACCGGTACGCCGGACAAGACCGAGACGAGCTGGACGTCGGAGCCTCCGCTCTCCGAGCCGGACGTCATGGCGCTCGTGATGACCGGGCGCACCGTCGACGAAATGCGAGGCGAGGAATCCGAAGTCGCCAAGGTGCAGGCACTGTCATACCTCACGGGCCGCGTCGGGTCGAAGTTCGGTCGCGGGCTCGAACGGGCCACCGGCATCAGCGAAGTGCGCATCGAGCCCGTGTTGATCGCCAACGAAACGGACCCGACCGCGCGCCTCACCGTCGGGCAGAACGTGACCAGTCAGGTGAAGCTGATCTACTCCACGAACCTGACCGACAGCAATGACCAGATCTGGGTCGCTGAATACGACGTGACCCGGCGTTTCCAATTGCGCGGCGTCCGCGAACGTGAAGACGACAGCTATCGCGGAGACTTCCGCCACGACGTGCGATTCGGTGGAGAGCCGGCGCCCAAGCGTCAACTGGCCCGCCGCCCGACTCTCGCCCGTCTCACCGTCGCGGCCGGCAATGGGGAAGACGAGGCGGCACTGCGCAAGCTGTTTGGCTTGAAAGAGGGCGAAGCCTACGACTTCTTTGCCGCGCGAAGCGGCATCGAGCGGATCGAACGTCGCTCTCTCGAATCCGGATATCTGCAGTCTCGGGTCCGCCTGGAGCGTGAGATCCAGGGCGACAAGGCGAATCTCACCTTGCGCGTCACCAGGGGCCCGCTCGTCGTGATGCGGTTCGAGGGTGCCACGCCACCATCAAAGGTCCGGGAGGAGGTGGGCCAAGCCTGGCACCGCGGGGTGTTCGATCAGCAACGCACCAACGACAGCATCCGCGCCCTCCGGGAATGGCTGATACGCGACAAGCACCTGCAGCCTCAGATCGATTCCCGGGTCGAAGACGCTGACTTGCGGAGAGAGGTCGTCTACGAGATCCAGCCGGGTCCGCGCTCCGACAAGATCGTGCTCGTGTTCGAAGGGGCGGCGGGGATCGCCCCGAAGCGTCTCGACACGCTCGTCGAGCAGCAGCGCCTGGAGCGTCAGCTCTTCACCGATCCGGCGGTCGTGACGAACCTGCTCCAGCGTTACTACTACGAGCAGGGATACCTTTCGGCGGAAGTGGACGCTCCGCGCTACGAATTTCAGGAGCGCGTCGCCCGCGTGGTCGTTGCCGTGCGGGAAGGACCGCGATTCCAGATCCGGCGGATCACCCTGACCGGGAACACGGTGTATCCGTCGGCCGAGATCCTGGCGAAGCTCCCGGTCGCGGCGGCGACTCCGTTCGTCTCCGCCGCGGCGGAGCGTTCCCTCGACCGGATTCGTGAACTGTACTGGCCGAAGGGATACAACGACGTGCGGTCGGAGTACACGCTAATCCTGGACCGCAACGCGGCTGCGGTCGACATCGACGTCACGATCGTTGAAGGCCAGCGAAGCGTGGTGGCGGAGATCGCGGTGGACGGGAATCGCAAGACCAGCGAACGGCTGGTTCGCGGCCAGGTCGAACTTTCGCCATCGCAGCCGCTCGACCTCGCCGTGCTGGCGCGCTCGCGGCGCAATCTCTACGACACCGGCGCATTCTCGATCGTCGACATCACCCGGGACGCGATCGAGGCCAGCGCAACAGATCAGGACGACAAGCCGATCCGCGTCAAGGTGTCGATGCGCGAGGTTCAGCCGTTCCAGTTGCGATATGGGTTGTCCTACGACACCGAAGGAGGACTTGGAGGGATTCTCGACTTCTCGATCCGCAACTCGCTGGGGAAGGCGCGCGTTTTTGGCGCGCAGGGCCGGTACGACAGCGAGATCCACGAAGGGCGGGTGTACGTCAGCCAACCCTCTCTTCACACGTGGCCGCGCAAGACGACGGCCAGCGTCTACTTCCGGGAAGACCTCAATCCGCCGACCGAACAGACAGACCCGTTCGACATCAGCCGGCAGGGCGCCTCGATCCAGCAGGAGATGCGCTTCGGCAAGGTTTACGTCTGGAGCTACGGATATCGGTACGAGCGGGCGACGACGCTCGAGCCGTCGCTGGGNGANGGNGTCACCGAGACGGTACGGGTGACGCCGCTCAGCGGCACGATCACTCGCGAGACGCGCGACGAAGTGCTGGACGCGTCAAAAGGGACGTTTCTGTCGCAGGCTCTGGCCTACTCGCCGGGCTGGCTCGGTTCGGATCGTCCCTACGTGAAGTACTACGCGCAGTACTTCCATTACTTCCCGCTGCGTCCCGAGAAGCCGGTGCCGTTCACGGGCGAGATCCTTCGGGCCCGGCTGGTGTTCGCGACGGGCGTCCGGGTCGGACTTGCTCGAGGCCTGGGTGGCGACGTTCCGACGAGCGAACGTTTTTATGCGGGTGGCAGTACAACGCTGCGCGGCTTCGAACAGAACGCCGTCGGACCCATCGGCGCCAACAACGTTCCGGCTGGCGGCAACGCCGTCGTCATGTTCAACAATGAGCTGCGGGTGCCAGTGCTCCGCAGGCTCGACGGTGTTGTGTTCATCGACGTCGGAAACGTCTATCCGACGATCGGCGACTTCTCGTTGACTGACCTGCGCGAATCAGCAGGCATCGGGATCCGCTTGCGCACGCCCTGGGTGTTGCTGCGCAGCGACTACGGCTTCGTGCTCGACCCGAAGCCTGGCGAAAAGCGGAGCCGCTTCTACTTCAGCATCGGTCAGGCGTTCTGACAGCTTTCGCGGGGTCAGCTCTTCACGCGCGTATACACGTCCTTCGCACTGCCGTAATTCCGCGACCCGCCAAATGAGTAGCCGTGCTGCACGATGATGATGCTCTCGACGGTCATCTCCGTGGCCGCGGCGTTCAGCGAATGCGTTTCCCTGGTTGACACCGTCTGACCCTGGATATTGCCCGCGCCCTCGGCCACGAGCTTTGTGCCATTCCAATACGCACGGGGATGACTGCTGTCGATCCCGCTACTCGGCTTGCCCTCTGGCTCGATCGGATATGTTCTGACCGACTTCGTCCCGTCGCGAGTGGTCTCGATGCTGACCTCCGTTGCGGTTTGCTTGATCGTGAGAGTGATCGCCTCGGGCGATTGGCTTCGGCTTCGGTCGAGCGTCCAGGTTCCCGAGAAGTCAGGCCGTGCAGAGGCGGGCGCTTGCTGGAAGACCGTCACCAGCAGCGCAAGTGACGCACAGACGAGGGAACTCATACCAGGCCCTCCTGCTGTGGCGAGGATACACCTCCTGTCTGAAACCGAGCA
>Ga0065707_10001405_pt1 | contig 10473 bp, 9 predicted proteins | sample SwiRhicommuniRL3_FD_59094 | JGI IMG/M metagenome (GOLD analysis project Ga0065707, IMG submission 59094) | Switchgrass rhizosphere bacterial communities from Rose Lake, Michigan, USA - RL3 v2 (version 2) | ecosystem: Host-associated > Plants > Roots > Rhizosphere > Soil | place: East Lansing, MI... | reverse complement strand
GGCAAGCCGAGCGGCTCACAGCGCACCCGTGGATCGTTGGTCGCCGCCGGCGGCACGGCATCAGCGCCCTCAAGAGGTTTATGCGACTTGTACAACTCCAAGCCGTAGGACGTATAGGGCAACTGATTCTCCGGCTTGCCGTTGTTTGGCTTCAACTGGACGCCGGACGACTGGTTGGTGGCCTGGCGGTTTCCAGGCATCGCACCCCACATCCCGACAAGGCTGCGCCGTGGAGCCGGCTTCTTGTCTTTCTCCGCGATGGCCCGACGAGCCGGAACTGGCTCAGGCCACGTTGCCGTAGAACCACTCTGAGCGAGTGGGGTCTGCGCAAAGATCAGCGCTGACCCCACGAGGCCCAGCCACGAGCTAAAACGCATACTTGACGCCCAGTTGGATGATGCGCGGCGCACCGGCCTGTGTCGTGATGCGGCCGAACGTTCCAGCATTGAGATTCGCCTGCCATCCTCCGGCGGTGAGCTCGGTACCAGGCATACCCCAGTTGAACGTGTTGAACAGATTGAACGCCTCGAGGCGAAGCTCCAGGTTACGCGTGGAGGCGAGGCCAATCTGGCGCGATACCGCCAGGTCCACGTTCCAATAGTTGGGCCCCCTCAACGCCTGGCGCATCAGGTTGCCGTAGGTCCCCGGATCCGGCTGCGCGAACGCGGCGCGATTGAAATAGTTCGTCAACGTCCGCGGATGCGCGTACACGTCGTCACTGACTTTGTTCACGCGCTGGTTCCTCTGACCGTTGAGCGCGTTGTCGCGCCCGCTGATGATGTCGATGCTGGTGCCCGACTGAATGGCCACGATCCCCGACGCGCGCCACCGGGATGCGAGCACGCCGAGCGCTCCTCCGCCGAAGCTCGGCGTCTCTGCACCGAGCGTCACGCTCGCCAGGTGCCTCTTATCCTGATCGCAATAGCCCTTGTCGAACTCGGGGTCGTTCGGGTTCGTGTACCCCGAAGCGATCTGGCTGAAGGTGTTCGGCGTCTTCGTGCCCATGCAGCGCGACAGCGTGTAATTGGCGCTCAGGCTGAGGCCACCCGTCGATCGGCGCTGCGTCGACAATTTCAGTCCGCGGTACTCCTGCCAGCCGATGTCGTCGTTCAGATCGAGCGTGCCGATCAACGCAGCTTCGGTGGGATTCTCCTGATACAGCGCCCGCCGGACATTCAGATTGGCGTTGGTCGAGCAGACCGGATACGTTCGTCCGTCGCGCAGCGTGCAGGGGCCGAGCCCCATGTAGAGGCCAGGGTTGATGGGCGTCTGCGCCCACAGCCGGTCGGAGTAGGTGCCGATATAACTCGCCGCCACTCCCCAGTTCGCGGCGATCTGCCGCTCGAAGGTGACGTTCCAGGTCTGCACGCGCGGCGAGTTGATATCGGGATTCATCGTGCCGAACGAGCCGAACGCGGGGTACGTCACCTTCTGGTTGGTCACAATCGGATGCGGATCGCCGCCGACGGCCGCGTACGGGTCGTCCATGCGTCCCGGCGGATCGGTGATGAGCGAGCGGTTGCCGAACGGCGGCGCCGAGGAGTTGATCTGGTGATAATCGCTGGACATGAAGTCGTAGGCGAGCGCGTAGGACGCGCGCAGCGCCATGCGGCCGTCGCCGGTCACATCCCACGCGACGCCCACGCGCGGCGAGAAGTTCGTCCACTGTTTGTTGAGGCCGGTCTTTCCTGACGGGAAACCGTCGTCACCCGGATAAAGGAGACCGGCGGGCGCGTTGACGAACACCTTGCTCTTGATGCCCTTGCGGAAGTTGTCGATGTTGAAGTTGTAGACCGCGTTGTTGTCCACGTTGACGCCGAAGTACGGCTCCCACCGCAGACCCATGTTGAACGTCACGCGATCGGTCGCGCGCCAGGTGTCCTGTCCGTAGAATCCAAGATAGTTGCTGTGGATCGGCACGTCCTGGGGGCCGCCATGCTCCACTGACGTCACGCGGCCGAGCAGCATATCGGCCAGCGCCAGTCCTGAGGCGCTTCCATCGAAGATCCAGATTCCGGCCGCCCGTGAGGAAGAATTGTAGTGGCCGTTCCAGTACGCGAAGTTGCCGCCAAAGCCTAACTGATGCTGCCCGCGAACGAGTGTCAGGTCGTCACCCACCTGGTAAAAGTTGTTGCGGAAAAAGGCTGCTGTCGCGCCGGCCGGTATCTCCCATGCACCCGGGACTTGAATCGCCATCTGCCCGCGGACGTAGGGGTACAACTTGATCCCGAGATCCGAGGGATCGAAATACGGCGTGTTGTTGCGGTTCACCGTCGTCCTGTTGTACGCCACGCGGATGGCATTGACTATCGTCGGTCCGAACACCATCGTGTCGCCGAGCGTCAGCGCGTGGGCGAGATTGTCGACGCCGGAGTCGGCCGCCTTGAGCACATTGTCGGAGCCACCCTCGTACGACGGCGACTTCTTGACGAACGTGGCCATATAGCGGCCGAACACCGTGTGATCGTTCGTCATCTGGTAATCGATCCGCCCGATGCCCTGCCCTTCATTGCTGTCACCAGTCGTCGTGTATGTGATCTGGCCACACGGATCGGTCGCCGTCGGCAGACGCCGCGCCAGATTCAGCCCGGCAGGGCTGAAGAGCGCTGGATCGATGCGGTTCCCGACGAAGCCGCCGCCCAGGTTGATCTGCCTGCCGTTGTTGCAGGCAGGCGACGCAAATGCGGTGAAGTCACCCGCCTCCATCGCCGCCGTGGGCACGAAGGCAATTTGATCAGAAGGCCGGAAGCGCAGCCTGGTGCCCTGATAGCCCCCGAAGAAGAACAACTTGTCGCGCATGATCGGACCACCGATCGTGCCACCGAATTGATTGCGCTTCAGGCCGTCGTCCTGGCGCTTGCCGTCCTTGCCAATCGCAGCAAACGGGCTCGTCGCGTTGAGGCGATGGTCGCGGAGGAATTCGAACCCGTTGCCATGAAAGCTGTTGGTGCCCGACTTCGTGACGGCGTTCACCGACGCCGCGGCGTGCATCCCGTTCTGCGCGGACAGTCCGCTCGTCTGCACGCGGAATTCCTGCAGCGCATCGGGGAACGGCATCGGCAGGTTCACGTTGCTCTGGGGGCTGTTGTGCGTGGCGCCGTCAAGGAGGTAGCCGACGCCGGTCGGCATGCCGCCGGCGACCGAGACGAGGATGCCGCCCGGAAAATTACGGCTGCCGACATCGCCGGTCTTGACTGCGGCGCCGACAATCAGCACGAGCTCCGCGGCATTGCGGCCGTTGAGCGGCAACGCCATTACCTCTTCGTTGCGCACCACCTCGCTGATGCCAGCACTCTGCACGTCAACGATCGGTGCCGCGGCCTCAACCGAGACGTTCTCTGCGACATTCCCGATCGCCAGGACGACATTGATCGTGGGAGTTGCCGCAACCTGCAGGACGATCCCGGTCTGCGCATACGTGCGGAAACCTTGGAGCATCGCTTCTAACCGGTAAGGACCGGTCGGAAGGTTGGGCATCACATAGGTCCCGCTCGCATCCGTCGTAACAGAGCGCATGAGCCCTGTATCCGTCTGCGTAGCGGTGACGGTGACGCCTGGGAGTACGGCGCCGCTTTCGTCGGTGATGCGGCCGCTCAACTGGGCGGTGGAAAGTTGTGCAGACGCAGGTGTGGTGATGAGTAGAAGGGTCAGGGCGCCGACGATCGTGGTGAGGAACCGGTTCATTACGTACTCCTCTCCGGTAGGCCAGCAGACTATGGGCGAATTTGGGCGTAGATACTACCAGAGGTCAGGCACGTCAGATCTGTCCGGTCGACACCCTACGTGGGTGAACCTGGTCTGGGTCGACGGAGTGAAGTCCCCCACCAGCGCCAGGAATCGTAAGGTCGCAGCGGCTGCAGTTACACGCCGTCGTTTTTCGCGGCAGAGGACTTGGTAACGAGGGTGCCAGGAAGGTGGAGGCCAACGGCGGTGTCGAAGGAAAACGCAATCTCGTATTGCACCCCCGCGCCTGTTTTCAAAGGCACACACCTGATGACCTGAGCCATGGCGTGGATTTCGTGGCCGGGACCCAGTTCGAAGGTCAAGCGTGACCGTTCTCGGGTCGGATCGGAGCGTTTCAGGAAGTGATCTTCCGGACGGTTCTGGGTTCGCAGCAACACGCCCCGCGAGGAAACATTGATGAGAGCAGCTCGCCCAAGTCCAAAACGCGTAACCGAAATCCACGGCACCTTGTGCCTCGAAAATCGGGGTTCAGTGCGACGATCCGACCTCCTGCTCGACGCCGCCTGCGCCCTCCGTCGCTTGAGCTCGTGCTTGAGCGCCCTCGCACCGGAAAGATAGTTGATTACGACCTGGGTAAACATTCCCGGATCGCAGCCAGGCGTGAGCGGCTCTTGCGGCCGTCGCCAGGGAATCAGCGAACGCGTTCGCCGCTGGGCCGCGTCGTCAGAATGTTCGAGCACCGGAATCCCAAGTATCCGCACATGCCTTGCACCCGGTATCGTGCCGAGATAGCTGATGACGTACTCCTCCACGGCGGCCGGAATCAAGGGGGGCAGGAGAACAACGTCAGGGATGTCCAGGTCGATCGCTGAGAGGGCGTTGTCGAGCGAGTCGGCGACGACGACATCTTCCGATGTGTGCGCGAGAAGGGCTTCGCGCAAGACGTCGGCTTGAACCGCGTCGGGCTGAACGATGAGAAGCCACGACATGAAACTTGGATCATCATTTTGCGTGCCCGATCGAATCGGAGATATCGACGTGTGGCTAAACTCCTCTCCCGCATGCGCTTGGTGACGGATAGCGAACGCGACATTGCCGGCCGCATCCGTCACCTTTGTGATCCAAGATCGGACACAGCGTTTCAGATTCTGAGTTCAACAGATTTGAAATCTTCGGCAACGGTGGACGGGCGCAACAGCGCCGCCGCAAAGATCAACAGCGTTCCGCAGCCAAATATCCACGGCAGAATCGGCGGGTACGGGGACATCAGGCAGAGCGTACCGATGATCAAAAGGGGCCGCGCGCGGGCACTCTGGACGCCCACAGCGACAGCAGGACCGACGAGTAACGGCGTGTAATACACCCAACCCAGAGGCGACAGCAGGATGCTGGACGCCAAAAGCGCGAGCCACGCTGCGTCAATCGGCGCACGTCGCACCGCGACGACAGTCGCGAGCGCCACAGCCCCTGAACAAATCCCGCTGACCCACACCGGCCAGCCCTGACTCGCAACGAGTCCACGGAAGGAGGCGTTCATCGGCTCGCTGTACCAGTCAATCGACCGTAACAGTCGCGCCCACTCGACATATCTTTCCGCCCCGAAGACCAGGCCGATCATCGACACCGCAGCGATCGCAATGAGTGCCGCGATTGCGGCGGTCCAACGCCTCATCACCAGCCAACCGACCACAAACATGCCGAGAAACGGTTTGAACGCTATCGCAATTCCGAGCAGAAGTCCTGCGGTCCTGGCGGACCCGTGTCGGTCCGCCAGCCAGGCGGCGGTCACGACCGCGAAAAGCAGGCCGGACAGTTGACCCATGCGCAGCGTCACCAATGAACCGGTGAGCAGTGCTGTCGCGATAGCGATGAGCGGCCACGGTACTTCGAGCGTTCGCGCAATGCGCCACACCGCCCATGCGCTGACAACGATGTTGACGAATGTCCAGACCAGAAACGCCGTGGACGGCGCGAACCACGCAAGCGGCGCGAACAGGACACCCGCCGCCGGCGGATTCAAATCGCCGTGTGGGACATACCAACTGGCGCCAGACCATGCAGCCTGGCCGGTGGAATAGAACAGCCCGAACTCGCTCGCCATTACTCGCTCGCCGCTGATGATCGCGAACGCGCTTGCTACTAATGCGACAGTTCCGCCGATGGCGTAGACGAGCGGCCGTATGAGCGGCCACGATGGCGCAAACGAAGCGTAGACGGAATTAGCCCGCTCTAGTATGGGTAGCCTTTCAGCCGTCGCGTCTTCGGCTTCCAATCAGGCAACGAGGCGTAGTCTTCACCAATTGGCATCTTGACCTTCGGAAGACTCTGCGCGTCGAGGACAAAGTCCTCTGGGATGACCTCGTTGAGGCTGAGGAGAAAGGCCGTCAGGGCGTATACCTCGTCTGGCTTGAGCGATCCCTCGCGTCCGAGCGGCATCCCCCGATTGATGTAATCCCATACGGTCGTCGCGAACGGTGCGCGTACCGGCAGTATCCGGCCACGTTTCCACGTCTCGACGCTTGGACCGTCCTTCGATTTCAACTCGGGAGCCCGGCCTCCGGTCCCGTTCGCCCCGTGACAGGCCACGCATCCCTTGCTCGTAAAGAGCTGCGCGCCTTCCTTGGCCGTGCCGCGGCCCGGCGGGAGTTCCGCTCCGTCAGGACCGATAGAAATGTCCCACGCGCGGAGTTCGTCCGCGGTCGGCGTCGTTCCGACACCATATTTGGGCGCCGACTGCGCCAGCACGGACGCTCCCAGGAGCAGTCCTCCCAGGAGCACACACGCGAGAAACCTATACGTGCCCATTGGTCACGCTCCCATCGCTGGCGACATGCCACGGCTGAATGGTGTTGTCCAGCCCGGGCACCTCGCCGAGNGGCACGTTGAAGAACTTGGCGACCTGGGCTCGCGTCGGTTGCACCGCTCCGAGNTCGTCCGTGCAGCGCGACAGCAGCACGGTTTCCTTTCCGTCCCAGTTCCAGGGACAGCCGAACCTCGTGTGCGCCATCCGCTGAGGCGTTCCCTTGAACTCCGCGTCCATCCAGTGCTTGCCGTCGTCGGTGGAGACCTCCACCCTGCGAATCGCTCCGCCACCCGACCAGGCCAGGCCGGTGATCTCGTAGAAGCCCTTGCCTGGCAGCTGTTGTCCGGCGGATGGACGCGTGATGACCGATTTCGGTCCGACCTGGTAACCCAACGCCGTCTCTTTCTCGTCGTCGCGGAGATGGCCGTAGTCGTTGTAGTTCATGTAATACCGGTCCACCAGCTTGATTCGCCGAACATACTTCGTCGAGAAGATGCCTTCGAAGCCGGGAACCATCAGCCGGAGCGGAAACCCGTTCTGGGGCCGCACAGGCTCGCCGTTCATGCCGTAGGCCACGAGCACGTCGTCCATGGCCTTGGCGAGCGGCATGCTGGACGCGCCCTTCACTTCCTCGGCGCCTTCGGCAACGAACCAGGTCGCCCCGCCTTTCACGCCGCACTCCTTGAGCAACGTCGACAGCAGCACGCCGGTCCATTCGGCGCAGCTGGTCATGCCGTGTGATTCCTGAACGTTCTTCGCCTTCGGCGTCGACCTGTTTCCTGCGCACTCGACGAAATGCAGGCGCGTGACGGAAGGCAGGCGCTTCAAGTCCTCCATCGTGAACGTCAGAGGACGATCCACCATGCCGTGGATCATGAGTCGATGCTCGCGGGGATCGATGTCCGGGAGGAAGGAGCCGCGAGTCGTCGCCACGTAATGGAGCGAGGACGGCGTGATCACGCCCACCGAATCCTGAAGCGGGGTCGCCACGTGAAACACGAGGCCGAAGGCATCGGGCGAAGGCCGACCGCCGTGGGGTATGCGTACCGAGGTCACGAAATGGGAGCGCTCGCCGTACGCAATCAGCTCCTTATTGCCCCTGATCATCGACGGTCCGGATGCTGGTGTCTGGCCTCCGGAAGCTGGTGTTTGGCCGATCGCCGGCGCCACTGCTCCGAGGGTCAAACCACCGGCCAACGTCGCGCCGTGCTTGAGGAGTTCCCTTCGATCAAGTCGTTTCGAACCCATCGATCGCTCCTTCGCTAATGAGGGTCGGGAATTGCTTCCCGCGGTCGAAAGTATACGCCTGTCTTGGCCCGATCTCGTCTCTTCTTCAAACCCAAGCAGTAACATGGCGCAGCGATGGCAAGGTGCAAGAACTGAGTCGCGCTTCGGTCGAAAAACATTGGCCGCAGACGATGCTCGGTATGGTCATGGTCGCAGCGTCGATTGGTGATCCGCCTTGGCCTACCGGCACCGCTCGTCCACCATGTCTGGGTCGCCGCGCCCACGGTGTTCACCCTGATGCTTGTTGGCGGCGCGATTGCGTTGAGGGGCCGCTGACGGCGCGGCAGACTATCTGACGGACAGGTGCAGGCCGCGTGCCCGCTCTAATTGATAGTCCTCTTCATCGGAGGAGAGCCCCATCTCCGTCAATCGAACTCGAAAGCCATCTTCTGTGAGGAGCGTCAGCTCTCGGACCTTCTCGTCCCACGACGTCGCGAAGAAGAAGCTCGCAGGAAACTCTGCTGGCCGGAGTACGAGGAATCGCTCGCCTTCAGGTCTGAACAGAGCAGCGACAAAGAAGTCAGTGCGCATGAAGCCTCGGTCGCAGAGTGAAGGTTGGGCAGCGATTGTAACAATTGATGCGTCCCTGACGGGATTCGGATCGATATTGCGGTGCCCTTGTTGGGAGGCCGCGGCTGTAGGCTAAACTCCCCCGGACGCGCGCTCAGGCGCGACGCCACATCATCTGCCAACGTTAACCGAGCCCAGTCATGCCTGCAGGAGGCGCAATGTCGGACGTACCAGACACAAAGTGCATCGCAATCTCGAGACAACAGGGGAGCGGTGGTTCGTACATCGGACGGGCCGTCGCCGAGCGTCTCGGCTTTCGATATTTCGATCGTGAAATGCTCCGCGCGGTAGCGGAGTATCTGAAAGAGCACGAGCATGATCCGAAAGGCGAACTGCGTGCGGATTCGTGGTTCGAGCGCCTGGGTACCTTCTTCTCGCTCGGCACTCTGGAGACCGGTTACGTTCCGCCGTCTCCAACGGTGCTTTACGAGGGCGAGCTCGTTGGAATCGAGAATCGATTGATTCGCGAGATCGTTGACGACCACGTCGCGGTCATCGTCGGCCGCGGAGCGGCCCAGATGCTGCGCGGGCGTCCCGGTGTTGTAACGGTCTTCGTTCATGCTCCAGAACAGTGGCGCGTCGATCGTGTGCAGCAGGTTTACAAGACCGCCGATCGGGCGCAGGCATCGCGAATGGTGCGCGAGTCGGACCAGGAGCGGACCCGGTTTATTCGCAGGATGGCAGAGGCCGATTGGACAGATCCGCGGTGCTACGACCTTGCGATCAACTCAATGACCCTTGGCTTCGATGCGGCGACAGATCTGATCGTTCGGTCGGTGACCGCCAGGAGTGCCCAAGCGACGACAATCGGGGTTTGAGTNGAAATACCAGCGTTCTTTCGTGATCGTGCAGGTGGCGTCCCTGACGGGATTCGACCGTAACTTGGAGGCTGACTANGAGGTCCGCCGNGGCACCTGGCCCTNATTCAGAAGGGATTTGTCGAACAGCCGCTCTGACGTGCCGATGAGCTCGACTTTGANCGATGGCGTTTGAAACGATCGAGACGTGCTCCAGATCGTTACGCNCGCCTAACCTTCATCCCCCTCCTCTGGCGATGTATTANCCAACTCGCGCCGATGAACGCTCCGATGACGTTGCACGCGACATCCGTCATCGACGGGAATCGGCTGTTGCTGAAGATCTGCGTGAATTCCGTCGCAAGTGAAAGCACTATTGCGGAGCCGGTTACCAACAGAATCGCGCCTCTGGTTCCCGCCGCTTCCTGTCCCACGAGAATGCCGTAAGGGACGTAAAACATCACATTACCGATTACGTCATCAAAGTCCACAGGTGTCGCGAACGGAATCCACGCCATGCGGTCCCAATGGGCGTGCGGGTCGAGTGTGCCCCAAGGGACGACTACGACGACGATCAGTGCGATCCAGATCGCGAACCAAACACGGAAATCCCTAACGTCACGCCGGCCGCGTTGCTGCGAATTCCGCGCCGTTCGACCATCCCGCGGCATGGCGGCGCATTGTATCCATTCATTCGACAGCCGGCCCGGTGTGACGCCTCCGGGGTCTCGCTCGTCTAGTTTGTAGGATGGGTAAAACCTTGCTCCCTATGGACAGCACTTCGGGCCTGCGGCGTTCCGTTGACGAACTCCTCAAGGAAATTGCCAGTTTGCGTGAAGAGAACGAATCTCTTCGACGGAGCGCCTACTACTGGATTTACCTCTACGAAGGGGCGTTGCATCGCGCGAACCGCCTTGAGTCGCAAGTTCTTCAGGTTTCAGAGAACTAACGCGGCTCTCATTTCGTTTCATCGTCACGCCTGCACCGCGCGCGCCCCGAATGTTGCTCCCGTGACATTCCGGCAATGAGGGGACTCGCAATGTTCCGGGCTGCGGTCATCGGTGTTCGCAAGTTCGCCAGGGACGAAACGACTTACCTTCGACTTACATTCAACGTGCAATTGGACCAGGAAGTCAGAGAACCTGGGTCACGGTGTTCTTCTACAACGGTTCGCAACATTGTGCCGGAACTGGATACCCGAACGTGTCGCAGACGATCGAGCCACGCGAGCAGTTCTACCCCTTGGCGGGCCAGGGCCGCATCCAAGCTATCCGACTCATAGGCGTTGTCGCCAGTGAGCCGCACCGGTTGCTGCCTGACAAACCGCTGCGC
>Ga0065707_10083103_pt1 | contig 10476 bp, 15 predicted proteins | sample SwiRhicommuniRL3_FD_59094 | JGI IMG/M metagenome (GOLD analysis project Ga0065707, IMG submission 59094) | Switchgrass rhizosphere bacterial communities from Rose Lake, Michigan, USA - RL3 v2 (version 2) | ecosystem: Host-associated > Plants > Roots > Rhizosphere > Soil | place: East Lansing... | reverse complement strand
GCGTTAACCGCTGGACTAACTAAGATTACTAACGCTCTAGGCGAACCGATGCCCCCGGCTGGAGGTGCCGGGGACACCCCAAAAGCTCCAAACCCGGACTTGGACTTCTCGCAATCGGAATGGTTGTCACTGTTGGGGCAGTCGTTATTGCACGACGCAAACGCGGGTAGGTTTGCCAAGTTACCGCGTGATACAAAAGCCGCTTTGCGACGATATCAATTCACGAATGGGTTAAAGGCTGACGGTATTCCTGGACCTAAGACGCTTGGAAAGCTGCTCGTATGATTCCCGCCGTTGTAATCCCTATGTATTATTCGCTTGCTGGTAAGGCTCTTACCGAGCATGCAGAAAAGCGTGTGTGGACCGGCGCGCAAACTAGAAGGATTAAGGCTGGTCGTACGCACGCAGGGGATATCGCTTGTCCGGGAGTCGACCTTGACGAGCTTGCTACCACTTGCCCGGCTCCGCTCTATCGAGATAGCTGGAATTACTGGCGTCTAATTCGAAGCTCATACGATGGCATCAAAGTCCAAGACTTGCCGGATAGAACGCTCGCTTTCATGTCGCGAGTTAACGGTCGAGTCGATGGGAAAGTTAGACTCGGGAAAAGTGACATATCACTTAGTCCTCAACGACAAGAGGATACTATTACGCACCGTCGCTCGGATTGCGAGTCGGTGCCTATGTCGCTTAAACCGAGTGAATTCCAACCAGCGTTTTATACCGTATACGTGCGTTTCATCTATCGCGGTTCGATGACCCATATGGGTTGGCCCGCCATTCTACATAGCGATTGGAAAGATGCCGCGAGTGTTGCCGTGGGTAATGACGGCTGTCCTGTTAATGCTAGCTGGTTGCTTGACGCTGTTTACGCTCCCAGCCAGGAAAACGTCCCGGATGCGTCGAAAGACTCTATTCTACCTCCCTATCTGGCTGATAAGGCGCCTTCTTTGCCTGCTTGGGCTCTGCCTGTTGGGTTACTTGTTGGCGGAGTCGTATTGGCGGTAGGTGCGGGGTACGCTATTCGGAGTGTAAGATGAAACGCCCCAAAACCGTAATCAAAGCTTTCATCGGCCAGGTCTGCTATGGCGCGACTCCGTGCTCCCGTATCAATCTGCATATGGGTGACACTAAGACTCCCGTCCTTTGGTCTAAGGAAGTTAGCAAGAATAGTATCACTTCCACTGCATTCGAAGCAGCTAAGATTCCGGCTATCATTGATGAGATTCTAGATTACATCAATGAGGGTGAGCCGGACGACGACGAGGACGATGTTTTTTACCTCAATGCTACATGGGATGATGGCGAATTGGAAGATATCGCCAGCCGACCTATTAAGCCTAGTCGTAATAACGGGAATGCTGCTGCGTTTCAGAATCAATCGTGGCGCCATATCGAAGCGGTAATGCGTATCAACGCAAGCATGGCTGAGAGCATGGCTAAGATGGGAAACGTTCAGATGCACCATGCTAGCCGTATGGTTGAGGAGTATGGCGACGTTCACCTGAGACTTGCGGAAGCGCAGCAAACTAGCCTGGATAGGTCGCACGAACGTCAGCTAGAAGCTAAGAAGGATGAACGGCAGGCTGCAATGATTGATGCAGCTATGCAAGGGTTGCTTGCCTGTCTTCCAATGTTTGCAGGTAAACTTGCTGGCATTGTTCCCATGGGGGCTAACGCTATTAAGGCTACCCCTCAATATCAGATGATGAAAGCTATGTTCGAGAATACCAGGCCTGAGCAATGGCCGCATATTCTCGCATGGTTGGAGTCATATCCAGGGACGCCGGCTGAAAAGGCCGCACTTAAGATGGGGCTAGAATCTATGATGCAAGACATGATTAATGCGGAGCAGGAAGGGAACGGAACCAATGGTCAAGCGCAAGACCACGCTAAGCATTGATTACGCTAGCCTTGGCATCGAAGAAGCGGACGTCCAGAAAGTCGTCGAGATTGCTAAGCGCGAAGCGCCGCATCTGAAGAAGGGCTTTCGGAAAGTAGAATCTGAAGTAGAATCGGCTGTTAGAACTATCTATGATAGGTTGGCCGGCGATGATGAAAACGACGAAGAACGGGATATCCTCGGAAAGCTTTTAGGGTAATGGCGAGCGCGCTTACTAGACGTTTCAAAGCCGGAGCTGTTAGGGACCTCCCTACCGGCGAAGTAGCTATTAGTAAGACGCAGCGAAACGTTCATGTGTTCTTTGAAGGATTAGCCGTTTTCGTAGCGGCTCCGGTCTGTATCGCTATTGCTAGTAATAAGCAATTGCCGGAATGGCAGCGTGGGTTTCTGTATACAATGGCGGGTGTAACTCTAATTGTGGATGGCGGCTTGTTGCTGTCATATATGAAGCAGAAGAAGGCGTAATATGTTCTGTCAGAATTGTGGAGACATCCCGCCTTTCTGCCCGCGGTGCATTCCGCGGCGTAGGCATGATGCGTGCAATATCGAGTTTAAGCGGTATACGGTCGTTTCTAAACTTTCGCCGGACGCTCAGACGGCGGAGCCGCCCGACGCTCCCTTTTCATCGTATAGGGTAGTTATTCCGGACGACCAATGTCTGTATGCGCTTAGTACTTATACTGAGATTGGTGTAGGCGGTACGGCGATACAGATTGGCAATAACTCTCCCATTCCCATTACTGACGGAGTGTCTTTGAGGATTGACCATAAAGACTTTCCCTGTCCGGTTGGCCGAGTAATAATCTACTTCTCTAGTGACATTACCGATTGGTTTCTCATCTACGGTGACCCGTGAGCGGTACTGGTTATGACCCCGGTGGGATTGCTGGGCCGCCTGGCCCGGCAGGAGACCTTGTTGGTCTCGAGAACGTTGTTGACTTGCGCGCGGAGCTTCCGGGCAATCCGAATGCGATTGTCGTTCTTATGGGTTATACGGACCCTGAAAACGCAGACCAGGGATTGTTTCAGTGGGATGCTGGCGCAGCTACCGATGACGGGGTAACCCGGTTCAACGCTGGCGGCTTAGGTTCGTTCGGCTCCGGATGGCAGCGTGTCTATAGCGGCGTCGTTAACGTTAGGTGGGCTGGCGCTATAGGAGACGGCGTTACCGATGACTCTGCGGCGATTCAGAGGGCGATTGATGTCGCTACGCTGTTAGATGGTATCAAAGTTTACTTTCCGCGTGGGGATTACTTCTGTTCGTCTGTCTTGACTGTACATAATAACACCTACTTTTTAGGTGATGGGCAAGCGGCAGTCTCAGGATTCACTGTTCCCGCGACTAAGATTATCGACGGGCGCAACAATCCCGCGACACCTTTTCTATCATTACTCGGTAATGATGTCGATGGTAATCCGACATCACGTGGTTGTGTGTTCGAAGATATCTACTTCGAATTCCCAAGCTCGGGTAAAACTGATTATTCGATTCTAATCGATTCGACGACAGCGACGCGGTTCTCTAATTGTTTCTTTAAGTCGGCACTCGATGCGGACCCCTTAACGGACCCTGGTGTAATTCGGCTAACAGCGTTCGAGGGCGTCGTCTTTGAATATTGTACCTTTTGGGGCGGCTCGGTCGTTCTCTCGTTCGAGGGGACCGGAGCAGGCGGACCATTCACTGCACGCAATTGCTGGTTCTATGATTGTGAAGCCGAGTGGATTAAGTGCGACTCTAACGGGGACCATGACTATTCATTCGAGCTTTGCGCGTTCGACCCGCTTGCGCGAACGACTCGCCCGGCCGCTGGAATCATTCTTATGTGTAATGGTTTCAGCATTAAGAATTGTTCTTTTTTCGGAAACGGGCCTCAGCAACCTACCGGCTCATACTTAGTAGTTACCGGTGTTGGAATAATCGAAGGTTGCAACGGTGTGTTAACTGGCAATGCGGCGGCGCGTCCTATCTGGCTTACATTGGATGGCGCTTCGATTACGGTTCAGAACAATCGTATCGTTGCATATTGCTGTATCAATGCTCCCGGTGGTGGAAGTCATCTTATCACGAGAGCTAACAAGTTTACCGCGTTACAAGTACCGGATAACCCGGGCGAGCTTCCGCAGTTTCAAGTTAAGCGCGCTGTCATTATCAACTATACGGTTCAAGGCGCTATCGTGGTCGACTTGGAGGATAGCTTCGAGTCGGTCTATGGTACGATTCTCAACGTAACAGATGCTACGTTTGCAACTCCTATTGTGGTTGAGATTGACGTCGCAAACGGCTGGGAGGATAACGATACCGTCCAAGTCTTTGGCGTAGGCGGGAATACAGCTGCTAACGGTTATTGGGTGGTTAATAAGATTGACGCCACCCATTATGAATTGATTGGCTCAGTCGGAAACGCCGCGTTTACAACGGACGGGCAGGGGCGACAGTATTGGCACTTTACCAATAGCTATTATGTTGGAGGCGATGACGGCGGGCCGAGCTATACGTTTTTCACGAGCGGCGTGATTCATTGGGCCAGGAATGCAGACCAGTCGGGTTACTCTAATACCAATACCGCAGAAGGTGCACGAGGCCTCTTTATCAGCGGTAACGTTCATGTTGGCGGCGTCGTTCGTTTGGATGTCTTAGACCCCATTATGGTGCCTAAGGGTACTGGTCAAACGATGTATCATTCAGATGCGTCGGGGAATCTTATTACTAATGAGGGATTCGTTTCGGACGTTTCATATCTACTGCCGCCTATTGAATGCGGTTTGAGGTATGACTTCGAAAAACGACCGGATGTTATCACAGCCGGAAACCCGGCTGTAGTAATGACTATCACGACCACTCCGACAACAGTAGCGATTGTAGATGTATCTAACACTACGCCTATCGTTGTTAATACCGGTACTATCAATCATCCGTTTGGAACGGGTGATATTGTAACTATTACAGGTAATGCTGCTGCTAATGGGACCTGGACAGTTACCAGGGTTGATTCTACACACTTTTCTCTTGATACATCAGTAGCTGGCGGAGTCGTTGCGGGCGGTACCGCTGCTAGGGATTCCTACATCATGCTCGAGGGAATCAAAGACGGGACGCTCTCAATCGCGAATAGCGACCTAACTCAGTACGGTGCTAGAATCTCGCTCGAGGCTAGGTTTCGTTATAATACTTCGACCGGATTAGACGAGCTAAGATGGTACGTTATTGAATCGCTCGGCGATTGGTTAGATGCGGGTGCGGCATGACTTTACAGTTGGACCTAAACCCGAATAAGCTTAAGCCGGGGATTGTTACGACATGGCCTAATAGTGGCGCGTTTGGTGGGAGTTTTCTTTCAACCGGTGCGGGGAATACGCGACCTATCTGTTATAAAGAAGGCGCTAACAATATCAATAATATCGTCCAATCGAATGGGGTAGACCAGTATCTACCGAGCACGATTCAATCGTTCGATGTTATTGCGAACAACGCTTTTACGGTTATGGCTGTCGCTTATATCGAAAGCATTACGTTTAACAACGCAAACAAGTATGACAATGACGGGGTGATAGTCGGCCTTAATGAATTCTGGGGGATGCATCTTTCAAACGTTCCAGAACTAACTGCGTTCGTGTTTAGTGGTGGCGTTGCTTACTATGCTAACGTTACACCACTGCTTAGAACGTGGACACTATTACAGATACGCTTTTCGGGTGGTAATCTTTATGCACGTGCTGGCAGCACGGCTGAAAGTGGTGCGACCGCCGTTCCTGGTAACGTGCAGGCTAACGGAGCTTTACGAGTATTCCGAAACTATAATACTTCCTATAGCGGACTGAAGCTCGCTCGTTTGAAGGTTTGGAATACGGGTGACGCTGACGGAGCGCTTGCTACAGAGCGAGCGAAGCTTGCGCGTATCTATGCGGTGGCGGTATGAGAACCGGAGTGATACTAGGCGGACTCGGACTGCTGGCGGCTGTTATGCTGCTTTCAAGCGGTGGTAAGAGTGCATCCGGCGGAGGACCGTCAGGGCCACCTACCAATGAGCATGTCACGTTCCAGATGCTAAAGCCGGGCGAAAACACTCAATACTATCGTATTGGACCGGCTGTCATGCTGCTAGATGGTAAGCCGCTCGACACCAAGAATCCGGCAGACTTAAACCGTTTCAAGATACTTTCTAACGAGATTAATAACATCTGGATGGCTAGGCGTAAAACGCTGCCGAAGGATGCTAAGCAGGTTGAAACGGATGCCTATAGCAAGGAATTGTATTGGGTGCCCTCATGGCTCATATACACCGCTCCCGGCAAACTCGTTGCTCAAGACTTTATCAGTGGCGGCAACGGCGCGCCGGTTGACGAGTATGGTCGGAAAGCGCCGGGACACTATGGCAACGCAGATAATTCATTATGGGGGCAAACTCTCGGCGGGTTACTCAAGAATCCACTTTTCAAAGCTGTAGTAGTTACCGCGCTAATCGCTAGTGGACCTCAGGGAGCTGCAATCTATGCCGCCTATACAATGTGGGAAGCTCGAGGAAAGAACGTTACTGCTACTAATCTCGTACTTACTGCTGGCAGAGCGGCTGCGGTTAGTCAGTGTGGGCCCGCGTGTGGAGTTGCTTTTGACTTTGGTGTCGGTGTTGCTAGCGGTAAGTCTGTGGATAGGAGCGCTGAGGACGCACTGTACGCGGAGATGAATCCAGACCAACAGGCGTACTTTAAGCAGGGTAAACAAGTTTATAAGAAGGTGATGTCATGAGAGGGTTACTCGGTTTAGCGCTAGTAGCGGGAGTGGTAGGCGTTGGGGCGGTGGCGCTCGCGGCTAGCAAGGATAAGGGTCCTAAGCTGGTGGTGGTTTGGGATGGTACTAAGTGGGTTTATGCTGAAGTTAGACCGGACGGGCTTTATCCTACTAATATCCCGGCTCCCCCGGTTGGACGTCAAGGTAGGGTTGCCAGCGGAACCTATTCGCCATGAATCTGTTAGTTAGTTTGGTGCTTGGCGCTGGAGGCGTTTGGGCTCTCACTAAGGTATTGGAGAGCAAGGCGGATAACTCCAAAAAGATGCCTAAGGGTAGGACTTGTCGCATTCCTACCGAGCAAGCTATCTTTCAGGCTAACCAAGCATTCCTGAGTAAAGACATTATGTTTATTCAGGCTGTCATGAATATCTTTGAGAATTACGGATGTCATGCTGAAGCTCTGGCTATGCGGGATTATCTTATTCAGTCTGGTTATAATCCTGACGCTACGATACTGCCGGTCAACACTCCCACTAGCGGGGGTAAAGTACTCTTGCAGCCGGGAGAGACTTGGCGAGCAGCCGCCATTCTCGGGGGAATTGGTTGCGCTGTTTCGCTTCAGACTATCGCTGATAAGGTTTCCGCTAAGGGATTCTCTAAGGTTTCAGTGTCTAGCAAGAATCCAGGGTGGGGAAGCGCATGGGATGCGGACCCCGGGTTTTTGGAATGCACGAGATATATCCAGGGTACCGTTGTGGGAAGCGCGCGGAGTGAAGAGAAGCCTAAGCAGGTTTATCGACTCGAGAGGGTTAGTCAAAACACCTAATGCAACGCAGGTTTTGGCGTAGGGTTTATGCATACGACTTAACTAGTCGCGCGTGGCGACTTGCGTTTGATGGCTGGCAATATGCTTGGAATTCTTTTGAATGCGTTTTTGATGTCACCTGGTGTAGTCAACCACAGCCATACATCTACGAACAATGGTGGTCCTTTGCTGCTGATACTATTGGTGTTGGCGCTGGAAGTTTTACGTATCTCGGTGCTCGGATTAATTGGGGTAGTAACCCGGTGGTGAATTGATGTCCGCATTACGTTATCTGTTCCCGCTGGCGTTGGTCGGGGGAGGCATTGCGCTTGCCGTTTCGTCGGCTAAGGCGGATGCTAAGAAAAAGAAGATTGATAAGGCGTTGGACCTTGGATTGGACGATTGTTCGGTTAGCGAATCGCAGATTGAGGGGTTCGCTAAGGCTAAGGGGTATCAGATATATTACTTTGATGTCCACGCTACCACGCAACCGCCTAAGGCGGCTTACCTTAACAATCCGAATGCGCGTGCTTTCGATGCTACGGTTTGCCACTTCGTAGGATGGTCGGGAGCGGGCACTTGGGTTCTCGATGCACCTACGCAGGCAGAGTTTGATGCTTGGCTGAATAGCTCGGGGCCGTTGCCTCCTCCGCCACCCCCGGCTAATGAAAAGGCTTATCCATCTAATCCTATCAATCAAGCGTTATTCGCTGAATGGTGGTATCAGAGCGGGAACCCCGAAGTGGGAGTTATGGGGTTTTGGCTTGAGGTAAGCGAGCCGCCGACTGGGTTAGACATTGGATATAACCTCCCGATAGACTTTGATGATGTCGTTATCGTCACGAACGACGGCGCTTTTTGGTTTTGGGATAACGGATGGCATCCAGCAAGTGTGCTAGTTTACGATTATGATACTTGGTACAATGCGACCCGATAATGGGACCGAAAGACCAGTTTGAACGAGCGGAGTGGATACGTTTAGATGCTGGACTTATCACACGCCTACTCAAACGCTATGAAGGTCGCGACCGTATATTCGTCCTCACGGAGATTGTACGGTTATGCCAAAGGGACCTTGCAAGTCGCGCGAGCAGTGAATACCGGTTGGACTTTTCTGAAGACGAGCCGCCAACTAATCCAGACGGAAAAACCGACATCGGAGACAGGGTTACCCGAAAAGTAGACTTGGCAGTTATTGCTGAGGGTATGAAGGAAAAGAAGGAGTAACCAGTGAGTCATCTAGTTTATAGGCGTTCTAGTTCTAAAAAGGCTAAGAAGGCGGCTGCCCCTAAGAAGCGCGCTGCTAAGAGGACTACCAAACGAAGGAATAAGAAGTAATGCTACCGTTGTTTTTGGGTGCAGGTTTGATGTATGTGCTTATTCGGTATAAGCCGTTTTGCTGAACTATGATTGTCCCGCTCATATTATGGGGTCTATGCTGGGAATCATCATGGTGGATGATTCGCAAGCGTCGTAGGCATGTCATGTATGAGCGGGCGCTTAAACTTGCTAGGTCGCTTGGACGACCGCTGATTGTGGTTGGAGCGCCGGATAGGGGGCCTACTCGTGGTCCAGGCTACGGAGATATCACAGTAGACTTAGGGTGGAGTAACGCGCCGAACTTCGTTCAGGCTGACATATGTAAGCCGTTACCATTCCCCGATGATTATGCCGTGGTTTATGTCTCATGCGTGCTGGAATACATTCCGAACCACTGCGTGGACTTCGCCAGGGCTGAGCTTTTGAGGATTGCTGGCGATAGGTCCCGTTTCTTCGATGTTAAAGTCGAACCTTGGACGGCGGCTATCGCGATATCGGGTAACCCATGATAGTGTTACCTACAGAGTTTAGTGAGTGTCCGAAGTGTCGTTCGGCTGACGGGCGTCAACTTGAATACGTAGCGGAGCACGACCTAGTTAAAGCTACTTGCTTTACCTGTCGGTTCGCCGAAGTATTCCTACCGGCGGACACCAATGACTCCACTTGATACGCTGCTAATCGGAGCGATTGTTTCGCTCTGTGGCGTTGTCGGGTTACTTTTCAGATTGTACGCGGCGGAGAAAGACGGGCGGCGTAAGGACGTCGCCGAAGCGGCGCAGCTCATATTCGCGCTGATGTCAAGGGTAAAAGCGTTTAAGAGGGAACCTCCCCCGAAAACGGCTTCCGACTGGGATGACGAGCCGACCACGGGCATCATTAAAGCTCGGTTCAAAGAGGCGTCAGCGCTCGCGAATGATGAGCTCAACGGAGAGGTTGAGCGGCTCGTCAAAGACTTTTTGAACGGGACGCCGTCGAGTCGGCCGTTGCCCATAAAAAAAGGCCCCTGGGGTTAGCCAGAGGCCTTTAGGGCGAGGGGTTGAGGGGTTAGACGTTCTTGCGGAGAACGACGCCGCTCATCTTCCCTTCGGAGCTGCGACGCATGCGAAGCTCAATGTAGCCGCCGTCCGTGGGAATGACGCGGTCGAGAGTGAAGGTTTCATATTGCTTCACTTCGCCGTGCTCATTCTTGAACGTGCGGGTCACCTTCTTACCGTGCTTGGCAAGAAAGCCTTCGACGGCTCGATTCAGCTCGGCGCGTCGCTGTTCGGCGATTCCCTCTACTTCACGTAGGGCTTTCTCTGCTTCAAGGACGGGTTTCAGGTCGGGGTTGGTTCCGTTTTCTTTTGCCATTGTAGTTACTCCGGTTGGAGGTTTCAGGGTTTTTGGACTCTATCAGATTCTTCAAGCTCGGTCAATTCTTTAAGTAAGGCTTCGGCGTAGATAATTGCAAGGCGGGCGGCTGAGCGGGCTTCGTCGTCGAGCTCGTCAATATCGGGACCGCGGGCCACCAAGGCCGCTAGGATGGGCGTGGCTATCGTTTGCAACCGGTAGTTTCGCGTTGCCCGAAGTTGTCCTTCAGCGCTTGCCAGCCGCCTGCGGAGATTCGCGATTAGCTCATCGTTGCCTTCCAGCTCCCCCAGAAGGAAGTTGACGGCGGCACTGGGGGTGCGGCCTTGGTTAACGGTGGGGTCGGGTAGGTCGACGCGCTGCGTGGTACCCGAA
>Ga0065707_10083101_pt1 | contig 10480 bp, 4 predicted proteins | sample SwiRhicommuniRL3_FD_59094 | JGI IMG/M metagenome (GOLD analysis project Ga0065707, IMG submission 59094) | Switchgrass rhizosphere bacterial communities from Rose Lake, Michigan, USA - RL3 v2 (version 2) | ecosystem: Host-associated > Plants > Roots > Rhizosphere > Soil | place: East Lansing, MI... | reverse complement strand
CTCCGATGCGGACGAACGCGTCCGTGGCTTGCGGGCCGGCGGGGACGACTACCTCACCAAGCCGTTCCATCCCGATGAAATGATCGCGCGTGTCGAAGCGTTGCTGCGTAGACAGAACGATCCTTCGCGGGTGCTGACGCTGCGTCTCGCCGATGTCGAACTCGATATGATTCGCCGGGAGGCGCGTCGCGATGGCGTGGTGCTGGAGTTGTTGCCCACCGAGTTTCGCCTGCTCGAATATCTAGTGCGCCATTCCGGCCAGGTGCTGACGCGCACCATGATTTTCGAAGCCGTGTGGGGCTATCACTTCGATCCAGGCACCAACGTGATCGAAGTGCACATCGGCAGGCTGCGTCGCAAGCTCGACCAGCCCAATCACGCCGACCTGATCCATACCGTGCGCGGCGTGGGATACATCCTTGAAGCTCGCTGACTACTGGGGAATCAGCACTACTCGGCTGCTGCCGGTGTACGGCATCATGTTTGCGGTGTGGAGCGTGGTCCTGGTCGGCGTCGTGCAATGGGACACGATGAACTATCTGTCCGGCGTGATCGACAAGTTGCTCGAACAACGCGCCGACTACCTGCATGGCATCGAGCGATCCAAATTGCCCGAGGCGATGCAGGCGACCGGCGCGCTCGATCTGCGTGACGTGATGTATTACGGACTGTTCGATGCGGCGGGACGCTACGTCAGCGGCAACATCGCTGCGATCCCAGCGGGCATCACGACGGACGGCATCGTGCACGCCCTGCCGGATGGAGTGAGGCACCGCGACGGTCACTCAGCCGACTCCGTCCGAGGCCTGGCGTTACCCATCGCCACCGGTGAAGTTCTGGTGTTGGCGCGCAGCACCGCTGTCAGGGACCAGGTCAGCACCATCATTCATCGCTCGATGTTGTGGGGCCTGTCGCTGACCATCATCCCTGGAGTCATCGGCGGCTTGTTGCTGGCGCGTGGACCGTTGAAGCGCGTGCGTGCCATCGAGGCGGCGACGCAGCCCATCATGCGAGGCGATCTGCATCAGCGTCTGCCCGTGTCCTCTCGCCGTGACGAACTTGACCTGCTCGCCGGCGTGGTCAATACCATGCTCGATGAAATCGAACGACTGATGAGCGAGGTCAAGGGCGTGTGCGACAGCATCGCCCACGATCTGCGTACGCCGCTGACGCGGGTCCGCGCTCAGCTGCATCGTCTACGACGCGATGCAAGTACTGCCGGCGGACACGATGATCTCGTCGAACGCGCGCTCGCCGATATCGACGGATTGCTCGATCGCTTCCGGGCGCTGTTGCGGATTTCCGAACTCGAAGACATGCATCGTCGCGCCGGGTTCGCGGAGATGGACCTGCGTACCACTTTGCAAAACGTGCATGAAATCTATGCGCCGGTGGCCGAGGACCGGCACGTCCGCTTCGATCTGGAATTGCCGACGGGTACCGAAGGGTTCCTGCCGATGCACGGCGATCCGCAGCTGCTGCTCGAAGCGCTCTCCAACATCGTCGACAACGCCATCAAGTTCACGCCTGTGTCGGGCCAGGTTCGTCTACGTGCGCTGCACACGGAGCGGGGCCCTCGCATCGATGTAATAGATACCGGCCCAGGCATTGCTGCCTCCGAACGAGGCATCGTGTTACAACGTTTTTATCGCAGCGCCAGCAGCAGCAAGGCGGTGGCCGGATCGGGACTGGGCCTGTCCATCGTTGCCGCCATCATCAAGCTGCATGGATTCAGGCTGGAAATATCGGCGGCGGCGCCAGCCGGTACATGTATCTCCATGCTGTGCTGGCGCGACTTCGAAAATCTGCAGAAATAGGCGCACCGACAGCGGAAACAGTCTAGTTCCAGCGGCGACACAATAGAACGCTGCAGCGGCGCGGGCCGGTAAAAGCAGATAAAAAAGGTTTCATCTGCAGTCACAGTGGAACCTGCAGCCGTGCTCCATACTTCTGACTCGTTTCGTCCGCTTGCATTTCCTCATGCTCGGCATCGTCCAAATCGCGCTGCGCCGTCCCTACACCTTCGTGGTATTGGCGCTGCTCATCCTGATCGTCGGCCCTCTCGCAGCGTTGCGTACGCCGACCGATATTTTTCCGGACATCCGCATTCCGGTCATCAGCGTGGTGTTTACCTATACGGGCCTGTCGCCGGATCCGATGAGCGGCCGCATCGTCACTCCATACCAGCGCGCCCTGACCACGACCGTCAATAACATCGAACACATCGAAGCCAGTTCGTACACCGGCTTCGGCGTCATCAAGATCTTCTTCCAGCCCTCCGTCGACATCAACACCGCCAATGCGCAGGTGACGGCAATTTCGCAAACGTTGTTGCGACAGATGCCACCGGGCGTCAATCCGCCCCTGATCCTCAACTACAACGCATCGACGGTGTCGATCCTGCAGCTCGCACTGTCAGGCCAGGGCATGACCGAGCAGGCGCTCGCCGACCTGGGTACGAATTTCATCCGCACGCGACTGGTGACCGTGCCGGGCGCCGGCATTCCATTTCCGTTCGGCGGCAAGCAGCGTCAGGTGCAGATCGACCTGGATCCCGATGCGGCGCAGGCACGCGGATTGTCGGGCCAGGACGTAGCCAATGCGCTCGCCGCTCAGAACCTGATCACGCCCGTCGGCACGCAGAAGATCGGTCAGTTCGAATACACAATCCAGCTCAACAACAGCGCCTCGACCATCGACGACCTGGGCCGGCTGCCGATCAAAGTAGTCAACGGTGCGACTGTCTATCTACGCGACGTAGCGCATGTGCGCGACGGCAATCCACCGCAGACGAACATCGTCCATGTCGACGGCAGCCGTTCGGTCCTGCTCAGCGTGTTGAAGAATGGCTCGGCTTCGACGCTTGCAGTCATCAGCGGCATCAAGAGCATGGTCGAGGAACTCAAGCCCGGTCTGCCGGGATCGCTGGCCATCAAGCCCATCGGCGACCAGTCCGTGTTCGTGAGCGGCGCCATCAGCGGCGTGGCATTCGAAGGCGTGATCGCCGCCGTGCTGACCAGTCTCATGATCCTGCTGTTCCTGGGAAGCTGGCGTTCGACGGTCATCATCGCGATCTCGATTCCGTTGTCGGTGCTGGGCTCGATCGCCCTGCTGTCGATGATCGGCGAGACGCTGAACATCATGACGCTCGGCGGCCTGGCGCTGGCGGTCGGCATCCTGGTGGACGACGCCACCGTCACCATCGAGAACATCAACTGGCACCTGGAGCAGGGCAAGGATGTCGAGACCGCGATTCTCGATGGCGCAGCGCAGATCGTGACGCCGGCCTTCGTCTCGCTGCTGTGTATCTGTATCGTATTCGTGCCGATGTTCTTCCTCGACGGCGTCGCCCGCTTCCTGTTCGTGCCGATGGCCGAAGCGGTGATGTTCGCAATGGTCTGTTCCTTCATCCTGTCGCGCACCCTGGTGCCGACGATGGCGAACTACCTGCTCAAGGCGCATTCGGCAGAGGAACAGGCGCAGTCGCGCTCGCAACGACCGGGCAATCCGCCCAGCAATCCACTGATCCGTTTCCAGCGTTCGTTCGAAGCGAAGTTCGAACGCTTCCGCGGCGGCTATCGTGCCTTGCTGGAATTCGCGTTGGGGAATCGGCGCGCGTTCGTCATCGGCTTCATGGCATTCGTGCTCGTGTCCTTTGCGCTGGTGCCGTTCCTCGGTCGCAATTTCTTTCCGGCGGTGGACGCCGGACAGATCATGATTCATGCCCGCGCCCAGGCCGGCACACGCGTGGAGGAGACAGCGCGAATCTTCGCCGAGATCGAAGGGACGATTCGCGAAGTCATTCCGCCCGACGAATTGCTGTCGGTGGTCGACAACATCGGCCTGCCGTTCTCCGGCATCAACATGGCCTACAACAATACCGGCACGATCGGCACGCAGGATGGCGACATCCAGGTTGCCCTGCACGAAGAGCATCGCCCGGCGAAAAACTATGTGCGCAAGCTGCGTGAGGAGCTGCCGAAGCGCTTTCCCGGGGTGACGTTTTCTTTCACGCCCGCGGATATCGTCAGCCAGATCCTGAATTTCGGTGCGCCTGCTCCGATCGACCTGCAGGTCCGCGGCGCGGACATGGCCGCCAATTTCGACTATGCGCAAAAACTGCTGAACGATATTCGTCGCATTCCGGGCGTTGCCGATGCCCGCTTGCAACAGTCGCGAGGCATGCCGGCATTCAACGTCAATGTAGATCGTACGCGCGCCCAATATGCGGGAGTCACCGAGCGCGACGTGACCAACAGCATGGTGGTCAACCTTGCCGGCTCGTCGCAGGTGTCGCCGACGTTCTGGCTGAATCCTGAGAACGGCGTGCAGTACTCCATCGCGATCCAGACGCCGCAGTACCAGCTCGACGACCTGTCCGAATTGCAGAGCCTGCCGATCACCGCATCGGGAACCGCTACTCCGCAGTTGCTTGGCGCCATCGCGGACATCCAGCGCGGCAGCACCAGCGCCGTCATCTCTCAATACAATATTCAGTCGATGGTGCAGATCTACGCCACCACGCAGGATCGCGACCTGGGAGCCGTAGCGAGTGAGATCCAGAAGGTCATCGACGCGCATGCCAAGGAGCTGCCGAAGGGCTCGTCGGTGGCGCTGCTCGGCCAGGTGAAGACCATGAACGGCGCGTTCTCCGGGCTGATCTTCGGACTCATCGGCGCGATAGTGCTCATCTACCTGTTGATCGTGGTGAACTTCCAGTCGTGGAGCGATCCTTTCGTAATCGTCAGCGCACTGCCGGCGGCATTGGCAGGCATCGTGTGGATGCTGTTTCTAACCTTCACGGAACTGTCGGTGCCCGCACTGACGGGAGCCATCATGTGCATGGGCGTTGCGACTGCGAACAGCGTGCTGGTCATCAGCTTCGCCCGCGAGCAGCTCGAAAAAACGTCCGACCCGGTGGCCGCGGCGTTGGAAGCGGGTTTCGTGCGTTTCCGGCCGGTGCTGATGACGGCGCTGGCGATGATCATCGGCATGACGCCGATGGCGTTGGGACTGGGCGAAGGCGGCGAACAGAACGCACCTTTGGGCCGTGCGGTCATCGGCGGATTGCTGTTCGCGACCACGGCCACGCTGCTGTTCGTCCCGGTCCTGTTCAGCATCGTGCACGCCAACTACGGACGCAGGAGGGCGGCTGCATCCCGCCCGGCTATCGGTGGAGAATCGCATGTCGTCTCATGAATCCAGTGTGCCGGTCGCGTTCGAGCCGAAGCGGCTGCGACTCATCGGCATCGTCGCTGGACTGATCCTGCTGGCGCTCGTCATCGCTGGAATTGCCAGCCGCGCGGCTAACGGTAACAACGTCCGCGAATGGACCGATCGACAATCGGTGCCCGCAGTCTCGGTGATTACGCCGAACACCCAGGGCCAGGAAGCGACGCTGGATTTGCCAGGCCGGCTCGAAGCGACGTCACGCGCGCCGTTGTATGCCCGTGTCTCTGGATATCTGAAGGACTGGAAAGTAGATATCGGCGCTGCGGTGAAGGCCGGGCAGTTGCTTGCCGAGATCGAAGCGCCCGACGTGGACCAGCAACTGTTGCAGGCCCAGGCCGATCTCGCGACCGCCGCAGCGAATGCTGCACTGGCCGCGAGTACCTCGAAGCGCTGGCAGTCCATGCTCGGCACCGATGCCGTGTCGAAGCAGGAAGTGGAGGAGAAGAGCGGCGACCTCGCGGCCAAGCAGGCCATCGTCAATGCGCAGCGCGCCAATGTCGAACGTCTCAGGACAATGAAGAGCTTCACGCGGATCGTCGCGCCGTTCGATGGTGTGGTCACGGCACGTGACACAGATGTCGGTGCCTTGATCAACGCAGGAGGCGCCGGGCAGCAATTGTTCGTCGTTTCCGACATCCGGCGCCTGCGCGTCTATGTCAACGTGCCACAGGTGTTTGCGAGCAATCTCGCGGCGGGCACCAAGGCATCGATCTCCGTCCCTGAGCACGCGGGGAAGACATATGCGGCCACCGTGGAAGCGGCTTCAGGTGCGGTCAACGTTGCGACCGGCACCACGCTGATCCAGTTGAGCGTCGACAATGCTGCCGGCGAACTGCTGCCGGGCGGTTACGCCAACGTCAACTTCGAGCTGGCGCACGACGCGTCGCTGTTGCGCATTCCATCGAGCGCGCTCATGTTCGACCAGAAAGGGTTGTATGTCGCCACCATCGACAAGGACAACCGTGTCGTCCTGAAGCAGGTCACCATCGCCCGCGATCACGGCGCCACCATCGAGATCGCAACCGGTCTCGAAGCGAGCGACCGCGTCATCGAAACGCCTCCGGACGGTATTGCCGACGGTGCTACGGTGCGGTTGGTCGATGCCGCTGCCGACAAGCAAGGCAAGGCCAAGGGTTGATCGCATGCGTGCGCTGCTGTTATTGATCGGAGCGGTGTCGGTGAGTGCCTGTTCGATGGCGCCTCCGTTGGAAATCCCTGCCGTGCCAGTGTCGCAGGCGTACAAGGAAAAAGCGCCTTGGACGCAAGCGGCGCCTGCCGATCGCTTGCCGCGCGATTCGTGGTGGACGCTGTATGGCGATCCAGACCTCAACGATTTGCAGCGACGGCTCCTGGCGAACAGCCCTGATCTCGCCGCCGCCCTGGCGCGTTACAACCAAGCCAAAGCGTTCAGCGATCAATTGCGATCCGGCTTCTGGCCGTCGCTGGCGCTGAGCGGCGGTGCGGAGCGCGATCGACAGTCGCAGACCGCACCGCCTACAGGTGCAGCTCAGCCTCGCTACTACAATGCCTATGCTCTCGGTGTGGAGGCAGACTATGAGCTGGATCTGTGGGGACGCATTCGTAATAGCGTCGCAGCAGGAAGGCTGAGTGCGCAGGCGGTGGCCGCGGATCTCGAGTCTGCAAGATTGAGCCTGCAGGCGGAGCTGGCCGACAACTACGTTACCTTGCGAGGATTGGATCGGCAGGCAGCGCTGCTCGAAGATACCGTCGTTGCCTACGATAGGGCGCTGCAGTTGACTGCACAACGGCACGATGCCGGCATCGTATCCGGTCTCGACGTCGCCCGGGCCGCAACCCAGCTAGACTCGGCGCGATCGCAGCGTTCGCAGAACCTGGCGGCGAGAGCTACCGTCGAGCATGCGATTGCTGCGTTGGTGGGCGAGTCGCCGTCGGATTTCTCCATAGCCCCGCGCCCACTGGAACTGGCATTGCCTGCCGTCCCATCGGATGTTCCTTCCCAGCTGCTACAACGGCGGCCCGACATTGCAGCGGCTCAGCGCCGTACTGCATCCGCCAATGCAAGTGTGGGCGTCGCGCGCGCTGCCTATTTCCCTTCGATCTCGCTCAGCGGCACGTATGGATTCCGCAGCACCAATTCTTCCGACTGGCTGACTGCGCCGAATGCAGCCTGGTCCATCGGTCCCTCGTTGCTGCTCGACCTGTTCGATAGCGGCAGGCGCAAGGCAGAGGTGGCTGAAGCACGTGCTGCACTCGATGAAGCAGGTGCGCAGTATCGTGGCGTAGTACTCAACGCATTCGTGCAGGTCGAAGACAATCTCGCCCTGCTGAATCACTATGCCCAGGCGAGCGAAGCGGAGCGTTCCGCGGTCACCTCCGCCCAGCAGGCACTGGATTTCTCGATAGACCGCTACAAGGAAGGGGCGGTGAGCTATCTCGAAGTCGTGCAATCGCAGACGACCATGCTCACGTCCAAGCAGGAAGCGCTGGACCTCGAAACGCGGCAGTTGCGTGCGAGCGTGGGTTTGATCCGTGCGCTGGGCGGCGGCTGGAGCCAGGCCGAATAGACTGTCTTCCGACGCCGTTCTGAATCTCACGCGCGCTGGATCGTTTGCAACAGTGTGAGTCGGACGATCGTCGCCTTGCCCTCACAGGATCTCAATAATATTGGCCACGCCGTTGCTGAATTTTTCGATTTTGCGCCGGGCCGGATGTTGGGGTCGAAGGTACATTCAAATCGACAGGAGCTTGCGCCATCGCAGACATCCACCCTCACAGCCGCTGTAGAAAGAAATTCATTGACACTCCTGGCCGAAGCCGGCAATTTACCGCCCTAAAATTTGTTAAAGCGGTTTCAGCTGAAACAAAAGTGTCTTGAACACTCGAGTTGCGAAGGACCGCCGTTGGCAACCACGCGTAGACAAAATCGAATCGGATAGCGTGTAGCATTTCAGGGAGTGAAGTCATGAATCGACCGTCGTGCCCGCCCGCCACTTTCGTCCGCACTCTGCAATCTATCGGCATCGCCGTATTGCTGATGGCGGCGTCGACTGTTTTTGCTTATGGACCGTTGCCTGCTGGTTTCCCTACCAGCGATCCGGAGATCGACGCGGATGCGGCGGCGGGTTATCTCAACGTCAAAGCGTACGGTGCTTGCCCGGAGGGAGATTGCGATTCCACTACGGCCCTGCAAGACGCGATCAACGACGCGTATACGTATGGCATGGCGGTGCTCTTGCCGAACAAGGAGAGCGGTGCGGCCGGAGAGTACCTGATCCACGACACCTTGACGGGTGAACAGGTTTACGCGTCTCCCGAAGGGGCGGAGCACGTCGCAACAGGTACGGCATTCGAAAGCGACTACTTGTTCAGAGCGCCCGTGATGGTGGGTGTGCCTGGGGCCGTCAGGCCCGTGCTCAAGCTGGTCAACGGCAGCAGTGGATTCGGCAACGCCAATAGTCCGAAACCGGTGATCAATTTCTACAACACCAATGGTCTGACCTTCGGTTTCGACTTCGTGTTTCGCGACATCGACATCGATCTGGGCAGCAGCAATCCCGGCGCATTCGGATTCTCGATACAAGGCGCGCAGGGATGCACCGTCGAGAACGTACGCATCGTTGCGACGGGCGCGTACGCAGGTATTTGGGGATTGCCAACCACCGGCTCGGTTTTCAACATCGAAGTCGAAGGCGGCGACTACGGCATCGCCGACGTCCTGGAGTTTGCCGACGTCAACCAGAAGATGGGCGCTGTCAGCATCGTGGGCTTGACCTTGCGGAACCAGGAGATCGCCGGCATCGTCGCCAATCCCTATGCGTCGATGATCATCGCAGGATTCAAGATCGAGCAGACCGGTGCGACGCCCATCCTGATGAGCGACCTTCAGCCCCAGGAGAGCCAGGTAGCGCTGCTCGACGGCAGCATCACTATCACCGGCAGCGGCAATACACAGCCGGCGATTTTGAATCAGTACCCGTACTCTAGCGTCCAGGAAGGACACGATCTGTGGATCAGCAATGTTTTCGTGACGGCGCCTGGGCCCTTGGTGCTGAGCGGATCGAAGTCGCCTGTCGCGTCCGCGGGGGCGACGAGCCGGATCGCCGAGTATTCGTACACCGATACCAGGGCCAGCGGCAGCACGCTCAGTCATACCCTCATCGAGGGCACGGTTGGACCGGTGTCGGGCGTCAATGAGTTCTACACGGTGCAGTCATCCGGCGCTCCACCCGCCGACCTGCTGTCGCGCCATATTCCCGGAAGATTGCCTTGGTTCAGGGATCCAGGCGTTGTGGATGTGACCACCCTCGGCGCCGTGGGCGACGGCGTCAACGACGATACAGACGCCATCCAGGATGCCATCAATCAATCCGACTATGTGTTCGTGCCGCGTGGCGACTATGTCATTTCCGGAACGCTGACGCTGTATCCCAATACCCATCTGTTCGGCACGCCCGGCATGCGCAGCCGGTTTTATTCGCCGACCTGGGACCCCAACGACCAATTCCTGCCGGTGATTCAGACTGCCGACACGGCGACGGGCGCAACTTATCTAGGGGATATCGCAATCAAGCTGCCGCCTACGTATGACCAATCCTACCTCAGTGGACTCGATTGGCGTGCGGGTCGTCGCTCCATAGTCAACCAGGTCACTGTCGCACCCGTGTGGGATGGCGATGGTCCGTCTGCCGCGCGCAAGCTCGTTCATGTTCGCGGCAACGGCGGCGGTCGATGGTATGGACTGTTGATGAGCCAGAGCGGCGGTCGTTTAGACAACACCGATTTGCGCGGTCTGTTCGTGGATGGCACGACCGAGCCACTGACGTTGTACGGGCCCAACTTCGAACACGCAATCGACTCGCCGTTTGTCGAGATCAATGGGGCAAGAAACGTACGTATTCTGGGTACCAAGACCGAGGACCTGTCGTTTGCGATCGTAGACTCGCACAACGTAATGATTGCAGCTCATACCGGCAACGACCTCCTGTCTCCGTTGCTGCAGGTATCCGGCGGTTCCGACGATATCAGCCTGCCGATCATTGCCGCTTATCCGGGTGCAGGATCGGGCGGCGACTACATGGTCTACGATGCGCAGCACAGCATCGGCGTGACCGCCAACAATCGGGTCAGCCTGTTCAAACTGGGCGAGTTCGATGCCAGTCCGTTCGCCTTCGCGACCAAGGCCACCGACGACTTCAATCGTTCCAACGGCGGTCTCGGTTCGAACTGGACGGTCGCTGCGAACAGCTCCACACCGTTGCAGATCGCG
>Ga0065707_10001856_pt1 | contig 10502 bp, 8 predicted proteins | sample SwiRhicommuniRL3_FD_59094 | JGI IMG/M metagenome (GOLD analysis project Ga0065707, IMG submission 59094) | Switchgrass rhizosphere bacterial communities from Rose Lake, Michigan, USA - RL3 v2 (version 2) | ecosystem: Host-associated > Plants > Roots > Rhizosphere > Soil | place: East Lansing, MI... | reverse complement strand
TTGGCGACTTTGCGCCTTAGCGGGAGTAATTTCCACTCCGCGTGCCTTCAGCTTTCAGATGATTTGCGTAGGCCGAGCAAATTTTGAGCCACAGTAATACGAGGCAACAGGCAATAGTAAGAAAAAGCTCGTTCAAAACGTTAACCCGATAGCACTCGCTCAAATGTTCAACCGTTCAAAAGTTCAACGTAAAACTGCGGCTGTTCAAAACGTTCAAGCCGTTCAATCCCCCGGATCTGCGGCGTTCTTAAAGGATAAAGGCAAAAGGATGACGGATAAAATCCGTGTTCGTGGACGTGACTGTGATTCGTACCGCGTTGCTCTAACTTGGCACGCGGTGAGGGGCCGGAGGAGCGAACCGTGCAGCTGAAAAAGTTGGTGGGCCCACCTGGACTCGAACCAGGGACCAACCGGTTATGAGCCGGTGGCTCTAACCAACTGAGCTATGGGCCCCGCGGGGAATTTTGGATTTTGAATTTTCGCTTGCGGATTTTAAGCTGGCAGCTCTGCGGCCCTTTTGCAAGCTCGCCAGCCCAGGGCGAGCTTTAGCTCTCCATAAAACTCTTGAGCCGCTTGCTTCGGCTTGGATGGCGCAGCTTGCGCAGCGCCTTGGCTTCGATCTGGCGTATCCGCTCGCGCGTGACGGTAAATTTCTGACCAACTTCTTCCAGGGTGTGATCGGACTTCTCGCCGATGCCGAAGCGCATGCGCAGCACTTGTTCTTCGCGCGGCGTGAGCGTCGCCAGCACCTTGCGGGTTTGCTCCTGCAAGTTGATGTTGACCACCGCATCGGACGGCGTGATGATGCGCTTGTCTTCGATGAAGTCGCCTAAATGGCTGTCTTCCTCCTCGCCCACCGGGGTTTCGAGCGAGATCGGTTCCTTGGCGATCTTCAATACCTTGCGCACCTTGTCGAGGGGAATCTCCATTTTGGTGGCGATCTCTTCGGGCGTCGGTTCGCGACCGATTTCCTGCACCAGGTAGCGCGACGTGCGGATCAGCTTGTTGATCGTCTCGATCATGTGCACGGGGATGCGAATGGTCCGCGCCTGGTCGGCGATCGCGCGGGTGATCGCTTGGCGGATCCACCAGGTCGCATAGGTGGAAAATTTATAGCCGCGCTGGTACTCGAACTTGTCGACCGCCTTCATGAGGCCGATATTCCCCTCCTGGATGAGGTCGAGAAATTGCAGCCCGCGGTTGGTGTATTTCTTGGCGATGCTCACCACCAGACGAAGATTGGCTTCGATCAGTTCCTTCTTGGCCAGGTTGGCCTTGGTCTCGCCCTCGATGATCGACCACACGCGCCGCTTGATCTCTTCGACCGGAATCTCCAGGTCTTTTTCGATGTGGCGGATGTCGCGCCGGGCCGCGCGGATCTCTTCGCTCATATGTAAAATGGCGTCATGACCCATGCGAAACGAATGGGTAATCTTCGGCCAGATTTTCTTGTGGGCGTCGGCCTCGGTCACGAGCCGCAGGATATCGGCGGCGGGTTTGCCGACCTTGCGCTCAAAATCCTTGATCCTGCGTTCGAGCGCCTGCATGCGCTCCATGGCGCGTTTGAGACCGTCGGCGATGGCCTCGGTTTGCTTGCGGTTGAGCTGCAAATTCTTGAGGCTGTTCACCAGCTTGTCGTTGTATTTGACGATGCTGTCGAGGAGCGTGCGCCGGCGCTGGGACGAAAGCCGCTTGGCGTCGAGCTGGTGCCTGAGTTTTTCCCGATCGTTGGTGATGCGGCGAATCTTGCCGATCTGATCGAGCAATCGTTTCTCGTGAACTTCCTCCTCCTCGAAGTCCTCGCTCTCTTCGTCCGTTTCATCTTTGATAATCTCGCGAACGCGAATTTCATGCTTGGCGAGTTTCTCGCCAAGATCGAGAATGTAGGTGAGGGCCAGGGGACTTGAAAGAACTTCGCCGATGACCCGGTTCTCGCCCTCCTCGATCTTCTTGGCGATCTCGACTTCACCCTCGCGGCTGAGCAGCGAGACGGTTCCCATCTCGCGCAGGTACATGCGCACCGGATCGCCGGTCTTGCCGACGATGTCGTTGTCAACGTCGCCGTCCGTTTCTTTTTCTTCCTCTTCTTCCTCCGCAAGTTCCTCGCCGGCGCTGCCCAGCGTGACTCGCTGATTGGCGTCGACCACTTCGATTTCCATCTCGCCAAAGATGGACATGACATCGTCGATCTGATCCGGCGAGACCACCTCCGCCGGCAGCATGTCGTTGACGTCGTCGTAGGTGAGATAGCCCTTTTCCTTGCCCAGATCGATGAGCTTCTTGACCTCTTTCAGGTTTTTCTTCTCCGCCGGTTGAGCAGCAGAGCTGGAGGCCGACTGGGGCTTGGCTACCGGACGGGCAGTTTCGGCTCGAGCCTTCGGCGTTCTAGCTGGCGTTCTTTTCGTACGAGGTCTTGCCATTCTAGCATCCTTTCTCTCTTCGCTTTCTCATCGTTCTGTTCCTCGGCGGCGCGAATTGCAATGCGCAGATCGCGCTCCAGGCCTTTGACATGCCGGCGCCGCATGTGGCTCATGCAATCGTCCACCATGCGCGCGCATTCGGCGTCGCTCAGACTTTCGCGCTCCAGTGACAATGCGGCCATATCGCTGGCCAATTCCGCAGGCAGGCTTTCGAGCAACGCGGCCACATCGATGCTTTGTTGTTGCTGCCACTGCGCGACGATGTCGTCAACCACCCTGCCCCACTTGGGACCGAACCACTGGCGCACTTCCGGCTTGCGCGCCACCCCCTCGAGCGCCGCCGGCAGGCGCAGCATCAGGCTCACCAGCGCTCTTTCCGCGACCTCTTCGCGGCCCTGCTCGGGTGCGCCGGGTAGGGCGCTCTGGACCCGAGCCGGAGCCCAGCGCCCGGGCGGCGTCACTTTTGGGCGCCGCAAAACCTCTTCGCGAATCCCCAAGATATCGCCCGCGCGCCTGGCCAGCAAGTCGACTTCGAAAACGTTGGTGACCTTGGCCAGGATCCGGCTCACTTCGCTGGCGATCTGACTTTTTCCTTCGAGAGTTTTGCCATAGCGCAATTCGAGCCACGAGAAGTAATAGTCGGCCAGCGGCACGGCTTGCTCCAGCACCGCCTCCAGAGCGGCCTTGCCTTGGCTCCTTACAAAGCTATCAGGATCCTCGCCCTTGGGCAAAAAGGCAGCCCGGCCCAGAAGGCCCGTTTCAAGAAAAATTTCGAAGCTGCGTGCGGCCGCTTTGCGTCCGGCATCATCGCCGTCGAACAGGGCGATGATGTTTTTGGTATAGCGCGACAGCACGCGCACGTGATCGGCGCTCAGCGCCGTGCCGAGGGTCGCCACGGCGTAAGGCACATCGTGCTGCGAGAGCGCGATCACGTCGAGGTAGCCTTCCACGACGACGACGCGGTCCGCCTGGCGGATGCCCTCTTTCGCCTGGTACAGGCCGTAGAGCGTCGAGCCCTTGTGAAACAGCGGCGTTTCACTGGAATTGAGATACTTGGGCAAAGCGTTGTCGAGCACGCGGCCGCCGAAAGCGATGACTTTCCCCGCCGGGCTCACGATCGGAAAAATCACCCGCGCAAAGAATTTCTCATAGAACTTTTGCGGCCCGCGCTGTCCGATCAGACCCAGACGATAGGCATCCCCCGTGGAAACATTTTCCTGGCTGAACAGCTTGAAGAGATGGGAACCGGTTTGCGGCGCGTAGCCGAGCATGAACTTTCGCGCCGTCGCTTCGTCCACGCCGCGCGCTTTCAAATACTGCAATGCCCTGCGACCTTCGGCATGATCGAACAGTATTTTTTGATAATGGAGCGCGGCGCGCTCGTTGACGCGGTAGAGTTTTTCCCGTTCGCCGCTATCCTGAGCATTGCGGCCGCCGCCCTGGTATTCCACCGCGATGCCGTAACGTTTGGCCACGCGCTCCACCGCCTCGGGAAAAGAGAGATGATCGTAGTTCATGAGAAAGTGAAAAACGCTGCCGCCGGACTGACAGCCGAAACAATGGTAGATTCCCTTTTCTTCGCTGACCGTAAAGGAGGGCGTCTTTTCGGCGTGAAAAGGGCAAAGGCCCAGGTGATTGCGGCCGGCTTTTTTAAGGGTCACATGATCGGAGATAACCTCGACGATGGAGGCGCGACGGCGGATCTCGGCGATTTTATCCTGGCTGATCATTGATGAAAGCTACAGCCGGGAAGCATCCGCGCCCGCACTGGGCTTGGCATCTTCGCCGGAAAATACCTTCTTCTTGCCGAAGAGAACAAGATCTTGTCCGAGTTTAGCGAGCGGAGGCGCCAGATAAGAACTCTCCACGTTTGCGCGCGTCGGTGCAGGCAGCAGAGCGGTCGAGCCCAGAAAAAAGACCGCCAGCGCGGTAATCGCGGCGCCCTTGCCCATGCCGAGGGCGATGCCGCCGGTCCGATTCAGGGTTTTCAGGAAAAGCAATTTTTCCGAGCGATGCAGCAACCAGCCTGCGAGATTGAGAAGAAAATAAACGACGAAGAATACCGTCACGAAGGAAACGCCTTTTAGCAGCAACGGCGACATTTTCCAATATCGAGAGATGAAGGCGGCGATCTCTTGATCGTAAGCGACGGCGATCATGAATCCGGCGAAAAGGCCGGCCAGGGAAAAAAACTCCCTGAAGAAGCCCCTGAAAAAGCCCCGCAACCCGAACAAGGCGAAGACGCAAAGAAGAATCAAATCCACCCAGTTCACTGTCGGCAACCGCCTGACGACCTGCGCCGCGTTTCATTTCGAGACGGCGACACACTTCGACATGCCAACCGGTCCGGCGCTTCTCTCGACGACCGTTACAGGTAATTAATTATTGGATACGCCCGGTCAACGCAAGCGCCGGCGCCGGCCGAAACTATCCTTCGAGAAGTCCCCTGGTCAATTCGCTGACGCGCTTGCCATCGCTTCGGCCGGCAACCTTGGGCATGACCAGTTTCATGACCTTGCCAAGATCCTGAATGCCCTTGGCGCCCGCCTCGGCGATGCAAGTTTGAATTACTTTTTTGACATCCTCTTCGGAAAGCTGCTGCGGCAAGAAGCGTTTGAGAACCGCGCACTCGGCGTCTTCGTTCTGTGCCAAATCCTCGCGCCCGCCCTTGCGATACAGTTCACTCGCCTCCGCACGCTGCTTGCAAAGGGTAGTGATGATTCGCTGAATTTCCTCGGTGCTTAACGCGTTGCGAACTCGTATTTCTTCGTTGTGCAGCGCCGAGAGCAGAAGCCTGAGGGTTGAAAGCGTGACCCGATCGCCACCCTTCATCGCCTGTTTCACAGATTCCTGAATCTCGGCTTTAAGTTCCATGAGCCACTACCCGGCGGCACAAACCCACTAGAAGGAATGCCGCACGCGGCGCAGAGCGCGCTTTTTTGCGGCAATCGCCTTTTTTTTCCTTTTAACGCTGGGCTTTTCGTAATGTTCTCGCTTGCGTAGTTCAGCGAGAATACCGGCCTTTTCGCAGAGCTTTTTGAAGCGTCGAATGGCACTTTCTATGGATTCATTTTCTCGAACTCGGACTCCTGTCATAGAATCAATCACCCCCGATCCAAGCGGACCGTTCATGTCCGGCGATGATTCTAACGCATTTGCCTTCCAAGTCAAGCAATTCACTTGAAAAATGAACACTTTGGAGGCACTTGACGAATCCTTCAGCAGGCCCTGAACGCAGCCGGAAAAAAGCACAGAACCGGCGAAAAATCAGCCGTGCCGATGCGTCGAGGCAGCGGTTTGGTTTCGATCCGTCCGCCGCGGCAATGAAAGCTTTAAGGCGACCCGAGTTTCTGAAATTTTTCCGGAAAGTCCGAGATCAAGCCCTGCACGCCCATGGCAACGAACGCTCTCATGTCGCGCAACTCGTTGACCGTCCAGACGTACACGTCGAGTCCCTCCTCCCACGCGGCGGCGAAAAATTCACGCGTGGCGAGATCTTTCTGGACATGGATCGACGTCGGCGCCAACCGGCGTGCCGCTTCGAACGGATCCTCTCTAACGCCTTTGCCGAATATCAGCCCGAGCGACGCCTCGGGCGCGAGCTCGCGCACGCGGCCGAGCGAGCGATAGTCGAAGGACGCCACGATGGTGCGATCCAGATAATCATAGTGGCTCAGGATGAAAAGTATTTTGATCTCGATGCCGGGGAGCGATTTGGGAAAGTTTTTTATTTCCAAACAGAGATCGGCTTGACCGGCCAGAACCTCCAGGGCTTCCTCCAACGTCAGGATGCGCTCGCCGCAAAATGACTTCTTGCGCCACTGTCCGATATCGAGCTTCTTGAGTTGGGCGAGCGTCTTGGCGCGCAGCGCGCCGCGCGCGCCCGTTGTGCGGCGCAACTGTTCGTCGTGAAAGACGACGACGTGCCCGTCCCGGCTCATTTGGCAGTCGAGTTCGATCATGTCCGCGCCCGCTGCAATCGCTTTGGCGAAAGCCAGGCGAGTGTTTTCCGGAAACTGGCCGGAGGCGCCCCGATGCGCAATTTTTTTGAAGCCCGCCATCCCTCGAACGCGAATGCCTATAGCGTTAATGCCGCGCGACGATCCAATTCGGAAAAATAGCCCCGGTTGAGGTTAACCGGAGGCGCGCAGATAAATCAAGAATTCTTTATTGCCCTTGGGCCCGAGCAATGGCGATTCGGCAACGCCGGCCACTTCGTAACCGATGGCCGCGGCGCATTGCCGAATCTCGCCGATCACGCGCGCATGCTCATCGGCAGAACGCACCACGCCCCCTTTGCCGACTTTGCCTTTGCCCACTTCGAACTGAGGTTTGATGAGCGCGATGACGTCGTGGCGCGCCGGCAAAAGGCTCTTGACGCAAGGCAGGACTAACTTGAGCGAAATAAAAGATGCGTCGATGGTGGCCAGATCGGGCGCATCCGGCAAGGAGCGCCGATCGAGATAACGGATATTGGTCTTTTCGAAAACGACTACCCGCGGATCGTTGCGCAGTTTCCAATCCAACTGGCCATAGCCCACATCGACGGCAACCACGCGCGCCGCGCCGTGGGCGAGCAAGCAATCGGTAAAACCGCCGCTCGACGCGCCAACATCCAGCGCCGTCTTGCCGGCCACGTCGACGGAGAAAACGCTTAGTGCTTTTTCGAGCTTGAGCCCGCCCCGGCTGACGTAACGCGCTTTGGGCTTAACGCGGATGGTGGCGGCGTTGTCGATCAGACTGCCCGCCTTGGTCGCCGCTTGATCGTTGACGAGCACATCACCCGCCAGAATTTTGCGCCGGCCATCTTCACGGCTATCCACCAGCCCGCGCTCAAGCAGCAACAGATCTAAGCGCTGCCTCTTTCCCATCCCTCCCTGCTTCGCTTCTTGCCGCGCCGAACCATCTGCAAGACCGCCTGGGCGATCGCATCCTTGTCGAAGCCGCACATTTTCCTGAGCTCGTCCTGGGTGCCGTGGGGAATAAAGCGGTCCGGCACGCCGAGCCGGCGGGTTTCGACGCCGGTGATCCCCTCGTCGGCGAGAAACTCGATGACCGCGCTGCCGAAGCCTCCCGAGATCACGTGATCCTCAACCGTAAGCAAGCGCGGCACGCGAGTCAAAAGCGCGCCCAGAAGTTCCTTGTCGAGCGGCTTGACGAAGCGCGCGTTCACCACCGCGGCGTTGATGCCGAGGGGCGCCAAATCCTGGGCCGCCCTGAGCGCCGGCACCACCGTATGGCCGATAGCGACGATCACGATATCGCTTCCCTCGCGCAGCAATTCCGCCTTGCCGATCTCCAAGCGCCGGTGCTCGCCGTCGAGCGCCACGCCCCAACCTTCGCCGCGCGGATAGCGCAAGGCGATCGGACCGCCATGGTCCACCGCGGTGGCGAGCATGTGCTGCAGCTCATTCTCGTCCTTAGGCGCCATCACGACAATGTTCGGCATCGGCCGCAAATAAGAAAAATCAAAAACGCCATGATGGGTCGGGCCGTCGGCGCCGACCAATCCGCCGCGATCGAGCGCGAATACCACATGCAGATTTTGCAGGCAGACATCGTGCAGGATTTCATCATAGCCGCGCTGCAAAAACGTCGAGTAGATCGCGACCACCGGGATAAAGCCCTCGGTCGCCATGCCGGCGGCAAAGGTGACGGCGTGCTGCTCGGCGATGCCGACATCGTAGGTACGCTGTGGAATTTCGCGCCCCAGCTTGTCGATTCCGGTGCCGCTGCCCATCGCCGCCGTGATGCCGACCACCTTCGGGTTGGCTTTGGCGATGCGCACCAGGGATTGGCCGAAAATCTCCGTGTACGTCGGCACCGGCCCTTTCTCTTTCTTCGCCTTGCCGGTGAGCACGTGGAACGGCGTGACGGCGTGAAACTTGATGGGGTCCGCTTCCGCGGGGGCGTAACCCTTGCCCTTCCTCGTCAGCACGTGAACAAGGGTGGGCCCGTCGACTTTCTTGACGTTTGCGAGCGTCTTCACCATCTCACTGATGTTGTGACCGTCGATGGGACCGACGTATTGAAAGCCCAGGCTTTCGAAGAGAAAACCCGGAGTCACCAGGCTCAAAAACGAGTCGCGCATTTTGCGCGCCATGTGTTTCAGGTTTTCGCCGCTGGGCAAGCTCTTGAGCAGAGCCGACAAATTTTTCTGCAGCCGTACTCCCAGGTCGGTGGTGAACTGTTTGCTCAAAAAAGACGATACCGCGCCGACTCGAGGATCGATGAAATGTTCGTTGTCGTTCAAGACCACGATTAAATCGCGATCGAGATGACCGGCGGAATTCAACCCTTCGTAGGTCAATCCGGCGCTCAGGCCGCCGTCGCTGATCACCGCGACGACTTTGCGCCGGGAACCCTCGAGATATTTCGCTTCCACCATGCCGAGCGCCGCCGAGATCGACGTGCCCGCGTGGCCGGCGCCGAAGACATCGTATTCGCTCTCTTCCCGGCTGAGAAATCCGCTCAAGCCGCCGAGCTGGCGGATCGTCGCCAGGCGATTGCGCCGCCCGCACAGCAATTTATGCGCGTATGCTTGATGACCGGTATCCCAAACAATGCGGTCGTCGGGCGTATCGAACACATAGTGAAGCGCCAGAGTCAGCTCCACAGCGCCGAGCGTGGAAGCAAAATGGCCGCCGACTTCGGAGACGACGGAAATGACCTCTTCCCTGATTTCCACCGCGAGCCGGTTCAACTCTTCGACCGAGAAGCGCCGGATGTCGCGCGGATACTCAACCCCATCCAACAACCGTGTCATTTATGATGCCTCTCCTTTTGCCGGAAAATTGTCACTCTGAGCGGACAGCGCGCGAGCGGCCACGCGCCGGGTGATCGCCGCCAGCGGCACGGCGCGCGCGCCCAATGGATCAAGCTCGCGCAGAGACGATTGCAACAGCTCGCTGAGACGCTGGCGCGCCTGTACGATGCCGACCACCAGCGGGTAGGTCGCCTTCTTCTGTTCTTTATATCCTGTTTCCCCCCGCGATGGCCGGTCTTCGTCACGCGCGTCCAAAATATCGTCGGCGATCTGGAAAGCCAGCCCTAAATATTCACCGTAGCGCGTCATGCTCGCCAGTTCGGATTCACCGGCGCCGCCCAGTCGCGCGCCGATGCGGATCGCGGCGAGAATCAGCGCGCCCGTCTTGCGCACGTGAATGACCTCGACCGTGGCGAGATCCGCCTCTTTATCCTCGGCCTCCAAATCCAACGCCTGGCCGCCGACCAAGCCCATGACACCTGCCGCATGCGCCAATTCGTGAATGAGCGCCAGAACCAGCTCCGGCTCAACACCGCGCGTCGCGTCGCGGTCAGACATTAAATGAAAGGCCTCGGTCAGCAATCCGTCGCCGGCGAGCAACGCCATCCCCTCGCCGAACACTTTATGGTTGGCCGGCTCTCCCCGGCGCAAATCGTCGTCATCGAGCGCAGGCAAATCGTCGTGGATCAAAGAATAGCCATGGATCAACTCGACCGCGCAAGCGAAGGGCATCAGCCGGCTGGCCGGCGCGCCGAACAACTCGCCGGCGGCGAGGGTGAGAATCGGTCGAATGCGCTTTCCGCCCGGGAAAATTCCATAGCGCACGGCGCGAAAAAGGGTCTGCTGCACGCCGGGATATTTGCCCAGAAAACCATCGAGCGCGCAATCGATGGTCAACGACTGTCGTCGCAAATAGTCATCCAGATCGAATCCGTCTGTGGATGGTAAATTCATCGGTCCGGCCGGTTTCACCGCGCATTCTAGCATCGACTTCGTCCACGCTTCAAATTCGGCCCGTGGCGCATCGTTTAGCGGTGTCGCGAATACTCCGATGGCACCGAACTCCCCGGTGCAGGGGAATGGTCCCAACGACCGCGGCTTTTGGCAAAAATCGATGCACGATCACGATGACCGCCAGTAGCGCGAAAAATATTCACAGCACCAAAGCAAGTCATCGCCTTTCTCGATTCGGTCCTTTTCTCCTATTGAATATTCGACGCCTTCCAGATCATGCGCAGCGGCGCCGGCGACCAGGGTTTGACGAGCCGTGCCGAAAGTGAGCGCTGCAAACTCAAAAGCGCCGCCACAACCACGCG
>Ga0065707_10083097_pt1 | contig 10505 bp, 9 predicted proteins | sample SwiRhicommuniRL3_FD_59094 | JGI IMG/M metagenome (GOLD analysis project Ga0065707, IMG submission 59094) | Switchgrass rhizosphere bacterial communities from Rose Lake, Michigan, USA - RL3 v2 (version 2) | ecosystem: Host-associated > Plants > Roots > Rhizosphere > Soil | place: East Lansing, MI... | reverse complement strand
GTCTGTCGTAGTACACGCCGTCGCTCGGGATCTTGTCCGTGCGGTAATCGTTCTCTTTGAATGGATAGGCCGGGCGGGGTTTCGAGTTGATGAATGCCGACAGCAGTTGCGCCTCTTCGTCGGTCAGGCTTCCGGGATTCAGGTACGGCATCGAATGGCGGATGATGCCAGCGAGCGTGTAGATGCGTGCGGCGCCGGCGCCGTCGTTCCACGAGTCGGGTCCCCAGAGCGGTCCGGGCCGCTTGTCCCCAACGAAGACGCCCTGGCCGTCGCGCCCGTGGCAGGTCGTGCACCGATCGAGAAAGATCTCTTCGCCTTTCGCGGGGTCCAGTTTCGCCACCGGAATCAGCTTGTCGGCGGGAATGGTGTTCTGACCGCGCCACGGAGGATTGCTTCCCACCTGATATCCCTTCGACAGCCAGGTGAGATACGCGGCCACCGCCAGGACCTCCTTCGAGGTCAGCGAAGGCAAATCCTGACCCTCAGGGTGCGCACCCGTGGCGTTCTGGCTGCGCAGGAAACAGTCCACGATGCGGTCGTTCAGCGTGAACAGGCGGCCCGAACGCCGGTTGTATTCGGGAAACATGCCCACCACGCCGACAAGCGGAAGCGACTTTTCGCGCTGCCCGGCGTTCAGGTGACAGTTGTTGCACGACATCCGGCCTGGTGTGAATTGCGGCGCCTCACCATGCGTGTTCGTGAAAATCCGGAAACCCCATTTGATTTCGGTAGAGAGGCGCGAGTCGTCCAACGTGGGATCGGTCAAGGGGTTCTTCGGAAACTCCCAGGCCGTCACCATCGTCGTACGCGCCGAAATCAGCGGACCGCCGGCCGCGGGAGTCGGAGGACGGTGGCCGGGCAGTTCCGAGCAGGCGATCGCCAGGATGCCTGCGAGCGCGACGAGGGAAAGACCTGTCTTCACGAGGCGGTTGATTCCAGCGACCCGGAAGCTTAGCATGTCGGAGCGAGGTAACGATGTCACAGGACAATCACCGATCTGTCGCGCGGCGCCGGTTCCTGTCTCGATTCGGGGCGACGTTCGCGGCAACCGGCGCCACGCTCACGGCCGCGGGGGCTCGCTTGCGCGCGCAGTCTTCGAGCACGACACCATGGCAACCCGCGCGTCACGCGCAGGACGACTGGCTGAGTCAGCTTCCAGGATCGCATCGCTTCGTGCTCGACACGACGAGTCCCGATGGCTTCTCGAACGCGCTCAACTTTGCGAACAACTACTTCACCGCCAACCGTTCGAGCTACGGCTTGAACGACAGCGATCTCGCCGTGCTCGTCGTCGCGCGTCACCATTCCACACAGTTCGCCTACAGCGATGCCATCTGGACGAAGTACCGCGCCGAGCTCGCGAAGGCGGCCGGCGTCACGGAGTTTCCCGATGTCGTCGAGAGGCTGAACGCGTTACTCAAGCGCGGTGTGCACCTCGCCGTCTGCCAGATGGCGACACGCCGCATCGCCGGCGGCATCGCGAAATCCACTAACAGCAGTCCGGACAAGATCTACGACGAGCTGGCGGCCAACCTCGTCCAAAATGCGCACCTGGTGGCGGCGGGCATCGTGGCCGTCAACCGCGCGCAGGAGCGGGGCTATTCGCTGGCGAATGCGGGCTGAAATCAGGAGCAGACGATCATGACGACTCACCACACGAGGCGGGAGATTCTTCGCGGAACGCTCGCGGCAGCCGGTCTGGGCATGCTCGGGTTGCCGGAATGGGCGCTACCGGCGCTCGCTCAGGGCGACACCCTTGTGCCGTTTACCGACGCGCCGCCGGCGTTTCCGGCGCCCGGACCTGTGAATCGGCAGTACGACGTGCGAACGATCGACGGCCCGTTCACACCGGCGGACAAATTCTTCACGACACAGCACTATGGCCATCCAGCGGTCGATCCGGCCACGTACCGTCTGAAAGTGAGCGGCCTCTTCAACAAGCAGTTGAGCCTGTCACTCGACGAGGTACGGCGCCTCGGCAGTGCCGAGCTCATCTTCGGCTTCGAGTGCTCCGGCAACCGTCGCCCCCTTCAGGGGCTGTGCGGCAACGGCCGCTGGACCGGCGTGCCGCTGCGAACGGTGCTCGATCGTGCCGGCCTGCGACTGCAGGCGCGCGAGATTGTGTTCTTCGGCGCCGATCGCGCTGAGGAAGACGTCGAGTTCCGGACGCAGAAATTCAAGGTCGAGCAGCAGTACGGCCGCAGCATGAGCCGCGAGCAGCTGCTCGCCTCGGACGCGTTTCTGGCGTACGCGCTGAACGGCGAACCGCTGACGCGCCATCAGGGCGCTCCTCTGCGTCTGCTCGTGCCTGGCTGGTACGGCATGGCCAACGTGAAGTTTCTCGAGCAGATACACGCGCAGGAGGACGCCTATCTCGGTAAGTTCCAGGCGCGCTGGTACCGCACCCTGCGTGGCGAGGTGATCAACGGCGAGACCAAGTGGACCGAGGCCGCCATCACGCAGATGCAACCGAAGTCGTTTCTGGCCCGGGTGACGCGCAGCGCGAACGGATACACCATGCTGGGCGTCGTGCTGAACGACGGCACGCCGTTGAAGTCTGTCGAAGTACGGGTAGACGACGGTCCGTGGCGGCCGGCGGTACTGGATCCCTCGACGCGCGCGAAGTACTCGTGGAAGTTGTTCAACTACGCGTGGAACGACGCGACTCCCGGTGAGCACACGATCGTGTCTCGCGTCACCGATGTCAACGGGCGCGTGCAGCCGACGCTCGAAGAGCTCGAGAGCAAGAAAACATTCCTGGAGGACAACTCGCAGTACCCGAGAAAAGTGACGATTGGCTGAGTGCGTGCGGCCGTTACGGCCGCACGCCCGCCTTTTGCAGAATCGCCATCATCGGGCACCAGCCGCTGAACGCCGACTGGAACAGATTCAAGCCGACGAAGAGCGTGAACCACAGGAAGTAGGGGTGTAGGTAAATCCCGAGCAGGACGCTCGCCGCAACGAACGCGCCGGCAATCAGGCGCAGCATGGGTTCAACTCGCATAACCAGCCTCCTTGGTGTTTCGATTGAGCATGAAATACATCACCGGCACGGCCATTCGCGACAGAAGCAGCGACGCCACCTCTCCAGCCATCAGCGAGATCGCCAATCCCTGAAAGATCGGGTCGAACAGGATGACCGCCGCGCCGACGATCACGGCCGCCGCCGTGAGTGCCATCGGCCGGAATCGCACGGCGCCGGCGTCGACGACCGCCTGATCGAGCGGCATGCCGTCGCGCAGCCGCAGCTCGATGAAATCGACCAGGATGATCGAGTTGCGCACGACGATGCCGGCGCCCGCGATGAACCCGATCATCGACGTGGCCGTGAAGAACGCGCCCATCGCGGCATGCGCCGGCAGGATGCCGACGAGGGAGAACGGGATGGCGGCCATGATGATGAGCGGCGTCATGAAGGACTGAAACCAGCCCACCACGAGCACGTAGATGAGCACCAGCACGGCGGCGAAGGCGAAGCCGAGATCGCGGAAGACTTCGTAGCTGATGTGCCACTCGCCGTCCCATTTCATCGCGTAGCGCGTCGTGTCGAAGGGCTGTTTCGCGTTGAAGATCTCGAGACCATACCCTTCGGGCAGCGCGATCGACTCGAGCGCGCGGTTCATCTGGAGAATGGCGTAGACCGGGCTCTCGGCAGCGCCCGCGATGTCGCCGGTCACGTAGGTCACCGGCTGCAGATTCTTGTGATACACGTTGCGCGCCTCGCGCGACGGCGCCGCATGGGTCAGCTCGCCAACGGCCACCGGTGAGCGTCCTTCGAGGCGAATCGCACGCACAGCGTCGAGTGAGCCGCGGTGCTGCCGATCGAGGCGCAGCACAATCGGGACGGGCTCGCGTGCGTGCTCGTCATGGAGCAGGCCCGCCGGCTCCCCTTCGCCCGCCATGCGGACCACGGCGGCCACCGCGGGCCCGGGCAGGCCAGCGGCGGAAGCTTTTTCGTGGTCGACCTCGAGCCTCCACTTCGCCTGCTCTTCCTCGACGTACCAGTCCACGTCCACGACTCCCGGCGTCGTCTCGAACACGCGACGCACCTCGCGCGCCAGCGCCAGCCGCCGATCGTGATCAGGGCCGTAGACCTCGGCCACCAGCGTCTGCAGCACCGGCGGACCTGGCGGCACTTCGGCCACCTGGATCGTCGAGCCGAGGCGCGCCGCTATCGGCGCGATCCGATCGCGCACGCGGCGCGCGATCGCGTGGCTTTGATCGCGCCGCTCCCCCTTCGGCGTCAGGTTCACCTGCAGGTCCGCGAGATTCGGCGCGTGGCGCAGGAAGTAATGACGTACCAGCCCGTTGAAGTTGTAGGGCGACGACGTGCCGACGTAGCTCTGCACGTTGACGACGTCGGGATCGCGGATCACGCCCGCGGCCAGCGCGCCGGTAACCCGCGCGGTCTCTTCGAGGGCGGCGCCTTCCGGCAGCCGCACCATCACCTGGAATTCGCTCTTGTTGTCGAACGGCAGCATCTTGACCGTGACAATCTGCAGCGGCACGAGCACGATCGCTCCGAGCAGGAGGGCGGCGACGATCCCGAAGAACGCCAAACGGGCGCGGGCGCTGCCGATGATGCCGCCCATCACCCGGCGGTACAAAAGCGTCAGCCGGTCTTCGGCTCCTCCGGAGTGGACGGCGCCGGTACCAAGCAATCTCACGGCCGCCCATGGGGTCACGATGAACGCCACCAGCAGCGAAAACACCATCGCGGCTGAAGCCCCGATCGGAATGGGCCGCATGTACGGGCCCATCAGCCCGCCGACGAACGCCATAGGCAGAATCGCGCCGACGACCGTCAGCGTGGCAAGGATGGTGGGATTGCCCACCTCGTCGACGGCCAGCACGCCGCAGAGCGTCAGCGCTTCACGGTCGCACGCACCCGCCATCCGCGCGTGACGCACGATGTTCTCCACCACCACGATGGCATCGTCGACGAGGATGCCAATCGAGAAGATGAGCGCGAACAGCGTGATACGGTTGAGTGTGTAGCCGTACAGGTAGAAGACGAAGAGCGTCAGCGCGAGGGTCACGGGAATGGCCGTCATGACGACCGCCGCCTCTCGACGACCGAGCACGAGCCAGATGAGCGCGGCCACCGAGACGATGGCGAGCAGCATGTGCCAGAGAAGCTCGTTCGACTTGTCGCGCGCCGTTTCGCCGTAGTTGCGCGTCACGGTCAGGTTGACGTCCGACGGAACGAGCACGCCGCGAACGGCGGCGAGCTTCTCCTCCACCCGCGAGGTAATCTCAATAGCGTTGGTGCCGCGCCGCTTCGCGATGCTGATGGTGACAGCCGGCCGCGAGCGTCCGTCGTGCCCGACGAAGGTCACGTAGGTCTCGGGCTCGGCGTCGGCGTCCACGACCTTCGCAACGTCGCGCACGAGCACCGGCACCCCGCCGCGTGTCGTAACGACCACGTCGCCAACCTCGTCGAGCGAGGCGATCCACTGCCCCGTCTGGACGAGCGCCGTCTTTCCGGCCTCGACGATTTCGCCGCCCGTCAGCCGGGCATTCGACGAGGCCAGCGCGTGTCGCACCATCAAAGGATCGATGCGGTAGGCCGCGAGGCGTGCGGTATCAATCTCGACGGTCACCTGTCTGGGCCGCCCGCCGATGATCGTCACCTCTGATACGTCGGGGATTTCCTTCACCGACTCGTGCAGCTGGCCCGCCAGCCGGCGGAGCTGAAAGTCGTCGTAGCGCTCGCCCCACAGCGTCACCGCCATGACCGGCACGTCGTCGATCGAACGGAGCGCGACGACGGGAGCCGGACCGCCCGCGGGGAGCACGCCCGGATTCGCCGCTAGCTTTTGATTCAGACGCACCAGCGCGCGCTCTTCGTCTTCGCCAACCAGGAAACGAACGACCACCATGGCCTGGCCGGGACTTGACGTGGAGTAGAGATATTCGACGCCGGGGATCTCCCATAACAGTTGCTCGAGAGGACGTGTGATGCGCTGCTCCACTTCCACGGGCGATGCGCCGGGCATGGACGCGAAGACATCGATCATCGGCACGATGATTTGCGGCTCCTCCTCCCGGGGCAGCGCCAGCACTGCGAAGAGCCCAAGCAGGAGCGATCCCACCATCGTCAGCGGCGTCAGCTTCGAATGGACGAATGCCGCAGCGATGCGGCCCGCCACGCCTCGTTCGACGATCATGGCGTGACTCCCGCCACCCTGACGGCTGCGCCGTCGGTCACCTCAGTGAATGGAGCGACGATGACCGCCTCGCCGACTGACAGGCCGGCGAGGATCTCGACGGCGTCATCGGCGACCGCTCCCGGCGTGACCGCGCGCATTCGCGCATGCCCCTCGTCTATGACGTACACGAGCGACAGCTGCCCGCGGCGTACAAGCGCTGCCACAGGCACGACCAGGGCGTCGCGAAGATCGGCCCGGAGGTGCGCGCGGGCAAACATGCCGGAGCGGATCGCCGGCGCCGGCTGTAACGCCACTTTCACGGTGAGCGCATGCGACGCCGGATCGATGGCTCGGGCGACCTCCACGATGCGGCCGCTCATCGTCCGACCGCCCTCCAGTTCCACGTCGACCGTGTCGCCCTGCCCGAGCGAGCGGACGCGCGCCTCGTCGACCTGAAACTCGAGGCGAAAACCGTCGACCGCCTCGATGGTGAGCAGGGGAAGCCCGGGCGACGCCATGTTGCCCGCCTCGGTCTGTGTGCCCGTGACCAGGCCGTCAAAGGGCGCGGCGATGATTGAATACGACGCGGCCGCCTCTGCAGCGCGAGCGCCGGCCTCGGCCGCCGTCACCGACGCGGCGGCCTCGGCACTTCTTGCCGCGGCCGAACGCGCAGTGCCCTCGGCGATGCGCAGGTCGGCTGTCGCGCGATCGAGCTCAGCCGGTATCGCAGAGTTCCGATCGCGCAGCTGCTGGATGCGTGCGTAGTGCGCCTTCGCCAGCACGAGGCCGGCATCGGCGGCATCGCGACCGGCGTCGGCCGATGCGGCGGCGCTTCGTGCCACCGCCCACGATGCGTCCGCCTGGGCGCGGTGAGCCGCGAGATCACGATCGTCGAGCACCACCACAATCTGGCCCCGGCGTACTCGATCGCCGGGGCGCACACGCACTTCGCGTACTTCCCCTACGACGCGGCTCGTCACCTGCGCCGTCGTCTGCGCTCGAACCACGCCACCCGCGGTGAACGTTCTCGCGACGTGCCTCGTGGCGGCGCGCGCGGCGCGCACCTCGATCGGCGTCGGCGCCGGCTCTGGTGGCCGTCTGGCCGGCCCGCCGCATGCAGCAGCGAACAGGGCGGCCGCGCTGCTCAGTCCGTAGAGCCGCGCACGAGTCCTGATTCTCATGGCTGTACCTCTTCGTCCCCCACGGCGCGCCGCAGCGCGGCCTCGCCGACCATGACGTCGACGACGGCGCGAACGCGCTGTGCGTCCGCATCGAGCAAGGCCGTGGCCGCGCGAATGACGTCGCTCGTCGAGGCCAGGCCCGCCTCGAAGCGATCGCGGATGATCCGCTGGCTTTCGCGCGCCTGCATGACGGCTGCGCGCCCCACCGACTCGCGGGCACGTGCGGCGGCCAGTTGTTCGACCGCCGTCAGCACCTCCATCTGGATGGCTGCAGCAGTGCGCTCCTGTTCGGCGCGGGCCCGGTCGGCTGCGTGCGCCGCTTCACGCACCTTCGCAAGGCTGGCGCCGCCGGAGAAGAGATTCAGCCGAATCATGGCGCCCGTCACCCACGCAGCGGCTGGCCCTCCCCGCTCTCCGTTGTTCCATTCGTATCCGCCCTGTACGGCGACTTCAGGCAGCAACGCATCGCGTGAACGCGTGCGCAGGGCATTGGCGAGATCGACACGGAGCGCAGCCTGCTGCACCTCGGGGCGCCGGTCGAGCGCGCGCCCGGTCAATCCGGCCGGCTCGCCCGACGACGACGGCGCGACCGCGCCTGGCTCGACTTCCATCTCCGCAGCGAGCGGCCTGTTCATCAATCGATTGAGGTCGGCTCGGGCGAGGCGTTCCTCGGTCGCGGCGTCGATCGACGCTGCCCGCATTTCGGCCAGGTACGCCTGCATGGCGAGCAGATCGGCCTCGCTGGCGGTTCCGGCATCTCGGCGCGCTTCGGCAATCCGGGCATCCTCTTCCGCGCCTTCGACCGCGGCCTCGCGAGCCAGCCTGTCGGCGCGCGCGCGCATTGTGCGCCCGTAGGCGCGCGTCGCGGCGAGTGCAAGATCGTTGCGGGTCTGCCGCTCGGCTGCCCGTGCGATGTCTGTCTCGAGCGCGGCGACGCGGGCGGCCGCACGGGTGCGGCCGCCGTCGAACAGTGCATACTCGAAAGAGAACGCGCTCCGCGCGTTCGTGATCGGTTCCGGGTGGTTCAACTGCTGCAGCGCGAAATCAGCCTCGGCGAACTGGCGCTGCGCCAGGAGCGACCCGAAGACAAATACCGGCTGATCGCCGCGCTGCCACGACTGGGTGAAGTCGATCTTCGGAAAGAACCCTGCGCGTGCCTGTGTGACGCGCTCTTCGGCCTCCTGTACCGCCGCTCGCGCCACGGTCACGTCTGGATTGGCCGTCACCGCCGCCATCACGGCCGACGCCAGCGGAAGCGCTTCCTGGGCACGTGCCAGGTCGCACGGGGCCAGCACGATAAGCAGCAGCACGCCGGGCGAGATTCGTCTGGGTGTGGTCATCCTCACCGGTAGAGATGCAGGTTCCTGCCATTTGGTCACGCGTCGAGGGCGGGACGTACAATGCCGCCCGTGACCAAACGCTCCGACGGGAATCCATCCGATGAGTACGCCGCGCTCGTCACCGATGCCGCCACCGGCGATCCGCAGTCGCTCGAGCAGCTGTTGATGAAGGCGCAGGAGGTGGCGTACCGGTTCAGCCGCTCCGTCTGCGGCGGCCCGGCCGATGCCGAAGATGTCATGCAGGACGCGTTGATGAAGACCTATCGCTACGTGAAGCGCATCCACGATCCCCGGGCGTTCCGGACGTGGCTCTATCGCACCGTTCGGAATGCGTGCCTGATGAAACGGCGGAAGAAAGCCGGCGAGCCCGACCGCGTGCTGTCGCTCGACGAGATCCTGCCGGCATCCGACGGCCGCGTCACCGGTTTCGAGCCGGCGGGACCGGGCCGAACGCCTGAAGCCGTTGCGGTCAACAACGCGCTGCGTCGCGGACTGAAGAAGGCCTTTCGCGCGCTGCCTCCCGGTTACCGGGCGATTGTCTTCCTCCGGGAAATGGAGGGGCTCTCAACGAGAGAGGTCGCGCAGGTGCTGAAGATTTCGGAACCCAACGTGAAGATGCGGCTGCATCGGGCCCGCTTGTTCCTGCGAAAGCAGCTGGAGGATCAATGAGCGCCCGCCGCCAACCTCCTCCACATGCCCGCTGCCTCGCGCTGCTTGGGCAACTCTCGCGCTACGTCGACAACGAGATGACGGCGCGCGAGCGCCGGAAGATTGACGTGCACTGCAATGATTGCGCGCGATGCCGCCGGATGATTGCCGGGCTGCGGCGCACGGTCGCCTTGTGCCGTGAAGCCGGACCCACGCCGCTGCCGGCGCGGCTGCGCAAGCGTGCCAAAGCCGATATCGCACGCCTGCTGCGATCGCTGTGAAACGGCCTGCCCTCCAGGCCACCGTCGCGGCCATCCGCGGAGAATTTCGGAACGGCGCGGATTTCTTCGCGCGACGTCGCTCACGCCGACGCCCCTCATCGTAAATTCTTGACAGCACATGTGGCCTGCGTGATGCATCCTCAGCCGATAACGTAACCCGGCGCAAGACGACGTCGCCGGAGGAGACCGCGATGCAGACCGATCCTCAAGTGACATTTCATGGCCTGGCCCATTCGACCGAAATCGAACGCGACGTCGCCGGGCGGATTGCCTGGCTGGAAAAGTTCTATCCCGGCATCGTCTCGTGCCGCGTGGCCATCAGCGTGCCTCATCGGCATCGCAGCGCCGGACGTCGCTTTCACGTCACCGTCGAGCTGACAGTACCGGGTGGCGAAGCCATCGTCATTCAGCACGAGCCGTCGCTGCACGCATCGAAGGACGCCGAGCCGAGACAGCATCTGAAGGAAGCCGATGCCGACAGGGCCCATCGGTACGCGCGGGTCGCCGTTCAGGACGCGTTCAGCTCGGCAAGGCGACGCCTCGAAGACTTCGCCCGCCTGCAGCGAGGTGACGTCAAGATCCATGCGGCAGGGAGATAACCATAGGCGGCCGCCTGACCGCGGCCCTCTGCATGCACTACGGCAACTTCGGCCGCACTTCTTGAATGATGCGCGTGATGAGAGAGGCACTAACCCTCATTGTCACCGCCGGCCAATGATGCACTGCATCGTGGCGTCGGCGAGCGTCTCTTCCGAGACTCGCTCGAGCAATTGTGCAAGCGGACCGCCTTTCAGCACTCCCGCTCTTCGCCGGCAGGCTCCGGTCGCGGCCTCATATTCCTGACAGATGACGCCGGTCACCTCGCCTTCCAGATTCGTCAGACGAGAGACGCGCCCGCCCGTC
>Ga0065707_10001672_pt1 | contig 10507 bp, 8 predicted proteins | sample SwiRhicommuniRL3_FD_59094 | JGI IMG/M metagenome (GOLD analysis project Ga0065707, IMG submission 59094) | Switchgrass rhizosphere bacterial communities from Rose Lake, Michigan, USA - RL3 v2 (version 2) | ecosystem: Host-associated > Plants > Roots > Rhizosphere > Soil | place: East Lansing, MI... | reverse complement strand
CCCCCGAAAACCCACCGCCTGCCGTGATGAGGTGCAGCAATACGGGGAAACCTGTTAGCGCACTCGCACCACGATACTGTTCACTCTCAACGCATTACCGGTGGCTCGTTGTAAATCCGCAATCGCCTTGTTCAGATCTGTTTGCGCTTTTAACTCCAAGCCACGGGCCTCAGTCAAAGCTGTCTGTCGTTCCAATACCAAAAACGTCGTCGACTGGCCCGCGTCCAGTTTTCTTTGTTCGCTCGCAAACTGCTGTTCGTTTGCTGCACGCGTCGCGCTTGCGGCCCGTAGACGAGATTCAGCACTGCGCATCGACTGCAATGCATTACGAACGTCAACCTGAATAGTTTGCTCGAGCTGCTCGCGCTGAGTTCCGATACGCTCGGCTTCCACGAGCGACCGCCCGAGATTCGCCTCGGCAGTCCGGTTACGGAGTGGCAAACTGATCTGCACTCCGACTTTCGCGGTGCCATAACGGTTTGCCAGGAGGTTCTGCAGCGACTGACCGTAGCCACCGAGCAGATCCGGCGAGAACTGCTGCGGCGGTATAACCGGCAAAGGCTCCAGACCCGCCAACACTGAAAGCTCGTCGATNCGCTGGCGCTGCAGCANACTCGTCTGCGTCAATGGATTCACGATATTGCTGCTCACGGAACCCGCNAGACCACTGACACCNTAAGTGCCCACGAGATCGACGGCCGGCTTCGTTTGCTCTTTGAAGAACTGTTGATCGATTTGATTGATCTCCTTCAACACGTTCGACTGCTGCAACTCAGGACGGTTCTCCATCGCCGTTTTCAATGCATCCGGAAGCTGGATGTCCGGAACCGCGAGATCGACCGAATCTGTAGGCACGATCGACTCGCCCCACAGTTGCGCTTTTTGATCCTGAGCAATCAGGTTCTTCAGATTGTTTTCAGAGCGAGAGACCTCTTCGAGCGCACTGAAAACACGTTGTTCGTACGTCGAGATCTGCGCCTCCGCGGCGACGACGTCGATCGGCGCGAGTTGTCCTTCATTCACCAGCCGCTTGTTGTGCTCGAGTTGAGTGCGTGCGACTGAAACTGCATCACGCTGCACCTGAAGACTGCGCAAAGCAAAGACGAGATCCCAGTAAGCACGCTGCACGTTTGTGATCGTGTCGATCGCGCGCTGCCTGAATTGAGCGTCTGTTAACGAAAGATTCTTGCGCGCAATTTGGATCTGACGGCGGCTGTTGTCGATCTTGAGCCCACGAAGAAGTGGTTGCGTGTAACTGAAAGACAAAGCACTCGGAAACTGCGGATTCAGGGCGGTAAATTGGTTGTTTGTGGTCAGCCGCACTGAAGAGAAATCGAGGTGATANCTGCCACCGAGGACCGGCGACTGGCCTTCGAGTCGCATCGANCCGGTGTAATCACTCGTAATCGTCGAACCGTTCTGACCACCNGCCAGAAAACTGGAGATGGGGCTCTCGATGCGCTCNTAAAAAGCCTGCGTGGTGAGTCGCGGATCGTAAAGACCCTGAGCGCCGCGTAAATCAAACTCCGCGATGCGCACATTCTCGCGCGCCACCTCAATGTCCTTGTTGTTCTCGAGCGCCATCGAGAGTGCTTCACGCAAAGACAGCGGGTGCTGGCGATTCATATCAACACCAACGCGAGTCAACTCGGGCAGCGGTTTTTGCTGCGCGCGATAGTCAGGCGCGACTGGCGGCACCGGCAACTGCTGCATCTCTGATTGCGCCGTTGCCACCGTGACAACGCCAAACACCAAAACGATCAATAAAATAATCCTTCGTCGCATTACTATCCCTATCCGTAAAAAATCCGTGTTCATCCGTGGCTACTGTTTCGATATCAACCCCGCCGCGACACTCGCAGCCCGGCGGCGCACGCGTCCAAACGTTCCCTGCACTCGCTCTCCAATCAGACCCCAGACGCGGCTGCGCGCCAGATCGTCAAAGAGCGAGTAGAAAACAGGCACCGCCAGCAGCGTCAGCAATAAACAAAGCGTCTGCCCGCCAACTACCAGCACGCCGATCGATCTGTTCGTACCCGAACCCGGGCCAGTCGAGATCGTCAACGGCAACATGCCGGCGACAAGCGCGATCGTCGTCATCAGAATGGGTCGCAAGCGGTCTCGATTTGCACGCACGATCGCTTCGAATCGCTCCATGCCGCGTGCACGCAACTGGTTCGTGTGATCGATCTGCAGAATCGCGTTCTTCTTGACCACGCCGAACAGCAGCAGTAGACCGAGTCCCGAGAAAATGTTGACCGTCTGGCCCGTCATGAGCAGCGAAAGGATGCCGAACGGAATCGCGAGCGGCAGCGTCAACAGAATCGTTACCGGGTGAATAAACGACTCAAACTGCGCCGCCAGCACCATGTACATGAAAACGAACGAAAGAATAAACGCGAGTATGAAGTAGTAACCCGCGCGACCAAGCTCCTTGGAGCGTCCCGCCAATCCGGTTGAATAAGCCGGATCGATATTCATCTCCTGCTTAATCTGGTCCAGCTTCGCGATCACCGCGGCTTGTGAACCGCCGGGTCTGATATTGCCGAGCAACATCACCTGTCGCTGGCGGTTCAAACGATCGATGGCCGCTGGTCCAGTTCCCTCATCGACGTGTACGAGATTGTCGAGAGTGACCCAACCAACTTTAGTAGACGACACGATCATTCGCTTCAAGCCTTCGACACTCGCGCGAAACTCTCCGACCGCACGCACGCGCACGTCGTACTGATCGGTTCCGGCGTTAAAGGTCGACACTCTCTGACCAGCGACCAGCGCGTTTAGTGCCTGCGCTACATCTCCAACTCTTACGCCCAAATCTGCTGCACGCGCGCGATCGATAACCACTCGTAATTCCGGTTTACCACTGATGAGCGTTGAGTCAGCGTCGACAACGTCCGGAATCGTCTTCATCTTTGCGAGCATCGCATCGGAATACTGTTGCAACTTGTTTAGATCCGGACCGCGCAGAACGTACTGGATATCGGCGTTGCGAAATCCGCCGCCAGAGATTGCCGCGACCTGCTGCACACTCGTGCGCAGTTGTCCCGGGTATAACTTCTGATACTTGGTTAGCACTTCGTTGCGAGCGCGCACCATTAAATCCTGCTGCGATATCTTGCGCTCCTCGATTGGCGTCAGCTTCACGTAAATCGTGGCGACGTTCACGATCTCCTGCTGGCCGCCGCCGATCGTCACGAGGGTGTCCATGACACCGGGCAAAGTCCGTATGTCGGTCGCGATGCGTTGGGCGAGGTTCGAGGTATTCGCCAGCGAAAACCCTTCAGGCGCCCGCACATTGAGCTCAAACTGTGCCTGATCGTCTACGGGCAGGAAGTTCTTTCCAACGAACTTGAAGAGCGGGAGAATACTCACGATCACAAGTACGCAGGCGGTTACGATCACCCAGCGATGCCTCATGGACCACGTCAACATCGCTGTGTAAGTGCGATCGATTGGTCGATAAAAGCGCGATTCTTTCGAACCATGATCGGATGGTTCGGTGTTACGCTCGAGAGCGCGCTCTTTCTCGTCGTCACTGCGTTTGATCAAACGTGCCGCAAGCATCGGCGTCAGCGTGAACGACACGAGCAACGACACCGCGATTGCAAACGATGAAGTCAAACCGAACGACGACATGAAACGGCCGACGATGCCACCCATAAAACCGACCGGCAGAAACACCGCCAGGAGGGAGAGTGTCGTGGCCATGACTGCTAAACCGATTTCTTTTGTTCCCTCAATGGCCGCCTGGAATGGAGGCACGCCTTTCTCTTCAATAAAGCGAAAGATGTTTTCGAGCACCACGATCGCGTCGTCGATCACGATACCGACCATCAACGTCAACGCCAACATCGTGATCTGATTCAGTGTGAAGCCCATCGCGGCCATCAGGCCGAAAGTGGCGATCAACGAGGTCGGAATCGCGAGACCCGCGATCACAGTCGAACGGAAACTCCACAAGAAGACGAATACCACGATCGCCGCGAGAATACTGCCCTCGATCAGGTGAGTTTGAATCGCTTCGATCGAAGCTTTAATAAAGATCGATTGATCGCCGACGACTTCAGTCTTAAAACCCGGCGGCAACGTCTTGCTAATCTCAGCCAAACGCTCCTTCACTGCGTCTGCAACGGCAACCGTGTTTTGTCCGGATTGTTTCGAAACGATCAGCGTGACGGCCGGTTGACCATTCAAACGTGCCTCGGTCCGTGCCTCTTCAGCTCCATCTTCTGCATAACCGATATCGCTGAGCTTGACCGAGTATGTGCCGCGGTTCGCGACAATAAGATTGTTGAATTCGGCAGGCTCGACGATTCGGCCCATCGTGCGCACCGTCAACTCGCGCGCACCTTCGTCAACACGGCCACCCGGCACTTCCAGGTTCTGCGCCTTCACGGCGTCTGCAACTTGCGCGACTGTAACGTCAAAGGCGCGCATTTTGTCCGGGTCAACCCAGATCTGGATCTCGCGACGACGACCGCCGATGATCTGCACGTCGCCGACGCCATTGATCGATTCGATCTGCTGCTTGATCTTCTTGTCGGCAATGTCGGTCACTTCTCGCAGTGAACGCGGCGCCGACACTGCGATACGAACCACGGGTGCAGCATCAGTGTCGAGCTTTTGTACGATTGGCGCTTCCGCAGTGACGGGAAGATCGTTATTGATCAGCTCGATCTTGTTTCTGACTTCCTGCGCGGCGACGTTGGGATCCTTTTCCAGCAGGAAGGTAATGAAGACCTGCGAAACACCTTCAACGGACGTTGAGCGAAGCTCATCAATACCCGAGATCGTGTTGACCGCGCCTTCGACCTGGTCGGTGATTTCGGTCTCGATCTCCTGTGGCGACGCACCCGGATTAACGACCGTCACCGTGATGGTGGGCAAATCGATCTTCGGAAACAGATCGACGCCCAGCGACTTGTAGGAAAACAGCCCAACGACCGTCAGGCTGAGAATCAGCATCGTCGCAAAAACCGGACGTCGAACACAGATTTCAGCAAGTTTCTGCATAAGAAGATTTTCACGATCCTATCCACAGATTACGCAGATTGTTTTTCTGTGTAATCTGTGGATGGACTTTCACTTTACGGCGATGCCGTCACTCAACTGTTCGAGATTGCTCGTGGCGATAAGTTCATCAGCAGCAACCCCGGATTTAATCTCGATCAGGTCGCCGTCTGTCTGACCCATCTGCACGAGACGCTGTTCCGCATGACCGTTTTTGATCACGTACACGCGATTGACTCCCGCTTCGCTGATGACCGATCGAGCCGGTATGAGCACTGCCGGTTCTGAACGCTCCTGCAAAATTCTCACAGTCGCAAATTGGCCCGGCTTCAAAGCGTTGCTGCTGTTTTCAATCTCAGCCTCAACAGTCAAAGTCCGCGACTGTGCCGTCACATTGGGCGCAATGCGCGCGATACGCCCGGCGAAATTCTTGTCGGGCCACGCGCTCGTCGTGATCGATACGGATTGCCCCACCTTCACTTCCGGAATCGCTTGCTCTGGAATATCGATCCGAATGCGCAACGGATTAATGCGGACGATCGTCGCCACTTTCTGCTGTGGCGAAACATACTCACCGAGATCCGCAGTTCGCTCCGACACAAAACCATCGATCGGCGCCGGAATGACCGCGTACGAAAGACTCTTGCGGGCGAGCGCCAGCGCCGCCTGAGCGTTAGCAACGCTCGTTCGCGACACATCGACGGCAGCGTAGTTCTGCCGCGCCTGCGCGAGCTGAACTTCATACTGCTCCTTCAACTGATCGCGCCGGGCGCGCTGTTCATCGTAAAAAGAACGCGATACGTCGCCGGATTCGATCAGTTGCTCCGCACGGCGCAAATTCTTCTCCGCCAGATCCAACGTGACCTTTGCGGCCGTGACTTCCGCGACGCGATTCGGGTCAAAATTTTGTCCCGGTCGCAAACCAATCTTCTCTTCAGCCTGACGGACGGCGGCTTTCGCCTGCTCGACTTGCGCCGCAGCCTGATCGACGCGAAGCTTAAGCTCGTCAGCATCGAGTTGAACCAGCATCTGGCCACGCTTAACGTAAGTGCCGATGTCCACACCGAGGGCAACGACTTTGCCTGAAGTTTGGGGCGCCACGTCAGTCTGCTGATCGCCTGCGAGACTGCCAGTCGCTTCGAAGAAGCGCGGCAACTCACGTTTGATTGCGGCAGCAGTAGTCACACCTTCGACAACTGCGGGCGTGTTTGCATTCGACTCCTCTTTTCTGACGTTCGCTTTCGAACCACGACACGAAGCGACAAAAGCCCCCGCGACGACGAGCGCCAGAAGCAATATCAGAACTTTCAATTTCGCTTGAAATCGCATTGGTCTATTAATTTCTCGCACTAATTCCATATAGAAGAATGTCGGTAAAGTTCTTCGCGGCGCTCTCATTCGAGATATTCACGAGGCGACGCGACGGATCCCACAGATTGTTATTGAGCGAGTGATGCATCACCATCCCGACAAATGAACGCACAACGATCGCGGGATCCATTTCGATCAAGGCCCCTTCGCGCTGGCGCTCCCGGATGTAACCACCGAGGAATTCATAAACGCGGCGGACAAACTTGTCGAAAAACATCTGCGCGAGCTCGTGTTTTTCGAGTGCTGAGTGCAACAGCAGCCGTTGAAACTCCGGATCTTTCTCGTGATGATTCAAGGCACCGAGTGCGAGCGACTCGAAAACGGCGCGATCATCTTTTCGTTCAATGCCATCGGCTGCCATCTCTTCAGGCTCAAACCGGTCGCCCGTACAAGCTTTGTGGTCGAGAATGGCGGCGTAAAGCTCCTCTTTGGTCGCGAAGTGCCGAAAAACCATGGCTTCGGACACGCCGGCGGCCTGAGCGATCTCTTTCGTCGTCGTGCCTCGAAAGCCTTTTTGGGAAAAAAGCCTCACGGCAACTGCGAGGATTTGCAGTCGCCGCTCTTCCCCAGCCATACGGGNACTACCNGCCGCGCCCTCAATCGTCATCTGTTTACTCAATTGCTCTCCTTATTTCCTCTCCACCCGTAGGTNAAGTAAGTACTTACTTACCATCTTTACTAAAGNGGTGTCAAGCACTTAGAAAAATCCGTTCTTAATCCGCGTTTATCTGTGTTCGCATTGTACGAATCCGATCCTATTGATGAGGGTTTGTATCCTTTCGCAACAAGACGTCAGCCCAAAACCAATCTTTTTACGCGGTGATCTGTCGGCACAAATCTTGCTCAATTGCATCTGCTAAATTCCTATTCCGAACTGATTAGAAGGAGAACTCCGATATGCCAGAAAATGGAAGCATCAACGAAGGAACAACTGGGACAACAGGAACTGCTGGAACACCGGCGGGAACCGGTACGGCAACTGCACTTTCACAAACCGCACACGATTACGGTCAGAAAATTTCAGACGCCGCCAGCCAGGCGAAAGACTATGTGGCCGATAAAGTCCAGGTCGTCGGCGACAAATTTAAAGAACTTCAGAACGCGGATCTCGGCGAGCTCGCAGAGAACGCTAAAGAATATGCGCGACAGAAACCCGGCCAGGCGCTGCTCATCTCAGCAGGCGTGGGTCTCTTACTCGGTTTGATTATTCGGGGCCGGCGCTAAGCCGGCTACCAACCACGGACAGGGGGTGAACCAACATGGCGGCAACGAGAACAAGTCTTACCAGGACTGAGAACGAGGTGGCCACACGCACTGATACTGAAGGACTGCCGAATCTTTTCAGTCGTCTCGGGGACGACATAATGCAGCTCTTCAATTCGCAGCTCGCGCTATTCAAAGTTGAGATCAAAGAAGAAGCAAACGCTTACGCGCGCGGCATCACGATGATTGCTATCGGCGCTGTGATCGCAACGGTTGGATTTGCGCTGCTGAATGTAGCGATCGCTTTCGCGGTATCGACTCTGTTCGCACAGGCAAATTTCAGTCAACCTGCCAGTTACGCACTCGGCTTTGTTGTAACTGGTGGCTTCTACGTCCTGGTCGGCGCGGTAGTCGTGATGCTGATGAAGAACCGTCTTGCCAAACAGGACCTCGTACCCCAGAGAACAGTTGCAGAATTGAGAAAGGATAAGCAATGGCTGAAGAACGAACTCTAGGGTTGGCTCGTGCAGAAGAACTAACGTCGTCTGAGGAACCCTCCAAAGAGGAACTTCAGCGACGTTTGGGTGAGGCGCGCGATTCGATCTCAAATACAGTAACGGAGATTAAAGAAACGGTGGCAAGTCAAGTTAAAGCGGTGAAAGATACTCTCGACTGGCGCGAGCAGTTTAAGAAACGACCCGTCGTGTGGAGCGCTGCGGCATTGGGGGTCGGCCTAGCGACCGGCTATTGCATTGCAAATTATGCCAAGGGCGACGCGGACTACGACTCGGCTATCGATCGTTATGGTGATGAATCGAGGCACTATGCTTCGCAGGGAATAGCCGCTCCGGCTCAGCCGCCAATACAATCAACCTATCGAAACGGGAAGCACGACAGCGGGCCGAGTTTTTTCCAGAAAGTCGCCCAGACTCCGGCATTCGAGCGGGTGCGCGATGAAGCGGGAAATATCGGCGATGCGGTTGTTCAGGAGCTTTCCAAGACGGCAAAAACCGTCGTAATTCCGGCGTTGATTACTTCGTTGCGGAACTTTATCGGCGATCATCTTCCCAACGTTCAGAAACAACCGGCTACTAATTACCAACCGTCACTCGATCGCGGATAAGACGGATAGGATAAAAACGGTGAACGCGGATCAGGGCGCCTGATCTGCGTTTATCTGTATTTCCCTCCGAAAAATCCGTGGTAGACTCCCCCGCATGCTCAGAACTCCTCTAAAAATCCTTTGCATCTTATNGTTTGCCCTGACGGTGGTTGCACAGGACGATGATCGCACACGCGCNTTTCAGCTTTATAAAGACGCCAAATACACCGAAGCCCTGCCGCTTTTCGAGAAGCTTGCCGCAGCCAGTCCGAATGACCGCGACGTGATTGAAGCGCTCGGTCTCATGACAGCCACGCAAACGGCGTATCTGAAAGATCCGGAAGCTCGCAAACAAGCACGAACGCGTGCGCGTGAACTCCTGCTTCGTGCTCAGAAATTGGGTTCGAACAACACTCTTATTACGTGGATGCTGGAGACAGTTGTCCCCGAAAACGGCGCAGACAATTCCACCTTCTCGACCAAGAAAGAGGTAGACGACGCAATGCGCGAAGGTGAAGAGGCCTTCGCGAGCGGCAATCTGCCGAAAGCTCTCGAGATGTACAAGCGGGCGCTCCTCCTTGATCCCAAGCTCTACGAAGCGGCACTCTTCATCGGCGACGTCTACTTCAAATCAGCAGATCACGCTAATGCGGGTGAGTGGTACGGGCGCGCTATTGCAATGGAGCCGGATCGGGAAACGGCTTACCGCTATTGGGGTGATTCATTGATGAAGCAGGGTCGTTTTACCGAAGCGGGAGATAAGTTTGTTGAAGCTTACCTTGCTGAACCCTATAGCCGTCTCTCGCGCGCCGGATTTTTGAACTGGGGGAAGAAGGCTAACATCGAACTGGCTCATCCGCGAGTGGATGTTCCCACAAACGTCACCAGCAAAGACAAGGACACAACGATCACGCTCGATGCGAATGTTTTGGCGAAGAACGATAAGACTGGCGCCCCGGCCGCATGGATGGCTTACGGAATCATTCGCGCCAGTTGGCAAACAGAATTTGCCAAGCAGTATCCGAATGAAAAGACGTATCGCCACAGCTTGAAAGAGGAAGCGGCTGCTTTGCGGGGTGCTCTCGAGGCCGTGAAGAATCAGAAGCTCGATCCAAAAAACGTCGATCCGTCACTGCAGACACTGCAGAAACTCGACAAAGAAGGACTGCTCGAGCCTTTTATTCTCCTGGCTCTTCCGGACGCAGGTATCGCGCAGGACTTCCCGGAATATCGAAAAGCCAACCTTGAAAAACTGCGCCGCTACGTCAAGGACTACGTCCTCACCGGCGGCGGAAAACAGTAAACAGGGACAGGTTGCAGGGACAGGTTGCAGGAGCAGCAGGCAGGAGCAGGGCTGCGATACATCCTGCTCCTGCAACCTGCCCCTGCTCCTTTTTATCTCAATCCCGGTGCGGGCTTGCGCGGCAATTTCTCATCGCGCATCGCAGTCTGGTAGATAAACGCGGCCATGATCGTCGCCGCCTGCTTCATGTCATCTGCCTGAATACGATCAAACACATCCTGATTTGAGTGATGTGTGCGTGTGTCGTATTCAATCTCGTCCTGAATAAACTGAAATCCCGGTAAACCGATTCCGTCAAACGACAGGTGGTCGGTGCCGCCCGTGTTTGAGATCGTGAGCGTGGTTGCGCCCATGTCTCGGAACGGAGCCAGCCACTGACGGAACAGTGAACGAATACTCTCGTTCCCTTGCAGATAAACGCCGCGGATTTTCCCGGTACCGTTATCGAGATTGAAGTAGCCACTCAGGTTGTCGTACTCGGGTTTCTTCACGAGTGTTGGTCCAGACGGAGCAGT
>Ga0065707_10083096_pt1 | contig 10509 bp, 9 predicted proteins | sample SwiRhicommuniRL3_FD_59094 | JGI IMG/M metagenome (GOLD analysis project Ga0065707, IMG submission 59094) | Switchgrass rhizosphere bacterial communities from Rose Lake, Michigan, USA - RL3 v2 (version 2) | ecosystem: Host-associated > Plants > Roots > Rhizosphere > Soil | place: East Lansing, MI... | reverse complement strand
CCGCTGGCCGCGGCCCGCCGACCCCGAGCGGCCTCCCGCCCGCGAGTCAGCCTCCGAGAATGAGATCGTGGCGAAATTCGTAAGCGCGTACGAGTCCGCCGATCTCGACGCACTGGTGGCCCTTTTGACGGATGATGTCTTCGTGTCAATGCCGCCGATGCCGCTCGAATACGAGGGCCGAGATGTCGTGGTCCGTCTCTTCGCCAGCATCTTCGCCGCGGGCCGGAGGTTCGACCTCGTGCCGACGCGAGCCAATGGTCAGCCGGCGTTCGGGACCTACCTTCGCGCCTCCACCGGCATCCGCCATGGAACCGGCCTATTCGTTCTCACTCTCAGCGGCGAGCGGATCTGCGCCATGACCCGCTTCGAAAACAGCGTGCTCCCATGGTTCGAGCTGCCGCGATCACTCCCTGGTCGATAGCTCGCTTTCCAGCGCGACAACGTACGACCGCTCTTCACTAGGCCGAACGGCAGCAACGGGTCGGGCACCGCCCGCTCATTGGCGGCGGGGTTCAGACTCTCGGTAGCCTTTAGTAGATGCCAGGAAGTTCCGAAGAAGCCCTACACGATGTTCCTGTAGTTCACGTTCGGATCCGTGTCAGGTAGTTGACAGCGGGCTATGGCCAAAACTACCGTCTGTTGAATTGGATACGGCGGACGGGGAGGAACTGCGGAATTGCGTGCATCGCGTATGAAACAGACCATCTGCCTTGCATTGCTATTGTTGTTAGTTGCGGGCGCGGCAGCCTGGACGCATTGGCCGCAAGTTCCGCTGCCGGATGGGACGCGGGCCGATCGCGTCGTCGTGCGAAAGTCCGCTCGCACGCTGCAACTTTACCGCGGGGATGAGTTGCTTCGCGCCTATCCCGTGGCGCTGGGGTACAACCCGCTCGGAAACAAGAATCAAGAGGGCGATGGCCGGACTCCGGAAGGCCTGTATGTGCTGGACTACCGAAACGTGAGAAGCGGTTTCCACAAGGCGCTCCACATTTCCTATCCGTCGCCGGCAGATCAGGCTCGCGCTCGTAGTCGTCAAGCCAACCCGGGCGGGATGATAATGATTCACGGAATCAAGAACGGCCTTGGCTTCCTCGGGCGATTTCACAGTGCGCTCGATTGGACCGACGGATGTATCGCCGTGACAGATCGTGACATCGATGAGATCTGGCGCGTGGTTCCCGACGGTACGCCGATTCAAATTGAGCGTTGATTTCGGTCAGTCTCGGCCCGGCATTCAATGAAAATTCGGCGGCCTTGAGCAAAATTGTCACGCGGAAGCCCTACACGAAGTTCCTGCGGTACCAATGCGAATCCGGCTGAGGTGGTGCTTGACCGCGTCGATCAGGCGACCATTCCTCTTCTTCGCTTTCAGTCGTTCAGAGCGGTTGAATCTAGCACTGCGACAGGAATTGACCGAACGCTTTTGATTGCGCGCAGCAGTCGCTCTTCCAGATGGCTGGGCAGATCGTGAAGCGCCTCATCCTCGAAATAGACTAGGGCCTTCAGGCATTCCTGAGGAGAAAATGCTGGGAATAGCAGGTTTGCGCCCGCCAATCCCGACGACAGACTCAATCCATTTTGAAGCATGGCGTCTACGTCCAGGTAATCTTTCGGCTCCACTCGCTGCAGGACCGTCTTCAGTTTGTGGGCGAGAAGATCAGCAAGCGAAGCGACGCTCATCACTCCGTCCGGCGTTCTAAGCGGCGGCCCAAGCCTGCCGAATCTCAGGCCGCCGAAGAATGAGATTTTAACGCGGTCCGTATCGCGCCCGGCTGTAAGAACCGTGAGGGTGTTCGGTTGGGATTGAAATACTTCCGAATCACGCAAGAAGCTGTAGTCAGCGAACAGTTCGTCGGGCTGGAAAGGGCGATTCGTAAAGAAGTCGAAGTCCACCGACTCACGATGCCCGAGATAGAGCGCGACTGCAGTGCCCCCGTACAGCACGAAGGAATGTCGACTAACCGTTGCAAGCTCGGGCCACAGGTTTCTTTGCGCTGAAGGCAGAATATCCAGCCGTGGGAAAAGACTCACGCCCACTTCCTTGCGGGCAATGTCGGTACCTCGTGAAGCGAGGCGAGCCCTAGGATGAGGTGCCAGTAATGCCAGGAGCGCTCAGAAAACTCTCCCGCACGTGCTGTCTGCAGCGCACGTTTGAACGCATCATCCCCCAACTCCACGCGCAGAGCCTCCGCATCGGCATGGGTTCCGATATTCATGACTTGCGCGATCAGCCGATGCTGGTCCCGCAGAGCGTATTCCGGGGGTTGCCACCAAATGTATTTGCGGGCCAAAGGAAGCAGGTCCATGAAGTGATCTTACATGGTCGCCGGCCCGCCGGCCATTGACGACCGTCGGAGGGAGTTCATCGGGATTCACGCGATCCAGGTTCCACGTTGAACCGCAGGAAATCTCGTAGAGAAGATTTGTCCCTGCAAAGAAATCGGCATAGGGGGCGCAGCTGCCCGCGCGCCCCTGCCACACCACCGGACATGCGGGTCCGCATCCGGCGGTTCGGCGGATTAAGCCGGCGAAGGATCGAACAGTCGGGGCATGCCGAGGGAGTCGAAGTATGCATTGGGCAGTGCGATGGCCAGGGCGCGTGAGTTCGCCAAGTGCCACGGGCCATGGGCGCTGCCAGCCGTCTTGGCGGCCAGCTCGACCCCGATATCCCGCTTGCGTAACTCGGCAAATCTCGTACGTCCTCGCTTCCACTGCTTCCACAGCACCGCACGAAGGCGGCGCCGCAGCCACCGCACTCTTCTGAGTATTGACCTTGAGTTTGAGACGTTGCGTGATGAACGCCGCAAGGCTCGCCATCACTCGCTGTCCTGCTCGCTCGCTGCGCACGTAGACATTGCTGTCATCGGCATAGCGCACGAAGCGGTGGCCGCGTCGCTCCAACTCCCGGTCCAGCTCATCGAGCGCCAGATTGCTCAGCAACGGTGAGAGTACTCCCCGAACGCAAAAGTAATTTCCACCGTTTGGCACTTCGCGGCTCCCGCCAGACGTGCGTGAACCGCCGTCCGGTGGAGGGCTGGACAGTCCAACCGGGATGCAATGCCGAATGACGATGTTGTCGTCGCCGATGAGAACCTCCTTGACGACCAGTCGCACGATTCGTTGCCGTTCGATGACATCGAGCGTGGTGGAGGCGTCGCGCAGGCGAGCGAGGAACGCAGTGAGTGTTTCTGCAAGACGCAGGAAATTGGCGCGATCGTTGGCCTGATCCGCAATCGCCTGCAATTCCGTGCGCAGCGATTGTTCGCGTTGTCGCAGCAATGGCATCCGCTCACGCAACTGATCGAGTGACAACAGATCTTCCTGATACGCAGTGAGAAGTCTTTCAATGTTATTGCCAATACGACTGAGTTCTCTCTGCAGACTTTGCTCTCGTTTTTTGGTTGGATCAGAAGAACGCGCCGCAAGCAGGCGACGATCGAGTTCCTGCTGAATTAGCGTCGGATCCTCAAGCAATCGGGTCACCTCGGTCCAAACGATCTGATCAATCAACTCTTGCCGTACGAAACGCGCATTGGTGCACACGGGTCCGCCAAGCTTGCGCCAGCTATCAGAGCCGATGCATTTGTAGTAGTGGATTTTTCGCGCGGTGGTACAAGTCGACGTGCGCGAAAATGCATAACCGCATTTCTGACAACTGACCAGCCCCTGCACAATGCTTGGTGTGATGGTGCGGCGTCGTGAGCGCACTTTGTTTTCGTGCAGTAACTCTTGCGCTCGAGCAAAGCTGTCCTCGCTAACAATTGCGGGCACCGGTATCTCGATCCATTCCTCGCGTGGACGCTCGTGACCGACGCTGTCGCTGGATACGAAGCCGCCGCGACGGCGCATCGCCCGTGTCACTCGAACTCGTCCGGCGACACGCGTTTTACCAAACGAAGCAGCTCCACGATAAGCTGGGTTTCGCAACATTGCCCATATTACCGAGCGCTCCCAGCGCGAACTCCGCTTTCGGGTCGGTACCCCTTGCGCATTGAGTCGCCGCGTTATCTCTCCAATGCTCAGGTTGGCAACGGTGTACATCTCATAGACTCGTTGCACTACGTGAGATTCTGCGTCAATTACTTGATAAAACGCCGGCGTTTCCTGAGTCTTGCGCACATACCGATAACCATAGGGCGCGCCGCTGAGAACACTCACTTCGCCCGATCGCGCGCGATGACGCTTACCGCGCCGAGATCGTTCCAGGATCTGCGCCCGCTCGTACTCGGCGATCATTCCTTGGAACTGCACCAGCAGCTGATCCTCGGCGCTCGTGCCTTGCGGGGCGTTGACGAACAGGGTCTCGACTCCATGCTTGGCCAACTCTTCCATCAGCAAGATCTGGTACGCATACTTGCGACTCAATCGATCCGGTGAATAAGCCAGCACGGCTCGGATTTGGCCTTCCGCAGCGAGATCTCGTACGCGCTCAAGCCCGGGCCGCTCGAGCGTGGCGCCGCTAAATCCTTCGTCTTCGAATACCCACTGCGTCGGCACTTCCAGGCTGTGAGTCTTGGCAAACTCGATCAGTGCCGCCGTCTGGCTCGCAATCGTTTTTTCCTCGCGTTGCTGTTCCGAGGACACCCGAGCGTAGATCGCTGCCATCTTCATGTTCGAACTCCTTTGTGGGACCGCTGCCGATCAGGCGTTCACGTCCCGGTACCAGAATAGCGTAGACCTGGGCGAGCTTCGATTCGAGCAGTCGATCAAACGTATAGTCGAGGGAGACTTGAAGGGCGGCGCGTCTTGTGCGCCGCTCAGCCATGCCCTTTTAACGCATTTATAAACGCATCCAGCGCTCGGGTGACGAACGCGCCGATGGTCATGCCACTGCGTGCTGCCTGCGCTCGCAGGAGACGCACTGTGTCGGGCGGAAGCTTGAGGGTGATGGGTATCGTCGCCTCGGACACCTCGACCGGACCGTCGAGCCGTGCGGCTTCCTCCAGGTATCGATATGCTTGACGTTCCGACAGGTCGAATTTGCGCGACAGTGTCTGCGCTGCGTCGGGAAGCGAAACACCGCGCTGCAGGAGTCGATGCGCAGCGTTCAGCTGCTTCGCTTTGTCCGCTTTCGTCGATCGTGTCATATGTCATAAACATATTACTTCTTACGTCGATAATCAAGAAGCGGCGTGGCTCTCCAACCCGTGACTATGCGCTCGAATTGAAAGTTACCTTTTGCGTTCGGGGAGTAATCGGCCCACCTTGCGGCGTGCCTTCATCCACCGCTCGCACCAGCCCATCCTCCATCACCCCGCTCGTGAGACACGCACGCATCAGTTTCAGCAGACGCTTGTCACTGATCCGTGCTGCGATCCTCGCCATCAGTTTGTCGTGGCAGACTCGATCGAAGAATTGCTCCAGATCAAGATCAACCACCCAGCGATAGCCCTCAGACACGTACTGCTGTGCCCGCGCGACCGCCTGATGCGCCGAACGTTTGGGTCGAAACCCGTAACTGTGATCGGAAAACGTTCGGTCCCAGCGCCTCTGCAGAACCTGAAGCACCGCCTGCTGGATGAATCGATCCAGCACCGTCGGCACACCAAGCTTCCTCACGCCACTGCCTTCAGACTTGTCGATCTCGACTCGCTTCACCGGCTGTGGTTGGTAGGTCCCCTTCAGCAACTGCTCCCGAATGGCTGGCCAGTGTTGCTTCAGATAATCCGGCAGCTGCTTGACGGTCATCCCATCAATCCCCGCACTACTCGTACGTTTGCTCCACGCTTCTTTCAGACCCCGCCTCGCGGCGACGCCCTTGCGCTTCGCTAACCCTTCACCTCCATCAGGTTGGGTAGAGGACTTGCACCTCCAAGCTGTCAAACATGCTCGGCACACAAAAAAGGGCGATCCCGCAAAGGATCGCCCCGATTCCCGTTCCCTATGCTCTAGTCAGCGATTGCCGCGATTATCCTGGTCGCGGCCGCCTTGCTGAGAGGCGCCTGTTGATTTCTCGCCCTGCTGCGAGCGGCGCAAGTTGTCCTGTTGCTGCTGGCTGGTCTGGTTGCCGCCAGTCTGCTGACCGGGACGCGGCTGGTTGGTTGTCTGGTTGCGGTTCTCATCCGGTCCGCGTCGTTGGCCGGGTTCCTGTGCCTGCCCTGATTCCTGTGTCGTTTGCTTGCGGCGTGAGTCGTCGCCCTGCTGCGTGGCGCGATTCTGGTCACGGTTCTTGTTCTGCTCGTTCATACGATCGTTCGGCATGACAGTCTCCTCGTAAGGGCGCAGTAGAAATTCTTCCACCTCGGCGTAAGCCGGGCCGACGCCTGCACCTAACATCGTCTCCAAGTAACGCGGCGGCAAGCGTGAGAGTTGCGATAGGGACTAGGTACAGACCGAGAGGGTATTGCTCCGAACCCGGCTACCGGTCAAACCCCGCTGGCGCCCTGACTTCCGGGGGCGGAAAGATCCCGACGCGTTGTCGGCGACCCCCTGCTTCGTGGCACAATGACGGCTGTTCCCTTTCCCTCCCGTCGTACCCCTTACCTGATCTGCGACAACCCCTGGCCGGGCGCGCGGACGCGTTGCATTGGAGTTCCCCTTGGCAAATATTCATCTGATCGGCGGCGAAAAAGGCGGCGTGGGCAAATCGCTGGTCGCCCGTGTGCTGGCCCAGTACCTGATCGATCACTCGCTGCCCTTCCTGGGGTTCGATTCGGATCGATCGCATGGCGCGCTGCTGCGTTTCTACCAGGGGTATGCCTCGCCGGTACTCATCGACAGTTACGAAAGCCTCGACGCCATCGTGGAAGCCGCGGCCGAGAATCCCGACCGCCGCATTCTCATCGACCTTGCTGCACAGACGCAGCAGCCGCTGACTCGCTGGATGGAGGAATCGCAGCTGCTGGAAGTGGCGCCCGAACTCGGCCTGAACATTCGCTACTGGCATGTCATGGACGCCGGCCGCGATTCCACCGACCTGCTGAAGCGGCTGCTGGATCGACACGAGAACAGGCTGAACTACGTGCTGGTGCTCAATCAGCTGCGTGGCGAGGACTTCAGTATTTTCGACAGCTCCGGCCAACGCGAACGCGCCGCCGCATTGAACGCGCAGATAGTCACGATCAAGCGCCTGCACGAAGCGACGATGAACAAGATCGACGCCAACAGCGCGAGCTTCTGGGCCGCCAAGAGCGGCGACAAGGATCTCACCGGCCTCGGCCTGCTGGAACGCCAGCGCGTAAAGAGCTGGCTCAAGAACGTCTACGAAGAACTGGACCGGCTCAACGTCTAGCCGGCGCAGTCCTTCCACACACCGGACTCACTCAGGAAGCTGCAGCGCTTTCTTCAGTTCCTTTGCAGTGAGCAACTGGGTGTAGACGGGCGTACCGTAATCGAACTCCCTGGCTCGCGACAATCCGCCGACGATTACCGGATCGAATCCGGCATCGACGACCAGCCTGGAAGCTACTTCCAGCGCCTGCGGGTCGTCGCTGGCCAGCGGAATCGCCACGCGTTCGCCATTGCGCTTTTCCTGCCGCGACAACGGTCCCGCATTGATTGCATTGAACGCACGCACCAGCCGCACGCCGGGCAGGAATTCTTTCGAAGTCACGCCGGTGCCGCGCTTGCGTGCATCGACTGCCATGTCGCCATCGCGCTGCGGGTAAGGATTGCCGGTATCGAGCACGACCTTGCCTTTGAGCTCCTTCGCGTAGTCGCGGCCCACCTGCGGCGTCGCTTTGTAGGGCACGGAAATCAGCACGACTTCGCCGAACGCCGCCGCTTCCTGCGGGGTGCCGACATGGGCGCGAGGTCCGAGCGACTTGGCGAGTTCCTGCAACTCTTCCGGGTGGCGCGACGAAATGAAGACTTCGTGACCTGCCTGCGCCCAATGCTTCGCCAGCGCACCGCCGATATTTCCCGTACCGATGATGCCGATCTTGAGCGGCGGCGCCGCCGCATGCGTCGCTGTCGTGGCTGCCAGGGCCATGACCATCGCCAATAGAATCGTTCTCATTGCAACCTCCTGTGTCTATTTCCGCCGCCGCCAACGCCTGGGGAGGCGCAGGAACGGACTTTAGTGTGCGAGCAGCAGGTTGTGGTTCAATTTTTCTGCGCCGATGCGGGAACGGAACCAGTCAACGCAGTCGCGTCAGTTGCTCGCAGCGCTCCTGAAAACACCGGTTCGCAGCGCTGTATATTCCTTGTCGCGCACCACGGTCCGATCGCGGCCCTGGGCCTTGGCGTCGTACAGCGCCTCGTCGGCGAGTTGAATGGCGCCGTTGACCGAGCGATCCGCCGCCGGGACGACACATGCGATTCCGATGCTGACCGATACGGTCGGTGCAACCGGCGATGCTGGATGTGTTAGACCGAGATTTCTGATCTGTGCGTGCAACCTTGCCGCAACCTGCTCGGCGGCAGCGCGTTCGGCCTCCCACAGAACGATGCAGAACTCCTCGCCGCCGTACCGTGTGACGATGTCCATCGGACGCCGGGCGGCGCCCGATAGTACGGAGGAGATTCTCGTCAGGTACTGATCGCCGACCTGGTGACCGAGAGAATCGTTCAGCAGTTTGAAGCAATCGACATCGATCATGAAGATCGCTACGGGTGTTCCGGTACGGCCGGCCTGCTGCCACAAACGACCGGCGTGTTCCTCGAACACGCGACGATTGAACAAGCCGGTCAGACTGTCGCGATGAGCGCTGTGCGTCAGGCGCCGCCAGTCCAGGTAGCCGCGTCGCGTGGATTTCTGCAGCATGTAGTTGCCTGCTCCGCCGATCGCGACCGCTGCACACATGACGGCGAAATCGAACTGGCGCTGGCCGTCGAACGCTCCGCTGATCCAGGACACTGCCGCGTACGCGATGAGAGTGACGTGCGTGGTGAGGATCGCGGTTCGATGCGGCAGGAAAAAGAGCTGATACGGACTCAGCATCACCAGGACCATCCAGGCGGACAGCGAGTAGCCTTGCTCCTGCATCAGCCAGTCGAGTCCGACGAATGCAATCGCGTAGATGGGAGCGACTACACTCGCGACGCGCAGATAGTAACGGCTGTACAGCCGCGAATAGATCACCGCCAGCATCGCCAGCGTGCACGGAAGAATCACCAGGCTGCGGATCAACTCGAACTGGAGCGCAGGCTCTTCGCCGAAAGCCCGGTCGCGCACGGCGCCGATGGGTCCGTCGCCGAACAGTGCAATCAATACCAGGCCGAACGTGCACCACCCGGCGCTGCGGACTTTGCCCGCAATGTAATCGGTGAACCAGCGCAGGAATTTCGCTTCGGCGATCGGCCTGAAGGAAAGATCTGCCGGCCAAACCATGCAACGCAGATAGCGCATGCCGCGCAGCCATGACGCATGCAAGGCCTGGCGTAGTGCCGTCGACGGCGCATGCAGCGAGCTGGACCTGGAAGTGGAAGTGGAAATAGCCGATCCCCTGGACCGTCTGGCTGGAATTGAATCGTCGGCGTCGATCTGCCGCGCGTTTTGACAATAGTGCAAGCTTCGCGGCGATGATCGGATTGCCGTCACAGGCGTGGCGGACCCCTATCACAGAACGCAGAAGTGCGAGGGCTTCCGCCGAGGCGTCTACAATTGGCCCTCTATCGGCAATGGAGATCCGTCAATGAACCGCATTATGCCCCGCTCCTTGCTCGATCTCGTTCCCCTGCTCGGCGGCGTCATGATGCTGGCGACGAGCATGGCGCTCGGCCAAACGGCGGCGATTGCGGCCGGGACGCCGCCTACATTGCGCGTGGACTACCTTCACAGCGGCAATGCCCTCGAGCAACACTTCGCCCTCGAACGCATCGTCGTCGAGCCTTTGCCCTGGCCCGGCAATCCGGCGCGGCCCATCGACGACAGCAACCGCGGCGTGAATTATTTCGAGATAGTGGATCCGAAGACGGGCGACGTCATCTACTCACGCGGCTTCAGCACGATTTTCGGCGAATGGCAGACGACCGCAGAGGCGCAGAAGAGCAGCCGCGGTTTCGAGGAATCGCTGCGTTTTCCGCGCCCGGACCAGCCCGTCAAAGTGCGTCTGCTGGGCCGCGACGAACGCAATCAATTCTCGGTGCTATGGAGCGCCGACATCGATCCGAATGCAGCCGAAGTGCAACGCAAGTCGGCACCTGCGCCAGCCGCACCGGTGGCGATTCGCGACAACGGGCCCTCGGCGACCAAGGTGGACCTGCTCATTCTCGGCGACGGCTATACACAGGCCGAGGCGGAAAAATTCGTGGCAGATGCGCGGCGCCTGTCCGATCGACTGTTCGATGTCTCACCATTCAAGGAACGGGCAGCGGACTTCAACGTCAAGGCGCTGATGATCCCGACTGTGGAATCGGGTATCTCACGGCCATCCAACGGCACGTTCCACTGGTCGGCTCTCGGCACGCGCTACGACATTTTCAACAGCGAGCGCTATGTGCTGACGTTGGACAATCGCGCCTTCCGTGAACTCGCGCAGTACGCTCCATATGAGTTCGTGGAAATCCTGGTCAACAACGACACCTACGGCGGCGGCGGCATCTACGGCCAGTTCAGCACGGCCGCGG
>Ga0065707_10083095_pt1 | contig 10512 bp, 4 predicted proteins | sample SwiRhicommuniRL3_FD_59094 | JGI IMG/M metagenome (GOLD analysis project Ga0065707, IMG submission 59094) | Switchgrass rhizosphere bacterial communities from Rose Lake, Michigan, USA - RL3 v2 (version 2) | ecosystem: Host-associated > Plants > Roots > Rhizosphere > Soil | place: East Lansing, MI... | reverse complement strand
CTATGAATATCCTATTTCTCGGGGTTTAGTAATTTCCACGATTCACGCCCTTTCTTAATCTTCCTCATCGCTCCCCATAGTCCTGCATAATGGTCTGAATTTCTGATTTCTTCAACCATGGAGAAACTCTCCACGTACACATTGCCAAAAGGACTTCCAAAGGAGAAATAATAACAAAGAATTCAACCGCCTCGCTACTAAGACCTCACCCCGGTTCTCTATTCTTTTTATTGCTTGATTTTTCACTATTCATTTACATACTAATTCTGATCTCTTTACATCTCTACTATCAAGACAGAATTGCTATCCTCGTATAGAAAATAGGCTCTTTGGGTAATTTTTAGAAGAATGTGATGGGCCTTGGTGCTCAATGGGGTTTAGCTCGACTTCTGCGTTTAAAAGGAAAGTTTTTAAATCTCTTACCAAGACTTCCTGACATCCCCAACACCTTATCTTTCTCTGTCTTTTGATTTGTTGATTTGTTGATTTCACAGATGGCCAAACACCAGTTTCGTAGTCAGTTCTTGCATCCTCGTAAAACCCGGTTCCTGCATACCTCCAAATTTCTTTTTTTCCAATTCTAATCTCCGAACAAGTAGCATTCTTTGGTAAGTTACTACCACGGACGTATCACACATAGACGTATTGAAACTATGCAACACCCCATAGACATCCTGGGGGATCCGTTAACTAATTCTAATGAATTTGGTTATGAAATATAAAGTTTTCCGGTTTCCTGTGTACAAATGCTCCAATTTCTTTTTAGAATACGTCTAAATGAATAATAGGGACGAGTGTTGAAAATAAGTTATGAATAATAGGGGATCGAGCCAAAAGAGGACTATTGGGTGGAGGAGTTATGTGGAGGAGTTATGTGGAGGAGGTGCAGTATCAGCAATATGAGCGAGGACTAACAGAGACTCAATCGTGAGAATCCTCATTGTGGATCCGCAAAATATTAGGTTGCAAAATAATAGCTCCAGGTACATTTCCAAAATGTACTCAAGTTAGCTGACTAATGGGAATAAGCGCATACTAATACTAGCGCTGTTTGATTTACGCGGTATGACTCAACATCAGCTGATTAAAAATCAATGTCTTTTATTAATATCTAAGTTATAATGTTGTCAAGAAAAGATTAGCGGTGACTGGAAGTCAGAATCCGTGATGCACGAGTTTGATTTTGGTTGAAATCTTCCATAGCTATTTCTTCAGTTTGAATAGATCTCGCCAAGTCCCCAGAGGACGAAGCATGGTTGATATTGTACGTATCAATCAATGAATTATTATCGTAATATGAGTTGATATTACTCTTTCTTTTGAACATACCCACTACTGATTTACGCATAGAATTGCGCACAACTTGGGGTGAAGGATGTTCTTGTTCAATGCCACTTGAAGAACTTCCAGTTGATCCCATGGTTTTAGCAGGAGCTTGCATACTCATCCTCCTGACATGATCACTACTATACGTACTGATCTTGACACGATTAGGATCCGTGGGATCATATTCTTCAGGATACATATCGAAGTCTCCACGTTGAGCACACTCACGAACGATATCAATATCCTTTGGCCAATGCAACTTTTGAACAAAATCGTAAAAGAAACGGGGAATCAAACAGCATATAACTCCAATAGCAGTACATGCCCAGAACCCCAAAAATCCAAACACTTGCGGAGCAGCTTTGTAAAACTCCCCACTATATGTTGAAACTGTCCATAGCCCTGTCCAAATGTAAATGATCAAGATAGAGATAGCCACAATCAAGGTTGATAACCAATCCCATCTATACTGATGAGACAAAATGTAGAGATTGCATGAAATACAGGCAATACAAGTGACAACAATCCCCATCCAAAACCGATGATCTGCCGGTAATCCATTCGGATTCGGGAAACTCACCCTGTAGAGCAAGTATGGAAAGAAAAATGAAATTAACGATTGATAAATTGCATCGACCATGTACCACCAGAATTTAGTCTGCGTCCACTCGCTTCGTGTAATTCCTGTCCTATAGATTTGAGGTACCAACATTGAGACCTTGGCACTTACGTCCTGGTCAAACACCCCCAAGAAAATAATTGGCAACGAAGTGAATGCCAAGTTATAGAACATCAAATATGTAAACTCGAACAAATATGAGCCATCAAAATTATTATAGATTCCGTACCAGAATAATGCAATTGTGAAGATGACGTTCTTGTAAAAGAAACTAGGAATCATCTCACTAAATCTCTTGTATGACCATCTTCCGTGAGTCAATAATAATCTTACTAAAAACCGGAATTGTCCAAATGCATAATCTGAAGACATCACTGCTTGACGTCCTTCTTCCCCTGCAATACCCACACCTACGTCCGCAGCTTGAATCATTGCAACATCGTTCGACCCATCACCAATTGCTAAAGTCATCACATCCAATGTGTCCTTGACTAACTTGACAACGGCCGCTTTTTGAGCAGGACTCACACGACAACACAACACAGCCTTACACTGCTTACACAACAACAAGAATTTTCTTCTAGTGTCGGGATCAACCAATGCTAACTTCAATGCATCTCCATCAACAACCACCCCAAATCCACTATCTGGAGGAGAATGATCTTCAGTTGCTGCCTCTAATTCTTCAATGCTCCCTTTCATCTGGAAATATTTCGATAAGTAATGACTGATTAAATAGTCAATTAAGTTTGATTCTGAAAGTGTATCATAGTTGGTGATATTGGCTGATATAACTTCTTCATCAGATAACTTAGTCTTGAGAAGTAATAATTCCATATCATTACCAAGCAAATTACATGAGAATCCAATATTGATTGCAGTTTCGACTTTATCACCAGTCAAAACCCATAACTTAATACCTGCTTCTGCCAATACTGAAATTGCCTCTGGTACACCATCTTGCAATCTATCTTCGATAGCAGTACCACCCAACAAGATTAATTCACGTTCGATTGAGTCAGCGACTTCTTCCATTTTCGCTTCACGGTTATCCAACGATGAAGCTGCAGCTTTATGACGTTTATCCCACTCAATATACTGACTCCATGTTAATTCACGTTGTGCAATACACAAAGTTCTCAACCCTTCAGTGGCAAATTGTTCTAAATGCTCAGAAGTCTTATCCAAAAGTGTACGATCATTATATGCTTTTGACAAACGTCCATATATTATTGAGTCAGCACCTTTACAAAGCAAAAGTGCTTTTGGTTCATCATTTGCAGTTTCTCCAGGAATCTTGATGATGGCACTCATTCTTTTTCTTGTTGAATTAAACTCGAGGGTGTTCAAAACTTGGTATTCTTTTGTAGTACCTTGAATCTCTAAGAATAATCCTTTCTTGGTGTTACCAATAAATGAGAAACCAAGTGATCTCGCTGTACCAACCAAAGCAGCTTCATCAGGAGATTGCGCTTTCAATAATTTCTTTCCTGGATTCTTTGGATCATCTTCTATTAAAACGGAGTGACATAATGCCAATGCCAACATGAAATGTTCATTGCACTGCTTCTGCTTTTCGTTGGTAGTACTGGTGAGATCATCAACAAACTCCGTGGAAACAAACGACAATTCATCATCATAATTTGAACTTGATGAGCAAATGTTTCTTAATTTTTGGATCATTACTTCACGATCTTTAGCGATCTGCTCACGCTCAATCACAGCCTCTCTCTCGACATCATAACCTTGTCTTTTTCTTAAACCAGCTAAAGCTTCTGTATAGGCTCTCCCATAGGATACACCATTTATAGTACATTTCTTGAACTCCATCAAATTTTGAGTCAAGGTCCCTGTTTTGTCACTGAAAACATATTCAATTTGTCCTAAATCATCGGAAATACTCCACGATTTTGGAGTACAAGGATAATCTAATCTTTCGTAGTACATTCCAAGATCAGAATAAACAAAGAATGCTTGGGTCGTTTTAATGATTTCAATGGTGATGTAAAGAGAAATTGGAACCAAAGATCCATATAAAATCAACGCCACAAAGAATCCAACTAAACCATTCTTGAAAGGTGAACCTGCGATGGTACCAAACTCAAAGAATTCTCTAGAATTTCCATTTGAACGATACCATAGACCATTTGCAAGGCCAGATACAAAACAAATCACAAACAATAATAAGAAATTAAGATACACGTAGTAGTTCAATTCCCTCGAAATTCGTGATTGTTTTGTAGGAGTTATTCCAGCATTCAACATGATTTTACTATCATCTCCAGTGAATGCAACTATCCCCACTACCCACTTTGTGTTTCTTAAAGAGCAACCTCTCAATAATACATTGTTAATTGTGATTGATTCTTCCTTTTCTTCTTTTGTTTCCAAATCATTATATCTCAAGTTACCTTGATAAGAATACAAATTTGGATGTGGTCCTTCACTCTCCACTTGAAAGTCATGATTAATCAAATCTTCAGCTCTATGAATTTTTTGTTCAACAGAACCATATTTTAATGCTTGTCTGACCTTCAAATTCGTTTCACCATCCAAGTTTTTCGTTTCAACAAAACAACAGTTGTCGTCATCACTTGTGGATAATATGATCAAATCTGCAGGTACTTCATCGTTGTTATAAATTCTTAAAACGTCTCCCACTCTAACATCTTTCCAATATTTCTTTGCAAATTTGAGAGTTTTTTGATGATGAACTTTATTATCACGTCTTTGTTGTTGAAAAGATTTTCTTAATTGATCAGAAAATGGGTCTGGTTGAGATGCAGCGTCAAACGACTGTCTTATAGAAATATCACTTTCAAATGACTTTCTCACATTGGCTTCTTGTATGTTATTCTCTAGGTTCTTCTGATCACGTTGTTTCTTAGCTCTTCCTTCCTTAGTCAAGTTTCTCTTTGAAGCTCCGATAAAACGAATCACCAATCTGGAATTTGCTTTCTTAAATCTTCTCCATAATGAAACTTTCTCATCATTCACGTTTCGGTTCTCATAAACATAATCTGAATTTGAAGTAGTTTGTTGTGTCAAAATATGAGTGGTTTGATTATTCACTTCCATGTCAGTGACAGTTCTTCTTGAGTCTTCTATGGCGTCTTTGATCGCTGTAATACACACAATCACAATCAACGGAACAGCAGCCAAAACTGGGGATGGGACCCCGAATATACCAAATGCTCCCAATATAATTAAAAACAAGAAATAAATGTTGGCAACGTTATGAATAAATTGATTAGTAAAATTCTTTGGAATAAAACTCAAAGGCGTATACTTTGTGGTTCTAATTTTGTTTCGGGGATAATCTGTATCTGGTTCACCAGTATCTGGATCAAGAAATTCATCGGGTAATATCCGATTGAATACAATTGTTCTTTTTTCTTCTCTACGATCCGATGGTTCTTTTGGTGCATTAGGAGTGGAATGCGATGAAGATGCTTCGTTGTGATCTGAAGAATAATTATCAATAATGTCTTCTTCTGTTGTGTTTGGTCTTCTTATGGAATCGAGCCTGTTTGGCTTCTTTTTAGAACCTTTCGGTTTTAACATGCTTCCTGAAGGACTTAATAATTCTTTCAAAGTTTTGGATCTACTCATGTTTTCTTTTTGAGGCCTACCTTGGTTGTTTCTTGTAGTACCCCATCTAAGTCTTTTGACTACGGTTTCGTCTCTATGAGGGTCCTCTGAATCCGGTTCATCAATGTGATAAAATTCTTCTGATTCGCCATCGTTTTTCAAGTTGAATGTTTCTTGAACAAACGGAGAAATGGGTTTTCTCATACTATTTATTGAGTTTTCCGGAATGGTATTTCGTTGATCCAAAAATGGTGATTCCATTTTATTGAGCATGGTTGAGCTATTTGGAGTTGTGGCCAAGGAAGATGTAGATGAATCGTATTGGTGCCTTTCTTCCTTTGGTAATTTGAACCTTAATGACGGTTTACGAGAAGTACTAGGGGTCGTGATTGGTGGTGGAACGTGCGGTCTGCGTATGAATTTTTGATCCACTGCTAGGGTCGGTGTCGGCATGGCCGAAGGAAAGTCAACGGACAGTGGTGAAGATGTGATATTTGATGGTTTGTTATTTGGGGTTGAACTTGATGTTGTCGGAAATGATCCCTCACGATAGACGCGATGCTTCGGATCCCTTGAATCGATTCCTTCCGATCCCGACTTATCCATCGTAGTATTGAAGGAAAATGAATCGTCCATTGAAGAATTCTGTTCAACATCCTCGAACGGACTTAGTGGAGTGGAATCATCTTTCGCCATCCTCTATAAGCACTTTGAAATCCGTTAGTAATACAGAAAAGTTGAAAATATTTAAGAATCCACCTACGAATTCGAAACCGATAAATGAAACGGAACTGAAAGTTATTTATAAAAGCTAGTGGTGTAGATGAACAATGGGCTTAAGAAAAGTGTAGTGAATCATCGCAAAAGGATGCTACGGATTTTATAATTAGTAACTGAATTTGTGCGTAGATTAAAATTTTACGTGTCTTTTGTGTAAGATATCACGTAGGGCCCCTAGTTGAATAACGATTTCTACGTAGATATCTTGGCTAGCTATTGTTGCAGCTATGGACCAATAGCTCGGATAACTTCTCCATAGCTCAAATAATCATTTTGATCTTGAGATAGATCGTTTCCGGCTTAACCTCTCTGACGCGACACCTGAAATAGCTAATGAGATTACACCTGATAGTTACTAATATATTAATATTTTCACTTTTCACTACGCAGGGCCACGGTCTGAATGATCTCACTAGGTTCGATGAAGGTTATGTTGACGTTTCCAGTATTGATAGATCATTTCCGTTCCGACTACAGATCTCGTCTAGCGTCATTCGTACTGATCTGTGGTGATAAAACTTGTGAGCTAGTTTAGGATTACCAAGACTTGTTAGCGCATGTTTTGATTTCTATTTAGAGGTTGAAGATGTCCTCACCAATCTATTCATAATTGGTATCGTCAGTCGCACAAATACGGGGTCTTCGCTGGTCCTATAATAACCACAACTGTTTAGGGGAGATGGGTGGCTGTATCGCCCATTAAACTCTTTCCAAAGGGATGCCGCGTTGTAGCCGAGATATCATTTTTGTACTTTTTGGTAGTTGTAAAATTCCACTTTTGGGTGCGTAACAGAATCAGTTGTGTTTTCGGCCGAGACGCGATTTGGCTATGGAATTACGCGTCTCCCTAACCACCCTAATCAGTGAATATGTGAAACTTTTTAAGCACAGTCTAGTATTAAGTAGCTTTATCGGCTTATCCACTTTTTATAACGATACCGCAATAGAAGTATGGGCTGAACCATAAAAAATGGGCGAGAGAATAAATATACGGATGAGAGAATAAATATACGGGTCGGAAGGAATAATTCGGGGCGAATCGAAACTTATTTTAATACTGCATGTACTGACGATATTTTACCCTGATCATACTCTTCTACTTTATTATCTTTAACTACTTTGAAGTAACTCTCAAACAGCTCTAAAATTCTAAGAATTCCCGAGAATGAGTGGAATGCCGTATTATGACTATGATGTTCTTGGAATTACTTCTACAATACTGAGCGTAGCGAAGTGTTGGTTTTGTTAGCGGAGACTAGAGGAGCTCATAATTGTAGAGATTATTTATTAGGCAGATCAAGTATTTACTAGCGGCGATCAAGTATTTACTAGCGGCGATCAAGTATTTATCTGTTAGTGGAGATACATGAGTTCTGCTAAGTAAACTATCAAGAGTATCTTAAGAAATAGATAGTCAGTTTTGACCAACACCGCAATAATTAAGGAGAGATTTTGCACCCACAACAAGCGGTCTGACAAGATAAACGATAGGGAAAGAAAGAACAGGATCAGTCATATTGAGATGAATACCGAAAGTCTCTTAGAGCCCTCTATATCCTGAGAAAGAACTCAAGGACAAGTCATGTGATATATTACTCCAATGTTCTTTTTCTATCCCTGTCCGTATTAAACTTCTTTACCTTTTTCATTTCTTCAATAGACATTGACCAGTATATAAAAGTGCCTGAAGAAACTAGTAACAGCATGTCCGCATACTTTTATGTCAGCTGTTTTCAATATGTGAATTTTATGTTAGCTCTGATAAAAGTCATCCTGTAAGCATCCTAACCGTTTCTTACATCCTCCACATTTAAATGCTTCTATTTGGTCATTAATATTCAATTGGTACTCCTATACAAAACAAATGAGTCTAATTCAGAGCTCTAGTATAAAGTATAAAAATTTATAAACTAGCAATAGAAGAATTCCATTATGGAGACTACTGATTGTTTGGTTGCGATTGTATTTATGCGACAAATCGAGCTGTTACAAGTACTGTGTGTCTCCATAATGTAATTGTGCTACAAAAGCAGCTGTTACAAGTACAGCTAAGACTCTGCCTACGCCAGATCAACTTATGCCAACTGTAGAAGTATAGTTCGGGACAACACTGACTTTATGAATACAGCCATCCCGGAATTAAAGATCTGATTTCTCTCCTCAAGACTTAGGATACCACAATTTTAGAAATCTGCTGTCTATCAAAAGATTTGATGTCATCAGAGATTAAAGATCCGTCGTGCAACTCAAGATTTAAAGACACATGTGCGTAACTTAATCCTTCTTTACTGCAAAAGTCTTTGTCCATTGTTTGGCGACTTCTATTGCTTTCTTCTCATCCTTTTTCCAATCTTCAGCCACATCATTAGCTAACGGATCATCCGGATTAGGAGCTCCCAAAAGAGCTTGAATCGATAACAAAATCGTTCTAATCTGTAGAGCCGGACTCCAATTATCTTTCAACACGTCCAAACATATTCTACCCAACTTATCTATATTAGGATGATATATTTTAGTTAAAAAACGAACTTTTGGAGCACACATTGGATAGTCATCTGGTAAATATAATTCTAGCTGAAACACCCCGTCTGCATAAGGACTGGATGAAGGTCCATCGATGCTAACTTCAAAGTATCGGAGATTATCTTCCAGTGGAACTGCGGTGATACCAGGAACCGGATCGGATACCAATCTTTCTGTTTCCTTTATAATTCTTTTCGGTAAAGCAGCCATGTTTAGAGTCTAGAGCTATTCAGTGCGAGACTCCTCGATTTCTATTTAGAACTCGCCATCAAAGGTCGTGTGCTCAAACAGTTTTATTTCGGAAAAACTAAACTCGTAAGGTCAATGAAGGTGATCTGGTTCATTCATCTCCCATACCATCTTCTATCCTTTACTACAATGCCGCCAAAAGTTGTACCCACACCTCCATTTTTTCAGAGAGTAGTTGTAGGCACATTAGCGGTACTTGCGGGTGCATATGTACTCAAAGATGCTGGTAAAGATCTAGAATTCGTAAAGTTCGAACCCCACACTCCAGAGGAAATTGAGAGAAGAAAAAGGGATGGTGTACACATGACGATGAAGACCTTGGAAACAAGAAGTTTGAACTATACTCCGGAGGCACAAGAAAGACTCAGGAAGTTGATTGAGGAGAAAGAACAAAAGGAGAAGAAACTACAAAGTGAAGAAAAGAAGGAAACATAACCAAAGCAACAACCGACAATTCTGAAGTCAACTAACAAAGGTAAAGCAAACTATTTGGCTCTCACTTTTGATCCCAAATATTTCTTGATATGTCCCTGTTGATCACTTGAGAATTTTGGAGAAAGCTAGAGTACTCAAGTTGAAAGAAAACGAAGACTTCGGTCTTTTATAAGTCAACTAGATCCAGAACTATCAAGACAACCAGTTTGAATCATTTGCAAGCAAGATTTCATTGTACTTGCCCATGAAGAATCTGAGAAATGAGAAAGATATTGAGTTAGGGCCAAAGCTAAAATGACAAGTCTTGAATCGAACCTAATGATATATTGGGGCAGCTGCCTTACCAACAATGCCATTATATGACTGGATGTCTATTCTATGAACTAGAAGTCCATTCTATGAATTCGAAGTCCATTCTATGAACTGGATGTTCATTCTCAATAAATTCTCAAATTCCTTATTTTGAGAGGATCTGGAAAAGCTAATCCAGTTTTTGTAATGGTGTAAAACTCGATTGAAAAGCGAAACTAACCATTAGCTCTAATGGGCATTAAGATGACTACAGTAAATACTAATATCTATTTTTTAGGGTTGAATTTTTTTTCAACAAGACCTCCAAGATGCCAAATATTGCAAAAGAGAGCAGCCAAGTTGGTTGAAATCTGACATTATTAGAAGCAAATATTTGCTTCTATGATATTCACAAGTGTAACAAGAAGGATTATATTTTTATATTACCTAATATATTAAGTAGCAAGAATGTACCACTCGGCTCTCACTTTTTCCGTCGAAACAAACGGCTCGAACAAATTGCGAGTTGGTATATTTTTTTAATATTTTCTGGACCATTAGATCCACATATTGAAAATATAAGCTAATATGACTGTAACCATAAATATTAAATTAGAGATATACACATCTATTCTCAAGTTCGATATGACGACTAAATTTTGCACTTGGAGGCAGTTCGTAAAGGTTCGTTATTCTTA
>Ga0065707_10083093_pt1 | contig 10516 bp, 4 predicted proteins | sample SwiRhicommuniRL3_FD_59094 | JGI IMG/M metagenome (GOLD analysis project Ga0065707, IMG submission 59094) | Switchgrass rhizosphere bacterial communities from Rose Lake, Michigan, USA - RL3 v2 (version 2) | ecosystem: Host-associated > Plants > Roots > Rhizosphere > Soil | place: East Lansing, MI... | reverse complement strand
CCCGCTGGATCCAGTACCGGTACGGCAGCTGCCGTCGCCGCAGTGTTCGCCCAGTTCGGCATGGGCAGCGATACGACGAGTTCGGTGCGAGGACCTGCGTCGGCCAACGGTGTCGTCGGCTTCAAACCGACCAACGGCTTGCTATCGCGCAATGGCATCGTGCCGCTAGCGCTGACGCTCGATACGGCCGGGCCGATTACTCGCAGTGTCTACGATGCCGCCGTCGCGATGAATGCGCTCGTTGGCGTGGACCCGGCCGATCCGTCGACTCTCAAGAGCGAGGGTCGCATCGAGAAAGACTACACCGCGTTCCTCAAGAGCGGCGCACTGAAAGGCGCACGCATCGGCATCGCTCGCGACTTCAACGGACAGAACGCAGAGGTGGATAGCGTGTTCGAGACCGCCATCGCCAGCATGAAAAAGCTCGGTGCGATCGCGGTGGACATACAGTATCCGGCGTACATGCTGGAAGCGCGCAACGACATAGCTAACGTGCTATGTGCCGCCGAGTTCAAGGCGCAGATCGCGGACTATTTGAAAACGACGGGCCCGAAGTATCCGAAAACGCTCGACGACCTGGCGCGACTCGCCAACGATCCGGGCACCGGCTATCGCAGCCCGGAGAAGGCCTACGGCTTGAAATACACGGCGTCGCACGCCTTGGAATTGAGCGATCCCGTGTACATCGCCGCGAAAACTCAGGGCGTGGCGATGGTGAAGGCCGCCGTCGATGCCGTGATGGCCAGGCAGCGCCTGGACGCGATTATCTACCTGAGCAGTCCGAACGCCGCTCCGATGATCGAGCCACCGAAACAGCCACGCCCCGCCAGCGCCACCGGCTCGGCTTACAACATCTCCAACATCGTGGGCTACCCGGACCTGGTCGTGCCCGCCGGGATGACGAGCGGTGGCTTGCCGGTGACGGTTTCGTTCCTCGGCACGGCCTTCAACGATGGCAAGGTGCTGGGCTACGGCTATGCGTTCGAGCAGGCGACCAAGGCGTTGCGACTGCCGAAGAATACGCCTGCGCTGGCGTCCGATGCGATCGAGTTCAGGGCTCGGGCGCAATAACCATTCCCTCCCCCGGTCGCCGGGGGAGGGCCAGGTGGGGGCGTCAGAAGGCGCGTTCGCGGACGCCCCACCTCGATCCTCCCCCGGAGGCCGCGGGAGGAGGTTAGACAAACGCTCAGCGCTCATTCACCTGCTCGATCCCCGTCCCGGCCGCTCCGATCTCGAATGCGCGAAGGCCGGCTTTTCGACTTCTGCTTGCGGGTGCGGCGTCAATCCTTCCTGGACCAGGCGCAATGCCGTTTGCGGATCGTCGGCGAACTGAAATAGTTCCAGGTCTGCCGCGGCGATCATTCCATGGCGCACCAGTGCGTCGAAGTTGATGACCTCTTTCCAGTACTGCGAGCCGTACAGGATCACGGGGATTTTCTGTTCCAGCTTGCCGGTCTGCGACAGCGTGAGGATTTCAGTCAGTTCGTCGAGCGTGCCGAAGCCGCCGGGGAACACGACCAGGGCGCGAGCCAGGTGGGCGAACCAGAGCTTGCGCATGAAGAAGTAATGAAACTCGAACGACAGCTCGCGAGTGATATATGGATTCGGTCGCTGCTCGTGCGGCAGGCTGATATTCAGGCCGATCGTGCGGCCGCCGGCTTCGGCGGCGCCGCGGTTGGCTGCTTCCATGATGCCGCCGCCACCACCGGAGCAGATGACGTATCTATGCGCTGTCGAGGGCAGGCTCGCAGCCCATCTGGTGATCGAACTCGAGAGTTCGCGCGCCTCGTGATAGAAGCGGCCGAGCGGTCCGTCGGCGGTGATGCGTGCAGAGCCGAAGAAGACGATCGTGTCGCAGACGTCGGCGTTGCGGAAGCTGCGCAATGGGCCCATGTATTCGGCCATGATGCGCAGCGGCCGTGCATCTTCGCTGTCGAGGAATTCCGGATCGTTATAGGCGAAGCCGGGACGGACCGGGAGGTTGGCAGGCATGGGTTATTTCGCTCTGGAAAAATCGATGAAACCGCGTTCGGCGTCGACGTGGATGAGTTCCACCGCGACTCGGTCGCCCACGTCCAGTCCGTCGCAACCGCGGACGATTTTTCCTTCGGCTACCGGATGCTCGATCCGCACCCAGGTTCCCTTCTCCGATGCTCCCGTGATGACGCCGTTGAAGTGCTGGCCGATTCGCGATACGAGCAGGATGGCGCTTGCCGCCTTGCGCACCAGGCGTTCGACTTTGGCTGAATTGCGTTCCTGGTCGTTGCAATGAGTGGCCAGCACTTGCAGTTCATCCGTTGAGTAGGGCGCGGGTGCGCCGTTGAGTGCAGCTTTGAGCAAGCGCTGCGTGATGAGATCGGGGAAGCGGCGATTCGGCGCAGTCGAATGTGTGTAGTCGTGCACGGCGAGGCCGAAATGTCCCACCGTCTTCTGCTTGGGCAGCTCGACTGCGTATTGGCCGGCGCCGAGCAGCTTGATGACCGACAGCGATAGATCGGCAAAGCTCTTTGGATCCGCGGCGCGACGCTCGGTTAGAAACTTATTCAGTGCAACCGAATCGGGCTCGTCCGGAAGTCGGCCGCCGTGCTCTCTCGCAATGCCGGCGATGCGAGCCCAGCGTTCGGGAGATCGCAGCGTTCGTCGCAGCGAGGCGCGACCCTGCGTGTCCAGGAACCTTGCCACTACGCCGTTCGCCGCCACCATGAAATCCTCGATCAAATCCTTGGCGCGATTCTTTTCATCGGCGCGCAGGTCGGTCAGGAATTCATCCTTGAACACCGGGCGTGCTTCGACGGTTTCCAAGTCGAGAGCACCGTGGGCCCGCCGCACGCTGCGCAGTGCCTGGGCGGCCTTGTCTTGAATGCGCAGTTGTTCGTCGATTCCCTCGACTGCCGCGAGGCGTTCCGGCGCCGGACCGGTATCGTCCAGCCAGGCAGCGACGGAGTTGTAAGCCAGCTTGGCCCGGTTGCAAACCAGCGCGCGATAGATATCGGATGCAACGACGCTGCCTTGCGGATCGACGGTCATCTCGATGACCATGGCCACGCGCTCCTCGCCTTCGTTGAGCGAGGTCAGGTCGGTGGACAGCTTCTCGGGCAGCATGGGAAAAATCTGCGCAGCGGTGTAGACCGACGTGGTATTCGTTCTGGCGTGCTCGTCGATGGCCGAGCCGCGTTTCACGAGCGCATCGACATCCGCGATCGCGACCAATATTTTCACCGCCCCGTTCGCCAGCGGCTCGGCAACCGTGAGCTGGTCCAGGTCGCGTGAATCGTCGTTGTCGATCGACGACCACAAACGCTCGCGCAGATCACGTATGCCGTTCCCAGCCACCGCAGCCGCATGGGGCAGCGAGTTCAATTCCTGTAGTGCCGCGGCCGAAAAATCGGGCTGCAGGTCATGGTCGACCATCGCCCGTCTGGCGATCTCTTTGAGATTGTTCAATGGCTGCTCCGGGTGTCGGCAAGCGATGATACCCGATCGGGGACACTGCTCGCGGCAGCGAGCTGTGTACACGTCGCTGCGCGACGAGTGTCCCCGGATGCCCCCCGGGATAACGAATCAGTAGTTGTAGGACACCCTGACGGCATAGGTCGCCGGGAGGGCAGCGATGCGGAAGCGGGTGTCGATGAACTGGAAGACGTTGTTCCAGTAGTACTGGTCGGTAACGTTCTCACCGATGAGAGCGAGCTGCCAGCGGTTGTCGGCGGTCTCGATGCCGGCACGCATGTCCGCGATGACATAGGATCTGAGGCGGAAGTTGGGATCTTCACCCAGCGCTGCGTGGGTCGAGCTGTGATAAGTGAGCCCTGCACCGACGAAGGCGCGATATGCGGAATTCACGGACCACGAATACTCCGAGTCGGCCGCGGCTTGCCACTTGGGAGAATAAGGAAAGGATGAGCCGCCGAAATTTTCGGAGGCGCCGGTGGAGGTGATGCCGACGAAGTCGCGCACCTTGCTGTCGATGCATGCCACGGAAGCACGCAGGTGCAGGTCGGTGAGCGGATTGACGACGATGCTGCCTTCGAAGCCGAACACGCGCGACTCGGGGATGTTCACGAGGGCTTCGAGCGGTCCGAAGACCGGATCGGCGATGCGGCCGCGGATCTGCTTCTGGTGATAATCGGAATAGAACACCGACGCATCCACCTGGCCGAGCTGCGACGGCAACGGCGCCTTGACTCCGCCTTCGTAAGCCAGCACCGATTCCTGTGTCACGGGCAGGAACTGCGCCGACGTGGAAGCCGACAGCGTCGGGAAACTGCCTGATTTATAGCCTTTGCTGACGTTGCCGTAGAACAGCACGGCGCTGTCGGTCTTGTAGTCGAGGCCGACGCGAAAGGATTCGTTGTCCTGGTCGAGGCGATCGCGCGTCAGGCCCTGTTCGAACGTGAAGCGGTCGAGAGAAATGCAGCCGCCGATGGGTGGCATCTGCGGCGGCACACCGCGCAGGCCGGCGCTCAGGATAGCCAGCGCTTGTCCGATGATCGGATCGGAACCGCTCAAGGTGCAGCCGGAAAATTTACGGTCGGACCTCGTGTAGCGCAGTCCACCGATCGCCGATAGATGCTGAGTCAGCCGGAACTCCAGGTTGCCGAAGGCAGCATAGCTGCGTGCGTCCTGGCCGGTCCGCACAGCATTCGTCGTGCCTCGCGGCAGCAGGTCCGGGAAGGGTTGATTGACGGAGACCTGCGCTACGTCGATATCGCTGCGCTCATCGACGTTCATGGTGGAGAAGTAAGCGCCCACCAGCCAGGCAGCAGCCGAAGCCTCACCCGACAAGCGTAATTCCTGGTTGAACGACGACGCCGTACCGCGCTGCCGATAGTCCAGATTCTGGATGCGGGTCGCATCCTGGTCGAGATATTTGTCCTGCTTGAAGTCCTGGTAGCCAGTGACCGACGTGAAATTCAGCCGCTCCGATAGCGCGACATCCGCACGCAACAGCGTTTGGACGAAACGATCGTCGGAAGACATGGGCCAACCCGGGGTCCAATCCGCCGCGCGGGCATTGTCGGGGGCGACTGGATAGTTGCCGAGTTCGGGAGCGCACAATGTGGGATTGGTGCACTCCGTGGCTCGGTACTGGAACGCCTGGACATCGGACGTATCGGTCCAGCCATTCGCCGTGAGCGAAACAGTTGCAGCAGCATTAGGCTGCCATTCGAGCATGGCGCGGGCGGCAGTTCGATGGATCGCACCGAGCGACTGATTGCGCGTGAAACTGTGTTGCCAATCGTCCGCCTGGGTCGTCTTGAGCGCCATGCGGAACTTGAGAGTGTCTTGCAGTGGACCGCTGACGAATCCTTCGGCTGCGACAGTGTTGAACCGTCCATAGGAGAGCGAAGCACCGGTAGACAGTTCTGCCGTCGGCTTAGCAGCGATGTAATTGATGGCGCCACCCGTGGAGTTCTCACCGTACAGCGTGCCTTGCGGACCTTTGAGTACCTCCACGCGCTCGATATCGATCACGCCCACCTCGCTGAAGCTCGGCAACGCCAGCGGTGCTTCATCGACATACACACTCACGGCAGGCGCTGCCGCCAGCGTCGAATCGTAGAAGCCGACGCCTCGCAGGGTCAGCACCGGCGGTCCGGCCGGCGTGCGTGTAAACGTCAGTCCAGGGACCAGCCGCTGCAGGTCTTCGGTCGACTCGACGCCGCGGCTTTCGAGCGAGCCCTTCGAGAATGCGGCCACCGACATGCCGACATCCTGGATGGACTGCCGGCGCTTCTGTGCGGTGACGATGACTTCGCCGGCGAGATCGTGCTGACTCTCAACTGTTTGGCTGTAGGCGCAGTTGGCGAGGGCAGCGAGGAGGAGTGCGAACCCGCGAAAGGCTCTTGGATCGTAGTGCGAAGCAGGTTCGGAGAGAAGTACGCCGGTGTCCATATCGAGAGTGCCCATCAATCCTTGGTTCCCTGGTTATGCCGGCCTTGTTGCAGGCCGCAGCGCCCGGATTGTACACCCAGCCAGCCGGGAGCCAAGGTGGTTCAGGCTGCGTCGTCGCTGCATAGAAGTACATCGGGACGCCGCGTGCTTATGTCCGCAAGCTGCGAGGGATAGTACTGCACCGTCGTGGTCGCTTCGCAGTGGGACTCGCTCGTGCATGTAGCAGCCTGCGCTCATCGGCGACGAGCGCACGATCCGCATGCCGTGAAAATCCGTCGCCGCCTGCTCGCAATCTATTTTTTATGAGGCGCGAAACGGGATGCTTTATTCCAGGTAGGTAGTGGCTTCGCCGCACATAGACAATCGAGCGGCGGTTGGCACGCGAAGTGCTACAGGGCAACGTCTGCAAAATCAGGGAGAGAGACATGCCTAGCTTCCCAGGCAACGCAACACTCGCCGCACCGGTTGGCTTCAATCGTCGCGTCGCCACAGCCGTGTCGGCTGGTGCGCGGTTCTCCATCCTCGGTGCAACTGGCTTGATCGTATCCGGCATCGCGCAAGCGCAGGAGCCGCCAACAGATGGCGGCCCCGTCGATGCAGTGATCGTCACCGGCAGCCGCATCGCACGCGATGGCTACGATGCGCCGACGCCGGTCAGCGTCCTGAGCAGCGATGAAATCAGGGCCGCGGGCACGCCGAATGTTGCCGACTTCGTGAATACGCTGCCTGCGGTGATCGGCAGCTCGACGCCGTCGACTACCTCCGGTGGACTCAGCGCCGGCAATGCCGGCATCAGCGCTCTCAACCTGCGTTCGCTGGGAACGAATCGCACGCTGGTGTTGCTGGACGGCCAGCGCTCGGTCGCGTCGGCCGCAACCGGTTCTGTCGATATCAATACGTTTCCACAAGCGTTGATAGAACGTGTGGAAATCGTGACCGGCGGTGCCTCGTCCGCGTACGGGTCGGATGCGGTCGGCGGCGTGGTCAACTTCATCCTGGACCGAAAATTCACCGGCGTGAAGTCCAACTACGAATACGGTGTGACCACGTACGGCGACGATCCTACTCATACGTTCACGTTGACCGCCGGCTCTCCCTTCGCGGGCGGTCGCGGCCACGTGTTGTTCAGCAGCGAATACTTCACGCAGGACGGAGTGCACAGCATCGATCGCGGCTGGAACGACAGCGGCTTTTTCCAGATCAACAATCCGTTTTACACGGCAACCAATGGACAGCCGTTTCGGCTGGTGCAGTCGGGCATCGGCCCGAGCCAGCAAACGCCCGGCGGGTTGATCGTCAGCGGTCCCTTGCGTGGCAAGTATTTCGGTCCGATCGATCCGTCCACCGGCGTCGCCAGCGTGGGCACGTTGCAATACGGACAGGTCAGCGGCCCGTGGATGGTCGGCGGCGACTGGAAATACACGCGATCCAATCACGCCGGTACCAACTCTCTCATTCCCGACGAAGAGCGCCGCACCTTCTTCGGTCGAGCCAGCTTCGCAATTACTCCGGCGGTCGAAGTCTTCGCGCAGGCTGCCTACAACGAATATCAAGGCTTGAGTTATTACCAGCAGACGCCGAACGTGGGCAACATCACGATCGCCTCGGACAACGCCTACTTGCCTGCTTCCATCCGCCAGGACCTGAACGACGCCGGGCTCAAGTCCTTCGTGATGGGCTCGACGAACGCAGGGATTCCGGCGGCGGGCAGCGACAATACGCGCAGCGTCACCCGCTTCGTCGTCGGCAGCAACGGCAGCTTCGGTGCGTTCGACCAGGATTGGAAATGGGATACCTACTATCAGCGAGGCATCGCACGGACCGACGAGCAGCTGATCAACACGTGGAACAACGCACGCATGGCGTTGGCCCAGGACGCCGTCGTGAATCCGGCCAACGGCCAGATCGTCTGCCGTTCGACGCTGACCGCGCCGAACAACGGTTGCGTACCCATCAATCGCATCGGCGTCGGGGGTGTGACACAGGCTGCGCTGGATTACATCATTCCCAGCAATCCGCTACGCAAGCAGGAACTGACGCAGGACGTGGCGGCAGTCAATCTCACCACGGCGGAAGTGTTCCGCAACTGGGCCGGCCCGGTATCGTTCGCCATCGGTGCGGAATGGCGGCGCGAGAAGATCGACGGCAGCGTCGATCCGCAATATCAAACGGGCTGGCTCTACGGCAACTATCTCGTCACGCGGGGCGATTACAACGTCAAGGAAGCGTATATCGAGACCGTGGTGCCGTTGTACGAGGGACTGGATTTCAATGGCGCTTTCCGCTTCACGGACTACAGCCTTTCAGGAAGCGTGGAGACCTGGAAGAGCGGGCTCACGTGGCAGCCCGTCGACGATGTCAAATTTCGATTCACGGCCTCGCGCGATATTCGTGCTCCCAACCTGAGCGAGCTGTTTTCTGCAGGCACGGCACGCACCAACACTGTCAATGTTCCGCCGGCCAATCAAGCGGTGCAGTTCGTGCAGAAGCAGACGGGCAATCTCGCGCTGATTCCCGAGACGGCCGATAGCATCGGTGCGGGCATCGTGCTGACACCCAGATTCGCCCCCGGGCTGGCGCTGTCGATCGACTATTTCGATATAGACATCGAGGATGCGATCGGCTCCGTGACAGCGCAGAACACCGTGGATCTGTGCTTCGAGCAGAACGTCCAGTCCTTCTGCAACAACATCGCCTACGTGAACGTGGGCAGCGTCCAGCAGATCTCCGAGATCCTGCTGGTGCCGTTCAATTTTGCCAACCAGAAGGTCACCGGCCTGGATATCGAGGCGAGCTATCGGCTGTCCGCGGGTCCAGGCAACCTGACCTTGCGAGCCCTGGCCACGCACTACATCGAGAACAGCACCGATAACGGCATCGATTTCCCGGTGGACTCGGCAGGTGTCAACGCCGGCGCCAATGCGACGCCGAGCTGGAACTATCGCATCAGCGCCGCTTACGATTGGCAGCCGCTCATTTTCACCCTGATCGCTCGCGGCATCAGCGATGGCGTCTACAACAACTCGTTCATCGAATGTGCGAGCAACTGCCCCGCGTCCACAGTAGAGCATCGGACCATCAACGAGAACGACATCGACGGCGCATTCTATCTGGACGCTTCCGTCGCTTACGATTTCAACGCGGGACCGGCGCAGGCCGAGGCGTTCCTGGCCATCCGCAACCTGCTGGACAAGGATCCGGTGCCGGTGGGCAACGGGCCGGACGGCAACAATATTCCGGCGTATGCTCAAACCAATCGGTTTCTCTACGACGTGATGGGCCGGTCGTTCCGGCTCGGCGTCAGGGTGTCGTTCTGAACGGCGCCGCCACCCTCGCAGCTGACAATCAACCGACAATCAGAACCGGCTACCCATGCCCAAGAAGGAGAACGATATCGTGATGCAGGCGAACGACAGGCTCGTAGTGCGTGGTTTGCTCTCGCGTGGCTCGATTTTGTTATGCGTGGCGGCAACCCTGCAACTGCATGGCTTGCAGGCAACTGCTGCAGCCAGCCCCGAACTCAAGAAAGCGGTGGCCGAAGGAGTAGACAAGCGAACCAAGCTGGCGCAGGAGATGGTCGATTCGGTATTCAGTTTCGCCGAGCCGGGCTTCCAGGAATTCAAGACATCGGAGTACCTCACCAACATTCTCAAGAGCAACGGCTTCATCATCAAACAGGGCATCGCCGGCATTCCTACTGCGTGGACGGCGACGTGGGGCTCCGAAGGGCCGCTCATCGCAATGGGCAGCGATATCGATGCCTTGCTGGGTTTGTCGCAGACACCAGGCCTCCCGTCGATCAAGCCGCTCGTGGCAGGAGCGCCGGGTCATGGCGAGGGCCACAACTCAGGCATGCCGTTGATGGTGGTGGCCGCGCTCGCGACCAAGGACGTGATGCAGAAGAATGGCATCAAGGGTCGCTTGATGCTTTGGCCCGGCATTGCCGAGGAACTGCTGGCGACCAAGGCTTACTACGTGCGCGACGGCGTGTTCAAAGATGTCGACGCAACCATCTTTGCGCATGTGAGCAAGGATTTCAGCACATCGTTCGGCCCCTCGGGCAACAACGGCCTGGTGTCGGTCGAATATACGTTTCATGGTAAGACCGCGCACGCTGCCGGTGCGCCATGGGCCGGTCGTAGCGCACTCGATGGCGTGGAGCTGATGGATTACGCCTGGAACATGCGGCGCGAACATTTGCCGCTGACGCAACGTTCACACTACGTCATCACGAACGGCGGCGGTCAGCCGAACGTCGTGCCCGATGTCGCCGCGGTCTGGTATTACTTTCGCGAGCAGGATTTCGCTGCGATCCGCTCGCTGTACGAGTTGGGAAACAAGATCTCCGAAGCAGCGGCGATGGGTACGGACACGACGGTGACGCGACAGGTTCTCGGTTATGCCTCGCCGAACTATGGCAACAAGCCGCTCGCGGAAGCTGCATTCGAGAACATCAAGGCGGTGGGCATGCCGCAGTGGAGTGCGGACGACCAGGCCTTCGCCAAGGCAGTGCAGGAAGCGAACAAGCTGAAAGTCGAACCGCTCGCCACCGAGGTCAAGCCGATGGTGACGCGGGAGAACACGGATCCATCGGCTCGCGGCGGCTCGGACGACATCGGCG
>Ga0065707_10083091_pt1 | contig 10527 bp, 9 predicted proteins | sample SwiRhicommuniRL3_FD_59094 | JGI IMG/M metagenome (GOLD analysis project Ga0065707, IMG submission 59094) | Switchgrass rhizosphere bacterial communities from Rose Lake, Michigan, USA - RL3 v2 (version 2) | ecosystem: Host-associated > Plants > Roots > Rhizosphere > Soil | place: East Lansing, MI... | reverse complement strand
TGACTCGGCCGCCGATCGCGCTGATCGCCGAAACTCAACTTTTCGGCGCCCGCGCGCGACAAGAGCGCCGGCGCAAACGCGCAGCGCTCGATCCCGAAGCCATCTTGCGCGATCTGCAGGATCTTTCCCCCGGCGCGCCGGTAGTGCACGAAGAGTACGGCGTCGGCCGATATGTGGGCTTGCAACCCATGGAAGTCGCCGGCCAGAAGGGTGAATTTCTCGTGCTGGAGTATCGGGACGGCGATCGTGTGTATGTGCCGGTGCATTCATTGCATCTGGTAACGCGATATACCGGCGCGGCTCCCGAGAGCGCACCGCTACATAAGCTCGGCACGGATCAATGGGCGAAGGCGCGCAAACGCGCGGCCACGCAAGTGCGCGACGTGGCGGCCGAGCTGCTCGATCTCTATGCGCGCCGCCGCGCGCAGCAGGGTTTGAAGATGCCGCTGCGCGAGCTCGAATACCAGACTTTCGCCAATGCTTTCCCGTTTGAGGAAACCGAGGACCAGGCTGAGGCCATCCGCAAGGTCATGGCCGATCTTGAAAGCGACCGGCCGATGGATCGCATCGTCTGCGGCGATGTCGGTTTCGGTAAAACCGAAGTGGCCATGCGTGCCGCTTTCATGGCGGTGCAGGCGGGCAAACAGGTAGCGGTGCTCGCGCCCACGACATTGCTCGCGCAGCAGCATCTCACCAACTTCCGCGACCGCTTTGCGGACTGGCCCGTGCGTGTCGAGGCGCTGTCGCGTTTTGGAACGGGAAAGGAAATACAGGCCACGCTCGAAGGCATCGAGCGTGGCACGGTGGATATCGTGATCGCCACGCATCGCCTACTGCATGCGCATGCGCGCTTCAAGGACTTGGGATTGATTGTAGTGGATGAGGAGCATCGCTTCGGCGTGCGCGACAAAGAGAAGTTGCAGGCTCTGCGCGCGCAAGCGCACGTGCTCACGCTGACCGCGACCCCGATTCCGCGCACTCTCAACATGGCGCTCGGGGGCCTGCGCGATCTTTCCTTGATTACGACCCCACCCGCAGAGCGCCTCGCCATCAAGACGTTTGTGACGGAATGGAGCGGACCTGCGATCCGCGAGGCTGCGCTGCGCGAATTGCGCCGCGGCGGGCAAATCTATTTCGTGCACAACGAAGTGAAGTCGATCGAGAAGATTGCCGCGGACGTCAAGGCTTTGATTCCCGAAGCGGACGTACGCGTCGGCCACGGGCAGATGCGCGAGCGCGATCTCGAGCAGCTGATGGTGGATTTCTATCACCGGCGGTTCAACGTGCTGGTGTGCACTACAATCATTGAAAGCGGCATCGATGTGCCCACCGCCAATACCATCATGATCAACCGCGCCGATAAATTCGGGCTCGCGCAGCTGCACCAGCTGCGCGGGCGTGTCGGGCGCTCGCATCACCGCGCCTACGCGTATTTGATTGCGCCGCCGCGCGCAGCATTGAGCGCCGATGCGGCCAAACGGCTCGAAGCCATCGAATCGATGGAAGAGCTGGGCGCGGGGTTTGTGCTCGCCACGCACGATCTTGAAATCCGCGGCGCCGGGGAGCTGCTCGGCGAGCAGCAGAGCGGCCAGATGACGGAAATCGGCCTGGCGATGTATCTAGACATGCTCGAGCGCGCCGTACAGTCGCTGAAAGAAGGCCGCGAGCCGCAATTGGACCAGCCGCTTGCTGGTGAAACCGAGGTGGAGCTGCGCGTCGCGGCCTTCATTCCCGACACGTATATCGGCGACGTGCACGTGCGCCTGTCGCTATACAAACAAATTGCGGCGGCGAAGGATGAAGCTGCGCTCGATGACCTGTCGGCTGAGATGATCGACCGCTTCAGCACATTGCCGCCGGAAGCGCAAAATCTGGTGCGCTTGGCGCGCCTGAAACTCACCGCCCGCGCACTCGGCGTGCGCCGCCTGGATTTGAGTCCGCAGGGCGGTTACATCTTATTTGAGGAAAAGAACGCGATCGATCCGGCGGCCGTGGTGCGCATGATTCAAAAACAACCCCGCGGGTATCGTCTCGAGGGGCCGCTCAAGTTGCGCGTGGCATTCGTCTCGCCGACGGAGGAAGGACGATTTCAGTTCGCCGGGGAACTGCTGTCACAATTCAAGGCGCCGCCTCCCTCGCAGAAGTAGCACGCCGTGGCCACTGTTGCGCTCCGTGCAAGACGCTCGCGATTTCAATCGCACTCTTCCTTGCCCGGTATACGACAATGTACGGAATGCTCGCAATGACGAGCTCGCGGGTTCCCCGCACCCGGCCTTTACGGCCGAGCCGCGGATGCGCTTTCAGATGTTTGACCTGGAGCTCGATTTTATCGCGCGTTTCCAATGCGGCGGCTGGATCGTCCTGCGCGATGTAGTCTTCGATCCAATCCATATCCGCGCCGGCGCGACGCGCCCAGACGATACGCATGCAGGGGCCCTGCTATGCCCGGCGTTTATGCGTAGTGGCGATCCGCTTTTGCAACGCTGCCCGGCGCTTGACCCACTGTGCGTCATGTACTTCTTCATGGGTCACAAGTCCGGCGTCGAGATCCCGCAAACCCTCGTTCACCTGGTCCTGGAACCAGCGATTGTGGGCCGCCGCCTCATGTGCATGCTTCATGCGAGCCGCGGCGTCGGTGCGAACTCTTTGAGTCGGGCCGTCCGGCGAGTGCCGGCTGGCGTCCAACACGTCGAATCGAGCGACGCCCAGCTCGTCTTTCATAAAGGCGACGCAGCGGTCGAGCGAGCGCCAGACGCGCACGAGCTTGGAGCGCTGGGCGGCCAGCCATTTCTCACCCGCGTTCAGCTTGAATCTCACTGACCAGCCGCCGGGCCGGCCAATGATCGTCACGCATTTCCAGGACCGCGCCAGAACGATTTCCTTCGCCATTGCGGTGTCGATGGTGTCGGTTGCCATGGATGCAATTTATTATAAAACGCATGGGACGTCCAGCGGGTGATATTCCGTCACCGTGCCGCCGCTCGACCTGTCAGCGAATCAGGCGAGCGCAGAGGTCCAGCAGCAGGCTCGGAAACAGCCCGAGCGCCAGCACCGCTGCCGCGTTGAGGCCCAGCGCGATACGAACGCTCGCATCGCGCTCCGTGTCCGGCAGTGAGCCGGGCGAATCGAAGTACATCAATTTCACGATGCGCAAATAATAGAACGCGCCAATGACTGAAACAGCCGCGGCCACCATCACCAGCCAGCTGTGCCCGGTGGCCCACAACTCCTGAATGATGCGCAGCTTCGCCCAGAAGCCGACGAACGGCGGCACGCCAGCCGTTGAGAGCATCAGCACCATCATGACGAGCGCCAGCAATGGATCGCGTTTATGAAGTCCTTTGTAATGCTCGAGCTCGTCCGCTTCGAAGCCCTTGCGGCTGGCAAGCAAAATCACGCCGAACGAGCCCAGCGCAACCAAGATATAAACCAGCGTGTAATAGAGCGCCGCACTGTAGCCACCCGGCGTTCCGGCTACAAAACCCAGCAAGATGAACCCGACGTTGGCGATGGTTGAATACGCCAGCATGCGTTTGAGATTGGTCTGGACGATGGCGACCACGTTTCCGACGACCAGCGTCAGCACCGCAAGCGCAGCCAGCATTTGCGTCCATTCATGCGTCGCGCCGGTCATGCCGTGAGCCAGCAGCCGGAAGGTGAGCGCAAAATAGCCGATCTTCGGCGCAGTGCTGATAAATAACGTGACGCTGGTAGGCGCGCCCTGATACACATCCGGCAGCCACATATGAAACGGCACGGCGCCCAGTTTGAAAGCCACCGCCACCACAATGAACACGAGGCCAAGAATGATGCCGATGCTGAGTCCCTGCCCGCCTCCACCCATCGTGGTCGCCAGCTCATCGAGAGACAGCGTGCCCGTGAGCCCATAGATCATCGACATGCCATAGAGCAGCGTGCCCGAAGCGATGGCGCCCAGCACGAAATACTTCATGGCGGATTCGGCGGCGATGCCTGAGTCCCGGTCGAAGGCGACCATTGCATAGACGGACAAAGCCAGCAGCTCGACACCGATATAAACGGTCAGCAGGCTGTTTGCGGATACCAGCACGAATACGCCGAGGAGGGCTGTAAGCGCCAGCATGAAATACTCGCCGCGCAACAGGCCGCGGTGCTCGAGATAGCGGCGCGAGTACAGCATGGCTGCCGCGACGAACAGAAAGCCAAAAAGCTTGAGCACATGGCCCAGCTCGTCGGCAACATAAAGCCCGTCAAACAGTAGCGTGCGGCTTGCCACCTGCCCATAAGTAGCGGTAAGCGCAGCGCCGCCGGCAAGAATCAACAGAGTGAATGTAGCCGTAAGGCCATGCCGTTTCACTCCAACGAACGCATCCACCATCAGCAACACACACACCGCGACCGCAAGATAGATTTCCGCTATGGCCGGGGCGAGACTGGTCCAGTTGAAAGAGATTTCAGGCATGAGGCGCTACAACGGCAACTTGGTGGCGGTGGCAAGCTCCACCAGGTGATGCACCGAAGCGTGCATGATATCGAGCAGCGGCGCGGGCCACAGACCCAGTGCCAGCACCGCAAGTGCGAGCGCAGCGAGCACGACAAATTCGCGGCCGTTGAGATCTTTCAGGCCAGCGACGCCGTCATTGGCAATGGGCCCGAAGACCACGCGCTTGACAAGCCACAACGTATACGCGGCGCCCAGCACCAGCGTGGTGCCCGCGAGCAGCGCATACCAGAAGCTGGCTTTAAAGCTCGCCAGGATCACGAGAAATTCTCCGACGAATCCGGAAGTGCCCGGCAAGCCGGTATTGGCCAACGCAAACAACACCATGAACGCGCCGAATATCGGCATGGTATTGATGACGCCGCCGTAGCTCGAGATTTCGCGGCTATGCAGCCGATCGTAAAGCACGCCCACGCACAGGAACAGCGCGCCTGAAATGAGGCCGTGCGAAATCATCTGCACCATCGCCCCGTCGATGCCCATTGCCGCCCCTTGGAGGCTGCCGGTCGCGGCCATGATGTCGTACATGATGAACGCGCCGAGCGTGACGAAGCCCATGTGGGCAATCGAGGAATAGGCAATCAGCTTCTTCATGTCCTGCTGCACCAGCGCCACGAAGCCGATATAAACCACGGCAATCAATGAAAGCGCGATGAGCAGCATGTCGAGCTCGCGGCTCGCATCCGGCGTGATAGGCAGGCTGAAGCGCAGGAAACCATAGCCGCCCATTTTCAGCATGATGGCGGCCAGAATCACCGAGCCGCCGGTGGGAGCTTCGACGTGCGCATCCGGCAACCAGGTATGCACCGGCCACATCGGCACCTTCACGGCAAAAGCGAGCAGGAACGCGAAGAAAATCCAACGCTGCTCGATCAGCGTCAAGGGCAACGATTGAAAGCTCGCGATCGCATAGTCGCCCGACTTCACGTACATGTAGATCAGCGCGACCAGCATGAATACCGAGCCCAGGAAGGTGTACAGAAAAAACTTGATGGTCGCGTACACGCGGCGCGGACCGCCCCAGATGCCGATGATCAGGAACATCGGAATCAGCATCGCTTCCCAGAAGAAATAGAACAGCAGCGAATCGAGCGCACAAAACACGCCTATCATCAGCCCTTCCATGATCAGGAAAGCGGCGAAGTACTGCGCGGGACGCTGCTCGATGACGTTCCAGGCCGCGATGATCACGGGCACGGTCATGAACGTGGTGAGCGCCACGAGCGGCAGCGAGATGCCGTCTATCCCTAAGTGATAGAACGCCGCGAAGCGCGGAATCCATGGCAGCTTCTCGATGAATTGAAATGCGGCCGTGCCGTTCTCAAAATCTGCGAGCAGCTGGAGGGACAACAGCAGCGTGACTAGCGACGCGGCCAGCGCAACCCAGCGCGCCATGCCGATGCGGCGGTCGCCGAGAAGCAGCAGCAACAGCCCTGCCGCGATCGGCAACCACACCAATATTGATAAAATTCCGTGCACTAAAACACCCGGGACAAGACCCAGCCCAGGAGCACGGCGAGGCCGATGATCATCCAGAAGGCATAGGAATAGAGATAGCCGGTCTGGACCAGCCGCACAACACTGCCGAACCACCCCACCGTAGCAGCCGTGCCGTTGACCATGGCGCCGTCAATCAACCCCTGATCGGCGCCTTTCCACAAGCCGCGCCCCAACCCGCGCACCGCAGGGGCGATGACCCGCTCGTTGATCCAGTCGAAATAGAATTTATTGATCAGCAGCGCGCGCAGCGGCGCAAGTACCCGCGCCGCCTGTTCTGCAAGCTGCGGGCGCCAGAGGAAGCATGCCCATGCTGTAACGACACCCGCGGCCGCGAGCCAGAATGGCGGCGACATAAACCCGTGCAATGCAAATGCGACGGAGCCGTGGAATTCGCGCGCCAGCTCGCCGATCACGTCGTTGCGCTCCAGCACGAAGATGGAATCGCCAAAGTAATTCCCGAACAACACCGTGCCGACGGTGAAAAAGCCAATCAACGCGGATGGAATGGCGAGCGCGATCAGGGGAACCGTGACGACAGCCGGACTTTCATGCGGCGGATGATGGGCATCGAAGCGCTCCCGCCCGTGAAAGGTGAGGAAAATCATCCGGAAGGTATAAAGGGCGGTGACAAACACGCCGCCCAGCACGCAGAAATAGGCGTAATTGGCGCCCCAGCGGTGCGATTCGGCCACGGCCTCAATGATTGAGTCCTTGGAATAGAAGCCGGCGAAGAACGGCGTACCGATGAGCGCTAGCGCGCCAATCCATGAAGTGACGGCCGTGATCGGCATGTACTTCGCGAGCCCCCCCATCTTGCGCATGTCCTGCTCATGATGCAGGGCGATAATCACTGAGCCGGCTGCGAGGAATAACAGCGCCTTGAAGAAGGCGTGCGTCATCAAATGAAAGATTGCCCCGCTGTACGCCGAGACACCCAGCGCCACTGTCATGTAGCCGAGCTGGGACAGCGTCGAGTAGGCAACGACGCGTTTGATGTCGTTGCTGACTACGCCGATCAGGCCCATGAAAAATGCAGTGGTGGCGCCAATGACCAGCACGAATGACAACGCCGCGTCGGAATATTCAAACAGTGGTGACATGCGCGCGACCATGAAGATGCCGGCTGTGACCATGGTAGCCGCGTGAATCAGCGCAGAGATGGGCGTCGGACCTTCCATAGAGTCCGGCAGCCACACATGCAAAGGCACCTGCGCGGACTTGCCCATTGCGCCGATGAAGAGACAAATGCAAATTAGGGTGAGCGCGTGCGCGCCCATGTTCGCGGTAAGCGGCAGCACCTGCTCGGCGATCCTAGGCGCCGCGGCGAATGCATCCCCATAATGCAGGGACCCGGTGTAATAGAGCACGCCCGCAATGCCCAGAATGAACCCAAAGTCGCCGATGCGGTTGACCAAGAATGCCTTGAGGTTTGCGAAGATGGCGCTCGGCCGCGTGTACCAGAAGCCGATGAGCAGGTAAGACACGACGCCCACCGCTTCCCAGCCAAAGAACAGCTGCATGAAATTGTTGGACATCACGAGCATCAGCATCGCGAAAGTGAACAGCGAGATGTAGCTGAAAAACCTCTGATAGCCCGCATCGTCGTGCATGTAGCCAATGGTGTAGACGTGCACGCACAGCGAAACGAACGTGACCACTGCCATCATCAGCGCGCTTAAGTTATCGATGAGAAACCCCACCTGCATGTTCACGCCATCGCTGACCAGCCAGGTGTAGATGGGCCCGTCGAACTTGGGCACGCCATCCCAATAGACCTGTTTCAACACATACAGCGACAGCGCGCATGAGATCGCGACGCCGGTAATGGTGACCGCATGCGCTCCGACCCGCCCAATCCGCCGGCCGAAAAGCCCGGCGATCAGCGCTGCAACGAGCGGCATCAACGGGATAGCGAGCAACAGGTTCGGATTCATGCGCGCTTCAGCCCTTGAGCGTGTTCAGGTCTTCGACGTTGATGCTGCGCCGCTCACGGAACAGCACGACGAGAATGGCGAGACCGATAGCCGATTCCGCTGCCGCCACGGTGAGCACGAAGAACACGAACACCTGTCCGTTGATATCCCCCAGGAAGCGCGAAAAGGCGACGAAGTTGAAATTGGCCGCGAGCAGCAGCAGCTCCACGCACATGAGCAACAGGATGACGTTCTTGCGATTGAGAAAGATGCCCGCCACGGCAATCGCAAACAGGATGCCGGACAACGCCAACAGATGGCCGAGCGTAATCACAGCTTTTTCTCCGCGTCCATCTTGACGATGCGCACACGATCTTGACTACGCACCGCGAACTGATGGCCTGCGTCCTGCAATTTGCGGCCCGGCCGCTTGCGCATGGTGAGGGCAATCGCAGCAACGATAGCCACCAGCAGCAGCACAGCCGCAAGCTCAAACGGATACGCATATTTCGTATACAACACGCTGCCCAGCTCCGCCGTGTTGCTGTAATTCGCCGGCAGCGGCGCTGCGCCGCGGGTGACATCCACCCCCAGAGTGCGCGCCGTGACTACGCCGACGATCTCGATAGCCAGCACCACGGCTGTCACCCAGCCGAGCCAGGCATAGCGCGTGAAGCCGCGCCGCGCTTCTTCGATATTGACATCGAGCATCATGACGACGAACAGGAACAACACCATCACCGCGCCGACGTATACGAGCACCAGCACAATGGCGAGAAACTCGGCCTCGATGAGCAGCCAGATGGCCGCACTGGTGACGAAGCACAGCACCAGCGCCAGCGCCGAGTACACGGGATTGCGCGACACGATCATGCCGAGCGCCGCCACGATGAGAATGGCGCCGAAGATATAAAAGAGCGCGGTGACTAGCATGGTGGGCGCTTATCGATAGGGAGCGTCGACGGCCTTGTCCGCCGCGATCATGGCTTCGTAACGTTCGCCGACCGCGAGCAGTTTGTCCTTGCTCATGATGTTCTCGCCGCGGTTCTCCATGTGGTACTCATGGATACGCGTCAGAACGATGGCGTCCACCGGGCAGGCTTCTTCGCAGAAGCCGCAATAAATGCATTTGAACAGGTCGATGTCGTAGCGCGTGGTGCGGCGCGTGCCGTTGGCCGCGACATCCGAATCGATGGTGATACACACTGCGGGACACACCGCTTCGCACAGCTTGCAGGCGATGCAGCGCTCTTCGCCGTTGGCATAGCGGCGCAAAGCGTGCAGCCCGCGAAAGCGCGCCGACTGTGGGGTTTTCTCTTCCGGGTAATTGAGCGTGACCTTCTTCGAGAAGAAGGTGCGCGCTGTCACCCGCAGTCCTTTTAAAAGCTCCGGCAACAACAGGGTCTTGAAGAGATTAGCCATGACGCCAGGGTCCCACATGTAAATAGGCCATCCCCATCTCCACCGCAATCCACACCAGCGTGACCGGAATCAGCACTTTCCAGCCGAGCCGCATGATCTGGTCATAACGATAGCGCGGGAAAGTGGCCCGGAACCACAGGAACAAAAACAGCAGCAGGAATATTTTAATCAGCAGCCAGCCGAAGCTCGGCAAGGTCAGGAAAAATCCTGCCGGCAGATAACCTTCGAAGGGGCTCAACCAGCCGCCGAGGAAAAACACGGCGGTGAGCGCGGAAATCAGAATCATGTTCGCGTATTCGGCCAGGAAGAACAACGCAAAGGCGATGCCCGAATACTCCACATGAAAGCCCGCGACAATCTCCGATTCGCCTTCGGCGACATCGAATGGCGCGCGATTGGTTTCAGCCACGCCTGAAATGAAATACACGACGAACAAGGGCAGCAGCCAGAACCAGTTCCAGGAGAACGCCCCGCCCTGCTGGGTCTCAACGATCACGCCGAGATTCAAGCTGCCCGAGGCCATCAATACGCCCACGAGCGCAAATCCCATGGCGATTTCGTACGCCACGATCTGCGCTGCCGAGCGCATGGCGCCGAGGAAGGCATATTTTGAGTTGGACGCCCAGCCCGCGAGGATGACGCCGTACACCCCCATCGAAGTAAGCGCGAGCACGTATAGAAGGCCCGCATCGATATTGGCAATCACCAGCTCCGGCGAAAGCGGAATCACCGCCCACGTAGCAAACGCCGGAATCAAAGCCACCATCGGCGCCAGAATGAACAGGAACTTGTTCGCCTTCGCCGGGAGAATGACCTCCTTGATAAGCAGCTTGACCACGTCTGCGAACGGCTGCCCCAGGCCCGGGAACAATCCCAGCAATCGCACCCGGTTGGGTCCGCGGCGCAATTGCATCCAGCCGATGACTTTGCGCTCCCACAAGGTCAACAACGCGACACTGATGATGAGCCCTACGGTGAGGAGCACAATCCAGCCGGTGGAGATCGCCGCTGCGCGAGCGCTCTCCGGGAATCCCAGCCACCATGCGTTCAGCGATTGCATCAGTAAGTCACCGGAGGAACGCGGCCTTCAGGCGTGCGCTGCAGCGAGGGCGCGCGGCGCACAAGGGCGTCTGCTTGGTACATGTTGAAATCGATCAGCGGTGCGGCGGGGGCCGAGCCGTTCACGCGATGCGTCCCGGCATAGGCGGCCGG
>Ga0065707_10001731_pt1 | contig 10538 bp, 10 predicted proteins | sample SwiRhicommuniRL3_FD_59094 | JGI IMG/M metagenome (GOLD analysis project Ga0065707, IMG submission 59094) | Switchgrass rhizosphere bacterial communities from Rose Lake, Michigan, USA - RL3 v2 (version 2) | ecosystem: Host-associated > Plants > Roots > Rhizosphere > Soil | place: East Lansing... | reverse complement strand
ACTACGCCCAGGTGGTGAAGTGCCGCAACAAGGCGGGCCAGGTGGTGGACGTCCGCAGGCGAGTGGTGTTCGGTGGCCCGCGCCGTTTTGTCAAGCAGTTGTGTCTGCGGCAGCTCGGGGAGACGATCCAGACCGCCTGTATGGAACGCTGGTATGGGACGCTACGGGGACTGGTGGCGCCCCTGCGGCGCCGCACCCGGTGGCTATCCTGGAGCCGCCTCCGCCACCGGGGCAAGGTCTGGCTTATGGTCAGTCTCTACAACTTTGTGCTGCCCCATAAAAGCCTGCGACAAGGCCGCACGCCGCGTACGCCAGCGATGGCCATTGGCCTGACCGACCATGTGTGGAGCTATCGAGAGTATATCTGGCTCCCGGTGCATGCCAACCCAGCCCTGACCCAGCAGCTGGATGACCGGATCCGGCAGCTACTCACGCCGGCCCTCCAGGACCAGCCCCGCGGCAGGACACAGGCAGCGTTCCCTCCTGCGGAGGCCCATGAGGTGCACGAGGAAGAGGTGGGCACTATGCCGAAGGCTGCGTGAGGTGGCCGTTATTGTTCTCCAGGACTACCTGAATATCTGCAGACGCTTTTTTTATGCGGCCGTGGGGTTGCTAGGAGGGTGGATCATATGAGGCTGCAAGCGTGTCCTGTTCCCTTCTTCCCGCGACTAATTCATCATGATTTCCCTGTCAGAGCTCGGTTCCTCGTAAGGCCCCAACTCCTTACCCGCGTCTAAGCCCCTCGGTGAGTGTCTCACCACAGGCTGCGTAGCCCGGGGTCGCGCAGGCATCGTGAGGCATACGGTCCGGGCGCTCCTTAAATTGGTCACCTTGAACTTTGTCGGCTGCTCCATCATTGACGGCAGCCGCTGCTGAGTCGCAAAGGCGGTAATCCGGGACTCGATAACCCCCAGGTGCCTGCAGAGCAGCTGGGGCCACCCACAAACGGAGGTGTATGATGAAAAAGTTCCTTTCTGTCAGGGGTTGCACAAAGATTCCTGCAAAAGCGGTCATAGGACCCGAATAGAGCAGCGTTGGAGCCGAAAACCGCGTACAAGAGTCTGAGGGCAGGAGAGCTAGGGAGAGCAACTGCACTCGTGGTATACGCATGTGGCTGGAGAGAGGTGTGCGGCGGCGCGGCATTTTATTATACGTGGGGTTTTTGGGGGGATAATCCTCCACGTGGCGCACCTTATACGCTGAGTTGGCCGCGATCTCATCGGATACAGCCATTTATACGCTGAGTTTTACCGCCGCGTCACAACGCTTGCTAAGGCTGTGGCCATTATTACACGAATCTTTGTGCAACCCGATATGCGGCGCGTATGGTTTCTCAGTCAAAGATGCTAAAGAAGTCTATGATCGCTTCGAGGTCGTGAACAGGCTTGAAGATTTCAAGCCGCGCTGGAATCTCAGGCCGGGGCAAATGAACCCGGTTATAACAAGCGCGAGCCGGCCTCGATCACCGTATCGGCCACTTTCGGCCACTCGGGAGGACAGGCGGGGTCGTCAAACGCCTCATTCTTCCGGTGGTTAGGTATTTTGTCCGGCAAGTAGGTATATGGGGTGGCCGACGCCATGATCAAGGCCCATCTCCCGTACATAGGGCAAGCCTCCAGATGGGCAGTCGCCCCAGCCGAAATGGCATGGCTGGTACGACTTTTGCGTAAATATTGAGGTGCTCCGAGACGTGCTCCATCTGGCAGTGCCATAGAGAACGACGGAGTTCTAACTTACCATCCTGAAGGGCGAGCGGGTGGACCGCAGCCCTTTAGGATCTGGGGGTATGCCAGGTCGCTGAATGAGCAATACAAATTATGCACGCAGTGAGGTGAGATATGGCAAAGGCAGTCGGCATTGACCTTGGCACGACGAATTCGGTGGTCGCCGTGATGGAAGGCGGGAATCCGACGGTGATCATCAACAGCGAGGGCAACCGCTTGACCCCGTCGGTGGTGGGGTTTACCAAAACGGGAGAGCGCCTGGTGGGCCAACTGGCCAGACGCCAGGCGGTGCTCAACCCCGAAAACACCATCTCCTCAGCCAAACGGTTCATTGGTCGCCGCTACGACGAGGTGCAGAACGAGATCAAGAATGTGCCCTTCAAAGTCGTTTCTGGCCCCGAGAAGGCCGTGCGCTTTGATATCCAGGGCAAACTGTACGCGCCCGAAGAGATTTCCGCTATGGTGCTGCGCAAGCTGGTGGATGACGCCGCCAAATACCTGGGGGAGAAAGTCACTGATGCCGTCATTACGGTCCCAGCCTATTTTAATGACGCACAGCGCACCGCCACGCGGGACGCCGGCAAGATCGCCGGCCTGAATGTGTTGCGCATCATCAACGAGCCCACGGCAGCGGCGCTGGCCTACGGCCTGGACAAAAAAACCAGTGAGACCGTGCTGGTGTTCGACCTCGGTGGCGGCACGTTCGACGTGTCGATCCTTGAAGTGGGAGAAGGCGTCTTTGAAGTCAAGTCAACCGCGGGCGATACCCACCTGGGTGGGGATGATTTCGACAAGCGCGTGGTCGACTGGCTTGCCGAAGAGTTCCAACGCGATCAGGGCATTGATCTGCGGCGTGACCGTCAGGCCCTGCAACGGCTGACCGAAGCCGCCGAGAAGGCAAAGATCGAGCTGTCGAGCGTGGTCGAAACCACCATCAGCTTACCCTTCATTACGGCGGACGCCACCGGGCCGAAGCATCTGGAGACGCGGCTGACGCGGGCCAAGTTCGAGCAACTGACTGCGGATCTGGTCGAGCGCTGCGCCGGGCCGGTCCAGCAGGCGCTGGCGGATGCGAAACTCACCGCCCGTGATCTGGACGAAGTGGTGCTGGTCGGCGGCTCTACACGCATTCCAGCCGTGCAGGCGCTGGTACGACGGATGACGGGCGGCAAGGAGCCGAATCAATCGGTCAACCCGGATGAAGTCGTGGCCATTGGGGCGGCTATCCAGGCCGGCGTACTGACGGGCGAAGTACAGGACGTCGTGCTGCTTGACGTCACGCCACTGTCGCTCGGGATTGAAACGCTTGGCGGCGTCATGACCAAACTCATCGAGCGCAACACGACCATCCCAGTGCGCCGTTCGGAGACCTTTTCGACTGCGGAAGACAACCAGACCGCCGTGGACGTCCACGTGCTGCAGGGCGAACGCGAACTGGCACGCGACAACCGTACGCTGGGCCATTTTCGGCTCGAAGGCATTGCGCCCGCCCCGCGCGGCCTGCCGCAGATCGACGTCGCCTTCGACATTGACGCCAACGGCATTCTCACGGTCACGGCGCGCGACAAAACCACCGGCAAGGAGCAGAGTATCACGATCACTGGCTCCACCCAGCTGTCGAAAGCGGATATCGATCGCATGGTGGCCGACGCGCAACAGCACGCCACCGAAGATCGGCGGCAGCGCGAAGAGGTGGAGGCGCGCAACAATGCCGACGCGATGGCCTATCAAGTCGAGCGCCAATTGCACGAACTTGGTGACCGCACTCCTATGCATGAGCGGGCCCGCGCCGAGAACCTGATCAATGAGATTCGTCAGCTGGTGCAGGACCAATCAACCGACATGGCGCGGCTGCGGCAGTTGTCGAGTGACCTCCAACAGCTCGCCGCTGGCCTGGCCGCCAGCGGCTATGCCCAGGCGGCAGCAGGCGGCGCCGGCAGTGCGGGGCGGAATGGCCCACAACGGGATAGTGCCGCTGATGACGTGATTGACGCGGAGTTTAAGCCCAGGAGCTAAGAGCGAGGGATGCAATGACACCAGCTGAACAGAGGTCAGACGAGAACAGCAGCGCAGCGCCGGCAGAGATCGAGCGGCTCAAGCAAGAGCTGAGCCGCGCACACGATATGCGTCTGCGCGCGTTGGCTGACTTCGACAACTATCGCAAGCGCGTACAGCGCGAACAGGACAGCGCGGCGCAGGCAGGCAAACGCCAGCTTGTGCTGGCGCTGCTCGACGTGATGGACGATTTTGAGCGCGCCCTCGCCTATGCCACCACCGCGCCGGAATCAATCCTCACGGGCGCCCGCGCCATCCATCAACGGCTGACGGACCTGCTGCAGGCGCAGGGCGTGGTGCCCTACACGAGCGCTGGACAGCCGTTTGACGTGACGTTGCACGACGCCGTCGATGCGATCAAAACCGATCGGGCACCGTCGGGAGTTGTGCTCGACGAACTCCGCCATGGGTATCGGTGGGGCGATGAGGTGCTGCGACCGGCGCGTGTGCGTGTGGCGCAATGAGAGGGTGTCTGACAAGCCTGTGTTGTTGGATACGCTGTAAGTTGTCTGTGGCCCCATAACCCAGCAGAGTGACAATGAGCCATGGCTGTCAAGTTCCAAGACTACTACGAGACCCTGGGTGTGTCTCGCACCGCGACGGCGGACGACATCAAGCAAGCCTACCGTAAGTTGGCGCGCAAGTATCACCCTGACGTCAACCCCGGCGACACAACGGCGGAAGAGAAATTCAAAGATATTGGGGAGGCCTATGCCGTCCTCTCCGATCCGGAGAAGCGTCAGCGCTACGACCAACTCGGCGAGCACTGGAAGACGGGCGCTGATTTCACCCCGCCGCCTGGCTGGGAAGGCGGGCACGTTGCATACGGCGACTTCGGTGACCTCTTCAGCGCCGGGCGTGGCGCGGGCGGCTTCAGCGACTTTTTTGAGACGCTGTTTGGTGCCAGGCGCGGTCGGCGCGCTGGCGCCGGCTTTGCTATGCGTGGTCAAGACGTCGAGGCGGCCATCGAACTCAGCCTCGAAGAAGCGCATCACGGGACCACACGCACGATCACGCTGCAGACGACGGCCGTGTGTCCCACCTGTAACGGCAGCGGCATGCAGGACAAGCAACCCTGCGCGCCGTGTCGTGGCATGGGTGTGGTGACGCGCCCCAAAACCCTCGATGTGACCATTCCCGCCGGGGTGCGCCATGGCTCGGTCATACGCCTGGCGGGGCAGGGCGAACCCGGCACAGGTAACGCGCCCGCCGGCGACCTGCTCCTCCATGTCCAGCTCAGACCCCATCCGCTGTTTCACGTGTCGGGGGAGGGCGATGTGGAGATCGAGCTGCCGGTGGCGCCCTGGGAAGCAGCGCTTGGAACAAAAGTCAGGGTGCCCACCATTGAGGGTTCGGTGGACATGACGGTCCCGGCCGGGGCGCAGGGCGGCCAGCGGCTGCGCTTGCGTGGCCAGGGCGTGCAGCGCCGCGGCAGTGGGCGCGGCGATCAGTACGTCAGGCTGAAGTTGGTCAATCCGCCCACCCTGACGGAAAGCGAGCGCGCCTTGTTTGCACAACTCGCTGCAGCGTCGCGCTTCAATCCACGCGAGCGGATGAAAGGATAGAGTGTTATGAGTGAGCCGCGGGCGCACATCATTCTCGGCTGCATCGAGCCCGAGCAGTTGACGCTTGAGGGTCTGGCGGCGTGCACCGGGGTGCATCCGACGCGCATTGAATATTTCGTCGAGTATGGTCTGATCGAGCCTAGCGCACGCACAGGCACGCAGTGGCTTTTTGACACGGCCTGCATTGTGCGGCTGCGTGCGATCGAGCGGCTCCGTCGCGACCTGGGGGCCAATCTGGCTGGTATCGCGGTGATTCTGGACCTTGTCGACCGTCTGACCACGCTGCAGCGCGAGGTGGAGCAATGGCGCAGAAGGTCGTGAATTCCTAACACGAGGGCGTTGCCATGGACATCAATCGTTTCACNGAAAAAGTGCAACAGGCGTTGAGTGCNGCGCAGACCAAAGCCGTGCGCTACGGCCATCAGCAGATTGACGTTGAGCACCTGCTCGCCGCGCTGCTCGAACAGGAGCGCGGACTGGCTACGGCCATTTTCACCAAGGCCGACGTGGACACAGACAGTCTCAAACGGCGTGTCGAGCAGGAGTTGGAACGTCTGCCCAAAGTTGGCGGCCCGTCCGGTGCACCGGCCGATCAGATCTACGTCACCGGCCGCCTCAATCGTCTGTTCGCCCAGGCCGAGGACGAAGCGAGTAAGCTCCACGACGAGTTTATTTCGGTCGAGCATCTGCTGCTCACCATGATTGATGACACGGGCGCGACCGGGCGCCTCTTTCGGGAGTTGGGGATCACGCGTGAGCGGCTCATGCGCGTGCTGCAAGAGGTGCGCGGCAGCCAGCGGGTCACCTCGCAGAACCCCGAAGCCACGTATGAAGCGCTCGAGCGCTACGGGCGCGACCTCACCAAGCTCGCGGCGGAGGGGAAACTCGATCCGGTCATTGGTCGCGACGAGGAGATCCGCCGCACCATCCAGGTGCTGTCGCGCCGGACCAAAAACAATCCCGTGCTGATTGGCGAGCCCGGGGTGGGCAAGACGGCGATTGTCGAAGGTCTGGCGCAGCGCATCGTGCGCGGCGATGTGCCGGAAAGCCTGAAGGACCGGCGCATTGTGGCGCTCGATATGGGCGCCCTGGTTGCCGGGGCGAAGTATCGCGGCGAATTTGAAGAGCGGCTCAAGGCCGTGCTGAAGGAAGTCGAGGACTCCAACGGTACGATCATCTTGTTTATCGACGAGCTGCACACCGTCGTGGGCGCCGGCCGTGCCGAAGGCTCTATGGACGCCAGCAACCTGCTTAAACCCATGTTAGCGCGCGGCGAACTGCACTGCATTGGCGCCACAACACTGGACGAATACCGCAAGCACATCGAAAAGGACGCCGCCCTCGAGCGCCGCTTCCAGCCCGTGCTGGTGGCGGAGCCCTCCGTGGAAGACACCATCTCGATTTTGCGCGGCCTCAAGGAGCGCTACGAAATCCATCATGGCGTGCGCATCAAGGACGCCGCTCTGGTGGCCGCCGCGGTGCTATCGAATCGCTACATTAGCGACCGCTTTCTGCCGGACAAGGCCATTGACCTGGTGGATGAGGCGGCGGCAAAGCTGCGCACCGAGATTGATTCGATGCCCACGGAACTCGACGAAATTTCGCGGCGCGTCATGCAACTGGAAATCGAACGCGAGGCCTTGCGCAAAGAGACGGACCCGGCCTCGCAGGAGCGGCTGAGCAAACTTGAGAAGGAACTCGCCGACCTGCGGGCCCAGGCTGACGGGCTGCGGGCGCAGTGGCAAGCCGAGAAACAGGCGGTGCAACGGCTACGGGCGCTGCGCGAACAGATCGAGCAGACGCGCATCGAGATCGAACAGGCCGAGCGCCAGTACGATCTCAACCGCGCCGCGGAACTTCGCTATGGGCGGCTCGCCGACCTGGAGCGCCGGTTGCGATCCGAAGAAGAGCTGCTCGTCAAGAAGCAGGGGCAAACGCGGCTCCTCAAGGAAGAGGTGGATGAAGAAGACATTGCGCAAGTCGTGAGCCGCTGGACTGGCGTGCCCGTATCGCGCCTGCTGGCCGGAGAGGTGCAAAAACTGCTGCACCTTGCCGATGAGCTGCACAAACGCGTCGTCGGGCAGGACGAAGCGGTGACGGCAGTTGCCGAAGCCGTGGTGCGCGCGCGCGCCGGCATGCAAGACCCCAATCGTCCCATTGGCAGTTTTATATTCCTCGGCCCCACGGGGGTAGGCAAAACCGAACTGGCGCGCGCCCTCGCCGAATGTCTCTTTGATGATGAACACGCCATGATTCGCATTGACATGTCCGAATATCAGGAGAGGCACACGGTGGCGCGCCTGATCGGTGCACCGCCGGGCTATGTCGGATATGAGGAAGGGGGCCAGCTGACCGAGGCGGTGCGGCGTCGCCCATACGCCGTGCTGCTCTTCGATGAGATAGAGAAGGCGCACCAGGACGTGTTCAACGTCATGCTGCAAATCCTCGACGATGGCCGGTTGACGGACGGCCAGGGCCGCGTCGTCAATTTTAAGAACACGATCCTGATCATGACCTCGAATATTGGTAGCCACCGCATCCTCGACTACCGTGGGACGTATGCGGGAGAAGGCTATGAGCGCATGAAGGCGGCGGTGCTTGACGAACTGCGCCATCACTTCCGGCCCGAATTCCTCAACCGGGTGGACGAGATTATTGTCTTCCATGCGCTCTCGGAAGAGCACCTGATGCAGATCGTTGACATTCAGCTTGACCGGGTGCGCCAGCGGCTTGCCGAGCGCAAGATGCACCTCAAACTGACGCCAGAAGCACGGGCGCATCTGGTGCACACCGGCTACGATCCGCATTACGGCGCGCGGCCACTCAAGCGCGCTATCCAGCGTGAGATTGAAACGCCGCTCGGCGTTCAGCTCCTCAAAGGGGACGTACGTGACGGCCAGACGGTGGTGGTCGATTACGACCGGGAAAGCGGCACCCTGACGTTCACGCCACAGACGTCGGAAGTCGAGGAGGAGGAAGCCTTAGCGGCGCGTGCGAAGTGAGCGCATTGGTTGTCCTACAGTCAGGAGGTAACGTGGTATGCTTCCGATACGCGATACGATTGTAGGCAGAAATCCACCTATCGTGACGTGGGTCCTCATTCTCGTCAACAGCGTGGTGTTCCTGTTTGAGCTGACCATGCCCGAGCCAGCGCTCGAGCAGTTCTTCTACCTGTTCGGCCTCGTGCCGGCCCGGTACACGCACCCGACATGGGCACTGTGGGTTGGGCTGCCGATGAACGACTACTGGCCGTTTCTGACCAGCATGTTTCTGCACGGCGGCTGGATGCACATCATCGGGAACATGTGGACGCTGTGGATCTTCGGCGACAACGTCGAAGATCGGATGGGGCCGATGCGCTTCTTGTTTTTCTACCTGTTGTGCGGGCTCGCCGCCGGCCTGGTGCACTGGTTCACCAACCTGGATTCGACCCTCCCCACCGTTGGCGCCTCTGGAGCCATAGCCGGCGTTCTGGGCGCCTACTTCTTCCTGTTCCCCTATGCGCGGGTGATTGTGCTCGTGCCGGTGTTTTTCTTGCCGTTCTTCTTTGAGCTCCCTGCTCTGGTCTACCTTGGATTCTGGGCGCTCAGCCAGGTCTTGAGCGGCACGCTGGCGCTGGCGGGTCCACGTGATGTGGGAGGCGTGGCCTGGTGGGCACACGTTGGCGGTTTCATGGCTGGCATCGTGCTACACTTCTTGTTTGTGCAGCGTGGGGACGCCTACCGGCAACCGTCGCGCGATGAATATGCCATGGAGAGTGCATGGGTTCCCGTCAACTATTGGAGGGATCAGCGATGACACCTGGCGATATTCTGTGGCTGTTCTTCGTCTTTTCGGCACTTCAGCCTGTGCTGAAGCAGCGTTTCCTGGATGCCTCGCGCCAGCGGCTCATCGCCAAGATCGAGCGCCAGCGGCACTCCCGGGTCATCTTGCTGGTCCACCGGCAGGAGACGATGAGCTTCCTCGGCTTTCCGGTCTATCGCTATATCGACGTGAACGACTCGGAGGAAGTGCTGCGCGCCATCCACCTCACTGATCCGGCTGTGCCACTCGATATCGTGCTGCACACGCCTGGCGGACTGGTGCTGGCCGCGCTGCAAATCGCGCGCGCCATCCACAAACATCAGGGGAAAGTGACGGCCTTCGTGCCGCACTACGCCATGTCGGGAGGCACGCTGATTGCCCTCGCCGCCGACGAAATCGTCATGAGCGAATACGCTGTGCTGGGACCTGTAGATCCACAGCTTGGCGAGTACCCGGCGGCATCTCTCCTCAAGGTGGTGGCCAGGAAGCCGGTGGCGGAAATCGACGACAAGACCCTGATTCTCGCGGACCAGGCCGAAAAAGCCATGACGCAGGTGCGTGAGAGCGTACAGGAGTTGCTGGTCCCCAAATTGGCCGGGAAGGCCGAAGAGTTGGCCCGGCTGATGTCCGAGGGCACCTGGACCCACGACCACCCGATCACTTACGAGAAAGCGCAGGGCTTCGGACTGCCGGTGCGGTGTGACATACCTTCGGAGTTTCTCGATCTGATGAACCTGTATCCGCAACCCGTCCGGCGCCAGCCGACGGTTGAGTACCTACCCGAACACAGGCGCTACGAGGGTTTTCGAGGCAACCGTGACTGACAGGCCAGGAGGGCATCTGGCGCTCCCGAGTTGCTTCCATGACAGGCGAGGGTCTGCTATGAGAGGCCCCCTCGTGTGAGGCCCGCGGTAGCACCAGAGACGCGGAGAGGCGATAAGAAGAAGTGGCGCCTCCCCTGTCTCCTCGTGGCCGTGGCGACACTAGCCCCTGTGATGGAGAAGGAGAGCCCCCATGGCAACCCGCGCCCCCTTTTTCACATTCCAGTTGGGTAGTGACAAGGCGCGGTCTGACCAAGCCCGTTTCCTCATCGCCCCCGTTTAAGTAGGGTCGAGGGCAGGCGCGCCTGCTGTAGGTGGAGGGTTTCCAGTTCCGCTCTTTCGATTGCGGCATGGGTTCACAATTCCACCGTGGCTACGTTTCCAGCCCCCGCCACGTCAAACGCAGCGTGCGGATTTCCCGCACTGCGCTTTCCTGCTCGCTTCACATCAAGGGTTATGGGACCTATCAGGCTGGGAGCGCTTTCGGCATCTGTCGTGGGCGCTGCACCCGGTAGTTGTTGAACAAGCCTAGGCGCTGATATAGCCACTGCCTCCTCCACCTCTTCCAG
>Ga0065707_10005615_pt1 | contig 10541 bp, 4 predicted proteins | sample SwiRhicommuniRL3_FD_59094 | JGI IMG/M metagenome (GOLD analysis project Ga0065707, IMG submission 59094) | Switchgrass rhizosphere bacterial communities from Rose Lake, Michigan, USA - RL3 v2 (version 2) | ecosystem: Host-associated > Plants > Roots > Rhizosphere > Soil | place: East Lansing, MI... | reverse complement strand
CACTGGGCAAACCACGTCCGGACAGAATTGACCTGGCGGACATGGTGTACACGCTGGCGGTGGAGCGTTGAACTTCACGCGGAACAATCCCCAGATGCCGCCATCGAAGTGGAACGACTGGAACGTGCGATAAAGGTAATCACCTTGCACATGGAAGCGACCGCCAGCTCCGCCTTTCGGCAGGAAGTCGAAGTGAGTGCCGGGGCCAACTCCTGCCTGTGAACCCACCCAATTCGAAAGTGGATTACTCCCAAGCGCCTGCGAGTCACTCACATAAGGCTCCGACTCCCAGATGTGCGCGTGCAACAGATACGTGTCGTTGCGCGGGTGACCACCCGGAAGGAGCAGGCGAATGCGAAATTCCTGTCCCGGTGTGGCAGTGAAGACCGGCGTCACCGGATCGCCGCCGACCTGATCGTTTGTCAGCACCTTCGTGAAATCCAAATCACGCGTCTTTTCAAGCGGCGTGTCCGGTGCGAAGCCCATACGCTTCCAGAGCGGCTCAGTGCGATAGTTAACGGCTTTCTGTCCTGTGTCTTCCGGATCTTCTTCTCCTGCAAGATGCGGAACCGCGATGCCGTTTTCGCTCGTCGCCTCACCAAACATGCCGTTGAAACGCATATTGATGTCGCTCTGGAATATCGTCACAAACTCACGGAAGATTGTCCCGTTGGACCGCGTGATATCGACCTGCGCACGCGTCCCGAAGTTGTCGTTCCACAACGAAGCCTTCGGCTCGATGATGAGACCACCAATCGCGCCTTTGTTCGTGTGCTTGATCGGATCTGACGGCGACAGATTCGTCGAGCCATACTCGACCGCCGTCGCCACTCCGGTGTTGTTCGCTCCGGTCATAATGTCGCCGGCATACCACTGGTAAGTGACGGTTCCGCCCGGAGGCGCTGTCTGTACGGGATTGAAGCCGACGTTCATGCCGTCGCTTCTGGTGACGTCGACATAGACTAACTGCGGGTGCAACCCAACATCTGACGAAGGCTTCACCTGATTAGCATTGAAGTCATCGACGATCATCGGCATCGTGTTGAAGCCATCGAGATCAAATTGCGGCCCCGGCGGCAGGTTATTCTTGAGTGTGACCTCGATACACTCACCGGCACTCGCGCGCACGATGAGTGGCTCAGTGACGACTCCGGGTTTAATGGCACCCGTCGTCGGATCGAGATCTGAAGTACGGAAGTACATGATCGCCGTTGGATCATGGAGTCGCCCGCCCGTCGCCACGCGCGGGTTATAGACGAGCGTGCCTCCCGGCAAAGCTCGCTTAGCTGTCGTGGCTGTAATGTTCAGTGTTCGCACTGCGGCAGTCTTCGGACAAACACCGCTGAAGTCACCCTGGTTAGTCCAGTCGAGCGTGTTGTTCTTCGGATTGTTAGGCAGTTCGAGCAGATCGACTTTCTTCGTGGCGTAGACGCGCATCAAGCCCCAGAGACCATTCCACTGATCGTCAGAAGCTTTACCAGGCTGATACAGATAATCCGCAGTCTTGCCGTCGGGCTTGTGTGGAAGTTTTGGCACTACAAACTCGAAGTGCTCAGAGATACCCATCATCTGGTTGTTGCGATACCCGGAATTCGGATCGGATGGCTCAAATTTCCACCTGATGCCATTGACGGTGAAGTTATGACCTTCCTCGTGCGCGCCAACCAGAATACGAATCTGAACCGGATCGTCTTCGTATGCTCTCAACAAAGGCGTGAAGGGATCGCCGGGTTGCACGTCAGCCGTCAGCGGCGGATAGAAGTTCGGTTGCGAGTTGAATTTCGGATCTGCACGCAGCACGTTCGAACGGTAAACGTGCGACAGATCGCCAGCGAGACCGGCAGCTTGTTTATTCGTAGCCGGATCGCGAACTCGCAGCGGTACCGGTTCGTTGCGGTAGTTGACACTCATCGTACCGACGTCGGCGGCTGCGATCGCTTCCGGACATGGCGGTGCGAAGTTGGTTCCGGGACATTTCTCGGCCGGTTCGAGNAGGAAGGGCAAACCTACTTCATCCNTTGCCGGTGGATTCACTGCACGAGNACCGTCGTACGCGAGTTGGAAGTCAGCAAACTCCAAAAGAAATTCGCGATAACTATCAGCNACGCTCGAGGTAAGAATGTCGGCGCGCCAACTGGTTGGCCCACCATCAAAGCGCGGCGGAACACCCGCGCCACCAAAGAGAACACCCGTTTCCGGATGACGCCACTTCGAGCCCTGCGGTTCAACGACCAGACCGGCATAGAGACCGGCCTGTTGATGAGTTGATGGACCAAAGTGATCGTGCGTGAAGACTGTGCGTAGTGTTCGATCGACGCCGAGGTTATTGAGAACGTTATCGGCGTACCATCGCTGCACTGTTGTCTGCGCGCCCAACGTGCCAAAAAACGGATGTGGCTTCGCTTTGGGACAGGTGAAGCTGCCGTCGCGCGCGTCGCCCGAATCCACGCCGGTACATCCATTGAACTTGCGGATGGCGCGAATGCGTTCAATAACTTCTTCGGGACTGAAGCTGCCATCCTCGTAATTCCAACCATTCCCCGCGCCATCGGAGGCAAGCACGTCAAACTTCACCAGGTGGATGTGCTGGCCCATGACATCTGTCGGAGTGCGCACCTGGAAGTCGTCCTGCGCGTAAACACGCGGAACGAGATTGGTCATCTGGAACGTGATGCAATCGTTGGTGTTGGCCCTAAAGAAAAGCGGTTCGGGTGCCTTTGTGCCATCGAGCGTAGGTTTTACGTCAGCCCAGAGAGCGGAGATACGTGATTGGTTGAAGTGCCACGCTGCTTTATTGAGCTTTATGTCGAGCTGAATGTTGGCGCTCTTGTAAAGCCGCGGGACCCCGGTCGCATTTCCCGCATCATCGACACAAGGATCCGCCAGCGGCGCACCCGCAACCTTCGGACGACCATTGGTAACGAAGGGCGCGGCCGTTCCCTCCGGCGTGAAGCTCGGATGATTACGTATGGCATGGAAATCCATCGCCGCTAACTCAGCGGCCGTTCCGGTCTCAGGAAACGGTGTGGCTTGAGCGGTCGCTAAAGACTTATCAAAATCCAACCGTGCCTTGGTTAGATCAAAGGCGGGCAGATGCTCTTTGTGATGGACCGCTGTGCCGCCGATGATGATGTGACGTGCAAGGCCACCGTCATCGATGGTATCCAGCGGTGGATGTGACGGTCGATGTCCTGCCTGGGCAGCAACGTANAACGGATAGCCCTGGAAAGTGGCGGTCGGCATTAACGCCATCGCTATTTTCGGAATAGGAACGAGTGCAGGAATCGGCGTACCTGCGGCGATTTCACCATCCGGCAATTTCCGTGATGTCGGAGTCGGCCGGCCATTCGNGTCGAGTTGTGTTCCGGCTTCNAAGACGTCGTGGTTTCGAAACAGTTCCCACATNCCCTGCGCNAAGTGTGGATAGAAGTGGCAATGGAAGATTGCGTCACCGGCAGTTTTATTTCGATTACCGCTTCCGCCGTACGCGATCTCAGTCGTGAAAGAATAGCCCGGNCCNTGAGCCTGACTGTCGAGATAAGTCGAGTTGTCGCTTTCGGGNGTGTGCAACCACTGATGCGCGTGGAGGTGATGGATGTGATGCTCCTTCGGACCGGCATGCATCACACGCATTTTGACGTTGTCGTTCAANTAGGCGTGGTGAACGTTCGANGGATCGTCAGGGAAGAAAACTTTTGTCGCCTTTGGTCCGGGAATTAAGTTTCCGGCGCTGTCGGTTGTGTTGGCTGGTTTGTCGACAATCTGAGCCGGGTCGCCGACCGTCCATGCAGACAGGAAGAACTCTTCAAACAAGCACTCCGTGCACTTGTGCATCGGGCCGACGCCAAATCGATTCGCCAGAATCTCAGCACCAATGCCGCCTGTGCCGTAGTTGATTGCGAAACCGTCGCGCACGCTGTGCAGNGTGAAAGCGAGTGGGTTNGGCTGACCGTTGATCTCGTCATTGAATTGCGGGAACGCCTGCACNGCCTGAATTTCGTCGTGATAGACAACGGTGAANTCACGGAACGGCTGATTGCGATCGGGTTCAACCGGGTTCGGCCGATACGTNCCGGCAGGAAAATTCCCGCGGTTCGGTCCGGTGATGATCGCGTTAATGTCCGTGTGGACGATGTTGTTGTTCGCGTCCAGCAGTTTCAGGATCGGAGTACCGGCGGGACGTGTGCTGTTCGCGGGATAGACGGCGTCGTAGTCGAGGATCGGTTGGCCGGCTGGCGTTTTCATCGGCGTTCCGTCCGGATTCTTCTTTGTCGCGAGCGCCATGTCTTTTTCTGTCACCTGGCTGCGATACCACTCGGCGCCACGCGGTTCGACGTTCACCGCACCAAACAAACCCATCGCCAGTGAGCCACCGTCGCCTTCGCCACCTGTTGTGGCAGCGGTGCTATAGATCACGTGATTGCCTTCTTTTTCGGCGTACCACGTGTAAGTGATGCTGTTACCCGGAGATACAATGCTGGGTGGATTTGTACCCACGTATGAGCCATCGTCGAGAATGGAGTTTCTGAGGTTGAGACCGACGGCGTGAATTCCCGCTGTGCGTGTGGCGGGTTGATCTTCGTCAGCACGGGCCGGATCGAGCAGGTTTTGGAAGATGATCACTAAGCAGTCGCCGACATTCATGCGCAAGACGATTGGTCGCGCGCGTTTGTAGTCTTTTAAGGTCACGTTCCCGGGAACAAGTCCTGCGGACGACTTCGCTTTCACGTCAGATCGCAGTGCGTAGATCATGCCGGCCGGATTGACGGCGCCTAAGCGGTTGTAAAAGAACGGTTGATCGAAGGCGACTACGTCAGCCTTTACGGTTCGCTCGCAGCTAGGCGCTACTTCTTGCGTCTTAACGACACCTGCGAATAAAAAGATCACTGTGACGGCTATCGTGAAAGAGACACACTGCTGCAAAGTCTTTTGAAGTTTCATCTTGGCTCCCCCAGTTCGTTCCCTTTGTGAGTTCTCGGCGTTTGGGTGAGGTGCAAGATTTATACCTGCAAGAAAGTTAGTAAAAAATAAGAAGCGTGTTGCACCACGTTTCAGAAATTTTCGCGAAGTGTCACACCACGTGTCACACGCTAATCCGCGTTCATCCGCGGCTGAAACAACTCAAAGCGCCGTAATTTTCGATAGAGTGTTGGGCGGTTGTAGTTGAGGATCTGTGCCGTCTTCTTGATGTTCCCGCCCGTTCGCTCGAGTGTCTGCGCTATTGCTTCGCGCTCGATGTCGTCCTTTGTTAAGTAAGGTGGAATTACACATAGGAAACTTCGCGAGGTTGAGGTGTGCAGATGATCGGGAAGATTCTCGGGGGCTANGTAATCACTCTGTGAGAACAGCACTGCATGCTCAATNACGCTTTCCAGTTCCCGAACATTGCCGGGCCAGTTGTAACGCATCAAGATCGCGAGAGTCGCCTGCGAAAGTCCTCGCATCCGCTTGTGATACTTGCGCGCCAGCCGCAAAAGAAACACTTCGCTCAGTAATGCAAGATCGTCGAGACGCTCGCGCAGAGGCGGCACCTTGATCTTCACCGTGCTGAGTCGAAAATACAGATCCTGTCGCAACGCACCGTCACTGATCATCTCCGAGGTTTCGCGATTNGTTGATGAGATTAGACGAAAATCAACCGATATCTCCCGCTCATCACCGAGTCGACGTACTTTTCGCTCCTGTAATACACGCAGCAGCTTTGTCTGAAGATAAACAGGCATCTCTGAAATTTCATCCAACAGCAGCGTGCCTCCAGCGGTAGCCTCGATCAGTCCACGACGATCGTGATCCGCACCGGTGAATGCGCCTTTCCGATAACCAAACAGCTCCGACTCAATCAATGTGCTCGGGATTGCGGCACAATTGATCCGGATAAACGGTCGATCAGCACGGCTGCTCTGCATGTGCAAAGCCGTGGCAATCATCTCTTTGCCCGTTCCCGACTCACCTTCAATCAATACTGAAGCATCAGAAGGAGCCGCCGTAGTGATCACGGCGCGAAGATTGCGCATTTTCGAATTGTTGCCGATGATTCCAGAGTCATTGCGCTCCTGCGCAGGCGTGCTCTTTTGTAGACGGTTCTCATCCTTGATCGTCTTAAACTGCAGCGCACGTTCAGTTAGCAGTAACACCTGCTCGAAAGTGAATGGCTTTTCGAGGTAATAGAACGCGCCGCGTTTGATCGCCTCGATGGTGACTTCGAGCGAGCCATGTGCGGTCATCAAAACGACTTCGGTCTCAGGCGCAGTTTGTTTGATTTGTTCGAGAAGACCGATGCCATCGGCATCAGGAAGACGCAGATCGAGATACACCAGATCGAACCAACGCCGCGCGAGTAAAGCCTCGGCTTCACCGGCGGTTGAGGCAGTGTCTACGTCGTAGTCGTGTTCGCAGAGAAGCAACTCGAGCGCACACGTAATACTGTCTTCATCATCGACTATGAGTACACGGGCAGGCATGTGGGCACCCTTTCGTTTCCAACGATTACTGGGCGTACGACTTTGGGAGTTCCACGAGGCGCGATGCCGGGGTCGCACTCAAAAACTGAGACCTAGAGGCTGAGAGTGGAGGGTATAATGTTGTCTAAGTGAGGCGAATCGATGTAGAAGTTGCGGAGATTTGTTCAAAACTACATTGCAATGAGAGTGAGCCGCGGATTTTCGCGGATGAACGCAGATGGCGTTTATCCGCGAAATCCGCGTTCCAATTACGATCGGACCTTAACGTCCGATGGNTGNCGGGANGTTTTCAGTGAGGGCACGAGCATCGGGACATTTCGCCGGTAGTCTTCNTANGTATCGCCAAACTCACGAACCAGATCGCGTTCTTCGAACTTAATCGCCAACAAGATGTAAGCCGTGGTCGCAACCGAGAACAGCAAATGCGCCAGCGTCATCACGGGCGTCATCCAAAACGCGAAGAGCCAGCCGACGTAGAGCGGGTGTCGCACGATCCGGTACGGACCAGGTGTCACAAACCGCAACGCGCTCTCCTGCTGCCCAAACAGATTGCGCCAGACCTGACGCAGTCCAAACAAGTCGAAGTGATTGATCAAAAACGTCGAGTAGAGAATTAGTCCCCAGCCAAAAGCAAACAACCCGCGCAGCACGACGCGCCCGATTGGATCCTCAACCGACCAAACCACTCCCCCGAGCGGCCGCCAAAAAGTAAACAACAAAATGAGGGCGAGGCTCGAGAAGAGAACATACGTCGCGCGCTCGACCGGCTTCGGCACGATCCTCGTCCACCACGCCTTGAACCACTTCCGCGCCATCACACTATGCTGCACGGCAAAGAGCGTGAGCAGGCCAACATCGATCGCGAGACTGATCCCGAGCGGCCCGGACGCGGCACCGTCGAGGGCCGTCGGAACCCCAAAATTGCCGATAAATGCAATCGCATANAAAAACGTCGCGAGGAAAATCAGATAACAAAAAACTCCATAAGCAAAGAAGACAATTCGTTTTAGCATCTCGGTACCTCCACCTATATGAGCGTAGAGAATCGCGCTTTTGGAACAGGGAGGCTATGGGAGTTTAGTCCCGGTTTGGATATACTCCGACACCTTCGTATAGGACTTTTGTCTTGGTAGTGATCAATGAAGAAGGCAACCCAGCGAATTCGGTATCTCCGCACTCGCGACGGCGTTCAGATCGCATGGGCTGAAGCTGGAACAGGCCCAACCCTGATCAAGGCCGCAAACTGGATGACTCATCTCGAATACGAGTGGGAGAGTCCGGTTTGGCGTCACTGGATCCGTTTCTTCACCGATCATTTCCGCTTCATTCGTCACGATGAACGCGGCTGTGGTATGACTGACTGGAACGTTGGCGACGTCTCGTTCGAACGTTGGGTCGAGGACCTGGAGGCGCTCGTCGACGTAGTCGATCCGCCGGAGCCGTTTGCACTACTCGGCATTTCTCAGGGCGCCGCAACCTGCATCTCATACGCGGTGAAGCATCCCGAGCGCGTCTCACGACTCGTACTCTACGGCGGTTATGCGCGCGGCACGTTTGAGCGCGGCGATCCGGACAAAGAACGTTTGTACCGCGCGCTGATCGACATGACTCGCCTCGGCTGGGGCAAAGACAATCCGGCGTTTCGCCAGGTGTTTACTTCGCGATTTGTTCCCGGCGCAACGGACGAACAAATCGGTTGGTTCAATGAGCTCTGTCGTAAAACAACTTCACCGGAGATCGCTGCGCGACTTTTGGAAACACGCGCCGTAATCAACGTCGTCGATCTCCTCAGCAAGGTTGATGTGCCGACACTAGTGCTCCACTCACGCGATGACGATGTGATTCCGATTGCGGAGGGTCACATTCTCGCGGGCGGAATTCGTGGCGCTCAATTCGTCGAGCTCGATTCTAAAAACCACATCCTTTTGGAAGGCGAACCGGCATGGGAACGCTTCTGTGATGAAGTGCTGGACTTCATGGGAATCAGGGATTCGGCCGGCGGGGAAGATTCTGCGTTCAACTCACTAACCGCGCGCGAGCGGGAAGTGCTGGCACTGATCACGGAAGGATTGGGGAACGCGGAAATTGCAGCGCGGCTTTCGATCAGTGAAAAGACCGTTCGCAATCATGTCTCCAATGTGTTCGATAAACTCGGTGTCTGGTCGCGCGCACAGGCGATGGTATTCGCGCGCGATCACGGTTTTCATCCGCAGATTACACAGAAAGAAAAAAGACTTCTATGAAACGGGTTTTGGTCCTGACCGGAATTCTCCTGCTCTCGACTTCCTCGATCTACTCGCAAACGCGAAAGAGTGTTGAGCCGTTACCGAAACTTCTCAGCGTGCGCGAGCAACAAGAGCTACGTGAGAGCTGGCTGAAGAAACGTCTCGACACCATGTTGCTCCCGCTCATGCGCCAACAGAAGATCGACATTTGGATTGTCACCAACGAAGAGTTTCACCCCGATCCAGTGACGGAATATATCGCGCCTCCTCTTCCCTACGTGGGCAGGCGCGAGTTCTTTATTTTTGCGGATCGCGGCGGCGAGAAACTCGACCGCATCGCTATCGTCCGTTATGGGGAAGAACATCTGAAATCCTTTTACGAACTCCTCCAGCCTCCCGGCAGTCAAATCGCGGCGACCCTGAAGCGCATTGTCGAAGAGCGCAAACCAAAAACGATCGCGCTCAACATGGGAGGAACACGCGGCGCGACAAACGGCATCACTCACGAAGCTTACAAGTTTTTGACCGAAACCCTCGGCCCGGATTACGCGTCGCGCTTCGTTTCTGCGGCTCCGCTCATCGTTGAATACATGGACACGCGTTTGCCTGAAGAGCTGGAAACGTATCGCACGGCAGTCGCGGTTACAGACATACTTACGCAACGTGCGTTTTCAAACGAAGTGATCACGCCGGGCAAGACGACCGTTGGCGACGTTCGCTTCTGGTTTCTGCAACAGTTAAACAACCTGGGATTGAACACCTGGTTCCAGGCCGATCTCCGAGTTCAGCGGCAGAGTCACGAGACTGGCAAGACACAGCAATTCCTCGACGTTGCTGAAGAGTCAACTGTTATCCAACGAGGCGACGTGATCCATATCGATTGTGGTTTGAATTACATGGGTTTGAGTACTGACTGGCAGAAGATGGGATACATTTTGCGCCCCGGTGAAAAAGACGCGCCCGAAGGATTAAAGAAAGCGCTCACAAACACGAATCGTCTCCAGGATGCTTTGTTTGCTCACATCAAACCCGGCGCGAAGGGCTTTGACGTCTATGAGGCGACGATGGCAGACATGAAAGCCGCGGGCATCGAGGCGATGATCTACTCTCATTCAGTGGGCAACCAGGGACATGCACTCGGAGCCAGCATCGATTTCCGACGCCCGGCAGCAGGCGCTCCAGCCGAACCACCGTTTCGCGAAGGCTCATATACCTCGATCGAACTCAACACGAGCACTCCGGTTCCGGAGTGGGGTGGTCAAAAAGTCACGATCATGATGGAAGACGATGCTTACTTAACGAAGGAAGGCATGAAGTGGTTTCGCCCGCGTCAGACGGCGTTTTACTTGATCCGTTAAAGCGACAAGGAAGCTAATCACTGACCTGATCAAAACCTCAGGCATCATGCTCTATGATTTCATACCGTAGTGCGTTCGACTGTCACGAACGTTCAGGTTGGGCCAGTACGACGCGCAACGTGATGTATCCGAGCGTCAGGATAACGCCAAAGATCAACGTCACTGAGACGGCTTTCGTATGGGCCCACGGATGAACTACGTTGCCCGCTATGTCAAAGAGTCGAGTTGGATCGACCAGCACATCCCAACTGTTCCAGCGCAGGAACCGGCCGAGGTAGATCGCAAATCCACTCAGTACCAGCGACACCATGGCAAACATCCAACTGAAAGCAGGCCCGAAGCTGCGGGCCACTATCGACTGCACGTCGATCAGTGACAGGTATCCCAACAACAGGCCGGTTCCGGAACACGAGAGCAGCAGTGCGAGATCGTACCAGGCGGGAACCTGAGACGCGCGAGTTAAGTGCAGTATGTCAGTGAGAATGTAAGGGGCGTTA
>Ga0065707_10083088_pt1 | contig 10543 bp, 4 predicted proteins | sample SwiRhicommuniRL3_FD_59094 | JGI IMG/M metagenome (GOLD analysis project Ga0065707, IMG submission 59094) | Switchgrass rhizosphere bacterial communities from Rose Lake, Michigan, USA - RL3 v2 (version 2) | ecosystem: Host-associated > Plants > Roots > Rhizosphere > Soil | place: East Lansing, MI... | reverse complement strand
ACATGTTGCATTTGTTTCTGTCTACGCGGTTGATTTTTACTGTAGTGTTCGTCAGTTCAATTGTGTTGACTTTGGTGAGTAGTTTGTCATTGAAGAGTACGATACTTTCCATTATATTTGCTGTGATTCAGTTGGTGAGTGCTTTATGGTACACGGTGAGTTATTTTCCAATGGGAAAACAGACGTTGAATTTGGCAGGAAGTGTGGCCAGAAGTCAAGTGGATGGATGGATCAACTCATGATTAAAGAGATAAGAACTGAAGTTGATAAGGTTCAAAAAATAAGGACCTAAACTGAGAGGAAGCAATTATAGTAAGAGAAGTTGCCTATGACTCTATGCGAGAACTTAGAATATACGCTAATGGGAACCTAACGAGAATCTACGCTATGAATCCACGCTCCCAGAAATCCACACTCCTATAAATCCACGCTAATATGAGACTCCTAACCTAATAAACTTCTCAACATTCTCTTGATTTCAGTACTCTAATGCAACTTCTTTCACAAATACAGTTATTATGGCTAATTATGCTATTTACAGTATATCCCTATATCTATTTAATGTATAAATTTGAAAACTCTTGTGGTGACAAGGTCCCTAACTCAGGGAATGCACTGATTAATCCCTTTTCAACAACTTTAACAATAGCAGGGTTGGCCTTGGTATCATTCTTTGAGGTTTCTGATAATTTGAGAATTCTTTCACCAACGCATTTAAGCTTGAAGTTGTCTCCGTATGGGTTCAAGATCCGATTCAAGTTCTTAATGGCCTGCAAAGCTAAGATGTACTTTCCTTGAATCAAGTAAATCTCATAAAGAGTTTCCCAAGTAAGTCTAAAGTCTTTGCCCTCTTCGATCAATGGTTTAAAAAGATCAAACAACTTCTCTACAACATCTTCTTCTGATAATTCATGCAAAAGTTTGGATCCAAGTGGGTCTGCATCTTCCTTTTCACTTTCAACCTTGGCAATAAAGTCAGCACGTTTCTTGTTGGCTTGGGCTTGCACCTTCTTTTGCTTCTTGTTCTTCTTAGCCCTGGCATTGGACTTTTCGTCGTTTTCACTTTCCAACTTGTTTGCAAGTTGTTCGGCGTTGATTTCAAAGTAAATCTTGGATAATCCCTTCAACACTCTCAAGTAAATAGGCGTGGAATGGATATTGTCTTCCCACTTTAAGGTGTCGATGTAGTCTCTAGGAGTTCCACGTCTCATACAGTATGAATGGAAATCGTATTGATCGTTGTAGAAAATCTTGAAGATTTTGATAACGGCATGGAATCTCTTAAGAGCTAAGCCTTTGTATAACTCAATGTTTTCAATCAACTCGGCTTCGAGTTCCTTGAACTTCTCTTCCTCCTCTTCAGTGTCACCCTTTGAAGCTCTTAATTCATTAAGCTTGGTTTGGAGTTCATGGTACAATCTGCTGTATGCTTCGGCACTTTCCACCAAAACCCAGTTGTTTTGCATTAAATGTAAGTCTTTGCATCCGTTAACTGAATCCTCATCTAACTTAGTGAACAATGAGATGCAATTTATTGCCTCGTCAACCTTGTTGGCTCTCAAGAAATACTTGGTAGCTTTAGAGTTGATGAAACGATCTTGTAAATCCAATTGACGTCCTTGGTCCATGGTTTCACTAGCAAGAAGTTTCTTACCCTCGTGCTTCAAGATCCTGGCTTTGATTATATACAATTCAACCAACGTAGGGGTGTGTTCCAAAGCTTCATCAATATATTTGTTAGCGGCTTCCAAATCATTCAAGTATAAGAAGTGCTGAGCTAAGAAGTAGTTGGCCCATAATTTGATGGTTGGATTGGATTCTTTTGGAATTTCGTTGTTGTAGAAGTCCAAAACAAGCTTTTGAATGACAGCCAACTTTTCGGCATTCTTATAAAGTGGCTTGACGTTGACAAACGTTGCAGGCACACCTCGTTTCAATTGTGATAAAATGTAATCTTTAGCTTTGACTTCAAAGTTAGGATCACTTGCAGGAACAAACGTAAGAGGCAAGAACTTTGGAGGGTCCGCACGGGGATAAAACGATGCCAACTTCTCGTAAAGTTTCACTCTAACATCAATCGGTTGAGACACAGTACCCAAACTGGTTTCCAACAAGTTATAGTATTGAGTATTGTCCGGGTTTCTTTGTAAAAGTTTACGGTAAATCAACGATGCTTCCTTGGACGACCCCAATAATAGAAGATATTTGGCACGGTACTCCATAAACGAAAGCCTGTCCTTGATTTGATCTTGGTCTTCGTCCAATGCTTTCAATGCCTTTGCAAAATCTCCGGCCTCAGAAATAATCATGTTTTTGTATAAAACACATTCACTTTGTTCGTATCTGTCAGAATCGTTCAAGTGTTCTTTGATAATACCTTCAATTTTAGTGAGGGTGCTGACGGCACTGTTGTAGTCCTTGTTTAAATGATGGGCTACTGCAACACCAGTCCAGTTCGCTCTATAACCAGGTTGGTGTTCTAAGTAGAGTTGTCTCGATTCTTTCAAGTTCTTGTAGTCTCTAATCTGAGTTTGCATATAAGACAAGTCTCTCAAGATAGGTTTGTTTGGAGATCCATTATCAGTAGATGCCTTTAACCATTTGGTGGCCTCAGGATAGTTTTCAACCGCCCGATAATAAATCCCGGCTAAATGATCAACCAAATAATTTTCTGGACTCTTAGAAAGCGCCTTCAAAATATATGATTCGGCATCGTCTTTATTACCAAGATGAAAGTTGGCACAACCTTTTAATGCCAAAGATTCGCCATGGTTGGAATTTTTTTTCAAGTTGGTTTCGACCAATTTCAACGCCTTCTTGTATTGCTTCGAGTCATATAACTTCAAAGCTTCCCGAAAGTTGCTATCTTCCTTGTTGGCAAATATAGGAGACCCTTTCTTTACGACCATTTTTTTCAATGCTAGATCAGCTGGTTTCTTTCTAAAAAATTGTCTCTAATTCTATCGTTGGTATGATTCAAATTTACGGTGGCGCACGACCATAAAGTATTGATTATATACAGGAACATAATCATTTATCAACTCATTACAACCAGATACGATCCTTTCAAGCCAATAAACCAAAAACTTCAGATCTCATCCATTTCCGCCGTAGACACCCCTGTGTCTATCTTTTTCTTCAGCCCTGCATCTTGAAATTCGTATACTAACGGTGGCAAAATAGGTTAGGAAATTTTCTAGCGCATTAAAAAATTGATTGAAAACCCTCTCCACATCAAAACAAGCTTCACTTAATTTACAGAGTATCCGCAACAACGAGAAGTTGAATAGGTACTAAAACGGCATTGTAACTTATTCCGAAGACAAACTTAAACTTGAGCTTTTCATTACCGACTTTCCTGATCTTTTTGCACCTATGTATGGGGTACAGCATGAAACGCAAATACCTGTGGCAGTATGGGACCAACAGATAGATACAAATTCATCACATTCACTGCTTTCCGAAATATCCGATATGGCTATTGATATGACACTGGAAAATATTATGGATAGGAAACGTATACGGACCAAAACAGCTTGTGACTACTGTCGGAAAAGAAAGAGCAAATGTAATGGAGAATGTCCTTGCTCATGTTGTCTCACACATAAGCGTGATTGCATGTATACAGTTGTTCCAAGAGAGCGTAAGAAGCGGGTCTCCAAAGTATCTATTGCACCTCCATCACAAACAGAAAACGTAGACACTGGATCCCTTAAACAATTAACTAGTCGACTTTCTGCGTTAGAAAATGTGTTATCTAAAATATCAGGCAAGTTGGATTCTACTTCAATATCTGATGAAGAAGCTGCCTTAATGAATTCAACCAACAACTATTCGATGCAAACCACAAAAGAGCCGGAGAGTAACCTTAGTTCGGCACTAACATTAGTGCGGTCGATACCCTTACCTCGTCTTCCTCTAGTTGTTAGTAACTACATACAGAGCACAAGAACGTTGAAAGAAATGTTGAACTCTGAATCGGGTGGAGAATGTTGTCAGGTTCAGACGTTCTTTGGATCCCACTCTATTTTCAATTCGTTTTCAGTAAAGAGTATGAACTGGTTTAAAACTATGTTGCTAACGAATGACAAAATCATGATTCCACTTAAAAACTTACCTGCTGCCTTCAATAATGCATTTGACTATACCACGAAAATGTGGGTGGAACAAAAGGATCTGAACATGGAGAGCCAGGTAAAAACATTCTTCACATTGGAACACAAGAACTTGGTTTTCGAAATTTTGGAGAATTACTATCACAGCATTCATTTGGTCTGTTTCGTTTGTTCCATAGATACTATACGAGAAATCTTTCAAATCTATTTCTATGGTATTTCCCAAGATTACCATTCTGTCAACAAACTAAAATCAAGTGATTTTCTCATTATGAATGCAATTATTGCTCTTTGTCTCTGTAATTATGACGAGTCACAGCATCTAGACTCTCAGATATTTCCAAAATTAAGTATGACTTCTCCGGAAGAACTTAAATTACTTAAGGAGTCATGTTATCAAAACGCCATTCACACATACTTCAAAGTATCCATGAAATTGGATGGTATCAAAACAGTGCAAGGAATTGGGTTGTTGCTTCTTTATTTTGATGCAAATTACGTCACCGATATCCACTTAAATTACACCTTGACATCTGTGATGATAAGGTATGCCCAAGAAATGGGACTTGATAGACTAGAATCACTTGATATGGTGCCTGCTGACGAAGAAAGAGAAGTAAGAAGAAGACTACTTTGGTTCTGCATGCACGTTGATATCGAGACCTGTTACAGAAATGGAAAATCTACGCTACTCAACTTCAATGATTTAAGTACGTTGACCGAACTTGACGACCACTTTCTTTCAGTTCCTGTGGATCCCTTTCAAGGAAAATTGTATGAAACAAATTGTCAAAACATCATCAGCAACAGTCAAGCCCATGGGAGTCAGTACTACTATGCCTACTTTACGTTGTTGTTGAACCGCATCAAAGCGAAAAGTTATAACAAGTTATATGGGAGAGCTGCATTTTTGAAAACTGATCAGTTGTTGGACAACTTGGAGGAACTCAATAAGGAAATGTTTGCTCTTGCTGAGTTGATGGAACCTGAAGTCCGTCCCACGCTACATTATGTGGCTAAAGAAAACCGTCAGAAATCACGGAACGCCCAATTCAATACGCTATTTCTTATGGACCAAAAATTCAAGTATGAGATGTTGATGTTTCAAATATCATTCTTTTCACATATGTCTTTGATTAATAGACTGCCGTTCATTCGTTCTATTAATGAACAGGACGAAAGGTACGTCAATTTTGGAAATTTGTCCTTGGAAAGTACTAGAACCGTGCTTCATTTGGTCAGCAATGTGGATGTTTCCAATACGCCAAATACAGTTTTGAGTTGGCTTGCTTTCTACCCGTTCCTATCGTATGGCAGTTTGCTTGCAAACTGTATAGTATTCACAACAGAAGAAAAATTGCATAATGATTGTCTTCTTTTGATCAAGACATCTATGAATTTCTTTGCCAGCAAACATAGTGAGAGATCAATAAGAAACTGGAATCAAAGCAAGACTTGCGATGTCAAGATTACTATATTTGATTTAATAACCAGAGTCTTATTGCGGGTCTTGATTAATTTCATGGACAAGGCGTCGCCTCATGATTATTGTAAAGAAATTGATGGTTTGGCTGAGCATTTGATTGCTTGTCAAGGGATTTACCCAGATTTATTTAGAGATTCAACGGACTTGGAAAAACCATTGAATTTGTTGTTTATGAGTGCCATGAGATCCCCGTCCCGCAGTGAATGCTCATCCTCCAGTTCATGCCCATCATCAGTTTCTTCGTTTGATTCGGACGAAAAGATGGATCCTGTCAACTTTCCAGATCTCCAAATGAAAGATTTGCTAAACTTTGATGAGCTCAACGAGGATGCTTTCAGTTCCTTGTTATACTCTCTGATGTATAATAACGCCAACGCATACGTGGAAAAGAATGAGGATAGAGACTTTTTCTTATAAGTTTGAAGTTTGAAGTTTGATTTATATATAAGGAACCATTAATAAATGCTACGGCTTTCTTATCTTAAAGAATCACTATTGTTAGTATATTGATAGAACAATGTCGGGTGGAATTGATGGATATTAAACCGTAATTTGGGGGCGAGACGGCATATCGGCGGCTGATAGTCATGGCCGTACTGTATATTGGTAGTCGCTACTGTATATTGGGGGCTACTACTGAATATCGGTTACTGGTAGGCCGATACTTTCCGTCGTTTACAGAATAGTCTCCTGTATATAACATGCGTATACTCATAATTCTGCATATTAAAGACACTTTTTAACTGGTTTTTATTTATCAAGGCAAACCTGAAGACACTGGATGATGCAAACAGACACCATTATGGAAGAAACCAACCGGGTCAACAAGCGGATCAGAATCGCCTGTGATATTTGTCGAAGGAAGAAAATCAAATGTAACGGAGAATATCCATGTGGAAACTGTATGCAAACAAAAGGGTCCATATGTCACTACGAAGAGCGATCTGTCAAGAAAAAGACTGACACTCACAGCATCACCAAATTGTCTACGAGATCCAAAAACACAAAGAGTATTGAGGTCTTAAACTCCAGACTTTCGACGTTGGAGAATGTGATTTTGAAATTGACAGAGAAAATCGATGTTATTGGAACGGGAGCGATCCTTGGGATGAATGGAGCGTCCGGTGCAGTACCAATGGCGACGTTCAAAAACACGGCAAATGGAAATATGAAAGGGTCTCTATCCGAAAAGTCGCCTTCTTTCTCGGACCAAGGAAATGATGCACGCATTAATCGTAGTGTCGATTCGGGCACCAATTCCGATGACGAAGAGGATGACGATGATTTGACTGCCTCGGAGAACGAAAAACTTGACGTTCCAAAGAGAGAATATTCCTCGAACAAGGTTTCAGCTGAGTCGCCGGCTGCTGCTCCTGGCGCAGCCACATCCGGAAATCTCGGGGATCAACCAGGGAAATCGTATTCGAACTCCAATCCCGCCGAAATCTACTTTGGAACTCACTCGAACATGTGTCTTTTCTCAGACAAGTCCATGGACTGGATCGAAGAGGCCCTTGGAGAAAGCGGAAAGAACTTTATCACTCCTATTCGAAACATGCCTACGATTTTTCTCAACAAATTGAGGCCCATTATGCTCAAGTGGATTGATCCGCCAATCATAGATATGAAGGGAAGAAAACGATTGCTCGAATGTCCGTTCCCTGAAGATCCAAGAATTGCGTTTGATCTCATAGACACCTATTATAAAGATATCATCATGTTGGACGCTCTCATGCCAACAAAACAACTCAGATCCATGTTTAAGGAGTATTATAAGAACTTCCAGCCACCGGTTAATGGCCAGCCACTACTTCCAAAACGAAGATTCAAGTTGTCGGAATTTTTGATCATGGCAGTGTCCCTATTGTTATGCATAACTTCAAAGACTGACGATGAATCAGCAACATCTACAGAATCAGCAACATCTGCAGAAACTTCAAAATCTGGCAAATCAACAGATCAACGCCCTCTTTCGAAAATGACTCGAATCGAACTATTCACCTTGAAGAATACTTTGATGGACAACGTCATCTTTTACTACCATCGGTTATGTGTGATGAGTGATGGAATTGAAACAATTCAAGGTATCCTTCTATTAATTGTATACATCGAAACGAGCTGGTTATCTTCGAGTCTAAACTACATTTTGTCGACGGTAGCCATCAGGTATGCTCAGGATATTGGGCTTCATCGATCAGAAACGTACGATTCATTTAGTCCAGAAGAGCAAGCAAGAAGAAAGAAGATCTGGTGGTTTTGCCACTATTTCGATTTGGAAATTTGCTTCAGAACAGGGAAGCCACCGCTCATTAATGACTCTGATATTACCACTGATATTGATATCGATCTTTTCCAGTTCTGTCAAGATTTCCTTTCACTGTCTTCGGAAGTCAAACCACCAAATTTAGATGCCTACACAGCATCCCAGCGGTTGTTGATTGCTGATGAGTCGATGGTGGCTCCAAACCTTTGTTTCTTATTACTAACCAAAATCAGATCTCGGTCTTATAGTCAGTTGTTCGTTGCATCTGTTCAGAATTCCTCGTATGACACTTTGGCCAAAACTCTAGACAATTTGAACGAAGAAATGTTTACCTTGGCTGCAGGTATGTCTGATAAGCATAAGCCAAGGTTCTGGAACGATCCCGAATTTCAGGATGTTGCAACGACTGTACCGACTCATGAAAGACAGGCGCTTTTGAGTGTATTTTTGGGATTCTTTCTACAATTGATGCTTACAAACAGGTTACCATTTCTCATTGGCCATATTGAATCGACTGAAGACACCGAAAGGAACCTTGGGTATAGGAACTTATCCAACCAAGCAGCCAGAACCATTATGGTGTTGGTGAGACAATTGAATTCGAGCAACACTTCGATTTCTTTCTTCAACTGGATTGTATTCTATCCTATTTCTGCATTTATTAGTATTTTTGGATGTATCATCAACCACCCAGAGCACCCTGATTCTTATAACGACATCAAGTTGTTGGTAGAGAGTTCAATGAACTTTTTTGAGACTACGGACAGAGTTACTTTCGAAGGAGGTAACATCCTGAAGGAATATTCTGAGAAAGATGCTATTATGGGATTGCTCGTCAAAATGCTCTTGAGGATCGTCATCCAATTCTACGAAATAAAAATGAATGTTTCCATAATCAAGGACTTTCCGGGCTTGAAAGAACATTTAGATATTCAAAAAACGTTTCCTCATTTGTTCAAAGATCGTGCTACCTTCACAAAAAAGATATTGGCTCTTAATAGTCGTCTTCCAGGGCTGAAAGATGATCCTTCAACAATCGCTTTCCGGACCACGTCAAACTATGTACCGCTGAGTAGGTCATCAGCTCACCTGTCCAGTCCTAGTTCACAATCTCACAGCTACCCCCATCTATCTAATATTCTACATCCTCAAGACGGACCTGCCGGTGGGCCCCAGGGAGATCGCTTGAACAAACCAATGTTCAAGATACCAAGTCTCCTGCCCAACCTACCTGCTTCTGTGAATAACTCACCCAGCCCTTTCCCATCTCACCTCACCCCACATCTCAATCAATTTCAACAAGACTTTACAATGTCGCAACAAGGGTACCAACCATTCCAATCTCAGGCACAAACATATAACCAAAACCAGCTTACTTCCGATCTGTCACTCCTGCAAAACCACAATATTCGAAATCAAGACCCAAATGTCGAGAACGGAGGAGAGTTCACCACAGACTATTGGAATGAAGATAATTTGTCCTCCATTTTCTACTCCCAGATGTACAATATACCTAATTTTATCTTTGATAACAATTTAGGTATTTGAGTACTGAGTTATTGAATACTGAGCTATTGAATACTGAGCTATTGAATGCTGAGCTATTGAATGCTGAGCTGTTGAATACTGAGCGCAGCGAAGTATTCAATGTGTCTGAATTATAGTGACGAATAGTGAACTATAATGACTTACAATGAATTATAGTGACTAATATTGAACTACAGTAAAAAATAATGATCTACAGTGACTAAAAATGATTATTGGTGAGATTCAGGGGATTCTTGAAATCTTGAAATCTTCTCTACGCTCAGTATATGTTTAGCGTGAAAACATCTTTGGAGATCTCTATAGCTGAAGATCTCTGGAGATAACTTCGGAGAGTATTTCTTTCGCAGCCAAATTTGACAAATCTCTCAAATTTCTCGGGGAAATTTAAAGGTCCGGAACAACTAGACTCGGAATAACTACGAATGAATGGGCTTTCAGATCTAGTAACAACTGATCGTAGAGAATTATTTGCTCACTAGAAAACGCTACTACTCTGAGAGATGTATTTGCTCACTAGCAAAACACTACTAATCCGGTCGTAGAGAAGTATCTGCTCACTAACAAAACCCTACTAATTCACAAATACTTCGCTACGCTCAGCATTTGCTCCCTCTATCTATTCAGATTAACTCGGCATTAATTAAGTATTTACCCATATATAACATTATAGGTGCTGATCAGGAAATTGGCAGCGATCAACAGGTTTATCTAGTACGAATCACACCTGCAGCAATCAAAGTATTGATCTTCTTGTTGATGGATGGGTTCTTCATGTGGTCCTGTAAGGCAGCTGGATTGTCTCTAGCTTGGCCCAAGATTCCTTGCATGACAGGGTCTTGTAAAATGGCAACGATTTCTGGGTCTCTTCCTACTCTTTCCATTGTTTGTTCTGGAGTTTCACCTTCGATGGCTTGGAAACGGTTGCTCATGGCTTTGTTGTATAATTGGTCGATTTCGCTGACGTTCTTGCCTTCACCTTGAGCCAAATCCTTTTCACGGGCAACGGTCAAAGTTTCAAGAGCTTGTGAGTATTCCTTCATGGCCAATTGGGCGTTGGCTTTTCTAATATATGCTCTAATGAAAGATGGATCCTTTTCGATAGCCTTGTTACAGTCGTTGATAGCGTCTGGG
>Ga0065707_10001271_pt1 | contig 10550 bp, 10 predicted proteins | sample SwiRhicommuniRL3_FD_59094 | JGI IMG/M metagenome (GOLD analysis project Ga0065707, IMG submission 59094) | Switchgrass rhizosphere bacterial communities from Rose Lake, Michigan, USA - RL3 v2 (version 2) | ecosystem: Host-associated > Plants > Roots > Rhizosphere > Soil | place: East Lansing... | reverse complement strand
TCGGGGCCGGCGGCGGCGCCGTCGCCGGCGCGTCTGCCGCGGCTTCTGCTGCACCACGGCCGCCTCTGCCCGCGCCCGGCATGTTGTATCCGGGAATGCTGAGCGGCGCGTCCCAGAATGCGTACCAGCGGTTCTTGTCGATCACGTCCTGCGTGATGTCGGTGCCCAGACTGGACAACGCATTCGACTGGTCGTTCGACATGCGCCGCACACCTGTCGTCACCTGATATTCAGGCGTCAGGTTCTGTCCGAGCGTCGCCCATTCGCCACTGCCGCGCCGCACCGACAGATCGCGAATCGTCGGCGTGCCGCCATTGATCGCAAACCGCGCGCGCAATTGAGACGTCGCCTGCCCGTTCCACGACACGTTCAGCACGTCGTTCTCGATCGCGGCCGTCAGGCCGGCGCCGGCCTTGTACTGCGTCAGGTTGCAGTTGAGCGGGGCCGCAGACTGTCTTGCGGCGATCAGTTCTGAAGAGGGCGACAGCGGAATGGCTAGGCCGGTCACTACGGCTACCAGAGCACCCGCCGACAACACAAGTTTCGTGCCTCTCATTGATGAGCCTCCTGGGTGCAGGCATCTTACAACCAGCCGCTGCTTCTGCACTTCTGTTAAATTGAGCAAAAGATGTGCGCTAAGTATTGGCTAACCGTCGGATTTCTTGGGCTGCTTATTTGTCGCGGTGTGTCGCAGGATTTGAAGCCCACAGCCGAAGCGCGCGCGGTGCTGGCGCCGACCGGCACGCTGCGAGTCGGTCTGTACGTGGGCAATCCCGGCTCTCTGGTGAAGGAACCACCAACCGACCAGGCCAGGGGAGTCGGGTTCGAGCTCGGCCGCGAGTTCGCCCGATGGCTTGGCGTACCGTTCGAGCCGGTCGTCTACCCGAACAACGGCGCGATGCTCGAAGGGATTCGGTCCGGGAGCCTCGATGTCCTGTTCACGAACGCGACGCCCGCGCGCGCGAAGGAAATCGATTTCACGCAACCGTATATCGAGGTCGAGGCCGGCTTTCTCGTCCCGAAGGGGTCGCGCATCGCGAAGTTCGAGGATGTCGATGCATCCGGCGTTCGCGTGGGCGTGATGGACGGCAGCACGTCGGCGGTCGCGCTGCCGACGCTGCTGAAGAACGCGTCGGTCGTACGCGTGCCGACGATCGACGGCGTGCGCGAGGGACTGTCGGCGGGTACGCTCGACGCGTTCGCGACCAACAAATCCATCCTGTTCGAGGTCTCAGACTCGCTGCCCGGCGCGATTGTTCTCGCCGGCCGGTATGGTGTCGAGCAGCTCGCGATGGGCATTCCGAAGGGCAGAGATGCTGGCCTGCCGTACGCGCGCGGCTTTGTGGCCGAGGCCGTCAACGGCGGCCTTGTGGGCGCCGCGATGGAGCGGGCTGGATTGCGTGGAGGAACCGTCAAGCGATGAAGATCAGCGACGTGCGCGCCACTACCGTGTCCGTTCCGCTCGAAGCGCCGCTTCGACACGCCAACGGCTGTCACTGGGGCCGCTTTGTGCGGACGATCGTGGAAGTGGAAGCTGACAACGGGCTGGTCGGTCTCGGCGAAATGGGTGGCGGCGGCGAATCAGCAGCCGCCGGCATTCGCGCGATGAAAACGTATCTCGTCGGACGCGATCCGGCTCGGCTCGAGGAAATGCGCTTCCTCCTGTCGAATCCAACTGCTTCGCTCTACAACAACCGCTCGCAGATGGCGGCGGCGCTCGAGTTCGCGTGCCTCGATCTCGTCGGGCAGGCGTGGGGCGTGCCTGTCAGCGAGATTCTCGGCGGCCGCGTCCGCGACCGCGTGACGTTTGCGTCGTATCTGTTCTTCAGGTACGCGGCCAGGAACGGCACCGGGACGATCCGCACGATCGATCAGGTGCTGGCGTACGCGCGGGCGCTCAAGTCCGCGCACGGGTTTACCTCGCACAAGATGAAGGGCGGTGTGTTTCCCCCGGACTACGAGCTCGAGTGCTACCGTGCGCTGGCTGCCGAGTTTCCCGGCGATCGATGCCGGTTCGATCCGAACGCGGTGTGGTCGACAGACCAGGCGGTTCGATTCGGGCGCGCCATCGAGCACCTGAACAACGATTACCTCGAAGATCCCGTCTTCGGACTCGACGGTATGCGATCGGTGCGCGAAAAGGTGTCGATGCCGCTGGCCACCAACACGGTCGTCGTGAACTTCGAGCAGCTCGCCACCAACGTACTGCGCCGATCGGTGGACGTGATCCTGCTCGACACCACGTTCTGGGGCGGCATTCGCCCGTGCGTCAAAGCGGCCGGCGTGTGCGAGACCTTCCAGCTTGGCGTGGCGGTGCACTCATCTGGCGAGCTCGGCATCCAGCTCGCGACGATGCTGCATCTGGGGGCGGTGGTGCCGAACCTGTCGTTCGCCGCCGATGCCCACTATCACCACCTCGAAGACGATGTCATCGAAGGCGGAAAGCTGACATACGAGAACGGCGCGATTCGCGTGCCCGATGCCCCCGGGCTGGGCGTGCGGCTGGACCGCGACAAGCTCGCCAAGTACGAGGATCTCTATCGCCAGCTTGGATCCTATCCGTACGATCAGGACCCTGGCAGGCCGGGCTGGACACCGCTCGTCCCGAACGATCGCTGGGCCGACCCTGGCGCCCCTCGAGAGCCCTTCGTCGAGTCTCATTGAACGCCGTCCCACGGGCCAGCGCCGAGTTGTCTTGAGTACTGGCGTAGCTGTTGCAGATCATTCTGCTATGGGCCCCTTGCACGGAACCGGTTGCCTCAAATGCGGTGAACGCGACCTGGGACTCATACCGTACGAGGTTGAAATGAGCACGGGCGGCCAGGCGAGCGTCGTAAAATTCGACACGCGTCCGCGTGCGAAGAACGGCGAGACCCTGCACCTGACGCTCCAGGACGGACGCATGCTGGATTGCCAGGTGCTCGATTCGTCGACCTACTGTGCAGTGGTCGGAGACGGTCCCTATTTCGACAGGCGCGCCGGCCCCCGCTAATCTATGGGCGCATGAATCCGCGCCTGAACCAGCAGATTGCGTTTCTCGTCGAAGCGGACAAACTCAAGTCCGTCGTCCGGCGCACCCCGCTCGTGGACGACTCACGCCTCGAAAACTCGGCCGAGCATTCGTGGCATCTCGTGCTGCTCCTGATGGTGCTGCGCGAATACGGCCCTGCGGGCATCGACTGGATGCGTGTGATGGAGATGGTCGCCGTCCACGATCTGGTGGAGATTGACGCGGGAGATGTCTTCGCGTACGACGTGCAGGGGCTCGAACGCAAGCTGCAGCGCGAGCAGGCCGCGGCGGATCGCGTCTTCGGACTCCTGCCCGGCGATCAGCGGGAACGCTTTCGCGCGTTATGGGACGAGTTCGAAGCGCAGGAGACGCCGGAGGCGTGCTTTGCGAACGCGGTCGATCGCCTGCAGCCGCTCCTGCAGAACGAGCATTGCGGCGGCGGCAGTTGGCGCGGACAGACGCTCGCCGACACACAGATCCTGCGCCGCATGGCGCCGATTCAGTCGGCCATGCCGGACGTGTGGCCGCACGTCCTCGAGGTCATCGAGTCGTACTGCCGCGCTGGTGTCATCCAGCGCGCGCCCTAGAACCGTTTTATTTATGTGAGTCTGTGCGGGAAGAAGGATCGCCGATATTGGTCGAGCTGGCGGCCAGCATTGCGAACACAAAAATCACGAGAAACGCGACCACGACGCCCAGACCGATGTACATCCACCACATGAGGGCCACCTCGAGGGATTGGTCCGCCTTCGCCTGACTGTTGGGTTGAAATCCATCCTACACCATAATGTGCGCCCGTGATCACCGAGACCTATTCGCCCGCGGAAGAACGATTCAATCGGCACCGGCAGACATTCGGTCTCATCGCCGGGCCGCTGGTGGCGATGGCAATTCTGTTCATGCCAACGGCATTGCCCCCGCCGGCGCAGCGCGTTGCCGCTGTGCTCGTGCTCATGATCGTGTTGTGGATGACCGAGGCGCTGCCGCTCGCAGTCACGGCGCTTGTGGGACCAACGCTCTGCATCATTCTCGGCGTGGCCACGGCGCAGGCGGCGTTCGCGCCGTTTGCCGACCCGGTGATCTTTCTCTTCATCGGCAGTTTCATCCTTGCCGAGGGGATGGTGGTGCACCGGCTCGACCGCCGCATGGCGTTTACCGCGCTGGCGTCGACATGGGTGGGCTCGAGCGGTCTTCGCCTTGTCGTCGCGTACGCCGGCGTCACCTGCGTTCTGTCGATGTGGATGAGCAATACCGCGACGACGGCGATGATGTTTCCGCTCGGCCTCGCGGTATTGACCGAGCTCGGGCGCGAACGAAAGGGCGATCGCGATTTTCAGCACTACGCCATGGCGTTGATGCTCGTCACCTCGTTTGCCGCCACGATCGGCGGGATGGGCACGCCGGTCGGGACACCTCCAAACCTGATTGGTGTGGGACTGCTTCGCACGACCGCGGACATCAACGTCAGCTTCACCGGGTGGATGATCGTCGGCGTCCCCGTCATGGCGGCGACGATGCTGTCGCTGGTGCTCTGGTTTCTGGTGCCTCGCGCGCGCAACATTCAACTTGGCGCCGAGGCCGTGCGCACCGTCGCCGAGGAACTGCGCAAGCTGGGCACGATGTCGCGCGGAGAGCGGAACGTCGTCATCGCGTTTGCCGTCACGATTGCACTGTGGGTACTGCCGGGTGTCTTCAGCCTCACATTCGGTGAGACACACGCGGTGACGCGCCGATTTGCGACGCTGGTTCCCGAATCGGTGGCGGCGATCGTCGGGGCCATCCTGCTGCTCGTCATTCCCGTCAGCTGGCAGGAGCGGCGCTTCACGCTCTCGTGGGATGAGGCCTCGCGCATCGACTGGGGCATCGTGCTGTTGTTCGGCGGCGGGCTCGCGATGGGACGGCTGTCGGAATCGACCGGGCTCTCCGAGGCGCTGGGTCACGGCATCGCGGCGCAGTTTCCGGGCGCCAGCGTCACAGCGCTCACGATGGTCTTCACCGCGATTGCCGTCATCATGTCGGAGACCGCATCGAACACGGCGGCCGCGAATATCATCGTGCCCACCGCGATTGCCGTCTCAAGGGCCGCCGGCGTGTCGCCACTCGAGCCGGCGCTCGGGGCGACGCTTGGCGCCAGCCTCGGCTTCATGATGCCTATCTCCACACCGCCCAACGCGATCGTTTACAGCAGCGGCTACATTCCGCTCGGTGCAATGGTGCGCAACGGCTTCATTCTCGACGTCGTTGGCTATTTCATTGTCGTGGCGGGCGTGCTCCTGCTTGGCAAGTTTGTATAAATTGGAAAGTTTGTATTAAAGAGGTTGCACGTTCGTACCAAGTGACCAGAGTTAAGACATACACCGTACAAAGAAAAAAATATTTTTTCCGCGATTCCTGTCTGGCGGTTTGGGCTGCCCCTGAGTAACATCATCCGGCCAGGAAATTCCCCCTGAGGCGGGATGCCCGAGCCCGTCCCAACCAGGCATAGTACACGGCACATTTCGCGGAGTTGTGTATGTGGATTACTGGTCAGATTGTCGATGACCGCGGTCGGGCGCTGCCCGGTGTCACCATCGAGGCCCTCGGTCTGGGAGCGATCGGCAGGCGTGCCGCCGTCAGCAACGCGCGGGGGCTGTATGTCATGCAGGATCTGCCTCCCGGCAAATACACCATCACGTTCACACGCTCGGGCTTCGGCACGCTTCGGCGTCAGCTCGATCGGCTTTCTACCTACGTCGCAACAATCAACGCGTGCCTTCAGACCGGAGTCGCCGCCCGTTCGTCTGAGTGATAGTCTGTCGAGCTTGCCGCGCCGACAACCATAACAGCCGACACGCATAACAGCCGACACGCATAGCTGACAGGCGGGATGACGAAATACGGCCAGCCGGTGATTTCGCGAGAGACGCGTCTGCTCCTGATCACGATCGTGATCTCGGTGGGCGCGCTGTGGCTGCTCGCGCGCCTGCGCTTCCAGGATCGTCCGGTCACGGTGGCGCCGGTCGTGCCGGTGCTCGCGCAGTTGCGCGCGCAGTCGAACTACGACGATCTGGCGCGATCGATGTCCGAACTCCGTCCCGGCGTCTTCGCCACCGTCGCGGCGACCGATCGAGGTGTGGCGGCACTTCGCATCGCCGAAGAGGTCGGCGTCGGCCTCGTTGCCTCGCACCTCGAGCTCATGCCATTGCCCGAGGCCGACGTCGCGTCTCTGGCCACGTGGACGCCGCGGATCTTTGATTACCCTCGCTATCTGGTCGCGGTCGAGATCGTCGAAGGGAGTCTCTCGCTGCGACCTGTCTTCGTCGGCTCGCTCGTCCCGGTCGAGAGCCGCGACTGGAATGGTTCGATCTGGAGGCTTCCGCCAGGCGTCGGCCTTTCTCCGGGCACCTTCCTCTTCAGCACCGAAGGACTGCTCGCGGGCGTGGCGGTGGAGCAGGCGGGTGCGCTGTCGCTGGTGCCCGCGCCGCTCGTGCTCGAGAGCGCGAAGAAGCTCTCGCGGAACACGCCGCACGCACCCGGCGTGCTCGGGATGACCGTGCAACCGACGACGGTCGGATTGGCAGTGACGTGGGTTGATCCCGCCGGGCCCGCTTTTGACGAGCTGATGCCCACCGACATCGTTGAATCGGTCAACGGTCGGGCGGTGGCGAATGCCGACGATTGGCGCGCCCACACACGGAACATCGCCAACGGCGAGGAGGTGAAGCTCCGCGTGCGGAGCGACGGTGAGACCCGCGACGTCGCCATCAAGGCTGCGGCCGTGGTCGAGCCGCCCGAGGATTCGTCGCTGGGGCTCCGCGTGCGCACCGTGCCGCGCGTGGGCGTGGAAGTGCTGGCCGTCGAGCCGCAATCGCGGGCCGACAGGGCGGGCATTCGCCCGGGCGATCTCATCACGGTGTTCGGCGGCCAGAGAGCACCGGCGGCCGCCCAGATCGTGCGGATCTTCGACGACGCCGCGCGCCAGGCCAGGCTTCTCGTCGCCCTCAGTCGTGGCAGCGAGCACCATGTCGTCGTGCTCGAGAAGATCGCCACCACACCATGATGCGAATCTGGTCGCTTCCCGCGTTGCTGCTGATGGGGATTGCGCTCGGGCCGCACGGTCTCAAGATCCTGACGCCATCCGTTGTGCTGCTGCTGGACCCCATCGTGGCCATGGCGCTCGCCATGATCGGGGTGTTCGTCGGTCTCAACGTCGATCTGCACCGTCCCCGCATCGACGCGTCGATTGCCATCGCCGCGCTCGGCGGCGCGGCCATCATCTTTTCGCGCGACGTCTCGCCCATCGCGATGTTCCTCGTCACGCTCGCCGTGGCCGGCGTCGCGATCATCGTGGCGTTTGCCAGCTGGCTGCTGGTGGGGCAGACCGACGCCGAGCGCGAGCCGCAGGTATTTGTGGTGGGCGCGTTGCTGCTCGTCGGCGGCGCCGCGGCGTACCTGTCGCTGTCGGCGCTCTTTGCCGGGCTGTTCGCCGGCATGTTGTGGAACGCCGCGGGCGATCTGGCCCGCGCGCGCATTGCCAAAGAGCTCGACTATTTCCAACACCCGCTCGTCGTACTGCTGCTGCTCGTGACCGGTGCGTCCATTTCGACTTATGTGGAAGCCGCGGTGCTCGGGCTCGTCGTACTCGTCCTCCATCTTGCGGCGCGTGACGACGACCGCCCGCAGTCTGCCATTGCGGCGATGCCGGTCCCGCTCGTGGCCGTGGCCCTGGCGCTCGATCTGTTCAGGGGAGCGATGCGATGATTCGGGCTGCGGCCATCGTGCTCGTCGTCGCGGCGATGCTGCTCATCCGGCACATCGGGCCCGTGGGAACCGGCGATCCTCGCGGTGCGGCGCTCGCGCTTGGCTTCACGCTGACGCTCGCGCTGGTCGCCGGCGAATTTCTGCGCCGGTTCAGGATGCCGCGCCTGACGGGCTATCTGCTGTTCGGGCTCCTGGTCGGGCCGTATCTGGGCAACGTCATCACCGAAGTGATGGCGCGTCAGCTCCAGACAGTCAACGGCATTGCGACGACGCTCATCGCGTTCATCGCGGGTCTCACGCTGAACATCGAGCGACTCGAACGGCGTGTGCCCGGAGCGGGCCTGACGACCGTTGTCACGCTCGGGATCGCAATGGCGGGCCTCGGCCTCGTGGCGTGGATCCTCTGGCCGTGGCTGCCGATTGCGCCGCAGGCCTTCGGCACGGCCAGGCTCGCGATGATCGCGCTGATGGTCGTCATCGTTGTGAGCTTTTCGCCGACGATGAGCGCCGCCGTCATCACCGAGACCGGCTCGCGCGGCAAGCTCAGCGACTTCGTGCTGGCGACGGTCGTCCTCGCCGACATCGTCGTGCTGGTCCTCTTTTCCGTGTTCATGCAGCTCGCGCGCGCCACATTTGGCGACAACGCGCCCGGCGATGTGAACATGCTGGTGCGGCTGTCGTGGGAAATCGGCGGCGCCGTCGCGTTCGGCTGTCTCATCGGCGCGCTCTTCGCCCTGTATCTCAGATACGTCGGGCGCGAAGTCACGCTCGCGTTGCTGGTCGTGTGCCTGGTGCTGAGCCAGGTCGGCATGAGCCAGCGCGTCGAGCCGCTCCTGGCCGCGATGGCGGCGGGCATCGTCATCGCGAACGTGGCGGTCGCGCAGGGCGAAACGCTGAAGGCCGCCATCCAGACGGGCGCGCTTCCATTGCTCATCGTGTTCTTCGTCGCAATCGGGACGTCGCTGCGCCTCGATACGCTCGCGACCGCCGGCCTGGCGGCGGTGGGATTGGCCCTGGTCCGGGTGGGACTGATCTGGGTTGGCGTGCGGACAGGGCTGCACGTCTCGGGCGTCAAGGATTCGGCCGGCGAGTACGTCTGGATGGGCCTCATCTCGCAGGCCGGCATCACGCTGGGCCTGGCGGCCGCGGTCGCGACCGAGTTTCCAACATGGGGCGCGCAGGTCCAGATGCTGCTCGTGGCGCTCATCGCCATCGACGAGCTGGTGGGTCCCGCGCTCTTCCGGACCGGTCTCGTGCGAGCCGGAGAAATCGACGCGCACGCGCCCCGGCCGTTGCTGGTTGTCTCGAACCGCGAGCCATATCTGCACAACCTGGACGAGGAGGGACGGATCACGTGCGCGACCGCAACCGGCGGCGTCGCCGTGGCGCTCGATGCCCTGATGCGCGAGCGCGGAGGGACGTGGATTGCGCACGGCGCCGGGACCGCGGATCGCGAAACCGTGGACGAACGCGACAAGATACAGGTGCCTCCCGGGAGCCCGGCCTACGACCTGCGCCGCCTCTGGATTCCGCAGGAAGAGTTTGACCTCTATTACGGCGGGTTCGCGAACGAAGGGTTGTGGCCTCTCTGTCATCTCGTCGACGTCCGGCCGAAGTTCCGGCGGGAAGACTGGGCCGCGTACAAGAAGGTGAACGCGCAGTTTGCCGCCGCGATCGATCGCGAAATGACGACTCCCGATACGCCGGTGTTCCTGCAGGACTACCACCTCGCGATGGCGGCGTTGTACCTGCGGCGGCGCCGGCCGCACGTGCGCACGGCGCTCTTCTGGCATATCCCGTGGCCCAACCCCGATCGGCTGCTGATGTGCCAGTGGCGTCGCGAGCTGCTGGCCGGGTTGATGGCCAACGATCTGCTGGCGTTCCAGGTCGAGCGCGACCGGCGCAATTTTCTTCTGGCGGTGGAAGACGAGCTCGGCGCCGAGGTCGAGGCCGACGGTTCGAGCGTTCGACACAAGGGACACGGCACCACCGTCGTCTCGGTGCCCATCGGCGTTGATTACGACCGGATTCAGGGTGTGGTCAGCGACGAATTCCTCGACGCGCAGAAGGCCGAGCTGCGTCAGCTGTTCGGTCTGGCCAACAACAACATCATTGGTGTCGGCGTCGATCGGCTCGACTACACCAAGGGGATTCCGGAGCGCCTCGAAGCAATCGATCGCGTGCTGACGCGGCGGCCCGATCTCCGCGGACGTTTCAGTTTTGTGCAGATCGGTGTGCCGTCGCGATCGCAGCTCGAGCGCTACGGCGCGATCGAGTCGGAAATCGATCGCAAGGTCCGCGAGGTGAACGAGAAGCATGCCGTGCCGGGCTCCCCGCATCCCGTGTACTTCCATAAGAAGGCGCTCGGTTTGGCCGAGCTCGTGGCGCTGTACCGCATGGCGCACTTCTGTGTCGTCAGCTCGCTGGCCGACGGCATGAACCTGGTGGCGAAAGAATTCGTGGCGGCGCGCGACGACGAAGACGGCGTGCTCGTTTTGAGTGCGCTCGCGGGTGCCGCGGAAGAGCTTCGCGAAGCGCTCATCATCAATCCGTACGACGTCGACGGGTTTGCGAAGGCGCTCACCCGGGCGATCGACATGGATCCCGACGAGCGGCGCCTCCGCATGCGCGCCATGCGGCGCATTGTCGCCGGTCGCAACGTCTTCAGTTGGGCATCGGACATTCTGGAAGGTCTCGAGAGCCTGTGGACCAAGCCGCTCCAGTACGCCGCGCGCGCGCCAGACGGGGCGCCGGTTTGAACCTGACAGGTTCGTTTAGTTCGTTGGTTCGTCAGGTTCGT
>Ga0065707_10000922_pt1 | contig 10553 bp, 11 predicted proteins | sample SwiRhicommuniRL3_FD_59094 | JGI IMG/M metagenome (GOLD analysis project Ga0065707, IMG submission 59094) | Switchgrass rhizosphere bacterial communities from Rose Lake, Michigan, USA - RL3 v2 (version 2) | ecosystem: Host-associated > Plants > Roots > Rhizosphere > Soil | place: East Lansing... | reverse complement strand
TCAATGAGTGAGAAATTGCTCGGAGTTACGCTCGTCTTAGTGGGTTTGAGAATTCCTAAATCCACCGCAGAGTGTCACGATCATTTCTGACCATAACAACTTCAAACTCCTCTTTCGCCTGCTTGGCTAGCTCTGCTACAGCACGAGCAATATATATGCCGCGCTTTAAACAGCGTTTTGCGGACGATTTTGTGTCAGTCCTTTTGAGTTCGTGGGAAAATTCGCGCAGGAGTGCGCAAAGCTTCCTTGGAGGTGAGTTTCCTTATCACTTCGATAATTAGATTTACGCGCCGACTGAAAGAAGTTTCAGGAAATTCAAGCTATCACTTCGAACTTCGAGAAACACGTTGTGGTGAAAATATGAGGATCGTCGATGACGACTTTAGCTCTGGGACCCAATACTTCACTTCGTTTGGTAAGCTTTGATTGAACAATGGCACCCGCGCCCGGTTTGTTCATCGACAACACGGCGGGGTTGTGAGTTTTGACCAGGAGTCTACGGCAGAGATTGAGTATGAAGTGATGTTTGAGGTTAGTATTGGAAATCCGCTACACCCAGGGCCGACTCGGGGTGATCACGCCAATGCTTGACTGGGACATAGGCAGGCTTGACTAGCGGTAGAATGATCCCGGCAATTCATGAGTAAAATCAGCTTGATCATCCCCACTTTCAACCGCCCGCATTTGCTTCCGCGAGCGGTTGAGAGCGCGCGCCACGCAGGCAGCGATGTCGAAGTTATCGTGGTTGATGATGCCTCATCGGATAATACAGCGAGCGTGTGCGCCGCTCTGCGCAACATAAAATATTTACGACTTGATCATAATCAGGGGGTGGCGGGAGCCAGAAACGTCGGCTTGCTCGAGAGCTCGGGTGACTTCATCGCATTCCTCGACGACGACGATCTGCGCCTGCCCGGATCGCTGGACCATCAAGTATCTTTACTCGCTGCACACCCGGAGGCGGGCTTCGTAGCAGGCGGTGTGTTGCTCGCCGATCAGAATTGCGTCCCAACAGGAGAAGTGGCGGTCCCACGAGGGCAGAGCGGAGATCTTTTCTGGAAGGTATTGGAGTTGGATCTACACCTGATACCTGGAGCGATCGTCGTACGGAAGGAGTGCTTCCTTGAAATCGGTATCTTCAATCGCCGGCTCGCAGGCATAGACGATTGGGACATGTGGACACGCATTGCCGAAGTGCGGCCCGTCCTGGTGGATCCAACCCCGGTCTGCATTTATCGAGTTGCATCGCCAGGGTCAGGACAAGGTTCTTCTGCTTTCGGACGACACATGCACACCGCCGTCAAACATCAGACGCGTCTTTTTTCATTACCGCGGGCGCAGGCCGCTTCCTCAACTCAGCGACGGGCTGTTCGTCAGCGTACCAGACGACGTGTCGCGGATACCTTGAGTTGGCGCGCTGCGGAAGAGTTGCCGCATGGCGCCTTTCGGTTCGCAGCGTCAAATTTCCTAATTGCGTTGCGACTCAATCCGTTCTGGGCTGCGCGTCCGACGCATTTCCGAGTACTATGGCGCACGTTGCGCCAACTAATAGCGCGTCACAAGGATGGTGGCATCCATTCCCGCCCGGTTAGGTGACAGCTCTAGCAATTCCCAGTGCGAACTTTTCCAACTTGATGGCCAAGGTCAGCATCATCATTGCCACTCGCAACCGTTGTTCATTGCTGCCGCGCGCTGTCGCGAGCGCGCGCGCCGCGAGTAACGACGCACAGATCGTTGTCGTAGACGACGCTTCGGAAGATCAAACCCCGGAAGTCTGTGGTGCTTTGATTGATATCAAGTCAATCCGCCTGGAGCGGAGACTCGGGGTTGGGGCTGCACGCAATGTCGGGCTGATCGCCAGCGACTCACCCTATATCACCTTTCTTGACGATGATGACCTGCGCCTCCCGGGATCCCTGGACGCGCAGGTAGAATTACTTGAGTCCCGCCCGGACGCCGGGATGGTTTATGGCAGTGCTTTATTTGGAGACGATGAGGGCCATGCGAACGGCAACTCCTATCCGGCGCAGTTTCCGCAAGGCGATATATTCTGGGAACTGTTACGTTGGAATTTGGTTCCCTGCCCAACCGTCGTTTTCCGCCGTGCCTGCCTGACTCGTCTCGGCCTGCTCGAAGAGGAAGCCTCGGGCATAGAGGACTGGGATCTCTGGGTACGCATCGCGGAATCCTATTCTGTGATCGCAACCGAAAGGGCCGTGGCGGTCTGGCGGCAGAGCACACCGGTATCAGGACAGTTCACATCGCACGAAGAAAAGCTGCATCGCTTAGCACGTCGTTTGCACAGAGAAAAGTGGCTTCATCTGCCGCGGGCGATTGCAGCGGGCGCCGCGCGACGACGCAAAGTTTCGCGCGCTTTTGCCGCACATGCCTCACAACAGCTGGTCTGGGCAGCAGCCTCACGGTTCAAAGCCGGCCGGATTTTTGAATCAGCCCAGGTCGCACTTGCGGGAACACGAATGTATCCTCTGAGCGTTAGTAAAAGTATTCTTACCCTTTCTACGTTGAGATCTTTGAAACGCGGCCTGGAAACTTATTGGCGCGCGGAAAGAATTTAGGCGGTGGCCCGGGCAGCAATGAAAATCCTTTTCTGCAAAAATAGTTTCGCGGGACCGCTTAGCGGCGCCGACGAGATCGTGGTTACCTATGCTCTCGAGCTGAAAGCCGCTGGTTGCTCGACGAGCGTCTTGCTGTTACATCCTCCGGCCAGCAGCGATCCATTAGCTGCACGTCTCCGTGCTTCCGGAGTACGCCTGGACACTCTCGCTTCCACAACCTTCAGCGCCTCACTTGCCGCCGGTAGAAGATTGGCGATTCGAGCTATGCGCGCGTGTGCGCCCGCCAGCGACCTCATTCGCTCAAACTCGCGCAAAATCGTCTTCGATCTGGTGCAACGTTACCATCGCGCCTGCTGTGAATACCTCAGACGAAATCAGCCCGATGTCATCCATGTCCTGACACCCGATCCTGGCGCAGTTATGCTGATCCGCGCTGCGCACGAGACCGGAATTCCCGTCGTCTATCAGGAAGTGGGCATTCCGTTTCATCCGCCCGGCTTTGAGGAAGTGTATGAGCGCTTTGTTTCGGTGCTGCCGCTTTGTACGGGCGTGGCGGCTTTGTCACCGGCACTCGTGCAGGAACTCCGCCGCGCGATTCCGCAACTTGCGCAGGCCCATGTGCTCCCGCTGATCACGCAGGATCATAACGGCGCAGCGCCATCGAGTACCACTTCTGAGCGTGTCACTTTCGGTTTCGCAGCGCGCCTCGAACATCTAAAAGGGCCGCTGAAACTAATCGAAGCATTTCGCATCGCACATCAAACACATTCGGAGATTGAACTAAGAATCGCAGGCGATGGATCGCAACGAAACGAGATCCTCGACGTTAGTCGCCGCCATGGTCTGGCAGAGAAATGTCACCTGGTTGGAGTCTACCGGAGTCTTAAGGAGAGAAGTGGATTCATGCACGGCATTGACGTCTTCGTCCTTCCTTCACTGACCGAAGGCACGCCTAATGCGATTATCGAAGCGATGTCGCATGCGAAACCAGTCATCGCCACCGCCGTCGGTGGCGTGCCCGATATTGTCGACAATGAGACGGGAATTCTCGTGGAACCAGACGATGTGAAAGCATTGGCTGCGGCAATGACTCGATTGGCCTCAGATGCTGATCTGCGTCGCCGGATGGGTCTGGCTGCGCGCACGAAGTATGAACAGCTATTTACCCCACACATGGTTTTGCCGCTGCTAATTGACTACTACAAACGAATAATCGACGAACACGCGGCCAGTAACGGGCCAAGCCACACTTCAAGTAAGTTACAACGGCCGCACGCGAGCTTACTTCACCCCTGGTCCTTCAGCGGCCCTTAAGCCGACTCCAGCTCTTTCGCAACAACCGACCGAAGGCCAAACGCTCGCCGGTATATTGATGCAGCGGCGTGACATCGTCCGCGGGCCACAACGTGCTTAGTGAGCCCGGACGATAGAAAGTGACGGTCAAGCTGCGGCGCGAGGTGTTGCACGTCTGACGCACGCGCGAGACTGCATGCCAGGAATCATCAGAACGCACCACCACCACCGAGTTGCCAACCAGCGGCGGGATAACCTTCACGACTTGAGTCATGTCACCAGCGCTTAGAATAGTTAAGCAGCCACCGTCGTTCTCATCCCAAACCTCGTTGAAGTAGAAGATGTGAGTCACCGCCTTGTCAGGCAGGTCCACATGGGGACCCAGCCACGCCATGCGGCCGTAGTGAAAGACGTTGGCCTCAATCGGCAAGTTTGCGAGTTCGACTCCAGTCAGGCACGACATCGTCTCACGGTAAGCGGGTGACAATAACTCTTCAGCCAGGCGTTTCCAGGCAGGATGCAACAAATTTGCGCGCGTGGGAACGTCTGCACCCATCGCTATTAGCGACCTTGCTTCATACTGGTAACCCTTCTCGCCGTCGTAACCCTCGACTGTCTTGAAATGGTCGCGAGGAAAGGCTTGTACCAGAGCTGCGCAATCAGCAGGTGAAAACAGACGATCGATAAAGCCCCAAAGATAGGGCTCGGATGATAATGGCTGCTGCCTGAGGCGAGTAAGGTCAATCATTTTCGACCAGGAAATTGTGCACACCTATACTATTGAGGTGGGTCTATTAAGTCAGCCTCTATGGATAAAGCGGGCAAGCCAACGCAAAATCCAATCGGATGAAGTTCGAGAAACTGCATTAATACCTCCCAATCAGCTTCAGGGTGATCCGAACATAACTATCTTCATCTTCATTCTTGATGTTGGTTGAATCAGTTCAGCAAGTTCCGTAGGAGTTTGTCGAGCACCTGATAAACTTTTTCCTTAGCTTCGATCGCTCGTTCGGCAAAAAAATCTCGGCCCAAATCTACGGCGAAATCTATTCTGTCATTCATCTCAGTCCAGGAGCACAGCTTAAGTTCCGATGGCAAATTCATGACGCTGAAGAGACCAGCGGCTTTGTCTACAGGCAGAGGTCCGAAGAGATGTGGAATGCCAAATGACACGGCGGTGATGTTCCCATGCAGACTTGTGCCAACAAAGAGGTCGCTCGCCGCAATAACGCTCATAATGTCAATAATTGAAGAAACCCTGGCAATTTTGAACGCCCCGCCGGATCGCCACGCCAAACTCTGTAAGAATTCCTGATCACCGTGGCAATGACCGACCGGGAGCAAGACCACCGATGAGTTGCTTCTTTCTTGATAACGCCTGAGTTGCTTGATGATCTCCTCTTCATCAAAACCGGGATACGGTTGGCACTGAAAGCAGAGAAGAGAACGGACTCTGTCAACGCCGGACCGTGAAAGAATTTCTTGTGCGCGGTGGGCTTGCTCGGCCCGGTCAAATTGATCGCTTAGAGTAACAGCCAGGTCGGGAGCAACATGTATTTCACATTCCACTCCGGCGCGCTGGAGTTTTTCGGCAGATTGTTCATCGCGTAAATAGATGAACCGCGCTTGATTCAAAATACGTCTGACGCCACTTCTTTCAACGGGACTGAAGTCGTGCGGCACGCCACAGGAGAGATAGGAGACCGTACTGCCTGCCGGTAGATTCTCAGCGTCGATCAGAAAAGGTCCGACGGCGGGGTAATTCATCCAGCGGTTGCGGAAACGATGGGCATAAAAGGCGGTCGAATCCAAACCGGCGATCTTTCCGCGCGACAAATATTCCAAGGCGTTGAGGGTCCCGATTGAACGCCGCAGCCCGTCGAAAGAAACGCGTGAGTTTGTGGCGTAGTGACTGGCGACAACGTCCCAATCGGTGCGGAGGAGATCGCCCCCTCCCACGACACAAGTGCGCGGGTCGGCGCTACCGTCAAACAGAGTCTTCAGGGAATGGGTTTCAAAACCAGCCTGCTGTGGCGCCTCGCCGGCCGTCGGGGAGTAATGGCACACCTGCAAACTCGCCTGGCGACTTTTAAGGACATGCCGAAAGAGGAGCGGGTAGAGCAAGTCGCCATAATTTTCGACATCGAACGTTCCCAGCTGCGTTATCACCCTGTGACTTTTGTGGCTGTCTTCCATGCGTTCCGGATATTACTTGGTGACACCCGGAATTTCTAGAAAGACTATGTTTCGACCCGCGGGCGAAAAGCTATGTGCCTTTTCGGAAACGCCCGAAACGATTGAGGATTGATGGTCTGTTGGTTTGAGGTTCGAATCCCTGGTCCCAGTCACAATAAAAATCTATCGCCGACCTGACGAAACCTGGGGACTGCTAAAGCGACTTGCTGGGACCGCGGGGCGGCACGCCCGGCAACGCGCCCCAGGCGCGCAGTCTTTTCGCGGCAAGCTTCTGGCGCTTTGCGCTCATTTCGGGCGGGAAGCTCGTGGTGCCAGCACATCACTTGACCGCACTTACATCCTACTTTTCCGCCGGCGTCAATGGAACGCACAGGTCCTGACTCCAGACTCTGGATTCAAAGCGCATGATCGTAATAGCGCCTTCTCGGTCCTCTATTTCCAGGACCTCATCCCGGCCGTCGCTTGTTTCCAGCTCAACTCGCTTCACGCCAGCAACGGTATGAGTCATGTGACTCTTGTTTGTGCCGGCCGGGGCTTGCAACATGATCTCGATATTAGGACTGCGATCGCCATACACGTCCAGAACAATTCCCGTCAGGAGCAAGCCATCTTCAATCCAATAGTCTGATGCCAATTCACGGTCTGGCCCGAGGATTTCAAGTCTCGTTGGGCGCATGTTGTTACGCTCGCCAAAGCGCGACAAATTCGTTTGCCAGGTAGAAGATTCGATTCTATTTCGCATAACGTTCCTCACTTCCACAAATGAAGCCTAATGGAGATGCCAGGGTTTCGCGTTACCGTTCCGGGCAGATTTCTTCACCTGCTAGAACAGCATGAAGTATGCCAAATCTGTTTCGGCGTTTTTGCTGGAAAGCCTTATGAATCCTGATTGAAACACTGCGAACTTTCGCGCACTCGTGCGAGTTTTTGAAGGCCGCAGACAACGGCCCTCGCCCGCCCGATACGTTTTCGCGGGGNGCTAATGATTTGAGTTGGAGGCATAGGTGTTGCTCGATGGAANTAGCTAACTAAACAGCCTGATGGTCATAAACCTTTACGCATGCTTCAACGCGTCTTCTNCCTAAGCTGCGTAACCTTGTTCGACTGTGCGGCAGAATTGAAAGGAGCCTTAATGAAAAAGAACATACTCAACCTAAAGACTTTGATGGCGGTAATAGGCGGGGCGGGGGCGCTGGCTGCCTACGTGTTACTCATTCGTCCGTGGCACTTGAAGTGGGGGGCGACGGAAGAAGAACTGAAGATGCCGCTACCTGGCGACGAATTAGTGAAACATCCGAAGCTAAACGCCACGCATGCCATTACGATTAACGCACCAGTTGCGGAGGTCTGGCCGTGGCTCGTTCAGGTGGGGCAAAAGCGTGGCGGATTCTACAGTTATACCTGGCTGGAAAATCTTGTCGGGTGTGAGATGTCCAATGCCGACCAAATCGTGCCGGAGTGGCAAGACCTCAAAGTTGGAGACGAGGTTTGGCTGCACCCCAAGGCTCCTCCATTAAAGGTATTGGCGATGGAGCCGGGCCGCGCGATTGTGCTCGAGAATTCCTGGACATTTGTTCTCGATCCCATCGACGACCATACGACTCGTTTGATCATACGCGGACGAGGAGATTTCAATCCTGATCTCAAAAATGCGTTGCTGAACTTCATTCTCTGGCGCGGCGTCTTCGAACCAGCGCACTTCATCATGGAGAGGAAGATGATGCTGGGTATCAAGGAGAGAGCAGAAGCTGGAAGATGAAATGGCGGACTAACACCAAACAACTACCGGTGATCCTGAAAGCAGCATTGTCCTACTTTGCACTGGTGTTCGGAGCTGGTTTCATACTGGGACCAATTAGGATCTTGTTTATCGTTCCGCGCTTCGGTGTGCTTGTTGCTGAGTTGATGGAATACCCACTGATGCTCGTGGTCATCGTAGCTGCCGCAAGATGGTTGGTTCGCAAATTCCAAATCGCGGAGCAGACTTTGCTGGTGGGCCTTCTCGCTCTGGGTTTGATGATGGCGTTTGAGTTAACGCTCGTTCTCTGGCTACGAGGGCTAACGCTAACTGAGTATTTGAGCCAGCGTGATCCGCTGTCGAGTTATATCTTTTACTTGATGTTAGTGGTTTTTGCCTTAATGCCTCTCCTGGTCAACTCGGCGTCGAGTCTCAGGTTTGCGCAGCGAACTACTAAGGGGGCCTAACTAGCTCGGTTCGCAACCGACTTAAGCTGGACCTATCACTGGACCATTATTGGCCCGCTACGCTCGACCCCGACTTTTAGCCTGCGCCAGCGCCCAGACTGCGATGTTTCTCCCGTTCGGTGGGAAACTTTTCGCATCCGCTACTGCCACCCGCCAATCCACCGCCCAAATATAGGAAAACCCATCAGGCACATGCGTTGCAACCTGTCAGTAAGTTACCTGGAGGGCATCGCCAAAGAGATCCACGCAAGTTGAAAAAGGAGATGATTATGAAGAGTTTTCTATTGTTTATTGCACTTCTTTTCGTCGTTACTCTGAGCAGCAGTTCGACGCCGACTGTTACCAGTGCAGCCAGTGCCGGAAAGACAGAAAGGGCGATAATCACGTTCGACCGGCCGGTAACCCTTATGGATGTGACCCTGAAGGGTGAGTACCTATTCGTTCATGACGACGCCGCTATGGCACGCGGTGAAGCATGCACGTATGTCTACAAGGGCACTGCGGAAAATCCGGACCACCTGGTTGCTTCTTTTCACTGCATACCGTTGCAGCGGAACAGAGTTGATTACTTCACCGTGCGCACCTCTCCGGGTGCAACGGGAGACTTCGAGCTGAGAGAGTTTCAGTTTAAGGGCAGCACTGAATCGCATCTGGTCCCCATGGTTCAACACGAGGCTCATGTGACGATCGTGCCGGTGAACTAACAAGCGGTACCGAACTAACAACAGTGCCTCCCCCGATGTTAGCTGGCGCCTGAGCGTTAGCCAGCTGGCGTGAGCACTGTTAAGCCATCTGTTTGGGTCTTTGACTTACGTAGCCAGAGACTCGAACAGATGTGCCGTCGACTTAATCGTAGGAGGCAGGAAGCCGGCAGTAGGCAGGAAAACCAAAAACATTTTCCATTTGTCATTTGTCTTTTTTCATTCCGTGTTTACCGGCCCGACCACTTTCAAGTTCTATTGCCAGGCACCAGTTACCTAATCAAATGACAGATGAGAAATGGAAAATGACAAATGGAAAATGTTTTTGATCCCTCCACTGCTGCTGCCTCCAACCCCTGGTTCCTGNTCCNGGTTCTAAGCGACTTACTGATGAAAGGATAGCAAGATGAATTCGACAATGACTGCTCTCACATCTCCTGAATGCGAATCCCAGGCAACATCGATTAGCGGCCAGCGCCTGCTTGACGACCCGCTACTGAATCGAAGCACCGCCTTTCCCGAAGACGAGCGACGCGAACTGGGGCTATTAGGTCTACTGCCGCTGCATACCTCGACTATGGAAGAACAGTTGGCCCGTGTTTACGAAAACTACCTTCGCAAGGATAGCGACATCGAACGTTACATTTTCCTAACAGCCCTGCAGGATCGCAACGAAATACTTTTTTACCGTCTGCTACAGGAACATATCACTGAGATGATGCCGATCGTCTACACGCCGACGGTTGGTGACGGCTGCCGGCAATACAGTCACGTGTTTCGCCGTCCACGGGGTCTTTACATTTCCTATCCCTATCGTCACGAGATCTTTTCGCTGCTTAATAATGCACCGACCCAAAACCCGGAAGTAATAGTAGTTACTGATGGGGAACGAATCCTGGGTCTCGGTGATCTCGGTGTCGGGGGCATGGGAATCCCCGTCGGTAAACTCTCGCTCTATACGCTTTGCGCCGGAATCCATCCAGCCAGAGCGTTACCGATTCTGCTCGATGTCGGCACGGACAATCGCGAATTGCTTGAGGATCCGCTTTATCTCGGCTGGCGGCATGAGCGCGTCCGCGGCAAAGATTACGACGACTTCATTGAGGCCTTTGTTTCAGCTGTGAAGATGAAGTTTCCCAAGGTGCTGCTGCAGTGGGAAGACTTCTCAAAGTACAACGCCCCGAGAATACTCGAGCGCTATCGTGATCGCCTCTGTACTTTCAATGACGACATACAGGGCACCGGTGCAGTCACTGTTGCCGGATTGCTGGCCGCAACCAGGTTGGCCCATAAGAAACTCAGCGAGCAGCGCATAGTAGTTCTTGGCGCCGGTTCGGCGGCAATTGGTATCTGCGATCAGATCGTTGCCGCCATGATGCTTGAAGGTACGACCGAACTTGAAGCACGCAGCAGGCTGTGGCTGGTTGACAGCCAGGGCCTGGTCCAAGTGGGAAGAACCAGAGTCGAGCCCTCCAAAGAAAAATACGCGCAGCCAGTCGAAGTAACCCGAACCTGGCAGCTCGACGATCCTTCAAAACATAGCTTCAGCGACGTGGTCAGAAATGTTAAGCCCACTATTCTG
>Ga0065707_10001565_pt1 | contig 10558 bp, 7 predicted proteins | sample SwiRhicommuniRL3_FD_59094 | JGI IMG/M metagenome (GOLD analysis project Ga0065707, IMG submission 59094) | Switchgrass rhizosphere bacterial communities from Rose Lake, Michigan, USA - RL3 v2 (version 2) | ecosystem: Host-associated > Plants > Roots > Rhizosphere > Soil | place: East Lansing, MI... | reverse complement strand
AAGTCGGGCGCCGGTCGCCATCGCACGCTCCAGCATCGTATGAAGCAGCACGGGGCTTCCGTGGCCGGTGATCTCGACCACGTGCTCGCCGGTATACGAATGGGGCGCGGGAAAAAATGTGGCAACGACTTCGTCCACCGCGCCGGCGCCGTCGTCGGAGGTGACGCGCGTCACCGTTGCATGTCGCGGCGGCAATGCCGCACCACACGCGAGGAGCGCGCCCGCAAAGTCGAGCGCCCGCGGACCGCTGAGCCTGACTACGCCGAGTGCGCCTCGTCCTGCCGGTGTCGCAATGGCAACGATGGTGTCATCGGTCGCAAACAATTATCTGCTTGTAGAAATGATGACGGTCTTGAGGAAAGCGTCGCCGATGCTTTCCGAGGTGACGGTCGGATCTTCCGCAATAGCCAGGTGCACGATGCGGCGCTCGTAGGGATTGAGCGGACCCATTTCCTGTGGCATTCCACTCGAGCGTGCTTTCTCCGCAATGAATCGCGCCATCTGACGCAGCTCCGCGTCCTTGTCTCTTCGGAAGCCGTTACAGTCAATCACAATGCGGTTGTCGTCGCCGAGCTGCTTGCGAAACGCTGTGGCGACGATGTGCTGCAGAGCCTGCAGTCCTTCGCCGCCGCGTCGCACGAGTACTCCGCCGTCTTCGCCTTCGAGATTGATGCGCGTGCCTTCCGTCGTTTCCTCGGTCTTGACCGTCAACGCCACGCCCATTGCATCGACGACGTCCTGTACGAACCTCGCTATTTGAGCGGTCAACGCAGCCATCGTTACGAATGCTTCTCCGCGCCGGCAGTGCGCCCGGTTCCGGCGTTTTTCAGCCGCCGCTCCGCCGCCGGCCGGGCGGTGTGAACGACCGGAGGTCCGATTAGCCAGTTCGTGAAGTACTGCTGTGCGATTGCCCAGATGTTGCTGACGAACCAGTACAGCGCCGTCCCGGCCGCGGTCGTCAGAAAGATAAAGCCGAAGACAATCGGCATGAACATCATCATCTGGCGCTGCGTGGGATCCGCCCCGGCGGCAGGCGTCATCTTCTGCTGCCAGAACATCGTCAGCGAAACCAGAATCGGGATGATGAAAAACGGATCGGGCTGCGAGAGATCCTTGATCCACCAGCCGAAAGCGGCGCCCCGCAACTCGATTGACTGCGCAAGCAGTTGATAGAACGCAAAGAGGACCGGCATCATCAGCAGCATCGGAATGCAACCGCTTGCTGGGTTGACGCCTTTCTCGCGATAGAGGTTCATCACCTCCGTATTCATTTTCTGACGTGCCGGATCGGTAACCTTCAGGTTCGCGTAGCGATCCTGGATGGCTTTGAGTTGCGGCTGCAGCTCCTGCATCCGTCGCATCGACACGACGCTCTTGTGCCGTAGCGGGAACATGGCCAGGTTGATCAGCACCGTCAAGAGCACGATCGACCAACCCCAGTTGCCAACGATGCCGTGCAGCCATTTGAGCGCGCCCAGCAGCGGCACTGCAAGCCATCCGAACATGCCGTAGTTCACGGCGCGGACAAGTTCACTGTCGATTGAGCGTAGCAGGTCGAACTGCTTGGGTCCGACGAAGAAACGCACATTCATCGGCGGTTGCGGGAATCGGAACGCGTAAGAAATGAATTGCCGGCGTTGGTCAGCGGGCCCCGGCACGACCAGCGCGCGCGATTCGAGGCGCGTCTGCCCAGGATTGACCGCCGCAATCATGAAGTAGTGATCGTCCACGCCGGCGAACCGGAATTGACCCTCCTGAATCGGCGCCTCGCTGATCTTGTTGATCGCAATGCGCTCGACCTTACCGGCCCGATGAAGAATCAACTCCGGCGGGGCAAGCGATGCGCTGCGATTGAAGAACCCCGGATTGGCAGCCGCAGGGGTGACGTCGCCAGGGCCAGGCCCCCACGCAACGCTCGGGTTGATTGTCCGATCGCCGTTCCTTGCATCTACTGAAAGGGCGACGACGTAGGTGGCAGGGTCGAATCGAAACTCCTTGCGGACGTGCACGCCTGTGGCGTCCTCGAACTCGAAGACTATCGACGCTGGCGATCGCGTCGCGTCGATGTGATCTGCGCCGCCATCGACACGGTACAGCACGTCGTTGAGATGCGTCGTGAGGTTTGAATCGTCGGGCACACGCAGCGAGAATGGCAGTGCCTCAGACGGCGGCAGTCCGCTCGGTACGAGATCCACCGGCTCGCCGGCATTATCCCGATATTCCTTCAGTCGCCAGTGGACGAGGCGCCCGCCCCTGTTCGTAAACACAGCGGTGACTTTGGCCGTCTCAACGGTGATTTCGCGCTGCGCACTGTCGGATACAACCGCCTGCGGTTCCGCAGACGCGCTGGAAACAGCCGCACCAGTTTCTGGCGTTGAGGGTGATGGCGACGAACGGCCGCTGTCCGACGGCGCCTGTGATGGCGCCGCAGGTGCGGGAGTGGAGGCCGCTGGTTTTGGCGCTGCCGGAGGTGGCGGTGCGAAGTATGCCTGGTAGAAGTACAGCACCAGGAATGAGAGAACGATGGCAATAAAAACGCGGCGTTCCATTAACTAGTCAGGGCCGTGGAACGGGATCCACGCCGTGGCTCCCCAGCGGGTGGCAGCGCGCGAGCCGGCGCGTGCCCATCCAAACACCCCTGATCGCTCCGTGCAGCTCGACGGCCTCGCGCATATAGTCCGCGCAGGAAGGATAGAAGCGGCAGGACCCGGCAAAAAGAGGCGACAAAAGAACCTTATAGAGTCGAAGCAACCCGAGGACGATCGCGGCGGCGGGCGAGGAGAGCGGCGTATTCGGCTTCGAGCGTTGCGAACGGTGCATCGAGCATTTCCCGGCGCGGCACGATGACGATATCGAGACCGCCAATGTGTTTCCGCCGCCTGAACAACTCGCGGGCGCGTCGTTTCGCCCGGTTGCGATCGACGGCCGACCCGAGTTTCCGCGTCGCGGCGATACCCAGCCGCGGGACGGCGGCACCATTAAGCATGACGAAAATCGTCATGTAGCGGCCGTGAATCTTTGCCCCGCCGGCGTAGATCCGCTCGAACTCGGCGCGACGCCGAATGCGATGCGCCACCGTCCGGCCACGTCCTTCCACGGCCGCTGAAGCTGTCAGTCTACCGTTCGTCGGCGACAGTCAGGCGCTTCCGTCCCTTGCCTCGGCGCCGCTTGAGAACGATCCGGCCATTTTTCGTCGACATGCGTACCCGGAAGCCGTGCGTTTTCTTGCGGCGACGGGTATTGGGCTGATAGGTGCGCTTCCCCTTCATCTTGTCCTTTGAGCCTGCCTCGCTGGAGCCTGTTGGCGAAGGCTGGACTCAGCCGAGTCTGGCGAACTGTCAATACTAGTCGTCGCTCAAACGGAGTGTCAACGCAGGATCGATTCTGGCGTCCTTGTGCTACATTCCCCGCTTCCGATTTAGCGCTCTCCGACTCGCTTTCGCTTCGACCCTTCGGTTTGTTCCCCAAGATTTCCACAACTGTGGAAAACACTGTGGAAAACATCGATGGACGGCTGAGCTGACGCCGGATGCGGAGATTTCGGTGAATTTGGCGCAGGCGAAGGCGGGTACTACCCGGGTTTTCCGGCTTCCGGCGAGGAGCCATCGCGAAAATACCTGCAGTTGCGCCGCGTTGCTAAGGGCGAAAGTCCCGCGTTCACGATTTTTCGGGTGATCTTGCATGGAAACGAGCATCTGGGACCAGATTCTCGCCCGCGTCGAAACAAAAGTTAACCGCCACAGCTTCTCGACCTGGTTCAAGCCGACGGCGTTTGTCGCTGACGGCGGCCGCGCAATAACTGTGCGGGTCCCGAACCCCCTCTTCAAGGACTGGCTCACCAAACACTACTCGGTTGTCCTGTCGGAAGCGCTTGCTGAGGTCCGGCGTCCTGAGACGTCCCTGGTATTTGTGGCGGAACCGGGCGCAGCGTTGCCTGCTGCCGCCGAGGAACCCATTCCTCCTCCCGCTGCGATCGACGAAGTGAGCGGTGACGGGCGCACGCCGGCAGGGTTGAATCCGCGATACACGTTCGACACCTTCATCGTCGGCCCATCGAACCAATTCGCGCACGCTGCCTGTCGCGCGGTCGCCGAGGCGCCATCTCGCTCGTATAACCCGCTGTTCATCTACGGTGGCGTGGGTCTCGGCAAGACGCACCTGATGCACGCCGTCGGACAGTTCGTGCTGGAGCACGATCGCACGCTCAAACTCACCTACATCTCGTCCGAGCGGTTCATGAACGAAATGATCAACGCCGTTCGTTATGACCGCATCCTCGATTTTCGTGAACGCTACCGATCGGTAGACATCCTGCTTGTGGACGACATTCAGTTTGTTTCCGGCAAAGAAGGCACGCAGACCGAGTTCTTTCACACTTTCAATGCGCTGTATGACGCGCAGAAGCAGATTGTGCTCAGCAGCGATCGTCCTCCGCACGAAATCCCTGCGCTCGAAGAACGGCTGCGATCGCGCTTTGAATGGGGTCTGATTGCCGATATTCAGCCCCCGGATCTCGAAACGAAGGTTGCGATTTTGAAGCGCAAGGCGGAGGCTGAAGCCGTTCCTTTGCCTGACAGTGTCGCGATGTACATCGCCGGCCGAATCAAGTCGAATATCCGCGAGCTCGAGGGATCACTGATTCGACTCATTGCGTACGCCTCATTGACCGGACGCGATATTTCCCTCGAGTTGACGCAGGAGGTTCTGAAGAACGTTATCGATCAGGACGAAAAGGCGGTGACGATCGAAACGATTCAGAAATTCGTTTCCGACTACTACCAGTTGAAATTGTTCGAGCTGAAATCAAAGAACAATTCGAAGTCGATTGCTCTTCCACGACAGATCGCGATGTACCTATGCAAGACGCTGACGCATGCGTCCTTGCCCGAAATCGGCCGAAGCTTTGGGGGGAAGCACCATTCCACCGTCATTCACTCGATCAAGAAGGTCGAGGAGATGCGAAAAACGGATGGAGATTTCAACAGTCTGATGACAAATTTCCTTGAGTCTTTCAGGTGATTTCAACAGTTGCTAACAGCCGAGGTGAACGGCTGGATGTGGACCTTTCAGGAGGTCGAAATTCCCACAGAAAACTGACGGTTCAACACGTTCGGATTCACAGATTTATCCACACCGTAAATTATTGAAATAAAACGACTAATCTTCACCGATCCTTCTTTGCACAGCCTCTTATTTCCGGTATAATTCTTTATCTCTTCTGCTCCTCTTTTTCAGAGTGTAAGAACCTGACTGAAAGGCTCCTTCAGAGCGGATCAACCGCGCCGCTTCGAGGTCACAGCACGCATATGGAACTCGTCGTCGGGAAGAACCTGCTTCTGCGAGAACTGCAACTTTTCCAGGGCATCGTCGAGCGCAAGAACACGATCCCGATTCTCGCCAATGTGCTGATTGAAGCGAAGGGCAACGAAGTCCGCATGCTTGCCACCGATCTCGAGGTAGCGCTGCGCAGTCGTTGCGACGCGGCGGTTTCCAAAGGTGGTTCGCTGACGCTTCCCGCCAAGAAACTGTACGAGATCATCAAGGCTCTTCCCGAAACGGACGTTCGCATCCAGGAAGACAAGAACGGCGTGAAAGTCGCCGCCGACAAATTCGACTCGCGCATGCAGACGCTGCCGCGTGAGGATTTCCCGTCGCTGCCAGAAACCACCGGTGCGGCGAGCGCAACGCTGCCGCGTGAAGCGCTGCGTGAGATGGTGGCAAAGACACAATTCGCCATCACTGGCGAGGATACGCGGTATTTTCTCAACGGTGCGCTGTTCGTGCTACGCGCCGACTCAATGAGCCTTGTCGCCACCGATGGTCATCGTCTTGCACTAGTCACCGTAAAGCGTGAAGGGGCGGACGGAGNCGTGAAGGCCGACGAGGAAGTCAAAGTGATTCTTCCCAAGAAAACACTTCTCGAACTTGGCAAANTGCTTTCGGAGGCGGACGGCGACATCCGGTATGAGCGCGGCGAGAANCANCTCTTCTTCGCCGTCGGCGATCGCGTGCTGATCTCGCGGATGATCGANGGTCAGTTTCCCGCGTACGAACGGGTCATTCCAAAGGGCAACGACAAGGACATCGAATTCGAGCGCGAGCGGCTGACGAACGCTGTCAAGCGTGTCGCGTTGCTGTCGAACGAACGCTCGCGTGCCGTCAAGTTTGAAATCGACAAAGGCAAGGTCGACGTGACATCGAGCAGTTCAGAATTCGGCGAGGCGCGTGAACAGCTCACGGTGGAATACNAGGGCCCGCCACTTGCGATCTCGTTCAACGCCCAATACGTGCTCGACTTCCTCAACGTCGCCGACACCGACGTGGTCTCGCTNTCCCTGAAGGACGAAGTCAGCCAGGCAGTCATGAAGCCCGTCGGCGCGCAGGGGTACGAGTACACCTACGTGATCATGCCGATGCGAATCTGACGGAGAACTTTAAGGATACGCGTGGAACATCCCGACCAGCAGCAGATCAAACAGTCCGACGAGCTCCTCACTCCCGACACTCCGGCATCGCCGGGCCCGAATGGGAACGGATCTGTCGACGACTACGGCGCCGACAAGATCAAGGTTCTCGAAGGCCTCGAGGCAGTTCGGAAGCGACCTGCCATGTACATCGGGTCCACGGGGGAGCCCGGCTTGCACCATCTCGTCTACGAGGTTGTCGACAACTCCATCGACGAGGCGTTGGCCGGTTTCTGCGACCAGATCAACGTTACGATTCACATCGACAACTCGATTACGGTCGTCGACAACGGCCGTGGTATTCCTGTGGACGCGATGCCGGACGGACGATCGGCCGCCGAGGTGGTGCTCACCGTCCTGCACGCCGGCGGCAAGTTCGAGAACGCCGCCTATAAGGTGTCAGGCGGGTTGCACGGAGTTGGCGTGTCCGTGGTGAACGCGCTGTCCGAGCGGCTCGATCTCGAAATCTGGCGCAACGGCCAGGTCTATCAACAGAGCTACGAGCGCGGGACTCCGATCAAACCGCTCGAAGTCACCGGCACCACTCAGCGGCGTGGCACGAAGGTGACCTTCAAAGCCGACCCGCAGATTTTCGAGACTACGGAATACAGCTTCGACACGCTGGCGCAGCGCCTGCGCGAACTCGCGTTCCTCAACGGTGGCATTCTCATCAGCATCGACGATGAGCGCGACGGCAAGGGCCACAAGTTCCAGTACGACGGCGGCATCGTCTCTTTCGTCGAGCATCTCAATAAGAACAAGACGGCGGTCAACGACAAGCCAATCTTCATGAAGGGCGGTAAGGACGGCATCGACGCCGAAATTGCGCTGCAGTGGAACGACAGCTATTCGGAGCTGGTCTTCACCTTCGCCAACAACATCAACACGCACGAGGGCGGCACACATCTGTCCGGCTTCCGGTCGGCATTGACAAGAACAATCAATGCCTACGCGGCCAAGAGCAATCTCGCGAAGGATCTGAAGGACGCGAGCATCAGCGGTGACGATATTCGCGAAGGCTTGACGGCGGTGGTGAGCGTCAAGATTCCGCAGCCGCAGTTCGAAGGCCAGACGAAGACGAAGCTCGGAAACACCGAGGTCAAGGGGATCATCGAGACCATCGTCAACGACAAGCTCGGGCAGTTCCTCGAAGAGACTCCGGTCGTCGCCAAGAGGATCATTGGCAAAGCCGTGGACGCGGCGCGAGCGCGGGAGGCCGCGCGCAAGGCACGCGATCTCGTCCGGCGCAAGGGCGCCCTGGACGGCAGCAGCCTGCCCGGCAAGCTCGCCGATTGCCAGGAGCGCGATCCGGCCCAGAGCGAGCTCTATATCGTCGAAGGCGAATCGGCCGGCGGCTCTGCGAAGCAGGGGCGCGATCGACGATTCCAGGCCATCCTTCCGATCAAGGGAAAGATCCTGAACGTCGAAAAAGCACGCTTCGACAAGATGCTCAGCAGCGACGAAATCAAGACGATGATTGCGGCGCTCGGGTGCGGCATCGGCAACGAAGATTTCGACCCGGACAAACTCCGGTATCACCGCGTCATCATCATGACCGACGCTGACGTGGACGGCTCGCATATCCGGACGCTTCTGCTTACGTTCTTCTACCGGCAGATGGCGCCGCTGATCGATCGCGGTCACATCTTCATCGCGCAGCCGCCCCTCTTCCGCGCCAAACGAGGGCGGACGGAAACCTACATCAAGGACGAACGTGAGCTCGAGAATTATCTAATTCGGCGTGCGGTTGAATCTCGTGTGGCGAAACTCGCCGACGGCAGCGAAGTATTCGGCGACGCGCTGCAACGCTACCTGCAGCGGATGATGGGGTATCGCAAGTTGCTCCAGCAGGTCACACGCCGCGGAAATCCGCTGGAAATCGTGACGTCCCTGCTGCAGCTCGATGCCCGCGACAAGACGTTCTTTGAACAGCGCGACAAGCTCGACGTCATCGCCGCGCGCATGACGACGCCAACTCGAAATGTCATCGTCAGCCGTGATGACGAGCACAACGCGTTCGAACTGTCCATTGAAGACCGTTCGCAGGGTTATCCGCGTCGCTACAAGATGGGTGTCGACTTCATCACATCCGCCGAATACCGGACGCTGCACGCGGCGTATCGTGAAATCCAGGACATCAAGTTCCCGGTGGTTGTGAAGACCACTTCCGCCGTTGACGAGACGCCAGAGGATGAGACAGCGGCGGCGGACGACACGACCATAGGCGGCGCACCGGTCGACGAAGCGACGAAGCTGGCCGCGGAACCCAAGCCATCACCCGCGGTGCCCGTCGCTGTTCGCGGCCGCCGCGAACCCGATGCGACGCTCGCCGATGTTGACGCGTTCGTTGACTATTTCATCGCGGCCGGCAAGAAAGGGATCGCGGTCAATCGCTACAAGGGCCTCGGTGAGATGAATCCCGATACGCTCTGGACGACGACGATGGATCCGGAGAACCGGACGCTGCTGCAGGTCCGCGCCGAGGATCACGCGGAAGCCGATCAGATGTTCACCACGCTCATGGGCGACCAGGTCGAGCCGCGCCGGAAATTCATCGAGGACAACGCACTCGACGTAAGGAATCTCGACGTCTAAATGAACCCGCCAAACACACCGCCGAATCGTCTTCCGATCAACATCGAAGACGAGATGAAGCGTTCGTACATGGATTACGCGATGAGCGTAATCATCGGGCGCGCGCTGCCCGACATACGAGACGGTCTCAAGCCCGCGCATCGCCGTGTGCTGTACGGCATGAAGACGATGGGCCTCTCGGCGACGCGCGGTTATCGCAAGTGCGCCAAGATCGTCGGCGAGGTGATGGGCAATTTCCATCCCCACGGCGACGCCTCCATCTACGACACGCTCGTTCGACTCGCCCAGGACTTCAACATGCGGTCGCCGCTCGTCGACGGCCAGGGGAACTTCGGCTCAATCGACGGCGATCCCCCGGCGGCGATGCGATACACCGAGGCGCGGCTTGAGGCGCTCGGTGACGAGATGATGACGGATCTCGACAAGGAGACCGTCGACTTCGTTCCGAACTACGACGAAACCACCGAGGAGCCGACCGTACTGCCGGCACCATTTCCCAACTTGCTCGTCAATGGATCGGCGGGCATCGCGGTCGGCATGGCGACCAACATTCCGCCGCACAACATGCGCGAGGTGATCGACGCGGCGATCTGGACGATCGAATCGGCGCAATCCGACAATCCGCCGACGCTGCCCGAGAAGCAGCGCAAGCTCCTCGAGCTGGTTCCCGGGCCCGACTTTCCGACCGGTGGCTACATCGTTGGCCGCCAGGGGATTCAGCAGGCGTACCTGACAGGGCGCGGCACGGTCATCATGCGTGCGAAAGCCGAGATCGAGGTGTCGAAGAAAGGCGATCGTTCCTCGATCGTTGTCACCGCGATCCCGTTCCAGATCAACAAGGCCAAGTTAATCGAACGGATTGCGGAGCTCGTTCGTGACAAGACAATCGAAGGCATCTCCGACATCCGCGACGAGTCCGATCGTGAAGGATTGCGCGTCGTCATCGATCTCAAACGCGGCGAGATCGGGGACGTCATTCTGAACAACCTGTACAAGCACACCGCCCTGCAAAGCAGCTTCGGGATCATCATGCTCGCGATCGTTGGCGGGCGGCCGAAAGTGCTGCCACTCGTCGAGTTGATCGACAGCTTCGTCGAGTTCCGCCGCGAAGTCGTCCGCAGGCGGACTGAGTTCGAGCTGCGCAAGGCGGAGGCGCGACGCCACATCCTCGAAGGGCTGAAGATCGCGCTCGACCACCTTGACGCCGTGATCGCGCTGATTCGTGCTGCCAAAAATCCGGGCGAGGCGCGGGACGGCTTGATGACGCAGTTCTCGNTATCCCAGATTCAGGCGCAGGCAATTCTCGACATGCAGTTNCAGCGGCTGACGGGTCTCGAACGGCAGAAGATTCTCGATGAGCTCGCCGAACTGCTCAAGCTGATCGAACGGCTGCTGGCGATTCTCTCGAGCGACAAGCTGGTGATGGACATCGTCGTCCAGGAGCTCCGAAGGGTCCAGGAGAAGTACAGCGACGCGCGCCGGACGGAAATACTCGCGGA
>Ga0065707_10001190_pt1 | contig 10559 bp, 10 predicted proteins | sample SwiRhicommuniRL3_FD_59094 | JGI IMG/M metagenome (GOLD analysis project Ga0065707, IMG submission 59094) | Switchgrass rhizosphere bacterial communities from Rose Lake, Michigan, USA - RL3 v2 (version 2) | ecosystem: Host-associated > Plants > Roots > Rhizosphere > Soil | place: East Lansing... | reverse complement strand
GCACTCTCGATAGTTTGAGAATACTTCTGAAGGCCATCGATCTCTTTTGTCAGGCGTTCCGCAAGATCAGCCCGTTTCCCAGCCAGCAGATTGCGATTCAAATCCCTTGTTTCGTCGGGAGTACTTGGGTCTTTGTCAATCTTCTCCATCAACGCGACCTGTTCGCGCAGGTTTTGCGTGGTGGTGCGATCCTGAGCAAGGGCCAGGACCGGTGACAACAGTGCCACGATGCAAACACCAACAAGTATTTTGGGTAGTCGTTTGTGACTGGATAGCATAATTTTCTCCTGGGTGTGAGGGATACGACCGTTATTGTCTCCAACGTGAATGGGCCTAACGCCGAAACTCCAAACCTCGGGCATGGCTCAGGTTTAATTTCTTGATATCTGATCCGGTGAATCTGCCGCCGCCTGCGCTTCCAGTCAGAAAGAGCTGATAGTGGGCATCATCGGGAGCTGTTGCTGGAAAGTGAGCATCAACTCTACCGAAATGAGTGAGACCTGGTCCCACCGTGACCGTAAAAGGTTCGAAGGTTTGTGGGTTACTACCGGGAATACTGGGAATCTGCGTCCCATCGACGACAAAGGTGGTGAAATTCCCGACTTTTACGGCTTCGATTTCAAGCGTTACTTGCTCTCCTGCGTCGACCAAATAAATCGACCGTGTAATTTGCTGCATGGGGGTCTCCTGTTTCCGTTTTTTAGGTTGGGCAAGAACTCCTGCGATGGATCTTTTGCCACATTCCTTATGACAGAATCGTGAAAAACGTTTCGGCGTCGTGAACAACCCGCATTTGTGGCCGCGCGTGGTTCTTGGTTCAATAGGATTCATGAAATCGATTCGCATCCTTTGCATCGGCGTACTACTATTTCTTGCAAATCTTTCCATGGCGTTGGCTCAGGCAGTCACACTCACGGTTGACGCCACCGACGCGGCACGGAACCTTGTCCATAGCAAACTCAGAATTCCCGTTAAGCCCGGTCCACTGACGCTCGTGTATCCGAAATGGATTCCCGGCGAACACAGTCCCACCGGTCCAATCAACAATATGGTTGGTCTAAAGCTAAGCGCGGATGGCAAGCCTATCGCCTGGCAGCGCGACGACGTCGAGATGTTTGCTTTTCATTGCGAGATTCCGCAGGGCGTAACCGTGCTCGAAGTCGCATTTGATGACGCTTCGCAACCGGAGACGACTGCCAGTGCGAAGCTGGCACGCATCAAGTGGAATCGTTTGCTTATTTACACACAGGGCATGAGTAGCGATGAGATCACTATCAAAGCGTCTTTGAAATTGCCGGCGGGATGGCGATTCGCATCTGCGCTGCCGGTTGCCAGTGAGAACAATGGTGAACTGCAATTCCCGGAGGTCTCACTTACGCAGCTCGTGGATTCTCCGGCAATCATCGGCACGAACTTCCGCAAGTTTCCGCTCACCACCACAGGCATCATGGACGAGGTCGACGCCGTGGCCGACACGACTGCAGCACTGGAGATGAAGCCTGAGACGCTGGCGGGTTTGAAAGCGCTCGACAGGGAAGCGTATGCGTTGTTCGGCGCGCGCCATTACAGAAGCTACAAGTTTCTTGTGACGCTGAGCGACCACGGCGGTAGCGAAGGACTGGAACATCACGAATCCAGCGAAGATGGCGTGGGTGAAAAAGCATTCAGCGACGAGCTTGAGTTACTCGACTTCGCAGAGTTGATGGGCCATGAATACGTTCATTCGTGGAATGGAAAGTATCGCCGCCCGTCTGGCCTGGCGACGCCCGACTTCGAACAGCCGATGCGCGGCGAATTGTTGTGGGTTTATGAAGGGCTGACTCAATATCTCGGCAAAGTGTTACCTGCACGCAGCGGACTTTGGACTCCGGAAGACTTTCGCGACGCGATGGCCGCCGTTGCGGCTCAAATGGAAAACCAATCAGGTCGCCAATGGCGTCCACTTGTCGATACGGCAACGGCTGTCCAGTTTACATATCCTTCTGATCGAGCCTGGATGAATTATCGTCGCCGGGTTGATTATTACGACGAGGGCTCACTGGTGTGGCTCGACGCCGACGTGCTCATCAGAACCCGCAGCAACGGGAAACTCTCCCTCGATAATTTCTGCCGGCGATTCCATGGCGGCCAGGACTCCGGGCCGCTGCTCAAAACCTATACATTCGACGACGTAGTAAACACACTCAATGAAGTCATGCCCTACGATTGGCGCACTTTCCTGAACGAGCGTGTAAACGCGATTAATCCACACGCGCCCACCGGCGGCATCACAAATGGCGGTTGGAAACTTGTTTATACCGACAAGCCGAACACGCAGATTCGGATAGCCGATCACGCGCGCAAGAGCATCGATCTGTCGTTTTCGCTCGGCCTGATGTTAAAGGAAGACGGCACCGTGATGGACGTCAATCCGAATCTCGTGGCGTTCAAATCGGGGATGGCGCCAGGGATGAAGATCATTTCTGTAAACGGGCGAGGGTGGTCCAGTGAACTTCTGCAGGAAGCGATCGCCTCAGCAAAGAACGGAACCGCACCGATTGAAGTCGTTGTCGAAAATGGCAGTTTCCACGAGACGTACAAACTGAACTATCACGACGGAGTACGGTATCCACACCTCGAGCGAGACAACTCGAAACCGGATGTGATCGGCGACGTGATCAAATCACGAGCTCGTTGATTAGAATTGGACAAAGGATAGACAGGATTTACAAGATTTGTTCAGGATTAACATGTAAATCCTGCCCACATCCTGTAAATCCTGTCTAACTATTGTCCGTCTTCCAGCGCAGGACCGGCGTCTTAGTTACCTTCGATCAAATGCCAGGGAACGAGCTTGAAGTTCTGTTTGCCTGTGTCGTCCGCGCCGTCCTGCGCGATGAAGACGCCTTTGGGGAAGACTGGTCCAAGGTTGGCCGTCGTCACATGTATCCCATCGGTTTCGGTTACGCGGTCGATCTTGTCGCCGGCGATGATGCGAAATGACTTTACGTAAGCATTGTTGTCTTCACGACGATAGACTGCGAAGGTGTTGTTGCCCTGACTCGACGCAATCAGATACCCCTTGCCATTAGTCCCGTAAGCGATTGTGAGTCCTTCAACATCGGCGACCAGATTGCCTGATCCGACTCCGTCGACTTTGATTCGTTCAAGATTTGCATCCGGCTCAGCGTGATACTTCCAGATGCCGACGTCTTCCTCGCCCACGTAGAGATATCCGAGCTCGTCATCGGCGACGCAGCCTTCTAGCTGCGTGCCCACGTTGATCTGCCTGACTTTCTTCGCGTTTACGGTACCGTTGCCGGCGTCGAATAACTCGTACTGCTCGACGACGCCCTGCTTGCTTGTGCCGAAGTAATAGAATCGGCCGCTCTTACTGCTGCGATACATACACGAGCCGTAGGCCTCAAATACCTTGATCACGCCCACGGCGACATTTTCTAATCGCTTCGTTTCGACATTGATCTTGTATACAGCGATCGAGTTGTTGCTGCGATTACTTGCCGTCACGATCGGGACATTCTTTCCATCGAGCGGAAAATCGTCACGATGGTCGACATTGTTCATCTGCCCATCGGCGAGAAACTGAATCTCCCTGCCGGACAGATCGTATACAGCGAGCCCTTGTTTCTTGTTCGTTCCGATCAGAAGACTTTGCTGCGCGTCGGACGGGTTTACCCAGAGAGTTGGATCATCAGCGGAGTCGCCGCCAGTGCTGACTGGGTCGGTCTCTATAGCTGCGACGACTTCCTGAACACGAGGAGCGCTCTTAGTCTTTGCTGGCCCACCACGATGGCTGAGAACCAGCGTCACCGCCAGAACAAGCGTGCCAACTGCTACGCAGGTGTACAAGACTTGTCTCGTGCTTCGTGTCACGCCCTAGTTCTTTGCGGACTTGCGTTCGCCGAGTGCGTAGATGGCCTTGTCTCCACGCACGATCAGCATGCCTTGCGTGAGGGCGGGAGTCGCCATTAGTGGTTGGCCCATCACGTTCTTCGAGAGCAACTCATACTGTCGGCCGGCTTTGATCACGAACACATCGCCGTCTTCACTCGCGAGGTACAACTTGCCATCCGCCGCAACGGGTGACGCGCTAAACGAGGTCGGCAATCGCTGCTGATAAATGATCACGCCGGTTTTTGCGTCATAGCTGCTGAGCACCCCGTTGTCAGCGATAACGTAAAACTGATAGCCATAGATGATCGGCGTCGGTGTGTAAGGACTGCCTTTGCTCGAGCTCCAGGCAAGAAATGCGTTCTTGTCTTCACCCGGCTTGAGTGAGATATCACCAGTGGCGCCCGGTCGAAACACGTACATCGCACGGCCGGGAGGATAGCCGCCGGTGATGTAGATGAGATCGTTTGCGATCAGCGGCGCCTGCATCTTCACCTGCGTGTCGTTGTCTGAAAAGCGCCAGAGTTCCTTGCCCGTCAGCGGATCGTATCCGCGAATGTATCGACCGCCGTTGGCAATCAGTTCCGTTCGATCCTTGCCCTGGTAAATACTGGGCGTGGTCCACGACGTGATCTCATTGCGTTCGACACGCCAGGCCTGTTTGCCGTCTTTCAAATTGAATGCAGCGATAAACGACTGCTTGTGACCATCAGCCTGGACGATGACGAGGTCACGATAGATGATGGGACTGCTCGCGTGTCCCCATGACGAATCTTTGTCGTCCCACAGTCCCGGATTCAACACACCGAGATCTTGTTTCCACAACAACTTGCCGTTTGTGTCGTAACAGGCGAGACCTTCGGAACCGAAAAGTGCAACGAGGTAACGTCCGTCAGTGACTGGAGTGGAGTTGGCTTGCGTCGCTTTCACGTGTCGCTTCGCTCGCGGCACGCCTTCATAAGGTTTATCTGTCCAGAGCACGCGGCCGTCGCGTTTGTCCAGGGCGAAGATCATCCACGTGTGCTTCGCGTCATCGTTTGCCAGATCGATGCCTCGATCCTTCGCTTTGAAACTCGCGTTTGCGTCGGTGCTGACGGCAGTGATGACAAAGATTTGGTTACCCCAAATAACCGGGCTCGAGTGTGAGAGACCGGGAATGTCGGTTTTCCAGAGTACGTTCTGTGACTTCTCCAGATCCCAGGTGGTAGGTGGGTTTGTTCCTTCTGCAACGCCGGACGCATTTGGTCCACGGAACGACGGCCAGTTTTGTGCGTTGCCGGTTATCGACGAAAGTGCAAGAAAGAGAACTAAGATAGCGCAACGTTTCATGTCGTGAATCTTAATACAACATTAGCCACGGATCACGCAGATCGAGAGAGCGGATTTATCCATACTTTTCCGCGTAATCCGTGGCTAAATATTTAACTTTTCGACTTGATCGCCGCCAGCTCTTTCTCGAGGTTCTGAAGCTCCTCCGTCATCGCTGCTTTGCGATCCGGATTCGCAATCGTTGGCGTGGATTTTTTAAGCGCCATGATACGAGCGACGAGCAGCGCTTGATCCGCAGGCACGGCAATGTCAGGTGTCACGCCAGTTCCTTCCCAATTTGTTTTCGTGATCGGACTGATCGCGCGTCCGGTTGGAATGAACATTCCGAAATGCTCGCTGATCCGAAAACCACCGCCCGGATGCGCACCGCCGCCCGTTGTCTCGCCGATGATCGTGGCACGCTTGAGGTTCTTCAGGTTGTAAGTGAATTCTTCGGCGCCTGAGAACGTCCGTTTGCTGGTTAGCACATACACGTCCTTGTTCAGGTAGCGCTTGCCGGCGATCTCTTTTTTCGTCCAGAACTCGTCCGTGCGATTGCCTTCGCGCCAATAGAGATCGTTCAGGTGGACCGGCTCCGGTCCAAACAAATAAGAACAGACGAGTGCAACCATGGCCGGATTTCCGCCGCCATTGTTTCTCATGTCGATGATCAGCGCGTCTGTGCCGTTAACAAAGTTCATCGCAGCGGCGACCGTATCCGCACCGAGCTCTTCGTCCATAAAGTTCAGGAACTCGAGATAACCGATGTTGCCACGCAGACGTTCGACTTTGCTGAAGCCATGATTCATCCAGGTTAGATCGCGCTTTCTTTGTTCGCGTTCTTCGGCGGTGGGTTCTTGTCGTGGGCCACGCTCAGGAATTGCTTCATTCGAATAGCGCACGCGGAGGTGCTTGTCGTGACTGACAGCCTGTAGATCGTTCGTCAAGGTGGTCGCAAATTGCTTCGCGCTCGTGATCTGATCGTATTCCTTCTTAGCTACTCGTTCGCGAATCGACTCGTCCATCTTCTTCGCGATGTCGGGAAACACGTACGATTCATTCAGACGTTTTAGAATTGTGTCGATCGCCTGCGTGCGTGTTGCGGCGTCGATCGTGAGGTCAGGTTGTTCCGGCTGTGCGAATCCGGCAGTCACAACTGAAAGTGCGAATAAGCAAAGGACCGCCAGACGGAAAATGACCTTGGAGGCCGTCATTGTAAGCATTTGTAGTTCTCCTTCTTGATGAGTTAAGACGTCTGTTTCTATTTGCGATTGAGCAGGCCGTGCAGCATCAGATTGGCGACGTCGGTGGCCCGTAGCTCAACTTCAGCACGCTCGCCTAATTCGGTTGTGCTCAAGCTGTAGGGCAGCAATCCATTCGTCGCTTGCAAGAGCGCATGTGCAGTCGCGTGCTCGTCGTCAAAACTAAACTCGCCGGTTTGGCTTCCTTCCGCCAGGACTTCTGCAAAGATTTGCGCCTCGGATTCAAAATACTGTGCGCGACGTCTGAGTAATCCCGGACGGAGAGCTGCCAGAAGATCGTTAAGACTCTGTGTGTAGTGCTGGATACTATCGAAGCGAAACAACACGCGTGTCAGGAGCATCTGCCGCAGCCGATCCGCGGCGGGCGCATCGGAGCGGGCAATCTCCTTCAGCCGTTCCTTCAGCCGGTCGACAATCCGGTCGATATGCGAGAGCACGACCTCTTCTTTGCTGCTGAAGTGCAGGTAGATGGTGCCCTTACCGATGCCGGCCTCCGCAGCGATATCCTCCACCGTCATTTTTCGGTAGCCAAAGAGGGCCAAGAGGCGGTCGGTGGCGTCCAAAATCGCGTCTTTTACGGCTTCTTTCGGTGCAATTGCGGCCATTTTGCGAGCGTTGACTGATGACCAGATTCGAATTCCAGTCATCTTAGACGAATGAGGAGGGAAAAAGTTCCAGGGAATTTCCTCTCGGTGGTTGGGGCTAAGTTTTTGAGGTGCGCTTTGTCCGCAAGTTCTTGGTGGCAGTCTTATCTTTAGTGAGGTCTACAATCTTGCCGTTTTTCATCACATAAACGGGCGTTCCGGTTTTGATCCCGAGTTCCAAAGCTTTCCGTGCGGCCCGACGTAATGCGCGGGAAATGTCTCTGGTTTCTGAACTTACCCGAGTACGCATTGTTATTTCTGATTCCCTCCCTCTGAGATCAATCGTGGAGTGTTGCCTGAATTATCATACCACCACCACCGATCAACTAAGTTCTTATAAACATCGTGAAAGTTGCGTAGTCCAGATTGAAATCGCCGCCGCACGACTGCGCTTGCGACGTTGTGCCCGCCTTGTTCCACTCTAGCAGCGACGCGTTCTATCGCCATCTCTGGGTTTGGCAAACTCAGAAATATGAGCCTTACACTGTAGCCATTCATCCGCCAGATGGGAATCAGTCGCGCGTAAACATGCCCGCTCAACGTAGTTTCAAATGCAAAACTCTCGCCTTTCCTGGTCCGACGCTGAATCTCAGACAACATAATGCGTCCAGCTCGAATCGCCACGCGATCTGGATCGAAAGGCGATATACCTGCAGCAATCAGATCCACATTAACAAAATCGGGACAATCTCCTTCTTTCAGCAAGTACTCGCGAGCAAAAGTGGTCTTGCCGGCACCATTGGGCCCAGCAAGTATAATGATTCGGCGTTTCTTGGGCATTGCCCGGCATTATAGTCGTAAAAAATTCTCCGATGATTTGTCGATTTCACAACTCGCCGTTCGACTTATGTTAAAAGGAGTCGAATTTGCTATCAGACGCTGAAAAAGGAACGAAAAGATGAGCAACGTACGAGTACTCGTAGGCACCCGGAAGGGGGCGTTTATTCTGACTTCAGATGGAAAGCGCGACAAGTGGGATGTGAGTGGCCCACACTTCGGCGGATGGGAGATTTATCACATCAAAGGTTCCCCAGTTGATCCGAACCGCATCTACGCATCGCAAACCAGTGGTTGGTTCGGACAGATCATTCAACGCTCTGACGACGGCGGCCAGAATTGGTTCCAACCGGGAACGCCCGCCGGCGAACCAACTACCACACCCGATGGAATGCCGAAAGGTGAGAGCAATAAATTTGTTTACGACACCTCGGAGGAAACCGGTAAACCGCTCACAACGCATCAGTTTTATGACGGCACTCCACATCCATGGGAGTTCAAACGAGTCTGGCATATTGAACCTTCATTAGACGATCCCGATACCGTCTATGCAGGCATTGAAGATGCCGCCTTGTTTCGCTCGACCGACGGCGGTCAAACCTGGCAGGAACTTCCCGGTCTGCGTGGCCACGGTACCGGATCGCAGTGGCAGCCCGGCGCCGGTGGGATGTGCCTGCACACGGTGATCCTGGATCAAGACAATCGAGACAGGATCTTTGCGGCAATCTCCGCCGCTGGTGCGTTTCGCACGGATGACGGTGGCGCGACGTGGAAACCAATCAATAAGGGATTGCACTCGCTATACATTCCTGATCCGACGGCTGAGGTGGGCCACTGCGTTCATCACATCGCAAAACATCCGTCAAACTCAAACTTGCTGTACATGCAGAAACACTGGGACGTGATGCGCAGTGACGATGCCGGCGACTCGTGGCGTGAGATCAGCGGTAACCTTCCGACCGATTTCGGCTTTGTGATTGATGTTCATGCACATGAGCCTGAAACGGTTTACGTTGTGCCCATCAAGAGCGATAGCGAGCACTTTCCGCCGGACGGCAAGCTGCGTGTCTATCGCAGCCGAACAGGCGGTGACGAGTGGGAGCCACTGACGAAAGGTCTGCCTCAAGAAAATTGTTACGTCAACATACTGCGCGACGCGATGGCGGTCGACTCGCTTGATTCCTGTGGTGTTTATTTTGGCACCACTGGCGGACAGGTGTACGCATCGGCTGACGCTGGTGATACATGGGCCCCGATTGTTCGAGATCTTCCGCCGGTACTTTCAGTGGAGGTCCAGACGCTTTCATGATTGTGGTTGTACTGCCGGCACATTTGCGTGCGCTTGCGGGTGTTTCGGGAGACGTGCAGCTCGAGATTGATGGTCCGGTGACACGACATTCAATCCTGGATGCTATTGAAGCGCGATATCCGATGCTGCGTGGAACCATTCGCGACCATGTTGCCGGCGAGCGTCGACCGATGCTGAGATTCTTTGCCTGTGGCGAGGACATCACACACGAGCCCGCAGACGCACCGTTGCCCGAAGCGATCGCATCGGGAGCAGAACCGTTCTACATCATCGGCGCAATTGCCGGTGGTTAATAATTGACAGGGGAAAGGGATTCATGACAACGAGCAACACAAATACTATCCGGCTCCACCGCGTGCTTCAGGCACCACCGGAGCGAGTTTTCAAGGCATTCATAGACGCAAGCGCCTTGTGCAAATGGATGCCCCCGCACGGATTCACGGGCCAGGTTCATCACCTTGAGGCAAAAGTCGGTGGCTCTTACAAAATGTCGTTCACGAATTTCAGTACTGGAAAGAGCCACTCGTTTGGTGGCGAGTATCAAGAGCTTCAGCAGAACGAACGCATCGTCTACAGCGACAGGTTCGACGATCCGAATCTGCCCGGAGAAATGAAAACAACGATCACGTTGAGAAAGGTAATGGTTGGAACCGAATTGAATATCGTTCAGGAGGGCGTGCCGGCTATGATTCCGGCTGAGGCTTGCTATCTCGGCTGGCAGGAATCGCTAACGTTGTTGGCGCAACTGGTCCAGGCTGAGATTCCGGATACGATGTAAGTATCAGCCGCGGATGGCACAGATGCAATCCGGATTTTCCGTGTCATCCGTGGCTAAATTTACCGAAAGCCATCTCTCGCCCAGTTGATGGCGTATGTCAAAGCCAGCGCGAAATGCTGTTGCACCATGTCGATGTCGTAACTGTACGAATCGAATTGGCCGGTATCGGTAAAGACTCGAATCCCGTCCTTGCATTGCTCCAGTTGACCAATCATTCGTAGTGGCACTGCGCTCATTCCTGGTTTTAATACTCTTAGGCTTTCGGTAACTTGCTGAAGATCATCTGCTGCTTCCAACAGTTGCTGCTTTACATCTTCCGGGATTTGATGAGCGCGCAACTGGTCCAGGACCCTGTCATACTTGGCCCGCGAGCAGAGAATTAAACTGAGTTCGTGCGGTATTACTCTCGTTAGACCTTCATCTGCGAGGACGACTGACAACTCCGGCATTTTCAGAGTTTGGTTTGCCGGCACCTGAGCTTCGTCTTCGATATGGTTGTAGAGCTTGATAATGGGGTAGTAATTCTGATGCCCGTATCTTAGTTTCGCAATGCTTGCGAGCGTTTCGCCTTCGCGCAGTGTGTAGTCAAC
>Ga0065707_10000877_pt1 | contig 10561 bp, 7 predicted proteins | sample SwiRhicommuniRL3_FD_59094 | JGI IMG/M metagenome (GOLD analysis project Ga0065707, IMG submission 59094) | Switchgrass rhizosphere bacterial communities from Rose Lake, Michigan, USA - RL3 v2 (version 2) | ecosystem: Host-associated > Plants > Roots > Rhizosphere > Soil | place: East Lansing, MI... | reverse complement strand
CGATTGCGGCATCAGCCTTCGCGTCTTTCTCCAGTTTACCGACCTCGGCAGAGTTGCTGCGCTTGGCGTCAGAAACACGCTTCTCGGAACGAGCACGAAACTGCATCTGATGGAAATTCTCGTTTGGACCACCAAAGGGATTTCCTTCCCAGTTCAGACGCTCCTTACTCCAACTGAATTTGACGAGCTCGATAGCAGGATCGCTGGGCGACTGCGCATACGCCACGCCGGAAAGGATCAGGATAAAAGATGAAACGATCGCGAGTCGCATCATTCGTGTTAGCCACGGATTACACGGATCGAAATCCGTGTAATCCGTGGCCTAAACCTCAGAAGATGTATCTTACACCTAAAACGATGCGGCGGTTACCGCCGCTTGTACCCCATTGGTTCAGGAAGTTTGAAGAATTAACGCGGCCCTCAGGGATACCGAAGTCGCGCGTGTTGGTAGCGTTGTTGAACTCCGCCCGGAATTGGAGTCGCTGATTCTCACCAACGGACGTGTTCTTGAAAATTCCGAGATCCAGGTTGTTGATACCGTCGGCGCGAAGGATATTTCGGCCCGCACTCCCAACTCGTTGCTGCGCAGTAATTCTTTGGAATAAAGAAGCACCACCAGCACCGATGATCTCCGGGATCGTCATACCGCCGAGAGGCAGATTCGTGTTGAGATTCGGACGAATCGCATCACCAACGAGTGTGTTGATGCCTGACAAAGCACCAGCCGGGTCCGAACCATTCAACACCGTAAATGGTGCTCCACTCTGGAAAGTGAAGAAGCCATTAACCTGCCAACCGCCGAGCACGTGTCCCTTGAGTCCCTGCTGACTTTGGAACCACGGTAATTCATAAACGAAGTTCCCAGTCAGTCGATGCGGACGATCATAGGTCGAACGCGCGCGATCAGAGTTGCGATTAAAGGAGTCCTGAGAAACCGCAACCTCACCACTCGAGGGATTGAAAATCTCGGAAGCCGAATCGATGAACGAGCTCCAGGTGTAGTGCACACCCGCACTGAAGCCACGGCTCAAACGTTTTTCCATGCTGGCTTGCATCGAGTGGTAGATAGACGACGCAGCATTAGCGCGCAAGCGAACCACGGCTGCCGTCGGGTTAACGCGGCAACTGTCTGCGTTTGCGCCCGTAAACGTCGGATTGCAAATGGCCGGCGCGAGCGTGTTCAGCCGGCGTGGATTGCCGTCCAGCGTCTGAAACAAAGCCGAGCCTTTCGAGCCGACATAACCGAGACGGAAAACGACGTTCGTTCCGAGTTCACGCTGCATTTCAAAACTAAAGCTCTGATAGTAAGGTGAACGGAAATCTTCACCCACAATCGTTCTCGTGAATTCGTTGGGATTCACGCCTGCATTCGAAACATTTGGCAAACGCGCGAACGCGTTTGGAACCGAGGCTGCTCCCGCAAAATTAACGTTCGCAGGCAAACTCACCGCCGCCACGAACGGGAACGAGCTGGCGACGTTCAGCGCGATGTTGATGAACGTGTAGTCGTGAGTTACGGCGTAACCACCACGAAAAACCAGCCTGTCGCCGCCGGTGATGAATCCAAGCGGTCCGTCAGTATCCGTGCGCGGATTCCAGTTGAAGCCGATGCGCGGTTGGAAGTTGTTCTTGTCGTGCTTTGGAACCGGATTCATTGCAAACCGCGGGTCACCGCCAGCAATACCAACGATTCGTTCGTTAGCCGGCAACAGACTCAACGTTGCTTCGCCCGGTCGCTCATATCTGAGACCATAAGTAAGTGCAAAGTTCGGACGAATCTTCCACTCATCCTGTCCGTACACGTGAACGTCGAACCAGTTGTAGTTGTTGATGGCCTCACCACCTGGCAGCGGCTTGTTGATGTTTGCCGCTTCGGCGAAGTCGTTCACAAAGGAATTCAGGGTCGCATATCGCAGCAGGCCACGAATCGTCGGGAAGAAGAAGCTCTGAATCCGGTTCTGGATGATGTTCGTGCCACCCTTCATCGCATGGTTACCTCTATTCCAGGCCAGATTGTCCTGGATTTGGTAGATGTTGTTCGTGCGAAATTGAGGCAGGTTCACTGCCAGACCGATTGCCGTTCTACTGTTCGCCGCGTTGAATCCGATCAGGCCGAGCTCGGAAATCTCGAGTGAAGGAATTTCTTCCGACACGGGATCAGACGCACTCGTGACTGTTGCAAAGCGCTGGTACCCAACCCTCAACTCGTTAACGAGAGTTGGTGAGAAAGTTCCAACGTGCGACAGCGAGAGCGTTTGCTGGCGTGCAACGTTCGACGTCGTCAGACCCGGCGGCGTCACCTGGCCAGTGCCGCCCGTATCTGAATCGCTGTACAGATACCGCGCGGTGAAGATGTGATTGCTCGTGAAGTTGTGGTCAACTCGGAACGACGCCTGATGGTTGTCAAAGACGAACGCCGTCGAGCCGGTGAGCGAGCCAAGCGGCACAGTGAAGTTGTTTCCATTAAGCGTAAACGTCGCGTTCTTGTTGATCGGAGTCTGTGCTGCCGGTAAGTGTTTCAAGAGGGCTGCGACGTGTGGCAGGTTTCCGGCGGCTGCCTGAAGCACAGCACGACCTTCGGCAGTCGGCGCACCGTTTAGCGTGTTGCCTGAGCCTAACTGTCGATCGCTCCAACGTTGATAGGAACCAAAGAAGAAGGTTCGATTTGCGCCACTGATGTAACTTGGGCCACCTTCGCCAAAGCGCGGCAGATGCAACGGGCCGCCAAGCGTTCCGCCCATCTGGTTTTCGATGCGGAACGGAGCGTGTCGTTTCGATGGGTCGGTAGCGTTTTCGTTACAGAAGCCCGCGCGTTTGTCAGTATTGCTGCACGCATTAAGGGCGTTGCTGTTGTGAAACCAGAAGACGGATCCGTGATACTGGTTTGTGCCCGCTTTCGTGATCGCGTTGAATACTGAGCTCGAGTTGCGCCCGTATTCCGCGAGAAACTGATTTGTGATCAGGCGGACTTCCTGGATCAGGTCAGGATTGTTCAGAGGCTGCGCCGCTCCGGCAACTCCCGGCTCGTTATTGTCCTGGCCGTCAACCATGAAGTTGTTGGAACGAACGCGACCGCCGTTCGACGAATAGCTGATACCATTCGCAAAACCTGTTTGTCCTGATCCGAGCTGGCTGACGCCGGGTGCTGAGAGCGCGACGGCAAGGACGTTGCGAGTTGGTCCGAGAGGAAGTTCCGACAAACGTCGTGAATCAAACTGTGTGGAGACTTCCGCATTACTCGTGTTGATGATCGCGGCGTTCTCCGTTACGTTGACGACTTCCTGCACACCACCCGTCTTCATCGAGACGTCCACGACTGCATTCTGGTTGAGAATGAGCGTTATTCCGGTTTGCACATACTTCGCAAAACCTGTGGCTTCGACCGTGATTTCATAAGGGCCGACAGGCAGGTTTTCAAAGCGATAGTTTCCATCGCTTCCGGTTTGCAGCGTGCGCGAGATGCTTCGTTCAATGTTTCGAGCAGTCACGCTGGCATTGTGGATGACTGCTCCTTTCTCGTCTGCAACCGTGCCCGAAATCGTTCCGGTTGTTTGTCCCAGGGCAACAACGGAGGAACTCAACAGGACGGCTAAAAATAGGGGTAGGAATCTTGTTGTTCTCATGGATCGTCTCCCTTCCAGGTCGATACAGTTCGGTTAGGGGTGAAGGCGGACTTGGTAATTCCGTCTGAAAAAGATTCCGTTAGAAAAAAAAAGACGAGGATTATGTGAGTGTGGAGTAGCAACCGATATTCCACTGAAAGTCGTTTGCTTAGAAAAGCATCGCGAATGGACTAAGTGTTGTTATAGGCAGGATTAGCCGGGCAAGGCGTGAGCGGCTGGGCCAGGACGATGGGAAAACTACGAAGTTCAGCAGTTCAAATAAATGGATTATCCAATCTCCTAAACGCAAACTGAGACAGGATTGACAGGATTTTCCATGATTGACAGGATTAGGGGCCGGATCCTGTCCATCCTGTAAAATCTTGTCAATCCTGTCTAAAAAACCATCGTCTTTCTCGAACGAATAATTCTAATCGTGCACAAAGAGGCACAAAAAGCACAAAACGATTTCTGCTGAACTCTTTTGTGCTTTATATGCCTTTTTGTGGCTAACTTCTTACGACGTGGCTGCGGCTTCGCCTGTCTCGTCGTGATGCTCGGTGGTGTAAAGACGAAGGATGTCCTGTCCCTGGCGTGAGCGTGGATCGATTGTGCGCAGGTGCTTGCGTCCCTGCATTTCCCAAATGGCCGTGACTACTCCATCTTTCTCCACTGCATGATATGTAATCTCTTCGTTGCTCGCTTCCGGCGCGGACTCAGTCGCTTTGGCCGCGCCTTCGGCTATTGCGGTTTCATTCTCAGACATACGAACTCAAACTCTCTCCAATCTTCGTGCGGTAGGTCTTTGTTAGGTGTTGCGAATTGTTGCACACGCGCACTAGGTGCGCAAGCGCAGGGCGGCGCCAACTGCCTTTCGCGGCACGACCACGCCCCAGCCCTGTCGATCAACCTCAATTCCATCCACGCGTTCAGCAGTTTCGATCAAAATGCGCTTCACTTGTTGCGGCGCCAGCCTGGGATTTGCTTCGAGCATACAGGCAACAATCGACGAGACGATCGGCGCGGCGAATGAGGTGCCGTCAACAAACTTATAGTGCTGGTTGATCACATTTCCTTCGCGCAACTTGATGGTAATCAACTGTCGCAACAGCGACACCGAAAGATCTCGCGCTGCATAAATATCTTTGTCGACGGTCTCATTTGCGAGAATGATGCTACGCAGGTCCTCATCGTTCGCTGCATCCAGTTCAGCATAGAGCTTGGCTTCGTCCGCGGTTGGCGTATGCGGCAGGATCGGACCAGCCACCCAGATCCCGGGCGCGATCACTTCCGGTTTTTGCAATCCATCAATCGTGGGGCCATACGACGAGCGATACATCCCACGGCGCGCGCGATCGAGCGAGTTTTGGTCGTCGAGACCGCCAACGGCGATCGAGGACGGCGCACTCGCCGGCGGCAAAACCGGATGCCCGGGCGCAAGTCCTGCATTGCCAACCGCGCAAACGACCGTTACTCCAGCGTTCACGACTTCTTCAACTAACTGGCAAAGCGAATTCGTTAAGTAAGATTGCTCGAAGTCGCCGCCCGCGGAGATATTGACGATGCTGATTTTGTACTTGTCTTTGTTCTCAAAAACCCAACGCAGTCCGGTCTCGATATTGCTCTCGGGAATGCGTCCCGTCTTTCCGATCTTCACGAGAACAACTTTCGCTTCAGACGCAATGCTGCGATAAAAGCCGTCCGACAGGTGGCCGTTACCGGCGGCGACGACGGAAGTCATCATGCCGTGCCAGCTCGCCACGTCGGCCGTTTCGAGNGCTGACATTCCATCTTTAGTCTCGAAAATGTTGTGATAAGCGACGATGCGATTTACCGGTTCGGTGAGGTCCTTGTGGGCATAAAAACCGGAATCGAGNAAGGCGANGGTGACGCCGCGGCCGGTGTAACGTTCATCCGCGTCCATCCTGACCGGCACCGGCAGTGCCTGCTCGATAACCTCTGACATCGGGCACAGATTACACCGATTCCTCCAAATTGCGTTATCGCTCTTATCTGTGTAATCTGTGGATCCACAACCTAGTCGCGTTAAAGGAGATTTTTGCTGATGAAGACGAGAAATTTGTCGATCCTGTTGGCGTCGCTATTTGTGATCGCAGGCGCCGTGTTTGCCGCCGGGGCACGTGCTGAAGGTGAAGTCCCCGCGCCAGCGGCGATTGGCTCTACGATTGAAGACTTTACGCTTCCCGACGTTGATAACAAGGACCGCTCATTGAAGTCTCTGGCCGGTAAGAATGGCACCGTGTTGATCTTCATTGCCGTTCAATGTCCGGTTTCAAATGCCTACAATGAGCGCATGGCCAAACTCGCCGAGGACTACCAGGCCAAAGGCATCGCCATCATCGGTATCAATTCCAACGTTGCTGAAGACGCTGCAGCAGTAAAAGCTCACGCTGCGGAACACAAACTCGCGTTTCCGATCCTCAAGGATCCGGGCAACAAGATTGCCGATAGACTCGGCGCCAGTGTGACGCCCGAAGCCTATTTCATCGACCCCAACAACAAACTTCTCTATCACGGCCGCATCGACAACGCCCGTAACCCGGCGCAAATTGAGACCAGCGATCTGCGTAATGCTCTGGACGCAGCCCTGGGCGGCAAAACAATTGAAAAGACTGAAGCCAAGGCATTTGGTTGCACCATCAAGCGAGCGTAAGCAATGCGTTTTACTAAAGCGATCGTTCCCATCACGTTGTGTATTCTGTTAATGACCCTCGCGGCGCCGGCCCAAAAATATAAGGCCCGTGCCGCGAAGCAGCGCGCGGTTGTTTCGCCAATCGACACCGAAGCGCTTAAGGGACTGCTCACGCAACAACGCGAGCGGCCCTTGCTCGTGAACTTCTGGGCCACTTTTTGTGATCCATGTCGTGACGAGTTTCCCGATCTCGTGAAGATCGACAAGGATTACCGGCCGCGCTCGCTCGACTTTGTAACCGTCTCGCTCGACGACATGACGGACATCAAGACGACCGTGCCGCAGTTTCTCGACGCGATGAAGGCGACTATGCCTGCGTACCTTTTGAACGCCTCGGATCCTGAGCCGGCAATCAATCTTGTAGACAAGCGATGGCAGGGGGATCTACCGGCTACCTTTCTGTACAACGAAAAAGGCGAAGTTGTTTACAAGCACATTGGGCGCGTGAATACGGCTGAGCTTCGCGCGGCGATCGAGAAGGTGGTTTCTAAGAAAGGTGAAGGGCAATAGGAATATTTAGCCGCGGATTAACGCAGATCAATGATCACTCCTGAAGTTATCTCCGCCCACAACCTCACGCAGCAAGAATACGAGCGAATAAAGGAACTGCTTGGCCGCGAACCGAGTTTTGCCGAACTCGGAATCTTCTCGGTGATGTGGTCGGAACACTGTTCGTATAAATCTTCGCGCATTCATTTGAAACGTTTGCCGACAACTGGCCCACGCGTGATCGTGCCGCCGGGTGAAAACGCCGGTGTGGTCGATCTCGGCGACGGCTGGTGCGCTGCATTCAAGATCGAGTCGCACAATCATCCATCGTTCATCGAACCTTTTCAGGGTGCTGCCACGGGTGTTGGCGGAATTCTTCGCGACATCTTTACGATGGGCGCACGACCTGTGGCATCGATGAATAGTCTGCGTTTCGGTTCGCTCGATCATCCGCAGCATGGTGGTCGTAATCGTTCGCTGCTCGCGGGCGTCGTTGCGGGTATCGCGCATTACGGAAACGCGTTTGGTGTGGCGACTGTCGGCGGTGAAGTCGCCTTTGACGATGCCTATGCGTTGAATCCTCTCGTCAACGCTTTTGCGCTCGGACTCGTCCGTCACGATCAGATCTTCTTTGGCAAAGCGACCGGCATCGGCAATCCGGTGCTCTATGTCGGAGCCAAAACCGGGCGCGATGGAATCCACGGCGCGACGATGGCTTCGGCCGAGTTTGACGAAGAAGCACTGGAGAAACGTCCGACCGTCCAGGTTGGCGATCCCTTTCTCGAGAAGCTGCTGTTGGAAGCCTGTCTCGAGGCCATGCGAAGTGGAGCCGTGGCGGGAATCCAGGACATGGGAGCCGCGGGTCTGACGTCGTCGTCGTGTGAAATGGCCGCGCGCGCTGGCACTGGTATTGAGTTGGACCTGTCGCTCGTGCCGCAACGCGAACAGAACATGACGGCTTACGAGATGCTGCTTTCTGAATCTCAGGAACGCATGCTGATCGTCGCTCACTCCGGCCGGGAACGTGAAGTTGTCGACATCTTTCGCAAGTGGGATCTCGATGCAGTGGTCATCGGACGCGTGCGTGATACGAAACGCATGCAGGTGGTTCATAACGGTGAGATGGTTGCTGACATTCCGGTCGAAGCATTAACCGATGAAGCACCGCGATACGAGCGGCCGATGTCGGTCCCAACTAAGCAGGAGCCACAGATTGCACCGATCGAAAGCACGGATTTGACTTCAGATCTCTCGCGATTGCTGTCGTCCGGCAACATCGCTTCGAAGAACTGGGTGTATCGCCAGTACGACCACATGGTACGCACCAACACCGCGATTCTTCCCGGGGCTGATGCCGCAATGGTGCGAATCAAGGAAACACGGCGAGCACTCGCGATGACACTCGACGGCAATGGGCGTTATTGCGCTGCGAATCCTCGCGAAGGCGCAAAGCTGGTCGTTGCCGAGTCGGCGCGCAACGTGGTGTGCGTCGGCGCGCGACCGATCGCGATCACGAATTGTTTGAACTTCGCGTCGCCTGAGCGGCCGGAAGTGATGTGGTCGTTCTCGGAAACGATCGACGGCATGGCCGAAGCATGTCGCGCATTCGAGACGCCGGTGGTCTCGGGCAACGTGTCGTTCTACAACGAGACCGAAGGTCGTGGCATCCTGCCGACGCCTGTGATCGGCATGGTCGGACTTATAGAGGATGTTCGTCGCGCGATTGTGCCGGGCTTCAAAAAAGACGGCGATGTGATTGCCCTCCTCGGCACTACACAGGACGATCTTTCTATGAGCGAGTTTGCCGTGAGTATCGCGGGAGTTACAACTGCTGACATCGCTGCGGCAGGAAAGGTGCCCGCACTCGATCTCGCGCGCGAACTAGCGGTGCAGAACGCATGTCTCGCTGCTGCTGAAGCCGGCCTACTGCTCTCTGCGCATGATTGTTCTGACGGCGGCCTAGGAGTTGCTCTGGCTGAGTCGTGTTTCTCCTCGCACGGACGTGAAGCGGTGGGCGCCGAAGTGAATCTCGATGGCACGCTTGGTCCAACTTCGCTGCTTTTCAGCGAGTCGCCGTCGCGCATCATCGTGAGTTTCAATGCCGCAGACACAACCGCGGTGCAGGAAATGGCCGAACGCAATAACGCTCCGTTTACGATCCTGGGACGGGTCGGCGGAACGCGTTTGACGATTAGCGTGAACGGCGATGAAGCCGTGTCAGCGGACGTTTCCGATCTGGAAGCAGCCTGGAGAGGTGCGCTATCGGGCAAGCTACAGGCTGAAGTAGTAGGCGTTTGACAATTTTCACAACAGGGACGAATGCATCCCGTCATCTACCTCAACAAATCCATGGTTGAGGCGACGAAAGCGCGAGTGGCGCCGGTCTCCTCGGCCATGCTCTACGGGCGCGGAGTCTTCACCACTCTCGCAATCTACAACGCACAACCTTTTCTCTGGGCCAAACATTGGCAACGTCTCGCCACCCACGCCAAAAAGCTCGACGTCGATCACACTGGCTGCACGGAGAAGAATGTCGGCGAAGCAGTGCGAAAGTTAATCGCCGTCAATCAGGTGAAGGAAGGTCGCGCGCGTGTGATACTGCTGGCGCGCCACGGCCGTGATATCTGGAAGACGAAAGCGCCGGGCGCGAAGAAAACCGACCTGCTGATCATGACCGGCGACACCCAGAAGATTCCGCAAACTGGCTTATCTCTCGCAGTCTCGCCTTACAGAACCAACACCTCCTCTCCGTTGACGGGCATCAAGAGCTTGAACTATCTCGATCATGTGCTGGCGTGGGAAGAGGCACAGAGCCGGGACTTTGATGAAGCGGTTGTCTTGAATGAGCGTGGTGAGATTGTCTCAGCGACAACCGCAAACTTGTTTTGGGCGAAGAATGGCACGCTCCATACGCCGACGTTGAGTACCGGCGCACTGGCAGGGATCACCCGCGACTGCGTTATCGATATCGCGAACAAACACTTCATCCCGCTGCTCGAGGGGATTTACGAGATGAACGATTTGACTGATGCGGATGAGATATTTTTGACGTCCTCGAGTTTAGGAGTCTCGCCCGTAACGACGTTTGATTTCCGGCGCTATACCGAGGGAGGTTTGACGAAGACGATCGGGCAGGCTTTTAGAGACAAATTTAGCCGCGGATAATACGGATAAAATCCGGATTTTCTATCTGTGTTATCCGCGGCTAACTACACCGTCGGGCGCGAGCGGCAACCGCCTGATTCGAACTCCCATCAAATCAAAAATCGCATTTCCCACCGCAGGCGCAAGTCCGACGATCGGTGTCTCACCAGCGCCGGCGGACGGTAAATCCTTCCGGTCGAGCAACACGATCTCAATCACCGGGATGTCGCTGAACCGCGGTAATCGATAGCCGGCAAACTTCCCGTTAAGAATCTGCCCATCCTTAAACTGAATATTCTCAAACAACGCGCCCCCAATCGCTTGCACCACGGCGCCCTCAACCTGATTGTGCAGATGCATCTTGTTAACTATCGCGCCACACTCAAAACTCTCAACTACTCTCTCGAGCTTCACGCGGCCCGTCTTTTCGTCGATCGAAACTTCGGCCGCAGTTGCGACATAACTCCCCTTCTCAAAACCACACGCAATGCCGCGACCGCGTCCTTCCGCCTTTTTTCGATCCCACCCAAACGATTTCGCTGCCGCCTCTAAGACATTTCTGAGACGCTCGTCTTTGATGTTCTTCAAACGAAACGCGACTCGGTCCATTTTG
>Ga0065707_10083087_pt1 | contig 10563 bp, 6 predicted proteins | sample SwiRhicommuniRL3_FD_59094 | JGI IMG/M metagenome (GOLD analysis project Ga0065707, IMG submission 59094) | Switchgrass rhizosphere bacterial communities from Rose Lake, Michigan, USA - RL3 v2 (version 2) | ecosystem: Host-associated > Plants > Roots > Rhizosphere > Soil | place: East Lansing, MI... | reverse complement strand
CGCCTGCCGGTATTGGAGGCGCATCAGGGCGCGCCAGCCGCCACGCAAACCGCGCCTGGCAACGGCGCGGTGTGCCACCGAATCCTGGTGGTGGACGATAACCACGATGGCGCGCACAGCCTCGCCCTGCTGCTCGAGCTGCAAGGCAATAAAGTGCATACCGTTTACGACGGGCCACAAGCCGTTGAGGCGGTCAGCCAGTTTCATCCGGACGTGGTGCTGCTCGACATTGGGCTGCCCACGCTCAACGGCTACGAAACCGCGCGGCGCATGCGTGCGTTGCCCGATTCATGCGACGCGCTGATCATCGCTCTCACAGGTTGGGGCCAGGAAGAAGACCGGCGCCGCTCGCGCGAGGCCGGCTTCGATCATCACCTCGTCAAGCCAGTCGACTTGCATGTGCTCGAAGGCCTGCTCGCCACGCGGGGCGCGAGCCGCCTGCATTAAGGTCGGCGCTGACGGCGCATCCGCAGCGGTCAGACAAGCCCGAGAGACAATAACGCGAGAACCGCAAGCCAATTGGCGATCGCTTCGCGCCCGAATGGGAAGTGCCGCACCATCGTAAGCTCTCCCGAAGGTTTTCACCGACAGCAAGGATTAGGCGGCTCAACGGCGGCGGCCGCCGGACGGCGGCGTGGCAATCCGATGAAGAATCGTGGCAAATCGTGGCAGGTACTGTGAGAGGCGGTGCGCAGCCTGTAGCCTTCTCAGCATGAAACGCCTGATTGCTATCATCGAGGACGAACCCGCGATTCGCGACAACTATGCCGCCGCCTTCGCCCGCGAAGGCTATGCCGTGCGCGCCTATGCCAATCGCCGGGAAGCCGTGGCCGCTTTTGCCACTCGTCTGCCGGACCTTGCGGTCATCGATATCTCCCTCGAAGACGAGCCTGAAGGCGGCTTCGAGCTCTGCCGTCAATTACGCGCGCTTTCCGCGGAGTTACCGATTATTTTTCTGACGGCGCGCGACAGCGAGCTCGACGCGGTATCGGGCTTGCGCCTGGGGGCAGACGATTTTTTGACCAAGGATTTGAGCCTCGCGCATCTTACTGCGCGCGTGAACGCTCTCTTCCGTCGCGTAGACGCCTTGCGCCGCCCGCCCGAGGCGTCGCAGATCCTGCGCCGCGGCGCGCTTACGCTCGATGCGCAACGCATGCAGATCGAATGGAATGGCAAAGTCGTGCTGCTCTCGCTCACCGAGTTCTGGATCGTGCACGCGCTCGCTCATCATCCCGGGCATGTCAAAAATCGCCAGCAATTGATGGACGCCGCGAACGTGGTGCTGGACGACAACACGATCACCTCTCATATCAAGCGTCTGCGGCGCAAGTTCCAGGCGCTCGATCCCGCCTTCGACGCGGTGCAGACTGTCTATGGCATGGGTTACCGCTGGACTGAATAGGTGACGCTGCGCATCAAATTGCTGCTCGTCAGTCTGCTCACACTGGCGCTGCCATGGGGTGGCTGCCAGTACGCCCGCGAAATGGAAACTGCGCTGCGGGCTGCGGAGGAACAATCCTTAACGGCTGTTGCGCGCACCATGGCTGACTCCTTGCAAGGACGCGCCGACCTTCTTTATCGCGGCAACTCAAACGACACGATGCCGCCCGGCGAGCTCGATCTCGAGGCCGTCCCGCTGGCCGGGTCGCCTTTCCTGGATGGCTATGCCGATGAATGGCCTGCGGTGGCGCCCGCCAGGAAGTATTTCAATCAAGGCAAAGATCGCTTGGGCGTACTCGCTGGCGTGCATGATCGCATGCTGTATCTGCTGCTCGACGTACGCGACAACAAAGTGGTCTTCGATGCGCAGGATGCCGACCCTTTGGATCCAGCCACTTTCGGCGACCGCTTGTGGCTCGGTTTCCAGGATTCAGACGGCGCGGAGCGTCAGCTTTTCATCGCTGCGAGCAGCCCCGGCCCCGTGCAGGCGCGGTACATCGAGACCCGCGAGCTCAGTCAGCATGTGGCCGTTGAAGAGCCCCGCATTACCGGCGCGTGGCAGTTGAAAACCGGTGGGTATCGCGTCGAGCTGCGCGTGCCGCTCGCCATGCTGGGCGAGAGACTCGGGGTGCTCGTGGACGATCGGGACTCGCTCGGCGCGGCGCCGAAGAGTTACGGCTCATTGCAAGGCGCAGATTTGCGCGCGCGCGGGCGATTGATCGCGGCTTCGCCGGCTCTTGCAGACTATCTTGCGCAGATCGCGCAGCCGGGCTTGCGCCTCGTCGTAACCACTCCTGCGGGCGCGCTGCTGGCCAGCGCCATTGCGCCGCCGACCACCACGCTGCAACCCAGGCGCAATTTTCTGCAACGCCTTTACCGTAATGTGCTGGCGGGCGCTGGCGAGCATCGCACCATTACGGCGAGCGCAGCTATCCATGAGAGCGGGGGCCGAAATGCCATCGGGCAATTACAGATCGTTCAAAACACGGACCGCTGGCTCACGCTGCGCGATCGCGCGCTCATCACGCTGCTCAATTTCACATTGGTTGCCAGTCTCATCGCGGTAATCGCGATGTTCGCCTTCGCCGCACACCTGGCGCTGCGCCTGTCCCGCCTGCGGCGCGCGAGCGAATCTGCGCTCACCCGGGCAGGGCTCGTCACCACATTTCCTGAAACGAACTCACAGGATGAACTGGGCGATGTCGCGCGCAGCTTTGCCACCCTGCTCGGCCGGCTGGACGAATACACAGGGTATTTGCGCACGCTCGCCGGCAAGCTGGCGCATGAAATCCGCACGCCGCTCACCATCGTGCGCTCCTCGCTCGAGAACATGGAGTCTGAAAGCCCGCCGAGCGCGGCGGCGCGGCCTTATCTCGACCGCGCGCGCGAGGGCAGCGAGCGCCTGAACGCCATTTTGGTGGCGATGAGCGCAGCCAGCCGCGTGGAGGAGGCCATCGCTCATACCGAGCGCAGCCGCTTCGACCTCGCGGCAGTGATCGCATCTGCCGTTGCGGCCTATCGCATGGCCTTCTTACAGCGACAATTCACGATCGCCGTGCCAGAGCAACCGCTCACGATGGAAGGAGCGCCGGATCTCATCGTGCAGCTGCTCGACAAACTTATCGACAACGCGGTGGACTTCAGCCCGCCCGGCTCGACCATAGCGGTGCGCCTGACGCGCGAGCCCAACGTCGCGCGGCTGGATGTCGAAAACACCGGTCCCACGCTTGCGCCTGAAAATCGCAGCAAAATCTTCGAATCTCTGTGGCAATCGCGGCTGGATGGCGACAGTCGCCCGCACTTCGGTCTCGGGCTTTACATTGTGAGGCTGATAGCGGAGTTCCATGACGGACATGCGACGGCGCAAAATCTTCCCGACGATGCAGGCGTGCGCTTCACCATTTATTTTTCGCTGCAAAGTCGTCAATAAACGACAGGACAGTTCAATTCGATGCGGCTACACTGCGCCCCGCAAAATTTTGAAGGAGAAACTCGGACTATCGACGCGAGCACGGGTCAAAGCAGTCGCCACCTTGTTGGCGCTGTTCGGGGCGGTAAGAGCATGTATCGACATGCAGGATTGAATTTTCACCCTGGGGCGCAAGCCCCAAGCGTTCCAACCGAAAGCAATTGATGCTCGTGATGACGCGACGCGCCGCGGCCTTCGAGGCCACGGCGGCAAGCTGACAGCGATCCACCGGGTCGTTTAGGACAGAGCTGAAAGCCCCGCCTCGCGCGGGGTTTTTTTTGCCCGCTGGCGGGGCGTGACGTGCAGCTGGCGGTCGTCGCCGTAGCGGAGGGGACCAAGGCGGCGTTCGCCATCAACAAGGCGCTGCTCGCGGAATCGGGCCTCGCGTAGAATCGCGTCCGCTCATGTCTCACCAAGCCGCCTCGCTCCCGCCGGCCGCTGCGCCGCGCGTGGCTTATCGCCCGTTCGACCCTGCAGCTGCGCTGCCGGAAGATACACTGGCGATCGTTGTGTTCGGCCACGCGGCATTCGATAGCGACGATCCGCGCATCGTGCGCGTGGGGCTCGAGCCGCTGCATGGCGCCGGCCTCGTTGAAGTGTGGCGGGCTAATGGCCGGGTGCGTACAGGGCGTGACGGTTTCATTCGCTACGCCGCGGATAGCAATCATCTCTTCGGTGTGATCGAGATCGATGAGCGCTTGCATGGCGGTATTGCCGGCGCAGCGGAAGCGGCCTATGCCGCGATCCGCCATATCTCACGCAACAGCGAGCACCCGTATTTGCTGCGTGTATGGAATCACTTCAACGACATCAATGGCGGCGAAGGCGACGCGGAGCGTTATCGGCAATTTTGCGTGGGTCGCGCGGCCGGCCTAGGCGATTGGCTCGATGAGACTTACCCCGCGGCCACGGCGATAGGGAGGCGCGATGGCGACCCTGTGCTGCAGATCTATTGGCTAGCCAGCCGCGAACCGGGCGTTCCTCTCGAAAACCCGCGCCAGGTGAATCCTTATCGTTATCCGCGAACCTATGGGCCGACCTCGCCGCAATTCTCGCGCGCAATGCTGGCTTCCAACGATCTGGTGATGATCTCGGGCACGGCAAGCATCGTGGGCCACGCCTCGCATCACGCAGGCGATCTGCGCGCGCAACTCAACGAATCGCTTTCGAACCTGCGCACGGTATTGCAAAGGGCGGCGAGCGTCGCGCCCGGCGTTTGCGCCGATCTGGGCTCCCATAGTCTGCTAAAAATCTATCTTCGAGATGCAAACGCGGCGGGACAGCTGCAAGAGGCGTTACCTTCCGTGCCCTGTATCCTTCTGGCCGCCGATATCTGCCGGTGCGATTTGCTCGTCGAAGTGGACTGTATTCAGGGCAAGCCCTGATCGCGTGTATCCTGACTCACCATCGTATGACCTCGCTCTCGCAAATCGCCATCTTCCTCGCCGCCGCCGTCATCGCGGTGTCGCTGTTCCGCTGGCTGAAGCTGAGCTCCATCCTGGGGTACGTGGCGGCCGGGCTTGTGATCGGGCCGTGGGGATTGGGGCTGATCAGGGACGTCGAAAATATCCTGCAGCTCTCTGAATTCGGCATCGTGCTGCTGCTGTTTGTGATCGGTCTGGAGTTGCAACCCACGCGCCTGTGGGTCATGCGGCGGAACGTGTTTGGGCTCGGGTCCGCGCAAGTGGCGCTGTGCACTGCATTGCTTGCAGGCGGCGCCTGGCTCACAGGTTTGCCGCCAGCCACGGCTTTGATTATCGGTTTTGGCCTGTCGTTGTCCTCAACCCCACTTGTATTGCAGGTGCTCGCCGAGCGCGGCGAGCTCAAATCCAATCACGGTCGCGCGGCCTTCGGAATTTTGTTGTTTCAGGATCTGGCGGTGCTGCCCATGCTGGCCGTGTTGCCGATGCTGGCGCCGCAAGCAGGTTCGACAACTCCTGGCGAGCCGTGGTGGCTGCCGTTGGCCAAGCTTGTCGCGGTGATCGCCATTGTCGTGATTGGCGGCCGTTTGGTTTTGCGGCCCGCGCTGCGCATCGTGGCGCGCGTTCGCGTCACGGAAGTCTTCACTGCCGCAGCGCTGCTCACCGTAATCGGCACGGCGTTGCTCGTTCGGGAGGCGGGCCTCTCAATGGCGCTCGGCGCGTTTCTAGCCGGAGTCCTGCTGGCCGACAGCGAGTTCCGCCATGAGCTCGAAGCGGATATCGAGCCTTTCAAAGGGTTGCTGCTGGGCCTTTTCTTCGTCGCCGTAGGCATGTCTGCAAATCTCGGGCTGCTGAGCGCAGAACCGCTCACCGTTGTCGCAGTGACGGCCGGGCTGCTGTTTTTCAAAATAATTGCCGTGAGCCTGCTCGGCATGTTCACCCGCTGCAAGGACGGCTCGGCCTTGCGGCTGGGCTTCGTGTTGGCCTCGGGCGGAGAATTTGCGTTTGTATTGTTCACGCTCGCCGCGCGCGAGCGCGTTCTGGACGCGCAAACGGCGGACCTGCTGATTCTCGCCGTCACCCTCTCAATGATGGCCGGGCCGCTGCTGCTCACGCTGTATGAAATGGCCGCCAGCAAGATCGCCGCGCGCGCGCCGCAACGCGAATTCGACGCCATAGAGGAACGGGACAACCGCGTGATCATCGCGGGCTTCGGCCGCGTCGGGCAGATCGTGGCGCGTGTGCTGCGCGCGAGGCGCATTGCCTTTACGGCGCTCGATATCAATCAGACACACGTGGATTTCGTGCGCCGCTTCGGCAACAAGATCTATTACGGCGACGCCTCGCGGCTCGATCTGTTGCGCGCCGCCGGCGCGGAGAAAGCCGAGATCTTCGTGCTCGCCATCGATGACGTAGATGCCTCGCTGCGTACGGCGGCGCTGGTGTGCGCGCAATTCCCGCATCTCAAGATCATCGCGCGAGCGCGCAGCCGCCAGCATGCATTTGCGCTCATGGAGCTCAACCTCCATTACATCATGCGCGAAACTTTTCTTTCGAGCCTCGACATGGCGTCCACTACGCTCGAAGCGCTGGGTGAAGATGCCGCGTTCGCGCGCGCCTCGGTCAAGCGCTTCCGCCAGCACGATGAAGCCACGCTGCGCACGCAATATGAGATCAAGGAAGATGAAACGAAATTGATCGCCAACGCCGTCGAGGCGGCGCAGCAGCTCGAGAAGCTGTTCGAGTCGGATGCCGCGCCGCGGCGGGAAGACACCCTACAGGTTCGCGCGCGGGTCGAACGCTAATTCTGCGCGCATCTTTTCGTACAGTGCCTTCGCCTCCGGCGTATTGGCCGGTGGCGTGACAATTTTGAGTTGCACCGTCTGATCGCCCGGTGGCTCGCCGGGCAGGCCGCGGCCGCGCAGCCGCAATTTCTGGCCGGACTGCGCGCCGGGGGGAATGCGCATCTCAACGGAGCCGCCGAGCGTGGGCACGGTCACTGTGGCGCCGAGCGCAGCCTCCCAAGGCGCAATCGGCAAACTCAAACTGATATCGCGCCCTTCGAGCTGGAACAGCCGGTGCGGACGGATATGGATCTCAAGATAAAGATCGCCGGCGCGGCCGCCGCCGGAGGCGGTCTCACCCTGCCCGGTCAGACGCAAACGCTGGCCTTGGGCAATGCCGCGCGGAATAGTGACCTTCACCGCGTGATTGCGCATTTGAACCGCGCCATCCGCACCCGCCTCGGGACGCTGCAATTCAAACGTGCGCGCACCGCCCTGGAAGACGTCTTCCAGATCGAGATCGATACGTGCGTGGCTGTCGCGGCCCGCACGACTGCGGCCGGCGCCGCCCTGCTGCGAATAGCCGCCGCGCCCAAAAGGACTCTCGCCGCCGCCGCCGAACAGCGATGAAAAGAAATCGCTGAAGCCGCCTTCGAATTGCTGGCTCTGGCCGCCTGAAGGCCGGCCGCGAAATTCAAATCCACTGGCCCAGTCCGGCGGCGGGCGAAACTGCTGGCCCTGCTGCCAATTACTGCCGAGCTGATCGTAGGCGGCGCGCTTCTCCGTATCCTTGAGCACTTCATAAGCTTCCTGCACCTCCTTGAATTTCGCCTCTGCGTCCTTTTCCTTGCTGACGTCAGGGTGATATTTGCGCGCCAGGCGGCGATAGCTTTTTTTGATCTCATCGGCGCTTGCCGTGCGCGCGACGCCAAGGATTTTGTAGTAGTCCCGGTATTCCATACGTCCAAAGTTTAACTCAAGCCACAGGCACAGCGGTTGCTTCCACTCACCGCGATGATCCCGCAACCCTTACGTATCGCGCTGGTGGCGCCCCTTTACGAAAGCGTGCCGCCCGCGCTCTACGGCGGCACGGAGCGCGTGGTCTCATACCTGACGGAAGAGCTGGTGCGCCAGGGCCAGCATGTGACGCTGTTCGCGAGCGCCGATTCCATCACTAGTGCGGAGCTGATTCCGGTTTGCGGGCGCGCCATACGGCTCGACCCCGCCAACCCCGAGCCGATTGCACTGCATGTGGCGATGCTCGAGCGCGTTTTCAAGCGCGCCAGCGACTTCGATATAATTCATTTTCACATCGATGGCCTTCATCTGCCGCTGGCGCGACGGCATCCTGGCGCGACGGTGACAACGCTGCATGGCAGGCTGGATTTACCCGGCCTCGATGTGCTGTATCGTGAATTCAGCGAGCATCCGCTCGTTTCCATTTCAAATGCACAGCGCGCCCCTTTGCCATGGGCGCATTGGGCGGATACGGTGTACCACGGCTTGCCGATCGAACTGCACCAGCCGAGCTTCGGTACGGGCCGCTACCTGGCTTTTCTCGGCCGCATTTCACCGGAAAAAGGCTTGCCTCGCGCCATTGAAATCGCGCGCCGCACGGGTATCCCACTCAAGATCGCGGCCAAGGTGGATCGCGCAGACCGGGATTTTTTTACGGCGCGCATCGAGCCACTGATCGACGGCGCGTTGATCGAATATATTGGAGAGATTGGCGAGCGGGAGAAGACTGCATTTCTCGGTGAAGCGCTGGCGCTGCTGTTTCCTATCGACTGGCCCGAGCCTTTTGGCCTGACCATGATAGAGGCAATGGCCTGCGGCACGCCGGTCATTGCGTTCCGCTGCGGATCGGTGCCGGAAGTAGTGGATGTAGGAGTCACAGGCTATGTGGTCGACAGTCTCGAAGAAGCAGTGGATTGCGTCGGGCTTGTGCAAAGGCTCGATCGCCGCCGTTGTCGAGCGGCATTCGAGCAGCGCTTCAGCGCCACTCGTATGGCGCGCGACTACCGCAACATCTATCAATTGCTGGGAGAGCAGCGATGGCCGTTGAGCGCCTGAGCGAGGCGGAGCAGCCTTATTACATCCTCGCGCCTGAAGTGGCGGTTCCGGAGCCCACCTTCGTTCTCAAACACGACGAGACGTTCGGACTTTTCAATCATTTCGGCGACATCGATATCCTCGCCCGGCACGAGGAAGGGCTTTATCACGCGGGCACACGGTTTCTCTCCCGCCTCGCGCTCACACTGGCCGGCGGCCGGCCTTTGCTGTTGAGCGCCACGGCGCGCCGCGACAATCTGTTGATCGCCGCCGACCTTACCAACCCGGATGTCTACCTCAACGGGCATGTCGTCTTACCGCGCGGCAGCCTGCATATCTATCGCACCAAACTCATCTGGCAGGGCGTGTGCCACGAGAGCATTCACGTGCGTAATTTCACACGCGAGCCGGTAGAGATTGCACTGACGCTCGCCTTCGCGGCGGACTACGCCGATATCTTCGAGGTGCGCGGCCAGCATCGCGCGCAGCGCGGCCGCTTCCTCGAGCCGCGCATCGGCGCGGGCTTCATAGAATTGGGTTACGAGGGCCTCGATAATGTCACGCGCCGCACGCGCATCGAATGCAAGCCCGAACCGCGCCACGTGAAGGCCGATGAGATGCAACTCGATGTCCGTCTCGAAGGGCGTGGCGAAGCCGTATTTTCAATTGGCATCGGTTGCGACGGAGGCGCCGCGCCGGTGCGGGCGGCCTCGCATGCTGCCGCCCTGGCGCAGGCCGAACGCGAGCGAGCGAGTGGCGAGCGTTTCAACTGTGGCGTCATCTCATCCCATACGCAACTCAACGCCTGGCTCAACCGTTCCGCGGCCGATCTCAACATGTTGTTGACGCACACTCCGCAAGGGCTCTATCCGTATGCCGGCGTGCCCTGGTTCGACACTACATTTGGCCGGGACGGCATCATTACCGCGCTCGAATGCCTGTGGCTCGCGCCGCATATCGGGCGCGGCGTCCTGGCCTTTCTCGCCGCCACGCAAGCGCAGGAAGCGGACCCCGTACGCGATGCAGAGCCCGGCAAGATCCTGCATGAAGCGCGGCGCGGCGAAATGGCGGCATTGGGAGAAGTGCCCTTCGGCCGCTATTACGGCAGCGTCGATTCCACGCCGTTGTTTGTAATGCTGGCGGGCGCTTATTACCGGCGTAGCGGCGATCTCGCGTTTATCGAGTCGATCTGGCCCAACATCGTCGCCGCGCTCAACTGGCTGCAAAGCCACGGCGATGTGGATGGCGACGGTTTCGTCGAATATTACCGCCGCTCTCCGCAAGGTCTCGTGCAGCAAGGCTGGAAAGACTCGCACGACTCGATTTTTCATGCGGACGGCCGGCTGGCCGAAGGACCTATCGCGTTGTGCGAAGTGCAGGGCTATGCGTACGCGGCACGGCTTGCGGCTGCGGATATTGCAGTTGCGCTCGGCCACAACGAAATCGCGCAGACTCTGCGCAATGCGGCGCGTGAGCTGCGCGAACGTTTCCAAAGCCGCTTCTGGTGCGAGGAAATCGGCATGTATGCGATGGCGCTCGATGGCGAAAAACAACCTTGCCGCGTGCGCAGCTCCAATGCCGGCCATTGTCTCTCCGCCGGCATTGCCGCGGCGGAGCACGCGCAGGCTATCGTCAAATCCTTTGGAGAAGAAGTGTTTTTCAGCGGCTGGGGCGTGCGCACTATTGCCGACACGGAAGCGCGCTACAACCCGATGGCCTATCACAATGGCTCTATCTGGCCGCATGACAATGCGCTGATCGCGGCGGGCCTGACGCATTCGCCATCCAAGGATCTGGCGCTGCGCATTTTTTCGGCGCAGCTGGAAGCTTCCACTTATTTCGACTCGAGCCGCTTACCCGAGCTGTTTTGCGGCTTCCGCCGCCGCGAGGGTAAATC